>Ga0172375_10002797_pt1 | contig 26969 bp, 30 predicted proteins | sample LakKiv1m_FD_114537 | JGI IMG/M metagenome (GOLD analysis project Ga0172375, IMG submission 114537) | Freshwater microbial communities from Kabuno Bay, South-Kivu, Congo - kab_092012_11.1m | ecosystem: Environmental > Aquatic > Freshwater > Lake | place: Democratic Republic of the Congo...
GCATGGGGCACCTCCATTGGTTTAAGGTCTACCGGCGCAGAATACCAGAGTACGCCGGCGGAAGTGCCTCCTTATGATTATCATCACTTCATTATTTTTCAATAGCCGGGAAATTTCGGCGCCTTGATCGAGTTTTTTGCGGGCCATTTCTTCGGAGCTGAGGTATCTCATATTGAGCGAAGACGCCAGCGAAAGGAGCGTGTCCGTATAATTGGCTTGGCTTTCGGCGGCGACATAGAATCCCGAGTCGGATAGAAAATCGGTGAGCGCCGAAGGATTGCATCGGTAGTGTTTACGAAGGATGTCCGGTCTGCAAAAACTGTCGAGAATCACGTAGTAGATATCCGGTTTTGACCCGGATTGTTTGGCGGAAGAAACGGCCGAGGGGTTCTGCTGCGGCCGGATAGAGGACGGGAGCGATGCTAACCACGGCAATCCGGCCAGGATGATCAGCACGAGAGCCGTTCGATTTAAAACACGAGTGAGTAATGGCCCGTTTTTAAAGATACGTACGGTCAGGGTTGTCGTCAGACCGTATGCGATCAGAAAGGCCGGGAGGAGCAGGGCATGCAAGCGTTTCCAAAAGCTCCACCAGGCCAGGTCCCGATCGATTCCGGTTGCTAACCCGATCCAGGCTTCGGCCCGTTCTTCAAATAGACGCGATGCGGGGCCGTAGGAAAAAATAAAGACGAAGGCGAGAGAGACAGCCAGGGCGGCGTGATCGATGTTGCGTCCGACTCGTAGGGCGACCCAGAGACTCAGGGCCGCCGCCCCGGTTGTGAGCAGCAGCGCGGCGGCCAAAGACGGCCTGTCGACAGAGGCGAAGTTGCGCGCGGCAATGTGGATGACCGGGTAAGCCGCGAATAGCAAAATATGCCAGGGAAAAGAAGGGCCCCGAGCGATTTTTTGATTCATTTCCGGGATAGAAAATAAAGGATCCGGCCCGAGTGGCCGAGCGGGAGCGCGGCATCCGTTTGGAAGTACCGCGCGAACGAGTGTTCGAATCCTTCCCGGTGGTATTCTTCAAAAATGTCGTTGCGGACGGTCAAAAGCGCAGCTGCTCCGGGATCGTTTTTAGGCACGAATTCGACGGCGCATTTGGGTGCCAGCTCCGAGAAAAAGCGTGCGATCTCGTTGAGCGGGATGTTGCCTCCGATCGCCAAATGGTGAACGAGGGCCAGCGCCAAAACCGCATCGGCTCCGGCACGATTCTTCAGGCTTTGTCGTTCGTGGTTGTCCCATCCGATCGCGGGGGTCGGGGAGGCGAGATCGGCCAGTAGCGGCAGGAGATGTGTCTCGTTTTTTTCGCGCATTTGCCGGTAATTGGCTTCGACGCAGTAGGGGTCCGAATCGATCGAGATCGAAAAGGATCCGCCGGCTTGGGCCATGCGGCTGAAAAAGCCCGTGTTGGCGCCGAGGTCGAGGACACGGGCCGGCTTGATTCGATCGAAAAATTCGCCGACGTACTTTTTTTTGTCTTCGAACGCATTTTCCTTATAAAAGTTTTTATCGCCGTAGTACTCTCCCCACACGCCGTTTTCTTTTTTGAGCGTGAGGCCGCCGATTGCGCTTTCCAATCCGTCGAGGATCCCAAAAATAGCATTGCGCCCGATTTGCGGGGGTGGTTGCCGGGTTGCCTGCGGCGGGGGCGGTTTTTGTTTCGAATGTAGATGCAGGTGAAGGGCCAGGTTTCCGCGAAGCCAGCTTCGGAGAGGCAGAAGCCGGCTTGTCAGAGCCAGATCGAGCCCGTCGAGGTGCAACAGCGAAAGTTTCGAAAGGCCGGGATCCCGATAGGCCATGAGTGCCAGGGGCGCCAGAAAGTGACGGCAAAATTGGCCGTAGGCAATCCAAGGGGAGCCTTCCCGATAGGGTTCAAACGAGAGCGTATCGATCCAAATCGGGGCGCCCTTTTCGAACTGGACGTTGAAGGCGCTGGCGTCTTTCAGAATCATATTTTTTTTGAGCGAGCGGCGCGCGATTTCAAGCGTCAAGAGGGCCGCGTCTTTCAGTTGCCCGAACGACCATTCGTAAGGATAAGAGACAAAAGAAAGCGGCGAAGGACGGATCACTTTGAGCCCGAGCAGGGGGTCCGCGGGAGGGCGGGACACTTCTTCGTGCACGATCAGGAGTTTATTCTCGGCAAGCTCGGTAAAAAGGCCCGAGTCGAGAAAGTGCGAGTAGGCTCCGGCGTAACACCGGTTGATTTGCCGGTAGAGAATTCCGTCCTCGTAGAAAAGAAATCCGGAGGGGTCCCTGAACGAGCTATTTTCGCGTTTTGGATTCACGTTTTCCGAATCGGCTAAACCAGCTTGTGATTTTAAGCCACTGGGTTTTCAGGGCAAACAATCCGCCCACCAAACCCGCAATCAAGATTTGAAAAAAATAAGATCCGCTCCCCGGGTCGATGTAGGCATGTGCCTTGCTCGGCATCGCCACAAGAAAGCCTGCTGTGAAGATCAATATAAGGAAGGTGTTTTTTAGCACTGTGTTCATGCTAACGCATCCCTTTTTTAAATTCAAGGAAACGGAAGCCTCCCCTCCGGCGTCACCCCTCGAATGTTTAGGGGATTCTCGGGGTCCTGCCGCCTGCGGGACTCCAACGTCCTCGGATGTCCTGCGGCATCCTGCGGGCGTTGGAGGCCTCCCCTCCGGCGTCACCCCTCGAATCCCATGGCCGCGGGTCCTGTCCTTCGCCGAGCGCCTATTTTTTTAATTGGTCGCGAGGACGAATCCCCTCTAGCTTTTCTCATAGGGGATAACCACTCAACGAAAAAGCGCCGTTTGTTGTCCGCGGCTCGCTTGGCAATGCGGCACTGTGATTTACATCGTCGCGGGTCCTGTCCTTTTCGCGTCACCCCTCGAATCCCATTTGAGGTGTGTTTTGACCGGGGGAAGGGATCATGTTATTCTGATTTCCTGCCCATGACCTCTAAAACGAGAACGCTCAACGTTCGGGATCTTTTGATCGGCGGCGGCGCGCCTATTTCCGTGCAAAGCATGTGCGCGACGCATACGCGCGACACCGAAGCGACGCTTCGCCAGATTGAAATGCTCCACGCTTCCGGAGCGGACCTGATCCGCGTCGCCGTGGATAGCTCGAGCGACGTCGAGTCGTTGAAAGCAATCCGCTCTTCGACCCGGGCGCGTTTGGTGGTGGACCTTCAGGAGAATTTTCCTCTGGCCGAGGATCTGGCGCCCTATGTCGACAAAATCCGCTACAATCCCGGTCATTTGAGGCATCTTCAAAAAGAACGGCCGGTCGAAGACAAAGTCGCCTGGCTTGTCGGCATCGCTCAAGCTCACGGGTTGGCGATTCGCGTCGGCGTCAATTGCGGTTCGATCGATCCGGTATTCAAGGAACGTTTCCCCGGGGATCATTTGAAAGCGATCGTCGAGAGCGCGGCCTGGCATTGCGATCTCTTGGACCAATTGAAATTTTCGAATTATCTCGTCAGTCTCAAAGATTCGGATCCGGGAATCGTCGTGGCGTGCAACCTCGAATTTGCCAAGCGTCGTCCCGACGTGCCGCTTCATTTGGGCGTGACCGAGGCCGGGCTTCTTCCCGAAGCCGCTCTCAAGACCCAGTGGGCTTTTCAACAACTCATCCCCCGGGGGATCGGAGACACGATCCGCGTTTCTTTGACCGTCCGGGCCGAGGAAAAGGACGAAGAGGCGAAGTGGGGGCGAAGGATTTTGGATGAGATCGCCCAGGGACGCCGGATCGAAGATCCTCGCGCGACCCAGGCTCTCGACGTCATTTCTTGTCCGTCCTGTTCCCGGGTCGAAAACGGAGATTTTGTGCAACTGGCGATGCAGATCCGGGATCTGGCCAAGCCGTTTTCGAAGCTTCCGGTCAAGATCGCCGTCATGGGATGCCGCGTGAACGGGCCGGGCGAGACCGACGATGCGGATCTGGGCGTGTGGTGCGGCCCGACGCGCGTGACGCTCAAGAGAAAATCCGAGACGCTGGGGGTTTTTTTCTATTCTGAAATTCTTCCGAAGGTCGAGGCGGAGCTTAAACGTTTGAGTTCTTGAAGGCCGCGGAACATCCGTTTCCGGCTTGGTTTCGTTTCGTGTTAAAATAAATGTCCAAAAGAGAGAGGTGCTCCATGTTGAAAACGATTTTGAGAACGGTTCTCGGCGTGCTGGTTCTTTCCTTGTTTGTTGCTCCGACGGCTTTTGCCGCGGAGAAAGCAGACTTGGACAGCCGCGTACAGGAAGCGAATACGGTTTTGAAGGAAATCATGGCTTCGCCCGATCAGAGCATTCCCGAGGAGATGCTGGCCAAGTGTAGGGCCATCGCGATTTATCCGAACGTTCTCAAAGGAGGCTTCATTCTCGGCGCGCGTTTCGGTCGCGGGGTGGTTTTGACTCGCGATCAAAAGACGGGCCAGTGGGGGCCGGTCGCTTTCTCGACGATCGGAGGCGGCAGCTGGGGGCTTCAGATCGGCGCCCAGGCGACGGATCTGATTCTCGTCGTGATGAACGAGCGTGGTATGCAAGGCCTTTTGTCCAACAACGTGACGCTCGGGGCGGACGCGTCGATCGCCGCGGGTCCGGTCGGGCGCAATTCGGAAGCCGCGACGGATTTGAGCATGCGCGCGGGCATTCTTTCGTATTCGCGTAGTCGGGGTCTTTTCGGGGGATTGGCGCTGGACGGCGCGGTTCTCACTCAGGACAACGCGTCGAACGGGGTTTATTATGGGCACCCCATTACGTCCAAGGAGATTTTGCTGAGTCATGCGGTGCCGGTTGGGGCATCGTCAAAACAACTCGTCTCGGATTTGACGGAATACTCCAAGCGTTGGAAGGCCCGAGTCGGAAAGCCGGCATAATTTGAGTTTGTTTTTGGATGAGGTTTCCGCTACAATTGCACTCTCTTTCACGACATCGCCGTCTCGAGAACCGGGCGGCGGGCGGATCGTATCCTTTTCGCTGGAGTAGCTCAGCTGGTAGAGCAGCGGTTTCGTAAACCGCAGGTCGCCGGTTCAATCCCGGCCTCCAGCTTTAATTCCCGCTAGACTTACGTCGGTCGTAGACCGGCGTAAGTCTAGCGGGAATTAAATCCCGAGAGAGCGCTGAAGGCGCTCATCGAGGGATCGATTGGCTTGATTCCTCGGTTGCTCTGCAACCTCGGAATGACAGCGCGGTTTCTGTCGGTCGTAGACCGGCGTAAGTCTACTTGCGGGAATTAAATCCCGAGAGAGCGCTGAAGGCGCTCATCGAGGGATCGATTGGCTTGATTCCTCGGTTGCTCTGCAACCTCGGAATGACAAAAAGTTTAAAGATCTTCGCCTTTTTCACTTTGCAAAAATAGGAGGATCATTTTATGGCCGGAAACGTTCTTAAGATTACCGATTCCAATTTCAAACAAGAAGTCGTCGATTCACAAACGCCCACCTTGGTCGATTTTTGGGCCGAGTGGTGCGGGCCGTGCCGGATGGTTGCGCCCATTCTCGACGAATTGGCGCCGTTGTATACGGGGCGGCTGAAGATCGGCAAGATGAACGTCGATGAAAATTCAGAAACGCCTTCGCGTTTCGGCATCATGAATATTCCCACGCTCATCCTTTTCAGGAGCGGCAACGAAATCGACCGGATTGTGGGCGCCATGAGCAAAGCCGATTTTCAACGCCGTCTGGACCAGGCGCTCGCCGCGAGCTGATTTTTAAGACCCCGATGCCGTCATCGAAGATCGCCGTTTTTTGTTCGGGCTACGGTTCCAATTTTCAGGCGATCCTCGATGCGGTGGCCTCGAAGAAGCTCCGGACGGAAGTCGCGCTCATGGTTTGCGACAATCCGAAGGCTTTCGCGATCCGCCGCGCCAAAAAGGCAAACGTTCCGCTGGTTCTCATCCCTCCCAAGCTTTTTGCGACGCGCCAAGCGCACGAAAAGGTCATTGTCTCCATTCTCAAGCAGCAGCGGATCGATCTGATCGTGCTGGCCGGATACATGAGGATTCTCACGCCTTATTTTGTCCGATCGTATCGGAATCGGATTTTGAATATCCATCCTTCGTTGTTGCCGAAATTCAAAGGCGCTCACGCGATCCGGGATGCGTATGAGGCGGGGGAAAAGACGACCGGGGTCACCGTGCATTTTGTGACCGAGAAGCTCGACGCCGGACCCATCGTGTGTCAGAAGAAAATTTTGGTTCCGAAAGGAATCCGCCTGCCCGTTCTCGAGAAGAAAATTCACGCCGTCGAGCATGCGCTTTACCCGAAAGCGATCGCGACCGTTTTGCGTTCCCGCTGACCCAATCCGGCTTGATTTACGGTTGATAGGAGCAGGCCGGATCTTCCGCGAGGTAGTCTCCGGTCAGGGCCCAGGCGCGCGAGCGCGACCCCCCGCACAACTCGTTGAAGGCGCACCGCCCGCATTTTCCTTTGAGGCGTTTGACATCGCGCAGCGCCTTGAAGACGGCGGCATTCCTGTAGATTTCTCCGATCGAATCTTTTTTGACGTTTCCGGCCGCCAAGGGCAAAAATCCGCTCGGCATAATCTCTCCCGTACAAGAGATAAAAACGAATCCTTTCCCTGAATTAACGCCTGACGGTGCGTGTCCGACGCTTCCATCGGGTCCGGATTGCCGCCGAAGCATCTCCGGAAGTTCAAGATGGCCGTTTCGCGCGCTATGCGGCGCTTCGCGATTGATACAAAATTTACGGTAGTGTTGCGCTTCGGTGACTTTGACGACGAAGGGCGCCCGTTTTTGGAAGGCGTAGATTTTTTCGAAGACTTCGTCGAAGGCCCGGGCGGTCAGAAGAGTCAGGTCTTTGCCCCGGCCCGTCGGTACGAGAAAAAAGATTTCCCAGAAAACGATCGGGAACGTTTCGATGAGGGCCGTCAGACGGTCGAATTGGGATGCGTTGTGGACATTGACGAGGGAATTGATTTGTACCGAAAGCTTCGCTTTGTGAGCCCAGCCGACGGCTTGAAGCGTGCGCTCAAAAACGCCCGGCGTTTGACGCAGGTCGTCATGGGTTTGCGAATCCGCCGCGTCGAGGCTAAGGGCTAGCTGGTCAACGCCCGCATTCTTTAATTCTTCGAGCCGGCGGGGCGTCAGGTCCGGCGTGACGGCCGGGATCACGCCGATCCGAAGTCCGAGAGATTTCGCGTGACGCACCAGCTCCGGAAGATCGCTTCGCTGGAGCGCGTCCCCGCCGCTGAAGATCAAAACGGGCGTTTTCATCGCCGCGACGTCTTCGATGAGTTTTTTCGCTTCGGATGTCGTGAGTTCGTCCGGGAGTTTATTGAGATCGGCTTTGGCCCGGCAATGTACGCAGGCGAGGCCGCACGCGTGCGTCGTTTCCCAGATGGCGATGAAAGGGCGCTCGTTGAAATCGAAGGAGGAGAGGGATTTCATGACGGCTTCTATTTTAGCATCTTTTCTTGCTGTTGACCGGCTCGAGGGACGATCATATAATAGTCCAACATTCATATCCTATTCGAGACGAAACTAACCAAGAAAGGTTCTGATCATGGCAAAGATTGAGGCGATTCAAGGGCGCGAAATTTTGGATTCACGCGGCAACCCCACAGTCGAAGTCGACGTTCTTCTTTCGGACGGTTCTTTCGGGCGCGCGGCAGTTCCCAGCGGCGCTTCGACGGGCGAACACGAAGCGGTCGAGCTCCGGGACGGCGACAAGAGCCGTTATATGGGCAAGGGGACGCTCAAGGCCGTTTCCAACGTGAACCAAATTCTCGCGAAAAAGATGAAGGGTGAGAATCCGTTCGACCAGGTCAAAGTCGACCGCAAGCTTTGCGAAATCGACGGTACGGAAAACAAGAGCCGCATGGGCGCCAACGCGATTCTCGGTATTTCTCTGGCGGTGGCCAAGGCCGCCGCGGCGTCGAAGAATCTGCCGCTCTATCGTTATCTCGGCGGTTCGAAGGCGACGCGGCTTCCCGTGCCGATGATGAATATCGTCAACGGCGGGCTGCATGCCGACAACAACGTGGATCTGCAGGAATTCATGATCATGCCGTTCGGCGGAAAGTCGTTTGCCGACGCGTTGCGCATGGGCGCCGAGGTGTTTCATAACCTGAAGAAAATTCTGCATGATAAGAAGCTCTCGACGGCGGTCGGCGACGAGGGCGGGTTCGCTCCGGACCTGCGCTCGAATGCGGAAGCCATCGAAGTCATCCTCGAGGCGGTCGCCAAGGCCGGCTACAAGGCGGGCAAGGACGTGAAAATCGCCCTCGACCCCGCGTCGAGCTCGTTTTACGAAGAAAGTTCTTATTGGCTCGAAGCCGAGTCCGACCCGCAGAAAACGGCCTCGCAGATGGTCGATTTCTACGCGAACTGGGTCTCGAAGTATCCGATCTTCTCGATCGAAGACGGATTGGCCGAGGACGATTGGGCGGGCTGGGAAGTGCTCACGAAGCGCCTGGGCAAGAAAATTCAACTCGTCGGTGACGATTTGTTCGTGACGAACACCAAGCGTTTACAGATGGGCATCGACAAAAACGTCGCGAATTCGATTCTGATCAAGGTCAATCAGATCGGAACCCTCACCGAGACGCTCGAAGCGATCGCCTTGGCCCATAAAAACGGGTATACGGCGGTGCTTTCGCATCGTTCGGGAGAAACCGAAGACACGACGATCGCCCATATCGCGGTCGCCACGAACTGCGGTCAGATCAAGACCGGTTCGGTTTGCCGCACGGATCGTATTTGCAAATACAACGAGCTTTTGCGCATCGAGGAAGTCCTCGGCCGCAAGGCTCGCTACGGATTAAGGTAATGAAAAAGCGCACCACGGCGATCATCGTTTTTGCGTTGACCGGGCTTTTTATCGCTCTGTTGACGCCGAAGATGACGCATGTGCGCGACCTAAAAGAACGCAGTGCCAATCTCGAGTCGGAGCTTAAAAAACTCCGGCTCGAGAATCAGGCCCTCGAAAATGAGCTTCGGCTTTTGAGAGACGATCCCGTTTATATCGAAAAGGTGGCCCGGCAGAAGTTCAACAAGGCCAAAGAAGGGGAAATCGTCTACAAGTTCGTGCGTCAAGACGACTCGTCGTGTTCCGACGATTCCAAAAATTGATTTTTTTGTCCTCATTGCGGGATGACCGCTCCTTGTTTTCTTTCGAAGATCTTTTGTCGCCCTCGATTAACCAAGAAGACGGAAGTCAGAACCGATCGTCAGAACGGAAGTTGTTGTCAAGAAGGGCCCTTTTTTTTACACTAACCTCTGAATCCATAGGGAGGAGAGGATGCCCGTGATTTCGGTTGTCGTGCCCGTTTATGAAGCGGAAAATTGTCTTCGCGAACTTCACCGACGGCTTTTAGCCGCTCTCCAATCGATCACTTCCGATTTTGAGATCCTTCTCGTCGAAGACGGGAGCCGAGACGGTTCCTGGAATGTCATTCAAGCGATCGCCTCCGAAGATCCCCGGGTCCGCGGGATCGGGTTGACGCGCAATTTCGGCCAGCATTATGCCATTTCGGCCGGACTGGACTACGCCGAAGGCGATCATGTCGTCGTGATGGACTGCGACTTGCAGGATCGTCCGGAGGATATTCCCCGGCTTTATGCGAAAGCCAAGGAAGGCCATCCCGTCGTCATCGGTTTGCGTCCTTCAAAAAAGAAGACCGGTAAGCCGCTTTCTTCGAAGATCTTTTATTTTCTATTTAGCAAATGGTCCGGGATGAAATACGACGACCGGATCTGTAATTTCCGGGTGCTTTCGAAGCCGGTCGTCGAGACGCTCCGGGGAGTGCGCGAGCAGCTGCGTTTTTTTGGGGGGCTCGTTCAATGGACCGGGTATCCCGCCGCATACGTCGACGTCGACCATGACGCGCGATACGCCGGGCACACGACGTACAATTTTACGAAGCTTTGGAAGCTGGCCTCCGAGACGATCATCGCGTATTCGGACCGTCCGCTTCGCATGACGGTGCGTTTCGGATTTTTCATGGCCGCCGTTTCGTTTTTGTTCGGAGTGTGGATTCTTTTCCGGGCGCTTTTGGGCCGTACCGCGGTGATGGGTTGGAGCAGCCTCATCGTATCTCTTTATTTCCTGGGCGGCATCATCATCATGATTCTCGGGATGATCGGAATCTATCTCGGCAAAACGTTCGATGAAGCCAAGAAACGACCCATCTACATCGTGCTGCATGACACGAAAAAAAGAACCTAAAATTCGACCGACGGCCTGGGATGCGGCCGTATTCGGTTTTGACACGTTCGAGTTGGCCTCGGCCGACGAACGCGTACTCAAGTCCGCCAAGAAACCGGGCCACTACACGGTTAAAGTCGATCCTTTTTCCTCAAAAAAAGCTCTGTACGAACAAGGTTTTTACTATTGTGACACTCTCGTCGAACCCTATTGCGACCGGGGGCATTTTCAGCCGCATTATGACGTTCGGGCGGCGGTTTCGCGTGACGCTGCGTTGATTCCGGACGCGTACCTGTGTCGTCAAAGCTTCGTCGGCCGGTTTCATCGCGATTTCAATCTCGATCGGAATGCGGCGGACCGCCGTTATCTCCAATGGCTTCGGCAACTGATTCGATCGCAAAAAGTTTTTGCGTTGCTCTTTCGGGGGCGATGCGTCGGATTTCTCGGGCATGAGCGGGGGAAGATCCGTCTTCACGCGCTGGATAAAAAAATTCGCGGTAAGGGTCTTTCCAAGTTTTTATGGACGCGCGCCTGTCTCGAAATCTTTAAATCCGGATCCAAGGAAATCACCAGTTCCATTTCGCTGTCGAATATGCCCGTCTTGAATCTTTACGTCTCGTTAGGTTTTCGTTTTAGAAATCCCCGGGATGTTTATCACAAGCGGATCGGCGCGCGTCCGCGCGGACGATGAAAACCCCCTTCAATCGGCCTCATTACGAGGCGTCGGGGCTGCGGTATATGGCCGACACCTTTCGTCGAGGAGTGACTTCGGGCGAGGGAATTTATTCGCGGCGTTGCCAGGAATGGCTTGAGCGCAGACTGGGTTGCCGAAAAGCGCTTTTGACCTCTTCATGCACGGCCGCGCTCGAGATGGCGGCCCTTCTGCTTCAAGTTCGTCCGGGCGACGAAGTGGTCATGCCTTCTTTTACTTTTCCGTCCACGGCAAACGCTTTTCTGCTTCGCGGAGCGAAGCCGGTTTTTGTCGATATCCGGCCCGATACGATGAATCTCGACGAAACGCTCGTCGAGGCCGCGCTCACACGGAAAACGAAAGCCCTTGTGCCCGTTCATTACGCCGGAATTCCGGCCGAAATGGACGCGTTGGGCGCGCTGGCCCGTCGACGCAATCTCGTTTTGATCGAGGACGCCGCCCAAGGGATCCTTTCGACTTATAAAAAGCGTTTTCTCGGGACGATCGGCGATATCGGGACGATCAGCTTTCACGAAACCAAGATTTTGATTAGCGGCGAGGGCGGCGCTCTTTTGTTGAACGACAAAAAGTGGATCGACCGCGCGGAGATTCTTCGGGAGAAGGGAACCGATCGCAGCCGTTTTTTTAGGGGCGAGGTCGACAAATACACCTGGGTCGATTTCGGGTCTTCCTATGTTCAGAGCGATATTCTCGCGGCTTTTTTGTGGTCCCAATTCGAGCGGTCGGGCTCGATCTTGGCCGCGCGCTTGAAGATCTGGAATGCGTATCATAAGGCGTTCGACGCGTTCGAGCGCTCCGGCAGGATTCGACGCCCGACGGTACCCGGGCACTGCACGCATAACGGGCATATTTATTATCTCGTATTGCCCGACCGGCGCCGGCGCGATGCGTTTATCCGGCGTTCCAAGGAAAAAGGGATTCACGCGATCTTTCATTATGTGCCGCTGCACCAATCCCGCATGGGTTCCCGGTTCTGCCGGACGTCCGGCCGGCTCGAGCATACCGTCCAAGCCGGGGAGAGGATCGTCCGTCTTCCGATTTGGCCCGGACTGCGGCCGCGCCTGGGCCGCGTCATCGAGATTTTCTCGAAAATTCTGAAGACGCTATGATGCCGCTTCGGTCCGCGCGCCGATTATTGCCGGATCTTTTTTCCGTCCTGTTTCTCGTCGCGATGAATGCCTTCGTTTTGAATTTTCTTTCGTTCCGTTATTTGAATTTTTCCGACGGGGGCGCGCGCATCGATCTGGCCTGGCGAATCGCCCAAGGCCAAATTCCCGGCCGCGACATCATTCTCTCCATCGGGCCCGTCCATTTCGACCTCATGGCTGTTTTTTTCGTAGCGTTCGGATTTGGAAAGTTTGCGATCTTGGCCCACATGGTCGTTATCAATGCTCTCGTGATCGGATGGGTGTATTGGGCTTCCCGGAAGCATTTACCCGTCCCGCTGGCGTTTTGGCCGGCGGCTTTGGCCTGCACCTCGTTTTATTGGGCCGCTTGTTTTCCGAATTACAATCAAACCGCTCACCTGTTCGGTTTGATCGGGGCTTGTTATTTGGTCGCCTGTCTGCCTTTTGAAAGCGCCCGAAAGGCCTGGACGGGAGGCTTTCTTTGCGGGGCGGGGTGCTTTTTGGCGTTCATGACCAAAACGACGATCGGGCCCGCTTATGCGGTCGCTTTTGCGATTCCCATTCTGATGGATCGGCGACGCGGTGCGGCGATCATGGGGGGCTTAGCGGGTTTTCTTGCCGCCGTGATTTTTGTACGGCTTTTTTTGATTTCCTCCTACGCGGATTTTTTTGAACAGATTGCCGCCTATACGTTCGTCCGTGCCCAGTCTCCGAGCGAATTGGCCGGTCTTTTGTCCGCGCGTCAGTGGCTGGTGAACTACTATTGGGTTCCCGCCGGTGCGGTTATTTGTGCCGGAGCTTTCTTTTATAAGAGCGTGGGTCGGGAGTTTGGGCAACGCGTGGTTTTCTTCTTTTTGCTCTGGTTTGTCGGAACGTTCACGATGTTTACGACCGGGGCGACGTATCAAACCGAGGTCGAGCCCCTGCCGCTTTATTTAGGCCTCGGGCTCATCCTTATTTACGGTCTCCGGCCCTCGAATCTTTTCGAGGGGCGCGTACGAAAAATTCTTCTTTCGGGGCTCGTCGTCGCGGCCGTTTTTTTGACGGCTCTTCATGCCTATTACGGACTGACGCTGTACGCCAATCAAAACCCCGAATGCCGGGTCCTGATCATGCGGGAGAAGCCGGGGGACTATGCGATTCAGGCCGCGCCTTTCAAGGGGTGGAAATGCGGCCGGGTACGCGGCGAGCCGCTGGACGCCATGGTTCGTTTCATCAATGAAAATATTCCCAAGGATGACGAGATTCTGATTCTGACCAATATGCACATTTTGAACGGGCTCACCGGTCGTCCGGGATATAAAGGAATTCCGTGGTATTTTTCCCCGGGCTTTCTTCCGGCGCCCGGAACCACGGTTTATGACCAGGTTCGGAAAACGATTCTGACCCACCCGCCGTCGTGGATCGTGACGAATACCCCCGGGTTCAATCTTGCGGTCGGAACCGAAAAAATGGTGATCCAGCAGCTGGATTTGGAACGGGTTCTTCCCAAGCATTACGCCCTCGTCAAGACGTTCGGCGATTATCTCTTGTTGCGGCGGATCAGCATCGGCCCGACGCTCACCGAATAGCCCAAAAGCCCCTCAGTAAACGCTTTCCCCGCCGTCCCATAATTAACATTAATCCTTTATTTTCAATAAGTTATATCGCGACACTTTTTTTGAGTCCGGCACGTCTAATGGAGTGAAAGCGCTCGGAAAGACAAAGCGCATTAACCTAAGGAGAAAACCATGAACGGATTCAAGATGACAGCGTTGGTTTTGGTCGTGGCGGGGTTTTGTTCCGTCGCTTGGGCCCAGTAGGATGCCGGGTTCAAGGAAAAGAGGCTGGACAAAATGCAGGAGAAGCTTTCGTTGACCGCCGATCAGCGTACGCAAGTCGAAGCGATTTTTACCGCTTCTCATGAGCAGATGAAAAAGCTGCATGAGCAGACGGACGCGCAAATCAAAGCGGTTCTCAACGACGAACAGAAGCAGAAGTTCGACGCGTGGCGCCAACAAATGAAAGACAATTGGAAGAAAGACGGGCGTCATCACGGGAAAAAGGGCAAAGGCAAGGGCGAGTGTGCGTTTAAAGAATAAATAACAGGACACCGGGAGGGTGACTTCGATGAAGAACTGGGCAAAGATCAGGATGTTCGCTGTGGCGTGTGCGGTGAGTCTGTCGCTCGCCGCGGGTGAGGCCTACGCCGAAAACACTTCCTTGGATATTTTAAGGCAGGGGCTTCTCGGGGCCGGCACCGGGGCGATCGCGGCGGACGTTTCGGGCGGAAAAGCCGGTACGGGCGCTTTGATCGGGGCCGGCACGAACGTGATCGGTGGGGTACTTCTGAATATGCTCACCGGAACCCCGTCTTATGCCCAGTCTTCATACGCTTATTCGGCGCAGCCGGTTTACGCCGCTCCCGTGCAGAGTGTTTCTTATGGGTCCGTCTATGCCGTGCCACAGGAGCCTGTTTATACGCAACCTGTGTATACTTCGGGCGTCTCGTCCATGAACGATCCCAATCGGCAAATCATACGACAGGGCCTGCTCGGCGCGGGAGTCGGCGCCCTTTCGGCAGGGGCGTCCGGAGGAAAGGCCGGGTCCGGCGCTTTGATCGGCGCAGGAACCACGATTATCGGGGGAGCGCTTTTCGATATGCTTTTTTCCCCGAGCCCGGTTTCGGCTCGCCAGCCTTACGTCTATAGTACGCCCGCCAGCGGTTATTATCCGGCTCAGACCGTCACGCCGGTCAAGCGAATCGTGCGCAAATATGCGCCGGACGGAAGGCTACTTTCGGAAGAGGAGTATCGGTTATAATACCCGTTATGACCGTTATCCCTATTCCGAACGAAGACGACGCGGCGATCATTCGCCGCGTCTTGTCCGGTCGCACGGACGATTTTGCGGAACTGGTCCGTCGCCATCAGGGAAAGATTCTGCGTTTGTGCGGCTCTCTTTTGCGCAACTCCGGCGAAGCCGAGGACGCCGCCCAGGAATCGTTCATCAAGGCCTATCAATCCCTATCCCGGTTTCAAGGCACTTCGTCTTTCTACACCTGGCTTTACCGGATTGCGTCGAACCATTGCCTGACCCTTTTACGTTCCAAATCGCGCAAAGCCTCCGAATCCTGGGACGAGCTGCTCGAGAAAGAGGGAGAGAAGGCTCAAGGGCTTTTTTTGGGCGGCGCAGATCATTCCGATGAGCTTGCCGGAAAGGAGTTGGCCGGAAAACTTCTCGAATCGGTCCGTCCCGAATATCGCGTCGTTCTTTCACTCCGGGAAATCGAAGGGTTGAGTTACGAGGAAATCGCCCAAGCGCTCAGTTGTTCCATCGATTCGGTCAAGGCGCGTTTACGCCGGGCCCGGGAGGAATTGGCCGAAAAACATGCGACACTTTTTAAGGAGAAAAGCGTCTAAAGGTACGGGAGAATAAACCATGAATCACGAAACCCTCAAAAACGACGTTTCCGCTTATCTCGACGACGAACTGACGCCCGCCGCCAAGGCGCGCGTTGAGGCGCATCTGGTTTCCTGTGAGGAATGCCGTGAATTTGTGACGCGCTTCCGGGAGTGGGGTCGCGCGCTTGCCGGGTCGCGCCCGGAGGTTTCTTCGGAGGTTTTTGTCCGCGGCGTGATGGAGCGCATTCACTCGCTTGGAGAGGTTCGGCGAAGGCCGGCTTTCATCATTCCCGCGCAGTGGCTGGCTCCCGTGATCGGCGCGGCGGCCATGATTCTGTTGTCGCTTGTTCCTTCGACCGAGAGCTTTACTTTCGAGTCTTATCTCACCGGCGGAAAGGTCAGTTATTCGACTGACGCTCTTTTTCTGAACTCTTCGACCGGCCCCAATGACATAGTCGGTTATTTGATGGAGGAATCATGACATCCACTTGGAAGCAAATTCTCATCGCGTTTGTCATCGGCGCTCTGGCAGGCTCCGCGGTGACGTATCGTTACGCGCCGCCGCATCGTCCCGCCTTCCATAAAGGGGGGATGATCGATCGTTTGGCGAAAGATCTCGGTCTTTCTTCCGTTCAAAAGAAGAAAGTGCGCGTGATCCTCGAAAAACACCGGGAATCGTTCAAAGCGCTTCGAGAAGAAGCGCGTCCTCGAATGGATGCACTCAAGGAGTCCATGAAACGCCAAATCAACGAGGTTTTGACTCCCGAGCAGCAGAAAAAATTCGCCGAGCTCAAGACGCGATGGGAGTCTTGCGGCCCTCGGGGTCACCGGAGAGGAATGCCTCCGCCGCCCCCCGACCGCGATTAAGTCGAGTAGGGTGAAGGGCGACCGAGTTCGCCGCAGAGTTTGGCGATCTCGTGCTGGAGTTCTTGGACCCGAATGTCTTTTTTGGCGGTTTCTTCGCGATAGCGGGTGAGTTCCGCAAGGTAGTTGGTCATCATTTCTTCCGCGATTTTCCGATCCGTGATGTCTCGCGCGATTCCCGCCGTGCCGATGACGGCATTTTTTTCTCCGAAGACCGGGCTTTTGATCGTTTCCACCCAAAGGGTGTTGCCTTCCTTGTCGATGAGCGGATCCTCGATCTTCTTTGACTGGGCGTTCTGGATGACGTTCCGGTCGTCTTCGATGTTTTTCAGCGCGATTCGCTTCGGCCAAATCTCGAAGTCTATTTTTCCAGCCAGCTCTTCGGGGGTTTTCCCCAGTACCTTGGCAAAAGATTGATTCACCACGATGAAACGCGAATCACAGTCCTTGAACCACGCCATGTCCGGGATGCTGTTCAGGATCGCCTCCTGCTGGCGCCTCAATTTTTCGATGAGGAACGTACGGGACTGCTCTTCATAAAAGACCGCGTTTTCGATGGCCAGGCCCGCCTGCGCGCCCACCGACGAAAGGGCCGTCAGCTCTTCGTCCTGAAACGTCGAACCGTCCGATTTTTCGCCCAGAGCCACGAAAGCCAGAAGCGATCCTTCGACGAGCGAAGGGGCGATGACCTGAAAATCACAGGTCGACATGATTTTCTCGAAAGCCTTGTAGTCCATTGAATCCGCCAGGGCCATTCGTGAGATTTCGGGATAACCCAACGCGGTGCCTCGTTCTTTGAGGATTTTTATCATCGGAGCCGGAGGCGGAAACGATTGAGGCGCTTTGGATTTGGATGGGTACCGACAAGCCCGAAGACGGTACTCGCCCTGTTTCGAATCAAAAACGTACACCCACGCGTTTTCGATTTCGAGTACGCGCGTGATCATGTAAGCGATGGCCTTGAGTAAGCGCTCGAGATCCTTGATGAGCGTCATGCTTTGAGACAGGCGAGACAGTCTGTCGAGTATTTTTCGCTGCTTTTTGAGAAGATTTTTTTCGATCCGGTCGCAGACTCGATGGTACAGCTGGGGCGCGGCCGATGCCAATAGCGCCGCCGCGACCGCGGGCAGAACCCATTCACGCCCATAGCGGAGTCCGATGCACGATGGAATCCCCAGCACCAGGAGGAGCAGCGCTCCGAGCACGAAGCCGCGGATCGTGACGATGGAAATATCCATGAGGCGGTACTCGATGATGGCATAGACGATGGCCAAAACGTAGACCGACACAAGAATATTTCCGACCGGGGGGATCGGAATGCCGTACCATAGAAGATAATTGGACCCACCGGCGGCGTAGCCGACCAAAATACCCGAGAGAATGTATTTGATTTGATGGCGAAGCAGTCCTTTGGTGCGTCTCATCCCGAAGAAAAGTACGATCATCGCGAATAGAGCGTTGCTCAAGAAATGGAGGATATGCAGCGACAGCGTGGGTCCCCCTTCGAGCCAGAAGGGGAAGACCGAGACTTGCCGGGGTTTTCCGGCAAACAGCGGGGTGTACACCGTCAGGAGCAGGGCCAGCGAGATAAGGTAGTTTGCCGTGTTGAAATATCTGGGCACTTTTGTATTTGTGAGCCGGAGCGTGAAATCGGTAAATAGCGGAGCGATGAAAATCGTGCCGATCATGCAGGTGCGAAGAAGAAAGCCCGCGACTTGGGGATCGTCGACCGTCAACCACAGATAATAAAAGAGAGACCACTGCGCGACGGCCAGCGCGAAGAGGGCGCACAGGCGATTCGTGACGGATTTCGGATTTTTGAAATAAACCAGGACCGCGAGCCCGAGGCTCGTCAAAAAGTTGAATAGTCCCGAGAACGAATAATAACCCAGCGAGATGTGTTGTACCCAATCCATCATTCGATCGTTCCGTTTAAGGAGTTAAGTAAAAATTATTAGGCCACAAAAGAGCGGGATTGCCAAGACTTTCTCTCAAAAAAAATCAAGAATTGATTTCCAGCTCGAATTTTCGGACCTGATTTTTACCTTTGGCCTTGGCTTCGTAGAGAGCTTTGTCCGCCGCGAGGAAAAGTTCGTTTCCCGAATCGGGAGAGAAGTTCGAGATGGACGTCACGCCGAGGCTCACCGTGATCTTTTTGAACGTATTGTCGTGGAAATAATGGATTTTCATGTCTTCGACGCTTTTTCGGATCCGCTCGGCCAATTGCAGGGCCGATTCGAGGGGCGTTTTCGCGAGCACCACCGCGAATTCCTCTCCTCCGTAACGCGCGACGAAATCGTCTTTTCGTTTGGCGAATCCGCAAAGGCATTCGGCGACTTTTTTCAGACATTCGTCTCCGGCTTTATGGCCCCGCGAGTCGTTGAATAGTTTGAAATCGTCGATGTCCAGCACAATGAGAGAGACGATTTTCTTTTCGTTGAGCGAATGCGTGAGAACTTCGCGCAGTTTGTCGTCGAAATAGCGGCGATTCGGGATTTCGGTGAGGCTGTCCGTGATGCTTTCGGCTTTGAGCTTGGCGTTGGTCTCGCGAAGCATGACGAATTGGAGATATTCCGTGCGGATCGATTTTTCGAGAAAATACGCGATCATCATGCCGATGACGTTGGTGATGATCAAAAAGAAAATATAGGTGTATAGGACCGGTGTGGTGAGCGGGATCCGACGGGTCAGGACAAACCCGATAAAAAAGAGCGTCGACGCCCAGCCTTGCGCGCTCGCGTAGACGAAACGCAGCCGGAGGATTCCGTAGGAGAAGAAAAGCGCCGTGAGGAGTCCGACGAAATACGGATGGTCCGGCATGCTCCGGTCGAGCGAGATCATGAACGAGACCATGATGCCCCCGATACCGGCGGTGTAGGCGGCAAGAGATTGGAGCAGGGCCTCCCGTTTGGATAGATAGCTCGAGAGGTAGGTGATCACCGCGCTCGGGAGAAGGATGCGGAAGCGGAAGATCCAGATTTGGTCGATGTATTTGGGAACGACGAGGTAGTCTAGAAATCCAACGACCGAATAAAGTGCGATGGCGGCCAGTAGCGCGAAGCGGTACTGAGAAAGCGTCTCTTTGGTGTAAAAAACTAAAAAATCTTTTTCTTTTTCCCTCGGGAATCTAGGGAAGAGCCAATGAATCATAATTGAAATTAGTTTATCGCATTCGTTTTCTCTGTGGGGAAAAAGTTTGGTATGCTAGTCCCTTATGAAACGGTCGCCGCTTTTATCCATATGCCTTATCGTGCTCGTCGATGTTTTGGGCCTGACGCTCATCCTGCCCCTGCTGCCATTTTACGCGGAGCATTTCGGAGCCAAACCTTTTACCGTGGGGCTTCTCATGTCGGTTTTCGGCCTGTGCCAATTTATCGGTGCGCCGGTTCTCGGGCGTTTGTCGGATCGTGTGGGCCGCAAAAAGGTTCTTCTCGTCAGTCAAATGGGAACGTTCGTCGGTTTTCTTATCCTCGCGTTTGCGCCGTCATTGAGCTGGGTTTTTTTGTCGAGGATCGTGGACGGTCTCACGGCCGGAAACATCTCGGTCGCGCAGGCGTTCATCGCCGATGAAGCCGAGCCCCGGCATCGCGCGCGATTTTTTGCCTTCATCGGCGTCGCGTTCGGGATCGGTTTCTTGATCGGTCCGGCGGTGACGGGGTTTCTCCTGCATTTCGGTTACGTTTATCCGATTTTTCTGGCCGCACTACTTTCGCTGACGAGCGTATTTTGCACTTTTTTTCTTTTGCCTTCGGCCGCCGGCCGGGATTCGGATTCCGTCGCGAAGGAAAGCCGGACCGTCTCTTTTCAGCGGGTACTCCGGAACCGGCCGCTCTTGACGTTTTTGGGGCAGTTCTTTTTCTTTGTCGTCGGATTCGGTACGCTCGTATCGGGGTTGGCTCTATTTGCGGAGAGACGTTTTACGTATCAAGGCCTTCCGTTTCAAGCCAGGGAAGTCGCGTATCTCATGGCCTATAATGGATTCATCGGCGTTTTGGCTCAGGGCATTTTCACGGGAATCCTCGTGCGCCGATTCGGAGAACGGAAAATCGTCGCCTCCGGTCTCGTCGGGATGGCGTCGGGTTTTTTCATTCTCTTGTTTGCGCACACGATTCCGGTTCTCGTCTTGTCGATGACCGTTTTTTCGGCGGGGAATGCCCTGGTTTGGCCGAGCTTGACGAGTCTCATTTCTCAGGCGGCCGCCAAAGGAGAACAGGGCCGGGCTCTGGGAATGAAAGAATCGCTCATGGCGATTTCGCAGGTGATCGTTCCGGCCGTCGGCGGCCTTTTGATACAATGGGGACACTTGAATTGGTGGGTGGCGATGGGGGGCACGGCGATCGCGGCGGCTTTGGCGATCCAGGCGTTCGCCCGGAAAGTCGTTTTGGGAGAAAACGCATGAAGTGGTTCTATCTGATTCTCGGCAGCGTCGCGGGGGGAGTGACCCGATACCTTTTCGCCGGGGCGATCTATCAAAAACTCGGATCTGATTTTCCTTACGGGACGCTCATCGTCAATTTGACCGGCTGTTTTTTCATCGGATTTCTCGCGGCGATTGTCGACGACAAATTTTTTCTCGGACCCAACGCGCGGATTCTCCTGATGACGGGCTTTTGCGGCGCGTATACGACGTTTTCGACGTATATGCTCGAGACCGGGAATCTCGTGCGCGACGGTCAGTTTGTGTATGCGGGGCTCAATCTCGTCGCGAGCACCGCGGTCGGATTTGCGGCGTATTGGCTGGGCACGGTGCTCGGGGACTTGATTTAAAAGAGAGAGGGATTTCATGAAAATACCTGCGGACGGCAAGCTGCTCAGAATTTTCGTCGGCGAATCGGACAAATGGCGGGGCCAGCCGCTTTACGAAGCTCTCGTGCAGTTGGCGCGAAAAGAGGGGATGGCGGGCGCTACGGCGATCAAAGGGTTCATGGGTTTCGGACGCAACAGCCACATGCACACCGCCAAGATTCTCAGACTTTCCGAAGACCTGCCGATCGTGATCGAGATCGTCGACAGCGAAGAAAAGATCCAAACATTTTTGCCGCATCTGGACGCCATGGTGTCGGACGGGCTCGTCACGCTCGAGCAGGCGAACGTCATTCTTTACCGCAGCAACGAGTCCTAAGAGCGGATCCGGCCGAACGTCCAGTCGAAACCCAGCTTCATTTTTCTTCCCAATTTCGCGAAGTCGAGCGCCGTGACGTCTTTGACGATCTCCCGAGCCACGAACGACGGGGATAGATAGAATTTTTTCATGAGCTCGTCGCGCAAATTCAAAAAGACTTCGTCCAGGCGTTCGCCGCGCCAGGAGGGCAGGCGGTAGTCGGGAATCGGACGTAAGACGTAGTTTTTCCAGTGATCCTCTCGATAGACTTCTTTCTTCAAGAGCTCGAAATAGAAATCGGAAAAAGGCAGCGCGATGAGCGCATTCATGAGAATGAACGTCGGGCGGATCTCTTTGACGAAATCCATCGTCTTTCGGGCATCTTCGACGGTTTGACCCGGAAATCCGATGATGAAAAAAGCCGTCGTCTCGAAGCCGAATCGATGGATGATTTCGAAACCCTTCACGATGTTTTCGCGCGTCACTTTCTTATTGATGTACTCGAGAATTCCGGGATTGTGGCTTTCGACGCCGAGATTCAGCCGGAAACAGCCGGCCTCTTTCATGACGGAGGCGATTTCTTCGTCGAAAGGCTGAAGGCGCGCTCTCGTGCTCCATCTGAATTTGAGGTTTCTTTTTTTGATCAGCCCGCAGATGTCCAGCACGCGCTGCCGGTCGATGTTGAACGTGTCGTCGAGGATGTGGATTTCACGGATGCCGAGACCGAGGATTTCTTCGATCTCGTCGACGATGTAGGGCGCCGAGCGCGTCAAGTATCCGCGCGGGACGTTGCAATACACGCATCTGAAAGGACACCCTCTCGAAGAATTCATCGTCGTCATGAGGTGGCGATCGGAGAGCGAGGAATATTTCTTCAGATCGATCCGTTTTCGATCGGGGAAGGGGTATCCGTCGAGTTGGTGAATCTTTTTCCGGCTCGTCCATCGGAACCCCGACTGGTTTCGAATGCAGAGATTGTCGATCGATTCGAGGGGGACGTTTTTGGCCCCGTCCAGCCACTCGACGAAACGCGGAAAGGTGAGTTCGCAAGGACCGCTCAACAAATAGTCGAACTCGGCATGCGTCATGGTTTCTTCGGGGTACAAATCCGCATGCGATCCACCGATGATGATTTTTGTGCCGGGAAGATTCGCTTTGACGGCCCGAGCGAGTTTCACGACGCCGTAGAAGCGTTCGGTGACGGCCGAGATCCCGACGAGATCGGGCTTGAACCGGAGAATGTCTTGAACCAGATCGTCGAAGCTCGATTCGTTCGCGTCGTATATTTTGAGCTCATGTCCGGCGTCGAGGTTGCGGACGATCGACAGAAGCGCCAAAGGAGGATATTTGATGAAGTCTTTGACGACGAATTTCGGATTGGGATTTAGGACCGTTTCGCCTTCTTGTGGGCTCGTCGAAAGCGCGATTCTCAAAGCATCAAACTCCCTCTAGGAGGGCTTTGAGGGCTTTTCCGTCCGGTGTGCCCGGACGGAAGGCCCAGTCTTTTTCTTTGTCGACCCCAAACAACACGAAACCTTTCAAGGCGGGCATGTACTTCATTTCCGCAAACGCTTGCCGGATCCATTTTTCTTTGTTTCCGCCCGTCGAGGCCGAGCTCATCTCCGTGAGGAGGATGGGTTTGCCCAGCCGCGCGGCGGATCGGTACGCTTCGCCGAAAATTTGCCTGAACGATCGCCATCGACTCGATTTCGAAGCCCCGAAGTTGTATCCGTCGATTCCGATGCAGTCCACGACTTCGTCTCCGGGATAGTAGCGCTCGAAGCGGTTTTCGGCCGTTGCGGGAACGGATTCGGCGTTGAACGAGAAAATCCATCGGACGTTCGAGACGCCCGCCTTACCGAAGAGCGCGTGCACGTAGCGCCAGACTGCGATGTATTTTTCTCGAGTCCATTTCGTTCCCGACCAGGGGTACCAGTTTCCGTTCATCTCGTGAGCCCATCGAAGCCAGACCTCGCCTCCGGCGGCCTGGAGGCTGACGCGAAGGGATTGCAGGCGGTCGTCGTAGGCCCCCTCGAACAGTTTTTGGGGATCGATGCCTTCTTGGGTTTCGGCGTTCCAAGGCTCGACCGTTACGATGGGCGTCGTGCCCAGACGGATGAGATTGCGCAGATACCGCGAGTCGGGGATTTCACGCCAATCGTAAAAAAGAAGAATGTAGCGGGGTTTTTTCCCGAAGACGGAGACAAAGCGCCGGATTTCCGTTTCCGACGGCCGGTCTCCGAGAAAAACACCCGTTTCCAACGGAGTGGACCGCGCGGTGCGGCATCCGCTCGCGCAAACGACAGCCAGAGCCAGTGCGGCGAATTGAAAAACGATCCGCGAGAAGGTCCTGTCAGACGCCGGCAAGGCTTTTGATCTTCGAAAGGAGAGACACAAAGTCGAAGGGTTTCAGAAAATAGGCGTCCGCGCCGCTTTGAGTGACTTTATCTCGGTCGACTTGCTCGTTCAACGCCGAAAGGACGATGATAGGGATGTTTTTCGTGGCGTCGTCGAATTTGAGAAGACGGCACACTTCAAAACCGTTCATTTTCGGGAGCATGAGATCGAGGAGGATCAGATCCGGCTTTTCCCGGCGGGCCGTTTCAAGGCCCATTTCTCCGTCGGAGGCGGTGAGCACGGTGAACTGATTGATTTTAAGCCGCATCGAAAGCACTTTTACGATGTCCTGCTCATCGTCCACGATCAATACGCGTTTTCCCACTTGCGTCTCCGTTTAGTTTTTACGCTCGCCGATCGATTGCAAAAAATCGAACGCATCCATGTCGTCTCCGGCCATCGCCAGAAGCTTGCTTTTCATCAATTTATCTTCGAGTTCGTTCAGCAGATCCGTGTAATGCTGCACGCTTTCGGCGTAGAGTTTCGACAGATCGGAAAAAAACGCGTCGAACTCTTCTTTAGAAAACATCGCGTTTGGACTCCCGGATCGAGCGAAGCGTTCCTTCGAGCGTTTCGAGGTGCGAAGCCTGCATGACGGCGCGGCGTTTCAAAAAATCGGATACTTTTTGGCGTTCGGTCTGGGGTAAACCGCTCAGTTCGATCGAGGCCGTCAGGTGCCGGTTGAGGAGGGGAATGAGCTCTTTTTGGAGTTGAATGAGCCTCGAGAGCAATTCCACGGCTTTTTCTTTTTGGATCATTTGCGTAACATCCTTTGAAGCTTTTCGCGATCGGCCGGAGTCGCCGCGACGACTCCGATGGTCGCTTCGCGTCCGCTCGATCGCGTCTCGAGCACTTGGCCTTCAAACACCACCGAAGACTCGCCCCGGGGCGTCAGACTGCAAAGCACCTTGGCGCCCGCGCGGCAGACGACCGGCATCCGGGCCTTGAAGGCTTCGGGCCAGGCGCTCAGATCCAGAGGTCCGAGTCGCGCGTCCGCGTCCACGACGCGGCAATCGAATTTTACCTTTCGCGGAAGCAGGCGGCAAGCAAGAATCGAGAAGCCGGTTTCATTGAAATAAAAAAGACTCGAGAGCAGCGCGCAGTGATAGAGTGCCCAAAAGGTGTTGACGGCGGTGGCCGCATGCCGGTCGTAGAAAAACCGGTTCAGCCCCCAGACGAAGCCCGTCCAACTCAAAACGAGCATCGTGATCTGAGGCCAGAGGGCCCGATAGGGCAGGCTTTGGGCTTTGTTCTTTCCGGTGATTCCAAAGGACGTTTTGACGCCCAAAAGCGCCGCCGCGCCCGCCCTCATGAGCACCGAAAAGGAGACGGTGGCAAGTAACTGTCCCAAAAGCAGATCTTTCGGGCGGTAACTTCTCTGTCTCAAGAAAACGTAAAAGAGGATCGTCGACAGCGTGATGTAGGGAACGAACATGAGCGCGACGTTTTTTTTGTCGTCGAGAAAAGAGGGGACTCCGAAGAAAAGATAGACGATGGGACAGATCATGAGAAAAAAGAACGCCCATCCGATGAGGTAATACGAACCCGAGACGAAATATTCGAGGCGTTGGCCCAAGCTCAGCGAAAACGGGCGCAGGAAAAGGTCGCGCAGGATCCAGCGAAAAACCGAGAGGCTCCCTTTGGCCCAGCGGAATTGCTGTTTGAAATAAGAGCCGAGGTCTTCCGGGCCCATTCCAAAAACGGAAACGTGTCCGTCGTAGAGCGTTTTCCATTTGAGAGAGTGCAGTTTGTAGGACGTCGCGAAGTCTTCGGTGACGGTCGATTCGTCGAGACCCCCGATCTGGCGGAGTGCGGCGGTGCGAAGCACGACGTTGGTCCCGCAGCAGATCATCGCATCGCTCGAGCTTTTGCCTTCGCAGATGTATTCGTAGAAAACGGCCTGCTGAAAACCCGCCGCGCGTCCGACGCGCGAATCGCCGATGTTCGTGTAAAACTGGGGCGTTTGCACGACGGCCAGCCGCGGGTTTTCTTCGAGAAACCCGAGCGTTCGCGTGAGAAATCCCGTCGTGGGACACTGGTCCGCGTCGAAAATCGCCACGTAAGGATGATCGATTTGAGCGAGGCAATCGTTCACGATCCCGGCCTTGGCTCCGTGGCGCACGTCGCGCCGGAAGAGCTTCAGTCCCATTTGCGCGCAGATTTGTTCGGCCTCCGAGCGGTATTTTTCCTCGGAGCTGTCGTCGAGAAAATAAACATCCATTTTTTCGGGCGGATACTCCATCCGGCGGATCGCGGCGAACGTGCGCTCGAGCACGTCGCGCGGTTCGTGACGCGCGGCGACCAGGACTGCCACGCGCGGGTGGTCGCCCCGGGAGAATTCTTTTCGCGACGGCTTGGGACGGTTTTGAGTCATCAACACTCTCAAGACGTTGGCGGCATAGCCCAGCGCATGGACCAATACGAACGTTTCGGCAAAAAGAAGCGCGGCCGCGAAGGCTTTTTCGAGAGGGGGGTAGTCTTCCAGAAGAAACGACAAAAGTCGCGCGGCGAAATAATTGAGGAGTGCCGCCATCGAACCGATCAACACCAGCTGAAGCCAGGGGCTTGCGCGACGTTCGCTCAAAACCGCACCTCAAAGAAAAGTTTGAACGCGCGATCGTGATACACGTTCTCGGTCGACCACGACGAAGAGACCGTCGCCCCGAGGGATGCGCCCGGCGCGAGGGTCCAGCGAGCCTCGATGAGCACCGCTTGGGTCACCACGTCGAGCGAGTCGAGAAAACAGTCATAAGCGACTTCGATGTAGCGCTCGTCCATGCCGTAATACACTTCACGGGTTCCCAGATATTGCCTCCAGTTGGCGCGCCAGCGGTGGACCCAAAAGGCCCGGGGAGAAAAATACGCTTCTTCGGTGCGGTCGAAATCGCGATAGAGCGCGCGGTATTGCAAATAAACGCGTGAAGGCTCGAATGAAACGTAATAAAGCAAGTCGGCGGCCGGCTCGATGCGTTCGTTTCCGTCGGAATAGTCGGCGTATTGAAAGTCCGCTCCGATTTTGATCCGTTGGGTGCAGTCCCACAGGCCGCGCGCGCGATATCCGTCAAAATAAAGATCGTCTGCCAGGACCCGGCTTGAGTTGTCGAGACGTTCGCGCGCGACGTCCCAGGTCAGCGCGGCCCGATCGAATACGCGCGTGCCCGCCGCCGCTCCAAACGTGTCGGCCGAAGGGAATCCTTCGTCCCAATACCGCTTGTAAAACGCCTCAACCCAGCTTTCCGGGCCCGTGCGGTAGGCCAGGGA
>Ga0172375_10002798_pt1 | contig 26955 bp, 26 predicted proteins | sample LakKiv1m_FD_114537 | JGI IMG/M metagenome (GOLD analysis project Ga0172375, IMG submission 114537) | Freshwater microbial communities from Kabuno Bay, South-Kivu, Congo - kab_092012_11.1m | ecosystem: Environmental > Aquatic > Freshwater > Lake | place: Democratic Republic of the Congo...
AGGGCTGGCCGGCATGTCCCGGTACATGCGGGGCAACATGCTGGAGGTCATCCGCCAGGATTACATCACCACCGCCCGGGCCAAGGGGCTGCCGGAGCGAGTGGTGATCTTCAAGCACGCCTTGCGCAACGCCCTGCTGCCGGTCATCACCATCCTGGGTTTGAGCGTGCCGGGCCTCATCGGCGGCAGCGTGATCTTCGAGTCCATCTTTGCCATCCCGGGCATGGGCCAGTTGTTCTACGGCGCGGTGATGGCCCGGGACTACCCCCTGGTCATGGGGGAGCTGGTCATCGGGGCGGTGCTCACCCTGGCGGGCAACATGCTGGCGGATGTGGGCTACGCCCTGGTGGACCCCCGCATCCGGACGGGGTGAGGGATATGAGACGTCGGGAATTCTGGGCCCGCCTGCAGCGCAACCGCATGGCCATGAGCGGCCTGGGTCTGGTCCTGGGGATGTTCGTGGTGTCCATCTTCGCCCCCTGGCTGGCCCCGTACGACCCCAATCACATCGACCTGCAGCAGGTGCTCATGGCCCCCAGCCAGGCCCACCTCCTGGGCACCGACACCCTGGGGCGGGACGTCCTGTCCCGCATCATTTACGGCTCCCGGGTGTCCTTGAAGGTGGGCTTCGTGGCGGTGGGCCTGGCCACTCTCATCGGCCTGCTGGTGGGGGCGTTGGCGGGGTATTACGGCGGCTGGGTGGACCAACTCCTCATGCGCCTGGTGGACCTGATGCTCTGTTTTCCCGCCTTTTTTCTGATCCTGGCGGTGATTGCCGTGCTGGAGCCCAGCATCTGGAACATCATGGCGGTTATCGGCCTTACCGGTTGGATGGGGGTGGCCCGCCTGGTCCGGGCCGAGTTTCTCCCCCTGCGGGAGCGGGAATTCGTCGTGGCGGCCCGGGCGTTGGGGGCCGGCGATGCCCGCCTGATCCTGCGTCACCTGTTGCCCAACGCCCTGGCCCCGGTGATGGTCTCCGCCACCCTGGGGGTGGCCGGGGCCATCCTCACCGAGAGCGCCTTGAGTTTCCTGGGCCTGGGGGTCCAGCCCCCCACTCCCAGTTGGGGCAACATCCTTACCGCCGGCAAAGACAACCTTGAAATCGCCTGGTGGCTGTCCGTGTTTCCCGGGCTGGCCATCCTGGTGACAGTAATGAGCTACAATCTGTTGGGGGAAGGCATCCGGGAGGCCATTGACCCCCGTTTGAAGGGATGAGCAGGCCGCGCCGGCCAACAACGGTTTGCCGGCCGGGGCGGCCGCCCTCGCCGGGGAAGCCGCCTCCCAGGAAAGGGGGCCGTCGGGAAGACCCCTGCTAGTCTCCCCAAACCCCCTTACAGGCGGGAAAAAATTGGCTTCTTCATGAAATCTGAGGGGTTTTCCCGCAAAATATTTTGACAATCAGCGGGGAATCTCTTATCTTATGGGAGCAGGGCGGCATCGCCTGGTCATCAAGGCTTCATCATCCAAAGGGAGGGAGAATATGAAACGGACGTGGGTCAAAGTAATTGCCATCGTAGTGGCCCTGGCTCTGTGTGGGGCGGGGGCGGCGTTTGCACAAAAGGCCAAAAAACCCGAAAAAGAACTGGATGTGGGCAAAGCGTTATTGGATTCCTATGATCTGATCGAGAAAAAGCAGTACAAGAAGGCTGATGTCCTTCTGGACAAGGTTCTGGCCAAAGACCCCGGCAATCCTCTGGCCTTGAACAACAAGGCTTCCATCATGGTGTCTGAGAAGAAATTCGACAAGGCCGACACCTACCTGAATCAGGCCCTGGAGAAAGCCAAAGGCTATATGGTGCAGGTGAACCGGGTGTGCTCCGTGGGCAATATCTGCCTGGCCTTCAAGCCCGTGTCGGCGGGTACCGGGAATCAGGACTTGGAGCCCTTGATCAAGATGAACATCGAAATGGTCAAAGGGTATATGACTGCGGGCCCCGTCCCGGGTAAGGGCCTGAGGTAATTAACGCCTAACTGCCGCCCACCAGGAGCTCCTAGGCCCCCATCCGGGGGCCTTTTTTTGGCGCCGCCGGCCAGAACCTCCTCAAGGCGGCCGGGACGCCTTTCCGGTTTGACAATCCGGCCGGACTCCTTTTTGGTTGGGTCAAGGCGTATCCTATACCATTTGCCAAAGATTTCTTCTGATGTTTGGCCTTCCGGCCCCTGGAGGCGGTGTACGGCGACCAGGACCTGGCCCCGCTGATTCAGTTTAACCTCAGCCTGGTTAAAGGCAAACTGGCGGAAGGGCGGAACTAAAGGTTAGTTCTTCGCCTGAGCCTCGGCTGCGGCCAGTTTTTCCCTGAGATAAGCCATCAGGGGGGCCTCCGCCGGCTGGTCCAGCAGCTTGCGCCAATACATTGCGGCTTCCTTGGGGTTCTGAGCCTTTTCATAAAGCAGGGCCAGGCGGTGGATGACCTCGGTCCGCAGGGGGCCGTGGGTTTGCTCCGCCACCGGCTTGAGGACCTCGGCCGCCTGCTTGAAATCCCCCAGGTTTTCGTAACAATAGCTGAGACTCTCCTTGACCAGGGCGTCCCAGCCGGGATCGCGGCCTTCCAGGAGGGCTTCGTAAGCCTTGGCGGCCTCGCCGTATTGACCCAGGCCATAGAGGAGATTGGCGCGCCGGAGCTGGGCTTCCCGGGCCGCCCGGGTGCCGGGGTGTTCCTTAATGAACTTATCCAGGGCGGCGGCCGCAGCTGCGCCCGGGGCGTTCAGGTCGGCCTTGGGGGTCACCAGGACCAGGGCCTCCGCCGCCCGACTCTCCCTGTTGCCCTGCATCCAGGCGTTAATCCCCCAGACGCCCAGGACCACGGCGCCAATGATTACCGCTATCCCCACCCAATGGGCCGCAGGTCTGAGGTATTCCCACAGGAGCTGCGCCTGGGTCAGCATTGCATCGGGAGTCTCCAGTTTCACCCCGCGCCGGGAGGTTATCTTGGCCATGTATTTCTCCTAAAAAGCTTTTTAAATTAATTAGATACAGTAGTAATCGGCAGCTGAGGGGTATTTTCCGCTTTCAAGAAATTCCTTATAGGGTGCGCCCCGCGCCCCATTACTCCAGGCTGGGGCGGCGGGCGCGGAGGCCCGCCCCACCGACTTTTCATGCTTTATGAGTGGGACTTATGGCCCAGGAGGAACTGTTCCGAAACATTTTTGTCCACAGGAGCACAGTCCTCCAGGCAGTTAAAGGCGGAATGCGCTGCGCTTTCCCGCCCTACGCGTTCGATTCGGGTTCAATTTCATTCCCCCGCCGCCAGGGCGCCCACCAAATCCCAACTCCTCGGCCCGTGGCCGATGAAGGTGAGCCGCCGGGCGTTTTCCGCCACGATTTCCAGGTCCACTTCCAGGTAATCTGCGGGGAGCAAGGGGGCCAGGCGCCGGGCCCATTCCACCGCCACCACCCGGTCTCCGGCCAGGTATTCCTCCAGGTCCGGGAGCAGCTCCGCCGGCAGGTCTTCCAGGCGGTAGAGGTCCAGGTGCACCAGGGTCAGGCGGCCGGGATACTCGCGGGCCAGGATGAAACTGGGGCTGGCCACCAGCCCGGGCGGCGCCCCCAGTCCCTGGGCCAGGCCGTGGACGAATTCGGTCTTGCCGCTGCCCAACTCCCCGTTCAAGGCCACCACATCCCCCGGCCCGAGCCTGGCCCCCAGGCGGGCCGCCAGGCCCCGGGTCTCCTCCGGGCTGTGGCTGAGCCGGGAATAGGGCCTCATATCAGTATGTTTTTGTAGTCGCAGGCTTTACCATGCAAAACTTCAAATCCCCCTAGATCCCCCTTTGTTAAAGGGGGGCAGGGGGGATTTTTCATCCTCGGGGGTGAAACCCTCGCGGTTCATGAACGTTTAGCCGGCGCGGGCCCAGGCGGGACGCCTGCGCCACCTTTGCGATAACGACTCGGCCTCACTCCCCCGGTTCCCGGGCCATGGCCCGGACCAGGTCCATCTTGCCGATGACGCCGACGATCTTCCCCCCCTCCACCACCGGGATGGTGTGCATCTTCTGTTTGGCCATCAGGGCGGCAATCCTGGCGACCGGGGTGTCCGGGGCCACCGTCACCGGGTTGGGGGTCATGCAATCCCCCACCGTAGTGCCCAACATCTTTTCCACCCGCTGGCGTAGATGGGAAGGAATCTGGAGGTAGAAGTGGAAGTCCAGGATATTGATGGCCGGGGGGAGTTCCAGGTCCCGGGCCCGCTCCACCAGGTCGCTCTGGGTGATGACCCCCAGCAGGCGCCCGCCCTTATCCACCACCGGAACGCCGCCGATCTTGCGGTTTTCCAGGAGCTTGGACAGCTCCTCAATGGAGGTCTCGGGGCTGATCGTCAGGACCTCGGTGGTCATGATATCACGCGCGTGCAGCATATGTCTTCCTCGGTCAGGGGTATCAGACCCTGAATGAATTCCGTCAGCATGGGGGGCAAGGCGGTCAACAGATCCCCGGCAATCATCCCCCGGGGGCCATACCGGCTGACCCAGAAATCGGCGGCCAGGCCGTGGAGGTAAACCCCCAGGCGGGCTGCGTCCCAGGGGCTCAGCCCCTGGGCCAGGAAACCGCCGATGAGGCCGGTAAGCACGTCCCCGGCGCCGCCGCTGGCCAGGGCCGGGTTGCCGGTGGAGTTGAGGGAGGCGCGGCCGTCCGGGGCGGCCACCACCGTCTGGGCCCCCTTCAGGACCAGGGTGACGCCGAATCGGGCCGCGGTCTTTCGGGCCAGGTCCAGGCGCCGGGCCTGGACGTCGGCGGTGGTCAGCCCCGTCAGCCGGGCCATTTCCCCGGGATGGGGGGTCAGGATGCGGGGTCCGGCGGCCCCCTTCCAGGAACCGGCGTCCCCGGCCAGGTGGTTGACGCCGTCGGCGTCGATGACCATGGGTTGGGGCAGGTCATGGACCAGCCGACAGATCAGGTCCCGGGTCTCGGGGTGGGTCCCCAGCCCCGGCCCCACGGCCAGGGTGGACCGGTCGTCCAGGAAGGCGAGGATGGGCTTTAAGGCCGTCTGGCCCAGGGCCCGGGCCTCTGCGGCCTCGGGCAGGGGCAGGGTCATGGCCTCAGTGAGCTTCACTTCCAGGATATCGTTGAGGCCGGCGGGAATCCCCAGGGTCACCAGCCCGGCCCCGGCCCGGAGGGCCGCCTCGCAGGCCATGGCCGCGGCCCCGGTCTTGCCTTCGGAGCCCGCCAGGACCAGCAGGTGGCCGAAGTTCCCCTTATGGCTGGCCCAGGGCCGGGGCGGCAGCAGGGCCCGCAGGTCCCGAGCCCCGGCCAGCTCCAGGGGCGCCTGCCCCGCCAAATCCGGGGGAATGCTGATATCCACCTGCCAGAGGCGGCCGACGTAATCCCGGCCCGGCGGCAGCACCTGGCCCAGCTTGGGCCAGCCGTAGGTGGCGGTGACCTCCGCCTCCAGGGCCGCCCCCAGCGCTTCCCCGGTATCGGCGGACAGCCCGGTGGGGATATCCACCGCCAACACCGGGACCCGGAGACGGTTGACCCCCCGGATCAAGGCGGCCATCAGGCCCGTGACCGGGGAATTGAGGCCGGTGCCCAACAGGGCGTCCACGATGAGACCTGCCCTGGCCAGGCGGTGGAGGGCGTCCTTCAGGTCGCCGTCGGTGAGAACCTCCGTTACCCCGATGCCCAGTTGGGCCAGGATTTCCAGGTTGACCCGGGCGTCGCCGCTCACCCGGTCCCGCGGCCCCAGGAGAAAAACGGCCGCCGGCGTGCCGGCGTTGGCCAGGTAGCGGGCCACCACAAAGCCGTCCCCGCCGTTGTTGCCCCGTCCGGCCAGGACCGCCACGTCCCCCTGGAGGTCGGGGAATTCCCGCCGGAGTATCTCATAGGTCGTCCGCCCGGCGTTCTCCATGAGGACCAGGGAGGGGATGCCGAGATCCTGAATGGCCCGGCGGTCCATCTCCCGCATCTCGGCTGCCGTCAGAAGTTTCATCTCTCAACCTGAGTCTGAAATTTTCCGTTTAAGATAACACACCCCTCCGGGTAAATCCAGGTCCGGGAGCGCAGAGGGGGCAGGCGTTCCCTTTTCCGCCCTGCACCCTCCGCCCTCCCCCCCGGCCGGTCGCTCTTACTTCACCCTCGCCACCGTGAGGACCTCCACCCGGCTGGCCCCGGCTTTGAGCAGGACCCGGGCGCACTCCTTGACGGTGGAGCCGGTGGTATAGAGGTCGTCCACCAGCAGCACGTGTTTGCCCTTCACCAGGGCCGGGTCGGGGACCGCAAAGGCGCCCTTGACGTTGTCCCGGCGTTCCTTGTCATTGAGGCCCACTTGGGGCCGGGTGTGGCGGGTGCGGACCAGGGCCTCCCGAGCCAGGGGGATCTGCGGGAAGGCCTGGGCCAGGTAGAGGGACTGGTTGAAACCCCGATTTTTCAGGCGTTTCCGGTGCAGGGGCACCGGGGCCGCCAGGTCGGCGGCCGCGGCCAGTTCCAGGCAGAGGGGGCGCCGCAGCCAGTGCTGCATCACCGGGAGACAGGCCATCTGGCGGCCGAACTTAAAGCGGGTGATGGCCTGGGATACCGGTTCTGCATAGAGAACCGCGGCCCGGGCCCGGGTAAAAGGGGGCGGTTTTTTCTGGCACTCTCCACAGACGCGGTCGGCGCCGTCCCGGGACGCAAACACCTTGCCGCAGCAGGTGCACAGGGGGCTGGCCACCCACTGGATTTGCGCCTCGCATGCCGGACAGACGGCCACCGGGGCGTCTTCCCCCACCGTCGCCCCGCAGAACAGGCACAAGCGGGGCAGGAAAAATTCCAGCACACTAAGGCTGACGCGTTTCAGCCAGATTCCCGGATTCATCGAAAAATTTTGGAGCAGAGGACCCATTAAATCCATTAAACCATGATAACCGGGGAATTAGCAATAATCTTCAGGGGGTGGTTTTAGGCCAGGACATTTTGTTTTCTTTTTTTCATGGGAGTCAGGAATCGTGAGTTCGCCGTGGGGGGGGTGCGACTAACTCCTTTTCTTGTAAAAGAAACCGGCTTCGCCGTCTTTCGGCAATTCCCCTCAACCTTCCTCAAAACGTTCCTGGCAGGTTTGCTTTCCGTGAGGGAGCTTCTGTATGATGCAGGTGTCGGGCAGGGAGCGCTGTACGATTTTATTAATAATAACAATTAGTTTTACCAAATATCCCTTGGACCCTCGGTCCAGGCGTCTCGCCGGGCCCGGCGCGGGCTAAACGCTCCTGGCCGTTGTTCAGCCACCTCCGGAATGAAAGCCGACAGACGCTCAGGGTAGAGTCCGCGGCTACCAAAATGCCTTTTTTAACGTAACTCAGCCTTAACCCCCAGGGATTGCGGCATGTCCAAACCCAGCAGACGTTTTGCGGCGGCGGAAGCCCCCGCCCCGGTAGGCTATACGCCCCCGGCCAACCCCGAGGCCGAGCAGTCGGTCCTGGGGGCCATCCTGGTGCGGCCGGAGGTCATGGACCGCATCGCCGACCTGATCGGGACTGAAGATTTCTATCGGGAGGCCCACGGGCGCATCTACCAGGCCATGGTGGACCTCTACGGCCGGGGCGAGCCGGTGGACCTGGTGACGGTCACCGCCCTCCTGAAAGAACGGGGCCACCTGGAGGGGGTGGGGGGGCCGGTGTTCCTGGCGGGCCTCAGCGAACAGGTGGGGTTCGCCACCAACGCCGAATTTTACGCCGGCCTGGTGCACGACAAGGCGGTGTTGCGGCGCCTGCTGGATTGCACCCAGGAGATCGCCTCGGCCTGCCTGGCGCCGGTGGAGAACGTCGACGAGTTCCTGGACGAAGCCGAGCACAAGATCTTCCAGGTGGCCGAAGCCAAGGTGCGCCTGGGATTTTCTCCGTTGAGCGCCCTGGTGGACAAAGAAATCGCCACCCTGGAGGCCATCTGGGGGCGCAAGGACGGCTCCCTCACCGGGGTGACCAGCGGTTTTGCCGACCTGGACAATTATACCGCCGGATTCCAGGCCAGCGACCTGATCATCCTGGCGGCCCGCCCCTCCATGGGCAAGACCGCCCTGGCCCTGAACATCGCCTTCAACGCCGCCTACAAATCCAGGCAGCCGGCGCCGGTGGCCTTCTTCTCCCTGGAAATGTCCAAACAGCAACTGGTGCGCCGGCTGTTGAGCAGCGTCGGGGAAGTGGACGCCTCCCGGATTCGCCGGGCCGCGTTTCTCACCGGCCCGGAGTGGACCAAGCTCCAGGAGGCCGCGGGGGTGCTCCTGGACTGCCCCATCTATATCGACGACACTCCCGGCGCCACCGTGCTGGACATTCGGGCCAAATCCCGGCGCCTCAAGGCCGACGGCAAGCTGGGGCTGGTGATTATCGATTATTTGCAACTCATGCAGGGCCGGGCCGAAGCCCACAGCCGGGAGCAGCAGATCTCCGAAATCTCCCGTTCCCTCAAGGGCCTGGCCAAGGAACTGGCGGTGCCGGTCATCGCCCTGTCCCAGCTCAGCCGGGAACCGGAGAAACGGGAACGGAAAAGGCCCCAACTGTCGGACCTGCGGGAATCCGGCGCCATCGAACAGGACGCCGACGTGGTCATGTTCATCTACCGGGATGAGGTCTATCGCAAGGATTCCCCTGACACGGGCACCGCCGAGATCATCATCGGCAAACAGCGCAACGGCCCCATCGGCACGATAAAATTGTCGTTTCGGGATAAATTTACTCGTTTCGATGATTTGGAGAGGGAGGAGGCCCCGGAGCTTTATTAACCGGTCAGGGATGGCTCAGGGTTCCGGGGCCTTGGGCCATGCCAATAGTTTTTTCCGATATGACCATGCCCCGAGCTTCCAAATCCCCCCGGTCCCCCTTTGCCAAAGGGGAAAATAGGGGGATTTTAAAAGACGCCCTCAGCAGAAATTTTTGGCAGATGGTATAAGAGGGTGGATTGTCTGAATAAGCGGTTATGAGGAAGGAAAGGGGAGGGGCCCCCGGCGGGCCGGAGCTTCAGCCCCAGGGGCCCTGTATATTAACGGCCGGCGGCCGGTTATCCGGTTTTCACTTCGATCTTCCGGGGTTTGGCCTTTTCCACTTTGTGCATCACCAGGCGCAACACCCCGTCCTTCATGACGGCCTCGATCTTGCTTTGATCAATCAGGCTCCCCAGGTGGAAGTCCCGCTGGAAATCCCCGATAGAGTATTCCTGTTCCACCATGGTTTCCCCCGGCCCCAGGGGGGGGCCGACTTCCCCGTAGATGGTCAGATAATTATCCTTGAGGTCCAGGGCCACGTTATCTCCTGAGACCCCGGGCATATCGGCCACCAGGACCAGGGTTTCGGGGGTTTCGAAAATATCCACCGCGGGCACAAAGACCCGGCCGGGCCGCACCCGTTCCCCTTTGGTGGGAACCTCTTCCTTGGCCTTGGCTTGCAGTTCTTTCTCAGTCATGCACGGGCCTCCTTTATGCGACTTTTATTTCGATTTTGCGTGGTTTGACGGTCTCCGGCTTGGCCATCTTGATGGTCAGGATGCCGTCCTTGCAGGCGGCCTCCACTCTGTCACCCTGAACCGGGGCCGGTAGCGGCACGATCCGCCGGAAAAACCCGGATTCCCGCTCCCGGCGGTGATAATTGCCCTGCTTTTCCTCCGCCGGAATCTGGCGTTCGCCCCGCAGGATCAAGCTGTTGTCCTGGAGGGTGATTTCCAGGTCTTCCGCCCGGACGCCGGGCAACTCGGCCCGGACATAATAGTGGTCGGGGTCTTCGGAGATGTTCACCAGGGGATAAACCCCCGCCCGCCAGGGCCGCCCTTCGGGCCCAATGGCATCCTGGAAGAGGCGGTCCATACGGCGCTGCAACTGTTCCAGTTCCCGCAGGGGATTCCATCTCGACTCCCTGAAAAATAGGGGCATAGTCGTCTCCTCCGTAATATATGAGATTTTCAGGATTTTTAGTGTTCAGTTGGATTTAACTTAAGCATTGGCTGTTCGCCGGTCAAGGGGCTTACTGGTTGAAAATTTACCGGGATTCCGATAAAAACAGTGAGCCGCCTGACAAGAAAGGAAGCCTGATGGCCTTTCCCTGGAATGACATCGCCTGGGTGCTCCTGGACATGGACGGCACCCTGCTGGACAAACATTTCGACGATTATTTTTGGGAGACCCTGGTGCCGGAAGAGTATGCCCGGCGGCAGGGCATGCCCCTGGACCTGGCCCGGGACCTGGTCTTCGCCCTCTACCGCCGGGAGGAAGGCACCCTCAACTGGACGGACATCGATTTCTGGTCCCGGGAACTGGACCTGGATATCCCGGCCTTAAAGGAAGGCATCCGCCACCTCATCGAGGTGCATCCGGACGCGGAAGATTTCCTCAAGTTTTTAAAATTATTAGATAAGAAGATAGCGCTGGTGACCAACGCCCACTACAAGACCCTGAACCTCAAGATGAATCATACCGGGCTGTTCAGCTATTTCGATGCGGTGGTTTCTTCCTTCGACCTGGGCAACCCCAAGGAAGAGGTGCGTTTCTGGGAGATCCTGCACGACCGGCTTCACTTCAATCCCGGCCGGACCCTGTTGGTGGACGACAACGCCGAGGCCCTGGCCGCGGCCCGGACCTTCGGGATCAAATATTCCTACTTTAAAGCCAAATCCAGTTCCCAACTGGACGCGGCGGACCACCCGGATTTTCCTTCCATTGCCAGCTTTCGGGAATTAATGTAGGGGCAGTTATCAGATATCAGATATCAGTTGCCAGTTCCAAATCATCGCTTTTTAATGGCGCTCAATAAGCCGTTCACCAGGCGGCCGACTTCAGAGGTCAACTCTAAGAGATTTTTTTGAATCGGCTCTTCAAGATAATTCAGGTTCCGGGCTACCAATATTTGGGTTTCCAATTCCAGCAGCGACCCCCTCGCGTTCCCGAGGAATTGAGAAAATTCACCCTTCGTCAATCGTCCTTGGCCCTCAGCTATGTTGGTGGGGATGGATAGTGCGGCTCGTCGCATTTGACTAATCAGGCCATATAATTCCTCGGCCGGAAATTTGCAGCTGACCCGGTAAATCTCCGTAATCAATTTCTTGGCTTTCTGCCAGGCCAACAGATCCCGATAAGTTGCCATTTTTTTCTCCGCAAACTGACAACTGACAACTGACAACTGACAACTGCCTATTGCGGTTCCCGCCTGATCCGCGCCCCCAGGGCCGTCAGTTTTTCCACCAGGCGGGCGTAACCCCGGTCCAGGTGATAGACCCGGAGGACTTCGGTGGCGCCCGCGGCGGCCAACCCGGCGATGACCAAAGAGGCGCTGGCCCGGAGGTCGGTGGCCATCACCGGCGCCCCCTGGAGTTGGCGGCAGCCCCGCACCACCGCCAGGTTGCCGGTCACCGCGATATCCGCCCCTAATCGGCGCAGTTCGCTGACGTGCATGAAGCGGTTTTCAAAGATGGTCTCGGTGATGACGCTGACCCCCCGGGCCAGGGACATCAGGGCCATGAACTGGGCCTGCATGTCGGTGGGAAAGCCGGGGTAGGGCAGCGTCTTGACATCCACCCCGGTGAGGGCCCCGCCCGGCTCCACCATGATCCGGTGGTCCGCGGCGCTGAGGCGCACGCCGGCCTCCTGGAATTTTTCCAGCACCGCGCTCATATAATTGACCGGGGCGTTGGTAATGGCCACCTGGCCCCGGGTGATGGCCGCGGCCGCCAGATAGGTGCCGGCCTCGATGCGGTCGCTCATGATGGCGTAGGAGGCGGGGGCCAGTTCCCGGACGCCCCGGATGGTGAGGACGTCGGTGTCGATGCCGTCGATCTGTGCGCCCATGGCGGTGAGGAACCGGGCCAGGTCCGCCACTTCCGGCTCCTGGGCGGCGTTGATGATCCGGGTGATCCCCTGGGCCAGGGTGGCGGCCATCATCAGGTTTTCGGTGCCGGTGACCGTGGGCAGATCCAAAGTGATGTCCGCGCCGCGCAGCCGTTTGGCCTTGGCCTCCACGTAGCCCTGGTTCAGGGTGATCTTCACCCCCATGGCCTCCAGGCCTTTTAAATGCTGGTCGATGGGCCGGGCCCCGATGGCGCAGCCGCCGGGCAGAGAAACGCTGGCCTGGCGGGCCCGGGCCACCAGGGGGCCCAGGACCAGGACCGCAGCCCGCATGGTCTTCACCGTTTCGTAAGGGGCCATCCAGCCGGTGAGGCGGCTGGTGTCCACGAGCAGGGCGTCTTCTGGCGGGGGCGGGACTTCATGTCCGGTCTGGCCTTGTTGGTGGGGCGGGCCTCCGTGCCCGCCGCCTTCAGGCCCGGGCTCCTCAAACTGCACCCCCATGAGACCCAGAAGCCGTTTGGCGGTGCGGATGTCCGCCAAGGGGGGCACGTTCCACAGCCGGTGCACCCCGGGGGCCAGCAGGGTCGCCGCCATAATCGGCAGGGCGGCGTTCTTGGCCCCGCTGATGGCAACCTCCCCGGCCAGGGGCGCTCCGCCTTCAATGACGATCTTGTCCATGGTCAACCTTTGCCAAAAAATGCGGAAATATCAAAATAGATATCTTTTATGGTCCCATCAGGTAATGCTATTGAAAGTTGATCAACCGGTTTATCGCCTGTCAGGAGAGCTTGAAAGACTAACCTCCAATCCACGCCTTCCTTGCCGAATCTCTTCTGAAGATAGAGATATTCCGCCGCCGCCCCGGCCCGATGATTTTCTGCATTCTTGATAACAATGGCGTCTTCGGGAGATTCCCCCCCCTCCCTCAAACCTTATTCCCGGCTTACCGTTGCACTCCATTTTTGGCCCAAGCTCTGCTTGGGAGCCTGAAGGTATTGTCTGTCCATGAAATTCTCGTTAACCGGAGTCAATATGCCTCACTCCCCTATCAGTTCCAGGAGGCTGGGCGCCAGGGCCTCCCGGCGGAATTGCCGGAGCCGTTTTTCCGCCAGCCGGACATACGCCGGTTCGATCTCGTAGCCCAGGTAATGGCGGTCGGTTTGCAGGGCCGCAATGGCGGTCTGGCCGCTCCCCATGAAAGGATCCAGGACGATTTCGCCCGCAAAGGTGTAGAGCTGGATGAGACGGCGGGGCAACTCCACCGGGAAGGGGGCCGGATGGCCGATGCTTTTGGCCGACACCGCCGGGAAGGTCCAGACGCTCTTGGTGAGCTCCAGAAATTCCTCCCGGGAGATGGTGGCTTGGCGACGCCCGGGGTTTTTCCGGGAAAAGCCCGCCTTGGAAAAGATCAGGATGTATTCGTGTACGTCCCGGAGGGTGGGGTTGGCCGGGGAGCGCCAACTGCCCCAGGCGGTGGAGGGCGAGGCGCTGGAGGCTTTATTCCAGATGATCTCCCCCCGCATCAGAAAGCCGATTTCCAGCATATCCCGCACGATATAGGAATGGAGGGGGATATAGGGCTTGCGCCCCAGATTGGCGATATTGATGCAGGCCCGGCCGCCCGGCACCAGGACCCGGTGGACCTCCCGCCACACCCGGCCGAGAAATTCCAGGTATTCCCCCAGGGTGATGTCCCGGTCATACTCCTTGCCCACGTTATACGGGGGTGAAGTGACCATCAGGTGGACGCTGCTGTCCGGAAGTTCGGCCATGTCCTCGGAGGACTTGGCCAGAATCGTGTTGAGAAATGCCGGCGGCGCCGGATTTTCGACGTACTCGCACGCCCCGGCCGGTGTCAACTGGGAGTAAAGTTTGCTTGCATAAAAGGCCGAAGAATCGTGGGAGCTTCTTCCCGGGGTGCCGAAGGCGCTGGTGCGAGTCTTCTTTTTAGCGGGATTATTTTTCATCTATAAGGTAAGCTTATGTACTTAGTACAGGATTTCATAAATATCGTAACGTTTATTTGTCCCCCCTTGCCCCACCCCTCTCCCCCCGCCGGATGGAGAGGGGGAAAAACCATGGCCCGTTGCTGCGTTATTCCCTCTCCCTCAATGGGGGAGAGGGTGAGCGGGAAGGAAATCGCTTTTCCTTTTGTTATGTCATTTTATTAAAAAAATTATTACTTTTTTCGCAGTGGAACCCGGCCGGTGGTGGCCCCGCCCCCGACGAACCGACCCTGCGGATCGGCCCCCAGGCTCCATGTCCCTGATTTTCCCATGGTTTATCCGGGGCCTTTATGATAGATTAATACATTAAGAAAAGTAAGGCAAGGAAAGGAAATTATCCCGGATGGATTGGTGGGTGTTGGCCGGGGTGCCCGTAACCTCGTTCATCGTGGCCCTGTCCGGGGCCTTGATGCCCGGGCCGCTGCTGACCCTGACGGTGGGGGAGGCGGCCCGCCGGGGTTTCTGGGCCGGCCCCCTGATCATCGTGGGCCACGTCTTGCTGGAGTTGGCCTTGGTGGTGCTGCTGGTGGCCGGGGTGGGCGTCTGGCTGCACCGCCCGGTGGTGCTGGGCTCGGTGGGCGTCCTGGGGGCCGGGGTGCTCGCCTGGATGGGGCTGGGTCTCGTGAAGGCCTCCCGGCACAGCCAATTGGAATTCGACTCCCAGGCGGATTCGGGTCTGCACCCCATCCTGGCCGGAGCGGTCATGAGCGCGGTCAATCCTTATTGGCTTATCTGGTGGCTGACCATCGGCCTGGGCTACGTCATGTTTTCCCTGCGATTCGGCCTGCTGGGGGTGGCCCTCTTTTTCATCGGCCACATCCTGGCGGATTTTGCCTGGTACACCATGGTGTCCGGGGCGGTGGCCCAGGGGCGCCGCTTTATCTCCGACCGCGTCTATTGCGGCTTCCTGGCCGCGTGCGGGGTTTTCCTCGTGGGCTTCGGGGGCTACTTCGGGGTCCAGGGGGTGAAATTTCTGCTTAATTCTTAAGAAGGGGGGGTTACAGGTATTTGATTAAAATCCCCCCCACCCCCCTTTAGAAAAGGGGGGGTTAAAAACATGGGGCTGAATATCAAGGCAATTAAGGGAAATTACACCAGGCGTCCGCCAGGTTTGACGGGGGCAGAAGTAGCTGCCCCTCTACAGGGAGCATCAGTAATATGATCCAAAAAGGTCTGATTGTCGGTTTACTCGAAGTGAATTGCTATATCCTGGGGGATGAAGACACCCGGGAAGCCGTGGTCATTGATCCCGGGGGGAACGAAGAAGAGATCCTGGAGATCCTGAACTATAACAGATTCAAGCTTAAGCTGATCATTGACACCCACGGCCATTTTGACCACGTGGACGCCAACCGGCCCCTGAAAGAGGCTACCGGGGCCCAAATCGCCATCCACGAACTGGATGCCCCGGCCCTGAGCCGGCCATCCCAGGAAGCCCTGTTCTTTACCGGCAACCGGCTGCGCACCTCCGAAGCGGATATCCTCCTGAAAGAAGGCGATGTCCTCAGCTTCGGGAAATATCGCCTGGAAGTTCTCCATACCCCGGGCCATACCCCGGGGAGCATCAGCCTGGTGCTGGAGAATCACACCTACGTCTATGTGGGGGATCTGCTCTTTGCCGGGTCCATCGGCCGCACCGACTTTCCCGGTGGGGACTACAACGCCCTGATCAACGCGGTGCGCACCAAGATCTTTCCTCTGGGGGATAATTACACCGTGTTTCCCGGCCACGGCCCGGTGACCACCGTGGCCCAGGAACGCAAGTATAATCCGTTTTTTTAAGGGGAAAAGGGGAAAAATAAAAAAATATTATCTTTTTTGCCTTTTCTTCGTTGATAACAAACTGCCGCAGGAAAACTGATATGGTCTTTACCGGCAAGCGCATTCTCTTAGGGGTGACGGGGGGCATTGCGGCCTACAAGGCGGCGGAGGTGGCCCGGCGGCTCCTGGACCGGGGCGCCCGGGTCAAGGCGGTGATGACCCGGGCCGCCCAGGAGTTTGTGGGGCCGCTGACCTTTGCGGCCGTGACCGGGGAGCGGGTGTCCACCGCCATGTTCGGGCCAAAGAGCGCGCCCCTGGAGCATATCGCCCTGGGCCAGGAGACGGACGCCATCATCGTGGCCCCGGCCACCGCCAATTTCATCGGCAAGCTGGCCGCGGGGATTGGGGACGATTTGCTCACCACCGTCATGCTGGCGGCCACCCGGCCGGCGCTTTTGTGCCCCGCCATGAACACCGAAATGTGGGCCAAGGCGGTGGTCCAGGAAAATCTGGCCCGGCTGGAAAGCCGGGGTTTCCTGGTGATGCCGCCGGCCGCCGGCCCCCTGGCCTGCGGCGCGGTGGGACCCGGCCGCCTGCCGGAGCCGGACCTGATCGTGGAGGCCGCGGCCCGCCTGCTTTCACCCCAGGACCTGGCGGGGCGGCAGGTATTGGTCACCGCCGGGCCCACCCACGAAGACTTCGACCCGGTGCGGTTTTTGACCAACCGCTCCAGCGGCAAGCAGGGGTATGCCCTGGCCCGGGTGGCCTGGCGCCGGGGCGCGGCAGTCACCCTGATCAGCGGCCCCACCGGTCTGGCGGCCCCTTATGGGGTTGAGCGGGTGGCGGTGCACTCGGCCCGGGACATGCAGGCCGCAGTGACCGAGCGCTTCCCGGAGACGGAGGCGCTGTTGATGGCCGCGGCGGTGAGCGATTACCGGCCCACCCAGACGGAGTTCAGGAAGATCAAGCGGGGCCGGGACGAGGTGCAGTTCCATCTCACCCAGAACCCCGACATCCTGAAGCAGGTGGCCCCCCTGAAAAAGCGGCAGATCGTGGTGGGGTTCGCGGCGGAAACTCACGACCTCGAGGCCGAGGCCCGCCGCAAGATGCGGGAAAAACACCTGGACCTCATCGTGGCCAATGACGTCAACCGGCCGGATTCCGGGTTCCAGGTGGACACCAATGAAGTCACCCTCATCCTTCGGGACGGCCCGGCCATGCCCCTGCCGCTGATGAGCAAGGAAGAGGTGGCGGCCAAGATTTTGGACCGGGTGGCCGAGCTGCTGGAAAAGCGGGACCGGGGCTTTCCCCAAAATGCCTGAGGATCCGGTGAAAGAACTGGCGGAACTGGTGGACGGGTTGTCCGTCTGGCTGCGCTATCAACAGCGCCAGGGGTGGCGGGGGCTGCCGGGAGAGGCCGCGCCCCAACCTCCTGAGCCTGAGCAGGTGGAAGCGGGGGCGCCCCAACCTCCTGAGCCGGAGCAGCTGAGGGGAGCGACTCTGGAGGAAATCCGGGCCGAGCTGGGGGACTGCCGCCGCTGTAAGCTGCACACCGGCCGCACCCACCTGGTGTTCGGGGCCGGGCCCCCGGACGCCCGGCTGATGTTCGTAGGGGAGGCCCCGGGGGCCGAGGAGGACATGCAGGGCGTGCCCTTTGTGGGGGAAGCGGGACAACTCTTAAACCGGATGCTGAACAACCTGGGGGTGCGCCGGGATGAGGTCTATATCGGCAACATTCTCAAGTGCCGCCCGCCGGGGAACCGGGATCCCGAGAGCGATGAGATCGCCGCCTGCCTGCCGTTCCTGGAAAAGCAGATCCAGGCCATCCGGCCCCGGGTGATGGTCATCCTGGGGCGCATCGCGGCCCACGCCTTGCTGGGGGTCAGGGACCCCATAACCCGTCTGCGGGGCCGCTGGCAACGCTACCGCGACATCCCGCTGATGCCCACCTTTCATCCGGCCTACCTGGTGAGGTTCCCCCAGGAGCGGAAAAAGACCTGGCTCGACATGCAGCAGGTCCTGGAGTATCTGGCTGACCATGAAAAGGATTAAGCTGCTCATAGCTCTGCTGGCGGCGCTGGCGATGGCCGGGGCGGCGGCCGCGGCCGAGCCCCCCCCGGCGGTTTACCTGCTCCGGGCGGTGGGCTCCATCAACCCGGGCCTGGCGGAATTCGTGGTGGACGGCCTGCGCCAGGCGGAGACCAAGAACGCCGCCGCGTTGGTGATTGAGCTGGACACCCCCGGCGGGCTGGACACCTCCATGCGCCAGATCGTCAAGGCCATCAGCAACGCCAAGGTCCCGGTGGTGGTCTATATCCATCCCCGGGGGGCCCGGGCCGCCTCTGCGGGGGTCTTCATCACCATGGCGGCGGACGTGGCCGCCATGGCCCCGGGCACCAATATCGGCGCAGCCCACCCGGTCGCGGTGGGCATGAGCAAGACTTCCAAGACCATGGAACAAAAGCTGGTCAACGACATGGTGGCCTTCGGGCGTTCCCTGGCCGCAGGGCGGGGCCGCAACGAAGCCTGGATGGAAAAGGCTGTCCGCCAGAGCGTCTCTATCACCGCCAGCGACGCGGTGAAGCTCAAGGTCGTGGACCTGATGGCCGACAATCTGGAAGACCTGCTGGCCAAGATTAACGGCCGGAAAGCGGAAGTGGGGGGCAAGATGGTGGTCCTCCAGACTGCGGGGGTGCCGGTCAAGGAAATTCCCGAAGGGGTGCGCTTCCGGGTGCTGAAATATATTGCCGACCCCAATATCGCCTTTATCCTGATGTTGATCGGGATGGCGGGGCTCTATTTCGAGCTGGCCCACCCCGGAGTGGTGCTCCCCGGGGTCCTGGGGGGCATCTGCCTGCTCCTGGCCTTTTTCGCCTTCCAGACCCTGCCCATCAATTATATCGGCATCCTCTTGATTTTCCTGGCGTTTATCTTTTTTCTGCTGGAGCTTGCCATTACCAGCTATGGCATGCTGTCCCTGGCCGGCCTGGTGTCCCTCTTCTTAGGGGGAATGATGTTGTTTCGGGGAGGTGAAGGAGGGGTGGATATCTCCTGGGGTGTCTTGATTCCGACGGTGGTCATTATTTCCCTGTTCTTTATCCTGGTGGCCGGGATTGTCTTTCGCAGCCACCTGCGGCGTTCCATGACCGGGTCCGCCGGCATGGTGGGGGAGAAGGGCGCGGCCTATACTCCTTTGAACCCGGAAGGGCAGGTCTTTGTCCACGGCGAGTACTGGCAGGCCGTGAGTGACGCGCCCATCGCCAAGGGGGAGGCCGTGGAAGTGGTGGAGGTGGTTGATTTGAAGCTCCGGGTACGCCGGGCGTCATAACAAGGAGGCAGGCATGTTTCAGTTCATCTCAGGCTCTTTTCTGTTGGTGATCATCCTGGTGGTGTTCTTTTTAATGAGCGCCATCAAAATCTTGAATGAATTCGAGCGGGGCGTGATCTTCCGGTTGGGGCGGGCCCTGCCCCACGCCAAGGGGCCGGGGCTGATCATCCTCATCCCCGTGGTGGACCGGCTGGTCAAGGTCAACCTCCAGTTGGTGACCTATGACGTGCCCTCCCAGGACATCATCACCCGGGACAATGTCACCGTGAAGGTGAACGCGGTGGTCTATTTCCGGGTCATCGAACCCCTGAAGGCCATCATCGAAGTCCGGGACTACTACAGCGCCACCCAACTGCTGGCCCAGACCACCCTCCGGAGCGTCTGCGGCCAGGTGGAGCTGGACGATCTGCTGTCGGCCCGGGAAAAAGTCAACGCCCAACTGGCGGAAATCCTGGATTCCCACACCGATCCCTGGGGCATCAAGGTGACCCTGGTGGAACTGCGGGCCATCGACCTGCCCATCGAGATGCAGCGGGCCATGGCCAAACAGGCGGAAGCCGAGCGGGAACGGCGGGCCAAGGTGATCAACGCCGAGGGGGAATTCCAGGCCGCCGCCAAGATGGCCGAGGCCGCCGGGGTGCTGGCCACCGAGCCCATGTCCTTGCAACTGCGCTACCTCCAGACCCTGCGGGAGATCGCCGCAGAGAAAAACTCCACCACCCTGTTTCCCATCCCCATCGACCTCATCCGGCCCTTCATCAAGATGGCCCAGCGGATGGAAAAGTTGGAGGAGGGCAAGGGGTAAAACTACGCCGGCCGGGCTGGGGTTTCCGTAAAGTCCCCCTTTTTCAAAGGGGGATTTAGGGGGATTTGCAGTAGGGTGCGCACCGCGCACCATCCACTCCCGTTCCCAAGCTCCTGCTTGGAAATGCAAATTTTTCCCCAAGCTCCGCTTGGGGACCAGATATCTGATGTAGGGCTGGCATTGCCCGCCATCAATGGAGCTAGTTCATCTGCCGGAAAAGAAAACAGGAGAAGCATTATGGCCAAAAAGGAGCGTAAAGAGAAGAAAGAAAAACCCTTGGACAAGATGACCGCCACCGAACTGCGGAAGTATGCCCTGGATATGGGCGAGATCAGCGGCGTCCACGGCATGAACAAGGAGGAGTTGCTCAGCGCCATCAAGAAGGTGAAGGGCATCAAGGATGAGGGGCGCCAGACCGAGAAGGTCAGCATGCGGGATTTGAAGGAAAAGGCTGCGGCCCGGCGGGCCCAGAAGCTGGCGGCCATCGCCGCCGGGGAACCCCGGGCCAAGATCGACATCCTGCGCAAAAAGGCCAACCGGTTGAAAAAGCAGACCCGCCGGGCGGCCTGATTTTCCTTCCCTCTAGGGGGGTTTGGGAAAGCAGGGGCGGGGTTACCCTGTCCCTACGACCCTGCCTTGAATTATCTGCATAATTAACCGATTCGCCGAACCGGTTGCTTCGGGCGGGCGGCGCGGCGCTCGTCCTAAGCGCGCTTCCCCTCTCATGGGATAATCTTTTCGGAATTGAGAAAAATTATCACTCGAAAAGGTGTGGGGACTAACATCTGGCCCGACGGTTTATCTAAGGTAATAAGAAGAGACTGGGCGAGAGGCGGCCGGGTAAGGGGCAAGAGTTTCGCCGCTAGCGGATCACCTTGAGCAAGCCTCATAAATATGCGGTGGGATGTTATAGAGGAGGTAATATGGCCATCTTATCTTGGGCGTCAGTCTTGTTGGTGGGCGCCTTGGCCGCGGCCGGCTGCGTCACCCCTTATCAGGGGGCGGGGCCTTACGACCAGGGTTATGGCGGCGATTACTATGGGTCCGCACCCCAGACCCCTTACGCCACCCCGTGGGTGGGGAATAATACGCCCTGGGTCTTTTACCAGGGTGACTGGTTTTTAAACGGGATGCTGTATAACTATTACGGCCCTCGATACGGCTGGGCCCCGTATTACGCTTATCCGACCACCTATATCGTCAGACCGAGCAACTGGTATGAACCCAAGTGGAATGCGTGGTATCAAAAGAATCCTCGCTACTGGCAGACCTTTAATCAACGGTATCCCTATTATCGGGACCACCGTTATGGGAAGCGTTATGACGAGGATTTTTATAACCGCTACCATCGCGGCCAGGGGGACGGGTGGCAGAAAGGCTACCAGGGCCGGGGGATGGAAAAGGGCCGACCTGAAGGGACTAGACCCGGTCCGGCTCAAGTGCGGCCACAGTCGGGGCAAAGACTTGGTCCGGGTCAGATGACCCCCCGGGAAGGGCAGAGACCCTCTCCCGGCCAGGTAAGTCCCTGGCAGGAGCAGAGAAGCGGTCCGGCTCAAATGACTCCTCGGCCGGCGCCGAGACCCGGCCAGGCCCAAGTGGCGCCCGGGCAGAGGCAAAGGCCCGGTCCGGCTCAAGTGTCGCCCCGGCCGGCGCCGAGACCCGGCCCGACCCAGGTGATGCAGCCGGCGGGCCGGAGACCCAGTGCCCCGCTGGCGGCCTCACCCGCAGGTCGGAAACCCAGTGCCCCGCCGGTGGCCTCACCCGCAGGCCGGAGACCCAGTGCCCCGCCGGCGGCTGCACCGGCAGGGCGGAAACCCAGTCCCCCGCCGGCGGCCGGCAAACCCAAAAAAGCCGCTCCTGGTGAGGAAAAATAATCATTATCCTCCTGGCCTGTTCCGGGTGGGGCAAAAGCAGGGGTGGTTTAATGCCATTTTCGTTTTGTAGGGGCGGGTTTGAAACCCGCCCGCTACAGGTGATATCAATAGGCTAGCAGTTTGATTTGTTGCTGTTCAAGGCGAATTTGGTATAAGGCATTAAGGACGGCATTTTAGGCCTGGGCGGGGTCGCCTGAAAGAAAAAGCAGGGCCATTGGCCCTGCTTTTCTTTTGAATCAAGCCGAGATGGTTTTTTACAGACCCGGGAAGATCTTCACCGAGTTGACGGCCAGGTTGTAGAGGAAGCCGGGGAAGATGCCGATCCACAGCACCCCCAGGGCGGTGAGGGCCACCACCACGGTGGGGGCCGGGGCGAAGGCCACCGGGCCCAAATCGGCCTCGGCGGGCTGCATGTACATCAGCACGGTGATGCGCAAATAGTAGAAGACCGACACCAGGGAGTTCATCACGCCGATGATGGCCAGCCAGATGTAGCCGGCCTGCACCGCGGCTGAGAAGATATAGAACTTGCCCACAAAGCCGGCGGTGGGGGGAATCCCGGCCAGGGCGAACATGAACAAAGCCATGGACGCGGCCAGGACGGGATGCTGAGCCCCCAGGCCGCAGTAGTCATAGATATTCAGGTAGCTGTCCTTTTTCCGCCCCACCAGGATCACCACCCCGAAGGCCCCCACGTTCATCAGGGTATAGGCCAGGAGGTAGTAGAGGAGGCTCACCGCGCCCAACTGGTTGGCGGCCACCAGGGCCACCAGGAGATAACCGGCGTGGGCGATGGAGGAATAGGCCAGCATGCGTTTGATGTTGGTCTGGGCGATGGCCGCGATATTTCCGATGGTCATGGTGGCCACGGCCAGGACCCAGATGAGCATGTTCCAGTCCACCTTCATGGCCGGGAAGGCCAGAAAGAAGATGCGGGCGAAGGCCGCGAACGCCGCGGCCTTGACCGCCACGGCCATGAACGCGGTCACCGAGGTGGGAGCCCCTTCATAGACGTCCGGGGTCCACATGTGGAACGGGGCCGAGGCCACCTTGAAGCCGAAGCCCACGATCAACAGGCCGATGCCCAGCAGCGCCAGGGGCTGCATGGCCGGATCGGCCCCCAGGCGCTGGGGCAGGTCGTTCAGAAAGAGGGTGCCGCCCGCAGCCCCGTAGAGCATGGCCATGCCATAGAGCAGAAAGGCGCTGGAGAAGGCCCCCAGGATGAGGTATTTCAGGGAGGCTTCATTGGAGCGCCGGTCTTCCCGGAAAAGCCCGGCCAGAACGTAAACCGCAATGGACATGATCTCCAGTCCCAGGAAGATCATGATCAGGTGGGCCCCCGCGGCCATGAGCATCATGCCCACGGTGGCGAAGAGCAGGAGGGCGTAGTATTCGCCCAGGTTCTTGCCGTAATCCTCCAGGTACTGCCGGGAGATGAGGACCGTCAGGGCCGCGCCGAGCATAAGGATCAGGTAGAAGAAGAAGGCGAAGTTGTCCAGATAGACCATGCCGGAGAAATCGGTGCCGGTTCGGCCCCAGAGGCCGATGGTCTGGAAGGCCCCCACTGCCAGGCCCAGGACGGCGAGCCAGGAAAAATCCACCTTGCGCCCTTTGGGGGAAAGGGCATCCACCACCAGGATGAGGATGGCGGTCACCGTCAGCGTCAGCCACGGCCCGATGCTGCTCAGAGTAAAGCTGGGTATGGTGATGGTCATTTCGCCTCCCCCTTAAACACATGGGATAGAGAGACCTCGGTGGACTTGGCCTTTTCCATCATGGCCAGGAAGTTATCCGTCGTCGCCTGGGTCTTATTGAGAAAGGTGCTGGGATAGACCCCGATCCAGACGATGAACAGGATCAGGGGCGCAAAGATGGCGATCTCCCGCCAGGACAGGTCCTTGAGGTCTTTGTTCTTCTCGTTGGTCACCTGGCCGAACATCACCCGCTGGAACATCCACAGCATGTAACAGGCCGCAAAAATGACGCCGGTGGCGGCGATGACGGCATAGACCATGTTGGTTTTAAAGGCCCCCAGGAGGATGAGAAATTCGCCCACGAAGCCGTTCAACCCCGGCAGCCCGATGGAGGACAGGGACACGATCATGAAGATGGTGGCATAGATGGGCATGGGGGTGGACAGGCCGCCGAAGTCGGCGATCATCCGGGTGTGGCGGCGTTCATACACCATGCCGACGATCAAAAACAAGGCCCCGGTGGACAGCCCGTGGTTGATCATCTGGATGATGCCCCCCTGGACCCCCGGCGCAGTGAAGGTGAACAGGCCCAACATGACGAAGCCCAGATGGCTCACCGAGGAGAAGGCCACCAGGCGCTTCAGGTCTTTTTGCATCATGGAGACCAGGGCGCCGTAAACGATGCCGATGACGGCCAGGATGGAAAACAGGGGCACGAAGTAGTGGGCCGCCTGGGGAAAGAGGGGCATGTTGAAGCGCAGGAAGCCGTAAGTCCCCATCTTCAGGAGCACGGCGGCCAGGATGACGGAACCCACGGTGGGGGCCTCGGTGTGGGCGTCCGGCAACCAGGTGTGGAAGGGGAACATGGGCACCTTGATGGCGAAGGCCAGACCGAAGGCCAGGAACATCCAGAACTGCATGTGGAACGGAATGGCGGTGCCGTACATCTTCAGGAGGTCGAAGGTGTAAGTGCCGGTGGTCTTGCCGAAATGGAAATACAGGACCAGGATGGCGACCAGCATCAGCACGGAGCCGAACATGGTGAACAGGAAGAACTTGATGGCCGCATAGACCCGGCGGGCCGGGTTGCCCCAGACGCCGATGAGCAGGTACATGGGGATGAGCATCACTTCCCAGAAGACATAGAACAGGAAGAGGTCCAGGGAGACGAAGACGCCGATCATGCCGCTCATCAGGGCCAGGAGACAGACCATGAATTCCTTGACCCGGTGCTGGATGTCTTCCCAGGTGGCCAGCACGCAGATGGGGGTCAGGAAGGTGGTGAGCATGATGAGGAGGAGGGAGAAGCCGTCCACCCCCACGTAGTAAGAGATCCCGTACGTCGGCAGCCATTCCCGGCGCTCCACAAACTGCATGGCCGCGGTCTGGCTGGTGAAGCCGAACCAGAGGGGCAGGGAAAAGAGGAACTCAACCAGGGAAATGATGAGAGCGGTGACCTTCAGGAGCTTGTGGTTCTTCCGGTCCAGGATCACCAGTATCCCTATCCCCACCAGGGGTAAGAAGACCAGAATGGAGAGGATTGGTAGTTGCATTGAGCCCCCCCTAACGCCCGATAAGATAGCCGGTGATGAGCACCACCCCGAGGAGGATGGCCAGGGCGTAGTTTTGCACGAACCCGGTCTCCAGTTTCCGCAGGTGTTTGCTCAGCCAACCGATGGTGGTGGCGCTGCCGTTGACCGCGCCGTCCACCACGTTTTCGTCCACGCCGTGCCACAGGAAGTCGGAGCCGTTCTTGATGGGCTCCACCACGGTGGCGTCATAGATTTCGTCCACGTAATACTTGTGATAAACCAGGTCGTAGATGACCGGGATTTTCTGGATGACTTTATCCGGGAGTTCCGGCTGCTTCATGTACATCTTGTAAGCCATGAAGATCCCGGCGGCGGCCACCGCCATGGAAAAGATCATCATGGTGATTTCAAACCAGGCCGGGTGATGGGCATGATGAATCAGGGGGGTGATGGACGGGGCCAGGAAGTCCCTGAATTTGTTGGCGCCTTCGATGATGGGGAAGCCCACCAGGCCGCCCACCACCGACAGGAAGGCCAGGATCATCAGAGGCACGGTCATCATGGGCGGGGATTCATGGGGATGGACATGGGGGTCCACCCGGGACTCGCCGTGGAAGGTCATGAACACCGCCCGGAACATGTAGAACGCGGTGATAAAGGCCGCCACCGTGGCGATGCCCCAGAACACCGTGTGGCCGCTGACCAGGGAGTGGAACAGGATCTCGTCCTTGCTGAAGAAGCCGGCAAAGGGGAAGATCCCGGCGATGGCCAGGGTGGCCAGCACGAAGGTCCAGTACGTGATGGGCATGTATTTTTTCAAGCCGCCCATGTGGCGCATATCTTGTTCCCCGTGCAACCCGTGGATGACGGAGCCGGAGCCCAAGAAGAGGAGCGCCTTAAAGAAGGCGTGGGTCATAAGGTGGAAGATGCCGGAGGTAAAGGCCCCCACGCCACAGGCCAGAAACATATACCCCAGTTGGCTTACGGTGGAATAAGCCAGGACGCGCTTGATGTCGAATTGGGCCATGCCGATGGTGGCGGCATAAATGGCGGTGATGGCGCCCACCGCCCCCACGACCAGGAGGGAAACGGGCGCCAGGGCGTACAGGGTGCTGCAACGGGCCACCATAAAGACCCCGGCGGTGACCATGGTGGCCGCATGGATCAAAGCGGACACCGGGGTGGGGCCTTCCATGGCGTCGGGCAGCCAGGTGTACAGCGGGATCTGGGCCGACTTGCCGATGGCCCCCAGGAACAGGCACAGGGTGATGGCGGTGATGACCCCGGAACCCACGGGATACTTCAGGGCCGGCGGGAAGACCGCGGTGAAGTCCAGGGACCCAAACGTCCAGAAGATCAGGAAGATGCCCAGCAGAAAGCCGAAGTCCCCGATCCGGTTGACCACAAAGGCCTTTTTGCCCGCGTCCGAGGCCGACTGCTTTTCATACCAGAACCCGATGAGCAGATAGGAGCACAGCCCGACGCCTTCCCACCCCACGAACATCAGGAGGAAGTTGTTGGCGCTCACCAGGGTGAGCATGGCGAAGACGAAGAGGTTGAGAAAGGCGAAATAACGGTAAAATCCCTCGTCGTCGTACATGTAGCCGATGGAGTACACATGGATGACGGCGCTCACGCCGGAAACCACCAGCATCATGATGAGGGAGAGGGGGTCGATGAGGAAGGCCACCGAGACCTTGAAGGCGCCCGCGGCCATCCAGGTATAGACCACCTTTTCCACCGAGCGGGCCTCCACCGGGAGTTTGAGGAATTCCAGGAAAATCACCAGGGTGATCAGGAAACTCAAGCCCACCATGGCGGACCCGATGGTCCCCACCACTCCCTTGGGCAGGCTCTTGCCCACCAGGCCGTTGATCAGAAAGCCGATGAAGGGCAAGAGGGGAATCAGCCAGACATAATCCATCATGGGGTTCGCCTCACCACTTGAGGATATTGAGATCGTCTACGTAGACGGTGCCCTGGTTGCGGAAGATGGCCACGATCAGGGCCAGACCCACCGCCACTTCCGCCGCCGCCACCGTCATGACAAAGAACACGAACATCTGGCCGTCCACCGCTTTGAAGTAATCGGCAAAGCCGATGAAGGCCAGATTGACGGCGTTGAGCATCATTTCGATGCACATGTAGATGACCAGGGCGTTGCGCCGAATCAGGACCCCGATCACCCCCAGGGCGAACAGGGCCACGCTCAAGGCCAGGTAA
>Ga0172375_10002799_pt1 | contig 26949 bp, 19 predicted proteins | sample LakKiv1m_FD_114537 | JGI IMG/M metagenome (GOLD analysis project Ga0172375, IMG submission 114537) | Freshwater microbial communities from Kabuno Bay, South-Kivu, Congo - kab_092012_11.1m | ecosystem: Environmental > Aquatic > Freshwater > Lake | place: Democratic Republic of the Congo...
ATTGCTAAAAGTATTGACAATATTGCATACTGTGGGTAGTGAACTATCTCAATCGGAGCAGTTATTAAGTATCTATATGATAATATTATTGAGATAAATACAAACAGCCAATAGAGAAGAGTTGGGATTTTTCTAGTCCCTTTTATTAATCGGTAGACAACAAATATTACAACAAATATTACAAGGAAAGCAGCAAACTGGTAAACATATTCCTTGGGAAGGAATCTGCCATAATGTGTGTCCACCCAATCTGTAAGGATTTCTGTAACAACTATATGATATTGACAACAGAAAGCCCAATAAATAATTGCGGTAATAAAAATCAGTGGATTAGAAAATTTTATTTTCACTTACTTAAGTAATCGTTTTAAAAATATTTAAGAATTTTTCTCACAATAAATAAAATTGATAGTTTATTGCTGCATATAATTGATATTAAAAATTCTGAAATTAAGTATACGAGGATCTTTTGCTAATATAATATTTTTCGATGAAGAAATAAGTTTTATTATATTATTCCCATCCTTTAGAATACCTTTATTCTTCTCTAAATTTATTTCCATATTTGTTCTGCTTCGCAATTCATATACATTTATTTCTTTATTATTAATGTATACCTTAAGTTTTAACGGTTCTCCACCGCAACCTGGACCAGGTTCAAGATCAAGTTTTATTGTCCCCAAATATCTATCAGAATTTTTAAATATAATTTCAGCCGGCTTTTTTCCAACCCATTGAAATGACTTGCCGTCATAAGTTTCAAATGGATACCAACCATCGCCAAGATTTATCTTATTAAGATAGGCTTTATCAATAATTGTTTTTTGCAGAGGCTCCGTTTCCTTCAAAGAAATATTGAATACTCTATAATTCAATATCCTGGGATCCGAGGTTATCTTTGCATTCTTTGTTTCTGTTACCAGTTTTAAGATTATTTGCTCTTTATTATTTTTATACATTTCTTCTGGTAATTGTACCTCAACATTTTTTCGACCCGAAATAATCTCTTCTTGAATTAACCGTTCTTTGTTGTAAATTTTTAATCTTAACGGTTTACCTCCGCAGCCAGGTCCTGGTTCAAGATTAAATTGAACAACATTATGTTTTTCGTCTATGTCTTTTAATACAATTTCTGTCGGTTCTTTTCCTACCCATTGAAACGACTCACCATTATTAGTTTCAAATGGATACCAACCATCACCGAGACGCATCTTATCAAAATTCGTTTTATCAACTATCGTTTTTTGTTGGGGTACTGCTTCCTTCAGAGAAATATTAAATACTCTAAAATTCAACACTCTAGGATCTGAAAAAATTTTAACATTTTCTGTTTCTGCTACTACTTTTAAAATTATTTGATCTTTATTATCCTTGCGTATTCCTTCAGGTAATGGTATCTCAAAATTTTTTCTTCCATTGACAACTTCTTCTTTAATTAATTGGTCTTTGTTATAAACTTTTAAGCTGAGTGGCTTATTACCACAACTAGGACCAGGCTCAAGATCTAGCTGGACAGTATTATATTTCTTGTCAATATTTTTTAATACAATTTCTGCGGTGTTATTACCAACCCAGCGATAAGTTTTATTATCAAATGATTCAATAGGATACCATCCCATACCAAATATTAAATTATTGCTATTTGCTCTATTAATAATATCTATATCTTCCCTTTTCTGTCCCCTGATCCCGAATATCCTTTCTAAAAGAATAGATACAATAGATAAAGGTTCGTGATTAATTACCTTTAAAGCATAATCTGAATAAGTATCAACATTATCTGTAAGTTCTGCACCCACTATTACATAATTTAGGTATCTTTCCTCTATCGGTAATAGAGAATGTCCAATTAAATCAACACTTTCCAATTTTAATTCAAAGAGACCACCTTCAATTATTCCGTAATCTTTAAGTGGAATATTAAGTAGTGTCTGCGGGTTTGTTATATAATAATTATTAGAAATGTTTTTACCATTACTAACCTTAAGTGTAAAATTCTTGAAGTCATTACCTGGTCCGGGTTCTATAAATAGTCTTATATATTTTGCACTATTAGTAATATTTCGAATCTTCAGAGTATAATCTTCTGATTTGACTCCTGTCAATATTCTATAGGGGATTGGTAGAATTTCATTGTTTTGATCACTAATCGTGCGTCCTTTCAAAGGAATATCTAATAATTCAATCGTCCATGGGCCAGTGGAAAAATAAGACTGATAACTAGCAGTTCCAAGTTTTTCCTCATTTGGATGCCGAACAGTCATGTAATTGAATTCTTCGAAAGGGGGAAACAATTTAAATCTGAGAAATAGTGTTGACTCATCAGGATTATCAACAATTTTAATTCCATTTTTACCTAACATTTGGGTTAAAAACAGATATGCATGTTCATGATGAGGCATATCTAAATATACAGACGAACCCCGTTTAATAAGCAAATTATAAATATCAGTAAAATTGAGGCGGTGGGGATCTGAAACATCCTTTAAAAAACTAAGGGGCTTTATGTTTCGTCCGCTGTCAGGTAAATTATCTATGGCAAGAGCAAGTCCTTTCCAAACATTAGAGTCTCCTTTCATAGGGTAATAAATAACGCTCTCCCCTCTAATTCTAATAAACCAGTTACATTCAACTGGGTTTGGATTTATTTTAATATTACTTTTTAGTAGCTGTTTATCAATAAGATTATACGCCTCGGGTTCGAAAACGTCTATATATATTTTTTTATTTTGTCCCCGAGTTTTAATAAAATCAATTAATTGATTGATGTCATCCTTTAAATAGTAGCCCTCAATCGTCATTCTATTACCAACCCAGTTAATATTTATATTAGCTGCGAAATTTGGGTCATAGAGGGTAAAAACAGTAATATCATTTTCTTTAACTGCCTCACAGATTTTTAAAACTTTGTTTTCATATATAACATGTTGGGGCGTAACTAAATTGTTGGTGGCGTTTTGAACGTTTTTAACTTGTATGAAATATTGCGCGTAAACTTTTAAATCTTTTGAATTTATTACATTTATCCCTCTGTCAGAAAATAAATTACTAAAAACCAAATTATTCACTTCATTAGGTATATCCAGATAAGATTTTTGAAGTAGACTTTTTGGTACTTTTTCAAAAAAATCATTGATACTTTTTTTATCATTATACGGACGTTGATAAAAATCTAATCCAAGAGATATATCCCAAAGAATATTTAAAAATCCTAATAAATAAAATCCGGTCAATATTATATTTCGTAATGGCTTACTCCAATATTTTCTTCGTTCATAAATCCACAATATTAAAACGATAACAATTAAAAACAGATGGACATATAAAAATTTATAAAAATAATAACTGCTTCCCCAGAAATAACGCATCACTATAAGAAACCAAATAAAAAGAATTCCATATATCAGTAAGAATTGTCTTTCCTTAATCAAACGACAACGGAAAACAGCAACAATAGCAATATAAGATATAACTAGAGCTAGAAAAAGCGCAGTATAATTTATAGCATCGTTAGATAAAAATAAGGGAAGTATAGAGGCCGTTCCTGTAGATCCGGGAGGGTATATACCCCAAAAAATAATAACCATTTCCTTGAATAAAGTAATTTTCCAGCTTACGTTCTGTCTTGTAAGTGCTTGAACCCTAGGTATTTCAAAATAATCCCACGTATATTGTATTAAAAACAAGCCTACTATTAAAATAAAAATTGTTAATATGATTTGACGTAACAGTTTTAGTTTATTAAACTGCAGTTTTTTAGAGTTTACAAGAGAAATTCCAAAAAAATTAGAAAATATGTTCCATAAACCAAATGGAATCATTACCCTTTCATGAATTGCTAAGAGAACTGCCGGAATGACCAAATAATAAATTGGCCCAGGGTACATTTTGTTTATAAAATAATAAATACCAACTACAAAAATTAACCAAACCCATTTTAGCTCTTTACGGCTCCAAAGCAGAAATAATCCTAGTGGAATAGTTATAACAGATACATATATCATTGAACCAATATGACCATTCATATAAGTAACAAAATAAAAGCTTATTGCAACACTCCAAAATGAAATTAATAAGGCAATGTTTTTGTTACCTTTAAATACATAAACAACTAACCAGTATACACCAATGCATGTTAAAAAGAGATTCAATATTGCTTGTAATAAAAACCCATCAACACCGCCAACATTAAGTAGCAAGCGCCAAAATGCTTGACTGCTATATTGTAAATCGACAACGGCAACAAAATTAATATTCTCAAAAATATCATAGTGTATAAATTTCATAGGTGTGTTTAATAAATATGCTTTTCCGCCATTAACACCGTCAAAAAAATCTTCATTTCCTGAATGATAATAAAATCCTTCCCCGATCAACATGTATTGCCATGCACTTAAAATTAAAATCGCTAATAAAACCCATAATAATTTATAATCATGTTTATCTGGTTGAAGGGATTTTAAAGCCTTCTCTATCTTCTCATTCCAGAAAATAATAATAAAACAGATGGCATTAATAATTACGATGATTAGAATCGTGAACAAAAAACATAATCTCGCATTTTCAAAAACAAGGTATAATCGATAAAATAATAATTGTGAAAGAACGTATCCGACAATGGGAGATATTAAAAACATCTTTTTATTCTTATCTATTTCAGACAAATGAGAGAAGAGACTAACAAGACCAAAGCCAGCAAATATTACAAATACAAGCATTAAAATAATGTGAAGAAAAATTATCATTGGGGGTTCTCCGGAATAAAGAAAGTATTTCATTGATATTTTCATCTTAATTAGATATTAATGATAATTATTGAGTAACCAAAAGAATAATCTTTTATGAAAAAGTTTTGAACTTATAAAAATATATAGATCATCATTGTTCCTTTTCTAAAATAGTAGGTTCTGAAAACTTTATAAGTTTTAGAATAAGATACTTTCTAAATGCAGGTATTATTATACCAATAAAGGAATAAATGTTATCCGTTAATCTATTACTGAATTTATTAGTGCTAAACCAGTATTTTTCCAATTTAAAACCATACAAATACATTAATGTTGATAATGTTGATAACGTCCAACTATAAATATGCTGATTCCACCATAGATATCTGCCCTCTTGTTTATGCCATAAATATAAATTTGGTTTTTTTCTTCTTATAGAATATGATATATCGGCTAAGATAAATTTTATATAGTGAGCATTATCTGTAGTGAGAATTAAAGTGCCGTTATCAGCCAAGATTTTATTAATTGCTTTTAACTGGTTTCCAACATTTGGCAGATGCTCAATTGTCCCGGAAAAAACAATTAAATCAAAGTTACTTTCCTTAACATTCTCAATTAATGAATACTTATAACGTAGATTCTTACTCTTATATGTATTACTGGCCCTTTCGATATATGAACTATCTCCATCTATTCCCACGACTTCTGAATCTGGAAATAATTGACTTAAATTATATGTAAGTATCCCTAATCCACATGCTAAATCTAGAATTCTGTTATAATTTCCATTCACAACTTCTAATATTTTCTTATGCTGAAGATTCAATCCATCCAGAATTTCTTTATTTATCATAAGTCCAACCTTTCTTGTATTAAAAAAATCAACCTATAAAATTAAAACAATAGCTCAATGATAGATAAAAATAAATAATACTGAAATAGCAAATATTGCTTTGCATAATAGAAAAATTCCGACGCAAATTTATTTTGTCGAAATCAAACTTTTTATCAGAATCAATTCTTCCTTCTTTATAACCCCGATAAAAATAGAGACGCTTAAATAAATTATCGCTCCCACAGGAATCAAAACTAAAAGAGTTATTTCATTACCAAACATTTGAAGACTTGGTTTTAAAACGTAGATAAATATGCCCATAATGGTAGCCGCAAGAATTGATTTCCAGAGGAAGTTCCAATTAAGTTTTATATTATAATATTTTTGTGATATATTTTTGAAATATAACATTTGTATTAAGAAAGTAAGCATAGTCATAATTGCTGCACCCATAATCCCAAAAAGAGGGACTAAAATAATATTACCAATCAAATTAATTATCCCAGCAAATATGTTCCCATAAAGCGAATATTTTGTGTTTTTACTAAGAATTAATATATGATCATAAAATGAACCGGTTAAATAAAAAACATATCCAAGAGATATCATTGGTATTAAAAGATTCGATACATCCATTGTTTCTCCCAGAATAAACGAGAAGATTTCTTTATAAAGAACATAAAATCCAATTATTGAAGGAATTGATACTAAAAGAGGGAGCTTATTTGAATAATGAATAACCTTATTTAGCGCGTAAAAATTTTGGGATTCTATAAGTTCAGTAAGTTTCGGCAACAATAAAAAATAAAATGGTGCATAAAATAATTGTATAATCATGGCTACAGTATATGCTGCCGAGTATTTTGCTACTTCTATAACCTGGAAAAAATAACCGATCACGTACCTATCTGAAGCATTTATAACCCAGTTTATTAAACCAATCGGGATTAATGGAAGACTAAATATAAGGAATGGTTTAAGCAACTTTAAATCTGGTATTGAGAATCCAATTTCTTTATATATAATGTACTGTGAAACAATAAACAATATTGCATATACTATAATAATTGATAATATACACTCAAATAAACCGTATCCTAGTCGAATAACGATAATCATTAGTAACAAAACACCGCTACTTTGAAGGATTTGAAATAAAGAATACGTTTTCTCCATCTGAAATGATCTAAAATAATTTGATGAAAATTGACTTAACGAATATGCAATTAAAAGTAAAGAAGATATTCGTACTATATTTAAAATTGGTTTTTTTGTCTCAATAAATGTTGAATTAATGAAAGGAGATAAAAAATAAAATATTATTACCCAAACAACACTTGAAAGAATAATGAAAAACAGCATAGTATAATAGTTGCTAGATATCTTATCAGGATCTTTTAATCCTGCAGAAAATCTTACGAACGTTATCGGTAAAGCAAATAAAACTACTGGTAAAATTAAATTGATTGCGGTTATAACTTGAGACCAAATACCATAAATTTCAACACCAAGATTCCGGGACAGAATCGGCAAAAAAAGAAATTGTTGAATATTTATAAATAAAAGTGTACCAACGCTTATAATTATTTTTTTACCGTAATGATCTTTCATCAACATTTATGATAATAATATTATAATGTATCGTAAATAAAATAGTTCAAATAAATCTATAAAATGGTTAAACCAAATATTACAAATAATCACGCGTGTCAAGGTTTTAAACCCGTTACAATAATCCAGCTACTCATAAACCTTTGATAAAGAAGCCAAAAATATCTTTCTACCAATAAAGTTCTATGAGCCGTTCTTGTAAGTAATTCACATTTAGTAAACCCGAATTGTTGAATTAAGTTTCTTAATTCATATTGAGACCAGCATGGCAAAAAATGTTTCTCACTTTTTATCAAACGTTTTTGAATTAGCCGATTATAATCAAACAATAATATTCTCCCTCCTGGTTTTAAAACTCTGTATATTTCTTTTAAAGCCTTATTATGATTAGATATTTGATAAAAAGTAGAAATCGCAATTACAAGATTAAAAGAATTTTGGGCTACCGGTATATCTTCAGCTGAAGCAACAACATCTACACTTCGTAGAATTTCAGAAGAATATTTATCTTTGGTTAAATCAAGTCCTATATATAAAGCTTGCGTAGAAAATCTATACCGTGCAGGTCCACACCCTATATCCAAAATCTTATCTTCTTTATTAACAAATTTCTGCAAGTAATATTCAATGAAAGGTATTTTTCTATTTTTAGTCATGTATTCTTCCGGTATTATATATTAAAATTCTGCAACAGTATGAGATTTTAGTGTTTTATAAACTTATGATAAAGACTAATTAATACGCGTGTGACGTAGGATCTTAGCTTTGAAAATGCTTTATGATAAATATAATATTCAGTATACACTCCGCCCCATTTTTCCTTAAATTGTTTAATACCTAATTCTTTATGATTTTTTGGATTAATGCTAATCCCAGCAAGATTAAATGAATGACACCTGTAATTTTTAGCTTCCAAAATCATTTCCCAGTGTAATAAATCTTGAGCAGGGATTTTTTTTTCAAACGCTTTTTTGCTCATGGATGAAGCAATTTCAGTAGCCATACCATTAAATATATACATTCCTAATGTTGCAACTATTTCACCTTCATTGGATTGAGCAACATAATAATGGTAATAGTCTTGCTCACCTTCCTTCCATTGAATTTCTTCTGATACCCATGGATTAGTTTTTCTTCCAAATGAATTTTCCATAGATACATATTGGTCATAATATTTTTTTCTAAATTCTTCTAATGATTTAATTTTAATTACCTTACAACCAAGATTTCTAGCTTTTTTAATACTCTTTCTTGCTGCGTTTTTTAAATTCGACCAGATTTCTTTTTCTGCTGGGAGTAAATCAATTAAATAAGTTGCCTTTAATTCAGATATATATCCAAACTCATGAAATAAGTATTGTATATCTTTATTAAATGTCCATTTACTAGCAGAAGGAAATCCCAACGATATTATTTTGTATAAATGATTTTCCTTTGAATAATTGTCTATCCAATTAAGAATTAACCTAAGTGATTCTAGAACTTCCAGTTTATCAGATGTGTAAATTACCGGCCCATCCATCCATGTTAACCATCCTTTGTAAGAACCAGATAAGAATTCATAAATACCTTTCTTAGTAAATTGTTTTTCCCTATCCCATGGAATTTTATGAAACAGTAATAACGACAAAACCATTTCATTGTTATTATATACTTCTAAAAAAATAGTGCGAGCATTATCAACTTTTCCAATGATTCTTGCCCAGCAACTAGATTGACAAAATCCTGCTTCGCTTCCAACCGAATAAAGTTTTTCGTCCCAGTTTTGTAATTGTTGGAGATTATACTCTTTGATGAAAAGCATTAGATTGTTATCTACTAATATGATTTTTTAGAACTAATTTAATAGTAAACTCAAATTTGTCTTTAACAAAGTAATATTCATTATAGTCAAACAAAATAATCCACTATTTTTGAAATAATGAAATTCATTTCATCATTAGATAATTCAGGATAACAAGGAATTGATAATATTTCTTTACACAATTTTTCTGTTACCGGTAATTCAACTTCAAGAAATGAATCTTTATGAAATGTTTGTTGATGATCCGGAATTGGATAATGAACATCAACTATAATCCCACATGATATTAAATATTTTGCTAAATCATCTCTATTATTTGTCCGCATTACATATAAATGAAAAACATTATCTTGGTTAAAATTCATAGGGCAAATAACTTTATTTTTAAGTTTGGTAAGCCTTTGAGAATAAATATTTGCTATATCTTTTCTTCGGTTATTCCATTCAGTTAAATATGGTAGTTTACCTCTTAAGAAAGCTGCTTGTAATTCATCCAACCGACTGTTACGTCCACCTAGAACATCAGATTTATATTTCTTACTCCAACCATATTGTCTTAATTTCAATAAATGCTCTTGGATTGAAAAATCATTAGTCACAATACAACCGGCATCACCTAACGCCCCAAGATTCTTTGTCGGATAAAAACTGAAACAACCCATTTTACCCCAATTGCCTGCTTTGATTTTATTTAATTCAGCTCCATGCGCTTGTGCACAATCTTCAATTACTGGTATCTCAAACTTATTCGTTATTTCTAAAATAGCAGGCATGTTTGCCATCTGACCATATAAATGAGTCACAATAACAGCTTTTGTCTCTTTATTAATTTTCATTCTCAAATCTTGTGGATCCATAGTCATCTTATCATTGTAGACATCAATATACTGAGGTATTGCACCACAGGCATAAACTGCAGTTGAACTATAACTACCAGCATTTGCTACAATTGCAACCTTAGATTTATAACCAATTCCTAAAGAGCGTAGCGCTAATTCTAAGGAATCTGTTCCGCTAGATAAACCTATACAATATTTTGAGCCAACAAAGGTTGAAAATTCTTTCTCAAATTCACTTACTTCGGTACCCAAAATATACCGACCACTATTAAGCACCCTTAAAAAAGCATCGCTTAATAAGTGTTCTAAGATAGAATTATGGCGATGTAAATCATTTAAAAATATTTTTTCCATATCATTTTCATTCATAGACTAAATTAGAAAATACATTATAAAAGAATTTTCTGATATACTTCCTTCAATGCTAAAAATATTTTTTCTTCGGAATGATGTTTTTGAACCCAGTTAAAAGATTCTTCCGACTTTTTCTTTATATAATTTTCAGACATTAATTTTAAATATCTAAAAACATCTTCCTCATTTCTTGTATTAATAACTGGTATTACATTTCCATAGGCTACTTTCGAATCTCCCTCATTACAATAAGCAAATACAGGTTTAGACATAGCCATAGATTCAAGAGCACCAAGCCCTATTGCGCCAAGATTAAATTGATCAACAATTATATTTGATGATTTAATAATTTCATAAAAATATTTTTTATTTCCTGGTGATATAAATTTTGTGATGTGTCCTATACCTAATTTTTTAATCAACCGATATGTTTCTTTTCTATCTATCCCCCAATCAGCAATAACTAACTCAAAATCCTTTTTATTTTCATTATTAACAAATTCAGCAAATCCACGAAAAAAAATGTCGTTTCTTTTAGTAGATTTCCTGCTTTTTGACTTCCAATCTAAACGCGCTATAGAAAAAATAATTAATTTATTTTTAATAATGTTTTCGGAAAATTGAAAGTTACTTGCATTTATATTAAAAGGTAAAAACGAATGTGGAATATCGTTTAATTGTAATTTATCTATATATCCAAATTGGTTTATATTAACTAAAAAAATGTGCTTCGCATTTTGAAGCGCGTTTCTATACTTACTTCCATCCTTTGTTTTAGAAAAAGCTAACTCACTAAGATCCGCCCCTGTGGGTAGAGCAACAAATGGTGTATTGTTTATGCGGCTAATTTCATTAGCTATTATTTCATTTCCAGTTTGTGCTTGAATAATATTATGCTTCTTAAAAACACTGGATAGATTTTTAGCAATGGATATTTCAAGATTTACTTTTCTTAATAAATAGTTTAGAACTAAATACCTGTTATAATGATTAACAAATTTTTCTTTTGAGGCCCCTTCATATTCGTAGTCGGGATTCCCAGGTGTATTCTTACGAAAACTATCTTTTGGAATATAAACACTAGCCTCGATATAATATTTATTCAATAACTTAACAAAGTTAAATCCGACGTTGCCTAGATTTCCAATCCATGCTAAATTAATCTGCCTATTAAACATGTTCTGAATTCAAAACTAAATCTTGAAATAATTTGTATTCTCTAATATAATCCTCAGTCGAATATTTCTCCGAGGCGAGTACTAATAATGTCGCATCGTTAGAAAAGTCAAATAACATATTCCATATCATTGGTGGTATGTATATGCCAATGGATGGATTGGTTAAATAAAAACTTCCTCGCCTTCTACCATCATCCAAAGCAATTTTACACTGACCTTTTATACAAATTACTAATTGATGTAGTTGTTTATGAGCATGTTCAGCTCGAATTTCCTTATTAGGCACATCATATATTACAAAATATCTTTTCGGTATAAATGGAAGATGTGTATCATATTCTCCAAATGACAAGGAACCCCTAAGATCAGTAATAATCGGTAAATTATAAATTTTTCCATTAAAGATTTCATCAGTTTTATGGTTATCAAAATTAGTACTTGTTACATTTTCATTAAAGGAATTTTCTCTTTTAGAATTAATATATCCCTTAATTTTTGCTGGATTTCCAACAACTATCGAATAGGGTGGTACATCTCTTGTTACAACTGCTCCAGCTCCAACCATAGCGAACATTCCTATTTTCACACCTGCTAATATTGTCGCGTTTGCCCCTATTGATGCATTTTTCGAAACAACTGTTTTAACGAACTCTTTTGAATGATTTTTGCTGCGCGGGTATAAATCATTTGTAAATGTTGCATTTGGTCCAACAAATACATCGTCCTCCAATGTTACTCCATCCCAAACTTGTACACCTGACTTAATCGTCACTCTGTTCCCAATTATAACATCATTTTCAATAAAGGTATGATCGCATATATTACATTCTTCCCCAATCACAGCATTCGGTAGGATATGAGCAAATGCCCAAATTCTTGTTCCTTTTCCAATATTTCTTGATTCAACAAGAGAATCCTTATGTGCGAAATATTCCATTTTAATTCACCATTGATTTATACAAAATAAATTTACTTTTCCTTTACCTAACTAATTTTCTGTAATTTTATATAAACATAATCAGATTCTTGAATAGAGATTTTACGATTTATTAATGAATCAAAGAAAATATAAAATGAGACTGCAAATGGTAGATATATAAGAATTGAGCGTAAGTACTTTACAAAAAAATTATCTGAGTTATCACGAAAATGATAATAGGTAGGCTTTATATCTAATACCTTAAAATATGTGTTTTGAATAACCAATCTAATTAGTTCATCAAGACTTAAGAATGAACAATGATTTTTAATAATATATTTTTCAGAAAGTACACTTCTTGCCATTGAATGATTAAATATAAAAATTCCTCCAGGTTTTAAAATTCTTTCAATTTCTTTTAGTACTGCAATTTTATCATCCAATTGAAGAATATGAATAAAAACATCATTCGATACAGCGGCATTAATAGATGCGTCCGGTAAGGGTATATTTTTTGCATCAATGTTAAATACTTCTGTATACCCACATTTGCGCGCTAATTCTGCTCTTCCTTTATCTAATTCAACACCATAAATTAGATTAAATCTTTCCTTCTTTAAAAATTTATACCAATTTCCATGTGAAGTACCAACATCAACAACTGATTCCTTGCTTATGCCTTTTAACATATTATGAACAATCATTTTATAAGTATGGAAATAATATTTATTCCATCTTTTTTCCGTATAGTTTCTATAAGTTGCAGCAGTGCCTCCAATAATATTTAAAAAGTCAACGTGAGTTTTATCATTTACATTCATTTTTACCTCAAAAAGTATTAGTAAAATTTATAGAAAAGTAATAATCTTTTTTACAATTCTTTGAGCTGTTTTTCCGTCCCACAATATAGGTGGTTTATATTTTTTATTGTTAGATTTTTGTGCTTGCTTTAATGCTTTTTCAACCAGAGAAATATTTAATCCGGTGATGGCGTTAGTTCCATTTTTTACTGTTGCAGGACGCTCTGTATTTTCTCTAAGTGTAATGCATGGAATTCCAAGCCATGTTGTTTCCTCCTGTATGCCGCCAGAGTCAGTAATTACCAGTTTGGAATTCATAACCAGATTCATAAATTCCAGATACCCTAAAGATTCTGTTATTCTCAAATTCTTGATGGAATTAAATTGTTTTTCTAATCGGAAAGATTCAATATTTTTTATTGTTCTCGGGTGAACCGGGAAAACTATTATCTGTTCCGATGCCGCCAGCTTCAAAATAGTTAAAATTTTCTTTAATGAATTTTTGTTGTCAACATTTGAGGGACGGTGCAGAGTAACAACACCAAAATCTTTCCCAAGTAAATTTAATTTTTCCGTAGTGTTATTTTTATTAATCAAATTCAAATTATGAACTAAAGAATCAATCATAACATTACCCACAAAAAAAACAGAATCCGTTGTCCCCTCATTTTTTAGGTTCCTAACTCCTGAAGGTTCTGAAACAAACAAAAGATTTGAGATCCTATCGGTTAAAATACGATTGATTTCCTCAGGCATGTTCATATCAAAGCTTCTTAAACCGGCTTCTACATGTGCAACGGGAATATTTAATTTTACCGATGCTAAAGCTGCTGCAAGAGTTGAATTAACGTCTCCAACAACGACAACCAGATCTGGTCGATCTCTTAGTAATACTTCTTCAAATTTTATTAACACTTGGGCAGTTTGATAACCGTGAGTACCAGAGCCTACATTTAATGAATAATCCGGTTTAGGCAACCTGAATTGATCTAAAAATATTTGAGACATTTCATAATCATAATGCTGTCCGGCATGAATTAATTTTGTTTGAAATTGTTTTTTGTGTTTCTTCAATTCACGCCATATCGGAGCTAATTTTACAAAATTAGGACGGGTACCACCAACTAGAAATATTTTTTTCTTTTTATTATTCATAAAAGAGTAGTTATATTTTGTTAATTTATTGAAATATAAAATTGCCTACAATCAGTTTTCAGAATGCTTAACTAAATAAAGTTATTCCGTCAAATTCCTTGGGCACTTCCTGCATCATAATGTTTCTTGTCTCTGGCGCACCGCTACTTTTTTGACCTAATACGCATCCATATCCTAATTTATCTCTTATTAAATTCTGATATCCTGCTTCTAGAAACCAGCTTTCGGTAGTTCCCACTTTATACCGTCTTTGATAGGGGGCCATATACCAATCGTAAGTATCTACCTGACTGCATTTCCAATTAGGATTTGTTCTGATAAGTACACGGATTAGTTGGTTTAATCCGGGTATATGTTGAAATCCAAGTTTATAGAACATAAAATTAGGAATTATAGACAAATATGAAAGCGTCCACAACCATTTTTCCGGTAATTTTGTTGTAACTCTCCTTAAGATCCTTTCGACAAAGTGTCCGAGCGGGTGTTTTATTTCATAGACCCCTGTTTCTAATTGTCCGCCCTCCTTAGCAAGACTTGATAACTGCATAAATGTATAGTGTGGGTCTGGAGTATGCTGTAGAACGCCGAGGGTATAAACAAAATCAAAAAAATTTGATTTAACTTGTAAATTGGTAAGGTCGGCTTGAATAATATGTACATCGCCTCTATGAGATAAATTTTTCTTTGCACTCCAAACGGCAGCAGAAATATCACAAACAAGTGCCTCCGAATTTTTAGTTTCTCCACTTTCCATAATTGCATAAGAATGCCTGCCGTATCCGCAACCGCCGTCAAAAATATATTTATTATTAAAATCTTTTTTAATATCTAATCCAACTATTTCAAATGGTTCGCGGTCATGATAACCTAGCATCTTAGTAAACTTTGTCCACTCATGTGCAAATCCTTTTTGTACTCGAAGTTGAATATTATTATACTTTTGAACCTCTGGGGCACTGAAACATATTGGCGGGAGCTTATCGGAATATTTTTCAAAAAAGTCTTTATAAAATACAATTGCGTTCGGCACAAATATCGGTAACTCATCTATAATTGGATACCATTTGGACCCATTCGGGCTTTTTAAATATCCGGAAACTATTTCCTTGCTGTCCGGGCTAGTGGGATTATTTCGTTCCTCGAAGACTACTACATTAAATTTTTCTCCCGTTTCACGATCTTCCAGAAATTTCAAAATTCCATACTTCATTTATTCCTCCTAAATACCACACATTAGTTTAATAATAATTCTTTATATAAGTCTGCTTCTTTCAGTTCCATCTTTTCGCCCGTCATTGTTTCAAATTGTTCACGGGCTTCTTTTCCCAATTTTGTTCGTAATTTATCATCAAGCAATTTTTTAAAAGCTTCTCTAAAACCTACTGGGCTATTTTCAACTGTCATTGCAAATTGATTAACCAATTCCGGTTGTTTTTCCCAAAGTGGTTTTGAAATCACTATTGGCAACCGAGCAGCCATGGCTTCAATTTCAGGTATACTGACTCCTCCGTATTCAAGTGCAATAGCAAAAATATCGCTTTGCTGATAGAATTTGTGTATCTCCGAGTTATTAACTTTTGTAATAAAACTAACCTTATGCTCTAATTTTAAATTGGAAACGAGCTTTTTTAAATATGCTGCTAATGGGCCATCACCAATTAGCAATAACTCAAAACCATCTAAACCATTTATAGCTTTAATTAGGTTCTCGGAATTTTTACCTAAAATATGGCGGCCTACGCTAATTATTTTTAAGGAAGTTTTTTTATATGAATCATTTATACATTTAAATTGTGCATCATATACTCTATTATATATTACTTGAACATCACTCCTGTGCTTTTTTGCCTGCCTGGTTGCGAAGTTGTAGACTCCATAAATTTTCGTTGCGTACTTATAGGAATAAGGTTCAAGAAATAAATATGAAAATAAATCTCTAAATATTCTCGTAATATAGTTCAACCCTAGTATTTTTATATTATGCCATGGGTTATAATCCGCATGCAGAGAAATCAGGATAGGAACATTTAGTTTATTGCCGGTAAAAACTGCTAAAGCCCCCATCAGAGAAGGATTATGGGCTCTAATAATATCTGGCTTAATATTTTCAACTATTTTTTTTATTTTGTTAAAAAAAAATGGTATTGAAAAATAATTTGGACGGCCAACTTCATGAATAAATAGTTTCGCGTTTCCCGCCATAATTTGTACTTTATCCGGAGATATCTCTGAATTACACAATGAAATTACATGGATTTCGCTAAATATATTTTTAGGATTCCAATAACGGATTTTTATTTCACCTTTTTCGTAAATTGAGTACAATGGATCATTTGGAAAAACTACAAGTCGCATAATTTATTTAATTTTTCTTTCTTACTAAAAATTGTAATAATTCAGAATAATTTACTATCCATACATCTTCACTTACAGAAGAAAGATGTTCAAGTATTTTCCAACCTTCACCCAATCTTACAACATCCTGCGGGTCAAAATATAGATTGACATAAGAACCGTATTGAATTGCAATTTTAATCAGAACTTCAAACATTTTGAGAAGTTCACCTTCTTTTTTATGCCAAGCACCATGTTTTAAAAAACCACCTGGTTTTCTAAGAGCATGCCATGTATCAAGTGTACTGGTTGGATGTTTCGGACATGTGCTTACGGGAAATTCCCACAAGCCGGGGCGTTCTTCAAAAGGTAGTCCGAAGGTCGGACTATTAGCAGCAGTTAATGATGTTGAATACAAGTAATTCAAATTAGCTAGAATATCATAAACGGAATTTTCATGAAGATTGCCAAAATGAGGCGTACGAAACCCGGCTGCATTAATTCCTAATGTTTTTTTTATTACCTCGTCACATTTAAATATTTCTTCTTTTTGTTCATCTATACTTATCCTATTGAAAAATTTATTCGGATTAAGCTGCCTGTTATTAGGATGCGTGTATGAATGGTTAATAATTTCATGCCCGCCTTTCACAATCAATTCATGTTGCATGGGATATTCTTCTACCCATTTGCCCACAACTGCAAAACTGGTTTTTAAATTATATGCTGACAATAACTCAATAAGTTTTGGCAAAGCTAATACATCCTCCCGATAATCAACATCAAAAGAGAGAGTCAAACATGCTTTTTTATTGTTCCAATTTATTTTTTTTTCGCCGGCGAATTTATGTAAAGTTCGGGTAAATAGAAGCGGTGCAAACAGGCTAATGCCATAACTATATATCGGGTTTTTAGATTGTCCGATCTTCTGTACAATTTTTTTCTTGATACTATTGTTCATCAACGATTTCAGATATTTTTTTTGCAAATTTTTTATATTGATGCTGTGCGCTGAACTGATTTTTTATTAATCGAATATTCTGTTTGTAATCATTCAAATGATCTCGGTCGTTATAAAAATCATATAATGCATTTGCAAGTTCATCAATGTTTGCATAATGCACAGCTTTCCCAATTTTGTTGTCTTCTAAAATTTTCCAGGCTTCCCCCCTCGGTACTGCAGCTAAAATCGGGAGTTCCATGTTTATATAATCAAAAAGTTTCCTAGGAATTGCATATTTGTAATTATCTCCGGCCAAAGAAAAGAAACCGACTTCATAAGATGAGATTGTGTTATCTATCTTCGATTGTGGAAGAAATCCGCCATAGATTAATCCATTTCCTAAATATTTTTTAAAAACATGTTTAAAATAATAATTATCCGGGCCATAAAATGTTATTGTTATTTTTTCTTTTAAATCAGGATGTTTTTGTAAAAGTTTTTTATATGCCATGGCAATTATTTCCGGTTTTTGATGCTGTGAAATTGCCCCGGCGTAAACTATTTTCAATATTTTTTTATTAGAACCAATACCTTTTTGATTATCAAGGAATTGATCTGTGAATTTATGCAATTGGGGGAAACCACTGTAACACACTAGAAATTTTTTATCTTCAGTACCATATCTATTTTGAAGTTTATTTTTTATTTCTGGTGTTGCTACAGCGATTAAATCCGCGGCCTTTACTATTCTCTGCTCAAAATTTAATAGCCTACTCCTTCGAAAACCAGAATGCGGTGCAACTAAATCTAAAAATTCATCCCGGTAATCTAAGATCAAAGGGAACCCGGTTAATTTTTTTGCATAGTCCGCAGCAATAAAATTAACGAATGGTGGGTATAGGCCTATTATTATGCCTTGTTTGGTTTCAATGATTTCCTTCATTCTTTTTTTAACTGTCCACGCCCAGTTCATTTGAGGATCAGGTATTATTTTTAATACATAAAGCACTTCTCCCAACATCCACCAATTAGGAACCTTTAAATATTCAACTTTTACATTAACAGCGTCCGGGGGTACAGAGACATCTTTAATAAATTTATTAAAATAACCATGCGGATTCTTAATGGAAATTACTTTGACTGGGAAACCGGTTTCCGATAAGCTTTGAGTAATAATTTGTCTGCTTCGTGTACGTGCAATTGGAGGATATAGAAAGCAAAAAAAATATGTTTGTGGCAATTTAGTTATCATTTAAAAGATTCATTTTTTGATATAACTACTTCACGCATCCAATGTTCAAATACAACTAATGACCAAAGAACTTGAAATATTCTAATTGTATCATCTTTAAAGTCAGAACTACTTTGTAATTTATTCCATGCATGTTCAATAAAAGTATTATTAAAAAAACCGCTCTTTTGTAATGTCCCATTAAATAATGAGTCCTTAAAAAAATCAAGCCATTTACTGCGAACTAGTCGAATTAAGTGAGCATAAGTTATTCCGCTAAAACCTGTTTTTAATTTTCTAAATGCTATTTCATCGGGAATTATACCTTCTGCTGCCTTCCTAAGTATGTATTTTGTTATTTGGTGTCTTTTAACTTTTAGTTCGGGGTTAATTCTTGCAACAAATTCTACAAGTTCATAATTTAAAAACGGTGCCCGTATTTCAATGCCGTAAGTCATTCCGGCTATATCCGGTTGAACTACAGTATATTCCTGCATTCTCCCCATCAAATCGGTATAAAGCCATGAGTCTAATAAATTATCGGAATCGGCGTTTGAGAATATTTCTTTGAATTGTTCGCAAACATCATACTCACATTCTGTTTTCATTTCATCGCTAAATAAATTATTACATATCCATTCATCATCAGTTGCAATATTATAATTTCTTCTTTCACCTGGCTTAAGAGAAAGTATATACATTATCATGGCAAGATTTCCGCCGATCATACCGTTATTCTTTTGATAAATCTTTCTTAAAGAATCCCACGGAAAAGAAGGAAAAATGTTCAAAGCTACTCTTACTAAGGGAGAGGTAATAAGACTTACTTTTTTGTAAGTATTATAACCTCCAAATAATTCATCACCTCCATTGCCGGATAAAACCACTGTAACATGATCTTTCATAAACCGACTTAAGTACATACTTACAAGCGCGGCAATATCAGCATGAGGTTCGCCATAATGTTTTACTGCTAATGGCAGCAGTTCTCTCAAATCGTCAGCATTATAAAACACATTGAAATGTTCCACATCTAATTTCTTGGCTGCCAATTGGGCATATTCCCAATCTAAATCCCGGCCCATTTCATCTTCATAAAATGCACTAAAAGTTTTAAGAGTTGTATTGGTAAACTTTTTTGTTAAGGCAGTTACTAATGTTGAATCAATTCCGCCGGAAAGCATTGTTCCAACAGGAACATCACTCATTAATCGTGAATTAACAGCGCCATCCAAATGTTCTCTTAATTCAGCTACCAGATTCTTTTCATTTTTCTCCCATTTATTTCTAAAAGAAAGCTTCCAATATTGACTGATTTGAATATCTCCGTTAATTATTTTTATTGTATGTGCAGGTGGAAGTTTTTTAATTCCTTGAAACATACATACAGGGGCGGAGACATATAAAAAATTAAAATAATGTCTTACCGCCGAAGGATTAATATTATTTGAAAAACCGGGAATGGAAAGAAGAGGATTAATCTCTGATGCAAAATAAAATATATTATTATGTACGGTATATAAGAGAGGTTTTTCACCGAGCCGGTCACGAGCTATGAAAAGAGAATTTTTATTTTTATCCCAAATACAAAAAGCAAACATACCTTCAAGTTTTTCAACACAATTTTCCCCGAAGTCTTCATAAAGATGTAATAAAGTTTCTGTATCTGTACTTGAGTGAAAAAGATGGCCGCTATTAATAAGTTCCTTTCGCAATTGTTTATAATTATATATTTCCCCGTTAAAAGTTAACCATAAAACAGAATTCCGTTGCCCTTTCTCGGCAAAATTTTCATTAGACATCGGCTGATGTCCTGCAGATGATAAATCAATAATCTTTAGTCTTCTATTACCAAGACAAACTCCTCCTTCTGCAAAAACACCGGAATCATCCGGCCCCCGGTGTTTCAGTAGGAATGTCATATGCTTAACAACATCTTTTTGTACAGGAGTACCGAATAAACTATATGCCCCACAAATGCCGCACATATTATCCCTTTGTAAAAAATTTAAATAATAATGTTTAGTAAAAATTTCGATTATAAAAACAAATTTGAAATGATCTTTACTTTTATGTATGAATCTAATTACAAAATAATTAACAATAAAATATCTGATAAATAAAGCACAGTCTTTTTTGCTACCTTTTTAATTCATAACGAGAAATTTATTCCCGACATTTTATTTTAGTCTGCTTTCACGCCGAATAATCTCCAACTTCCGCCTTCGCGAAAGGAAATCTCCTTATTGATACAATTTATGGATTCTAATAACTTTGCAGGAAACTTCTCATCAAAATATTCGGTTTTGGGTGCCGCCAACCTATCATACCAATCAGCATGGCTTACTCTAAAAGGATACTTTGCGTATCCACTAAAAGGTATTTTTCCACCGACTTTTTCTAAACCCACTGCTGTAAGTAACCGACGTGGCAAAACAAATAATGTATACGAAATAATGGCTAATAGAAATGTAAAGTAATACAATAGCTTTGGGTTAAAATTAACCGTTACTTTCCTAAATGAATCTATAACAACGTGATATAGTTTTGGTCTTTTCCCGTAAATCCAGGCAAATACTTTTCCACCGGGTTTCAATTTACTAAAGATGGACTGAAATGCTTTGATCGGGTCCGGTGTATGTTGTAAAACACCAATAGAATATACTATTTCGAAATTAGATAGCAGAGGAATATTGTACATATCAGCTTGAATTACATGAGCATTTGAAAACTCAGATACATTTTTCGCAGCGGCATCTACTGAGTGTGAGATATCTATTCCAATTGCGATCTTTGCGCCAAATTTAGCAGCGTAGTAAAGGTGTCTTCCAAAACCGCAGCCACAGTCAAGAATCGATTTATTCATAAAATCTTCTTTACTTAGGTGAGGGTTAATATACTCTGTGAAATTTTCTTGCCATATTTCATACATTTCTGGAAAAAAGTTCCATTGAATCCCAAAACTCTCTAACGTTTTTTCCCTAAGGTCATCCTTCTTTTCATTTTTAACAGCATAATGAAAATTAAATTTACTTCCATACTTTTTTATAAAATTCGGATAATGATCAAGAGTCGATAATAGAAGATCACTTTTGAGAATCCTTGGAACACCATTTATTATTGGATATTCTTCATCATCACTGAAAAGTTTCCCTGAAATTATTTGTTTACTTTTATCATAAATAGTTCCATATTCAAAAACATCAAGCTCAAAATCTTTTCCAGTGATTGGGGATCTTAATATACTTAGTATGATGTCTTTCATAAAAACCTTAAGAAATATTCTTTGTTAAATAATTTTTAGTTGCTTCTATTAAACCAGAGACCAAAGATTAGGAAATGCCATAGAATATATCCATTATCTCTTCTTTTTGATTGATGGTCATCCCAAAGTTTTTTAATCACAGGTTTATTAAATGGAAGATTTTTAAAATTTTGCCCTTCAATAACATCATTCCAAATTGGTAATAATTCATTTAAAAACCATTTCCCAACTGGTGCATTAAAACCTTGTTTCTTCCGATTAACAATAGACCGAGGTATTTTTTTTATCGCTAATTTTTTTAAAAGATATTTAGTAGTGAACCCGTTCAATTTCATTTCCATGGGTATCGTCGCCATAAACTCAACTATATTATGATCAAGAAACGGGGATCTTACTTCTAATGAATTTGCCATACTCATTCTATCGACTTTTACATTAATGTCATCTCCAAGATAAGTTTCCTGATCAAGAAACATCATTTGTTCTTCTGGTTCACAATTTAAAAATCGAGTTGCCCTTTCTTTTACTGGATCGAATAAATATTTCGTGGAGGGTAAATCCAAAAATAAATTTTCCAATTCACCGCTTGAAAGAATGTTTGGAGCATTATCTAATGGATCTTCATCAAGACGTTGTGAATTAAAATTAAAATGTCGAAGCATTTTTACAAAATTACTAGTTGTATAATTAGTACTCTCATGACTAACTCGTAAAATATTGCCTACTATAATATCTCTTAATTGTTTGGGCACTATGTTATAATATTTTATTAATCGTCTTCCAAAATATCTTCTATATCCTCCGAAGATTTCATCGCTCCCATCACCAGATAAAGCAACTTTTACCGATTTTTTAGTATACTCGGATAGATACCAAGTTGGAATAGAAGATGAATCTCCAAAAGGTTCCCCAAAATGTTTTATTAATACATCTAAAAGGTTAATACTATTCAGATGAACATAATTAATTTGGTGTGAAACTTCTAAAGTACTAGCAACCAACTTTGAATAATTAGATTCATCATATGTCGGTTCTTCAAAACCGATAGAAAATGTTTTAATTTCACTTGATGTACATTCCTTCATAAGTGCAACGATTAACGAAGAATCTAATCCCCCACTGAGAAAAGCACCTAATGGTACATCACTTATTAATTGTGATTTTACAGCTTTTTTAAGTAGTTCATCCAACTCATCAATTAGTTCATTAACATTATTTCTCTTTCGATTGACTGGTATTTTATTTTGCCAATAACAAGTTTTATATAGCTTTCCGTCCTTGAAAAGGAATTGGTGGCCGGCTTCTAATTTGAAAACATTTTTATAACAAGTATAAGGAGATGGGATATAACCGTATTTAAAATATAAAGAATTATTTTCCCATGAAATTTCTTTCGGTACTATTGTACAAGTCATCAGAGCATGTAGCTCTGAAGCAAAAATTAAACTTCTTCCTTCTTGATAATAATATAATGGTTTCTGACCTAGTCGATCTCTCGCAGCAAAAATAATTCGCTTTTTATCATCCCAAATTAAAAATGCAAACATCCCAATTATATATGAAGTCATGCTGTCGCCATATTCCTCAAACAGGTATAGTAAAACTTCAGTGTCACTATTTGTATTAAAGATATAACCTTTTTTCGTTAGCATCTCCCTAAGTTCAAGATAATTATAAATTTCTCCATTAAAAATTATAACATTACCTGATTTTGAAACCATAGGTTGGTGGCCGGATTCAAGATCGATGATGGACAGTCTTTGGAAACCAAACCAAACATTATCCATATGCCAAATTCCAGAATCATCTGGTCCGCGGTGTGAGACTGCTTTCATCATATTCATGAGCGTTTTTTCTGGTTCTCTAATATTTAATCCAGTGAAACCTACTATTCCGCACATGATTTAACTTTCGCTATTGATTGGTATAGTTTGATGTGAGCTTCTGCCGATTCCTGCCATGAATGACTTTCATTTATGATCCATTCATAAGAACTTTTTGCATATCTGGTCAAAGGTTCAAGTCCCAGAATACAATTTTCAAGTAGCTTTAATAATGCTTCTTTATTTCCCGGTGGAAATAAAAGTCCAGATTTTCCATTTGTTATAAGTTCAGTAATACCGCTTATCGTAGTTCCAATAACCGGCAAATAGTTTGCCATAGCTTCAACTACAACATTGGGACGACCTTCACCATAACTAGGCAGAACTAAAACATCAGACTTTCTCATAATATCCATAACTTCATTGTGAAGGACAACCCCTTTAACATCAATTCTGTCTGGGTGCTCGTTACTCCATTTCTCAATCATTTCCTTGAGATCACCGTTACCGATTAATGTTAGCTTTGCTTTAAACCCAGCCAAAATTAATTTTTCAAATGCCCACTTTAGATCTAATACTCCCTTTTCCAGAACTAGATTTCCTACATAAAGAATTTCAAACATATCTTTTTTTGTTCTAACTGAAATGTTATTTCCCACCATTATATCTATACCATTTGGAATATAAACAACGTTTACAAATGGGAATTGATTATTTAGTTCTGTTTTAAACGATCGACTAACAACAATTGCTGCGTTGCAGAACTTGAACACTATCTTCGCTAGTAATTTATCGATTGTGTGCGAATTCATTCTTGTTATATCACTGCCTCTAACAGACACAATTAGAGGCTTGCCCCAAATTATTTTAGGTAAAACACCAAATATGCCTGTTGGCAGCCACTGTGCATGAATTATATCAACATCTCTAGAATGTTTCAAAGTCTTATACATCATAGATATCATAAAAAATGGAAGTTGCCATAAAATAAATGGATTGCGTTTTATTTCTTGTGGTAATCCGCGCGCGCTGTAAAAAAGATTTTCCCGTTTACGAAAAAAGTATTTGACTCTAATGACTTCATATTTTGAAAAAATTGAAAATTTCTTTTTATGCGAAGGAACTAAAATTTTCAATTTGATTTCTTCTCCGAACTGATCTACCAATTTTTTAATAAAAATTCCAGAAGTATCTCCTGCAATCACAGGGAAACCGGTAGTAATCATACATACGGACATAAAATCTAATGATTTTGACATTTTTAATAAAAATTATTCAAAACGGGATTTATAATTTACTTTAGGCTGCTGACTAAAAATTAATCAATTGTATTAGACTTATAAAGTTTCATCAATTCGATACAATTAGTTTTAGGAGTGTTTCGAAATTCCGTAAATAATTTATGTACGGCAGACTTCATCCAATTACCACTCCTTCGTGAATGTAGTTTTTCTCTTAAACTTAAATTCTTTATTTGTGGCGCAATAACTAGTTCATAGGGGTGAAAATAATATAAAGCGTCATGACGTTTTAAATTATATTTAAGCGCAAAACTGCTCCACCAAATACCTATAACCCTAGTCATTATTCCGGTTGCTGCGGGTAATTTAATATACGGGAAAACAGGAATCGGAATTTCAAATAAAGGACCATTGCCGGGTTCAAAAGAATTCTCAGATAAAAAGTAAGGATGGGACGGCAATGACTTTGACCTTCCGAACTTACCCATTAATTTCCGCGAAGGGCATACAGAAGAATCGTATTCAAATCCGAGTTCATATAAAATAGGAATAATCCAATCCTCAATTACTAAATTAGGCGCTCTGTAACCAATTACTTTTTGGCCGCTAATATCTTCCAATAAACTTTTTGCATCTTTTAAATCGGATTGAAAAGTTTGAGGAGTATAATTCCAGAGATCAACGTGGTTTTTCCCATGAGAAGCTATTTCATGCCCGTTTTTTGCAATTTCTTTTACAAGTAGTGGGTAATAACCTGCAACTTCACTTAAGATAAAAAAAGTAGCTTTAATTTTAAACTCGTCCAGAAGTTCCAGAATTTCTATTGTCGGCTTTTTAATGTCACCCCTTGGCTTATCGAGATTGTAAACATCCTGAAAAAAGCTCAACGTATTAGGCCACCGGGAGATTTTTGAACCTGTAACCCATCTAGCATGGTACCATTCATCCAAGTCAATTGAAATTACCAATTTATTTTTAGGACTATTCACTGTTTTTCTTACCCTTAAGATCTGCATTATAAAACATATCAAACCACATTGCGAAGAAGATACTTTGTAAACCAGTAACTGATGTAAAGAGAAAGGCTATGCTATTCATACTTGGGATCGAATTGAAAACGAAGAAGAAATAGAGCAGTCTTATACCCAGGATAAAAGAAATAGTAATGAGAAAAAATCCCAATGCATAAAAGAAAACCAACGGATGAAAATCGCGGATGATATATTTTGCAACGAGTCTCCAACAAAAAAGCCTGAGCAAAAGCCAGCTGATTGTAAATATTACTTTCCAAATTCTAATTCCCGATTTTTCCCCTACATTATAAACCGGTTTGACTTCAACATCCCTCACACAGAAATTATATATATTAAGTCTTACTAATAAATCATTCGGCTGGCCGTAACGTTTGTACATTGAATCCCACTGAAGCATATGAAGAGCTTTTTTATTAATTGCAGTATACCCAGATTGCGAATCAGCCACATGCCAATACCCTGAAGAAATTTTAGTTAAGAAGGAGAGTATTGAATTTCCAAAGTATCTGATCTTTGGTATCTTTTTAAATGCTTCCCCGGTAATAAGCCGGTTACCCTTTGTAAAATCAACTTCTCCGTTCACAACAGGATTAATCACATTTTCCAAATCATCAGGATCCATCTGCCCGTCACCAGCCATTACGACAGCAATATCAAAGTCATTATCTCTTGCCCATTTATAACCCGTCGCAATTGCACCACCAACACCTTGATTTTTTTCGTGCTGGATTAAAATAATTTTATTATTCTTCTTCTTAAGACCTTGGACAACTAATACAGTAGCATCTTTACTTTTATCATCAACAATAACAATCTTATCTACGAACGCAGGCATTGTTGTAATTACTTTCCC
>Ga0172375_10002800_pt1 | contig 26948 bp, 28 predicted proteins | sample LakKiv1m_FD_114537 | JGI IMG/M metagenome (GOLD analysis project Ga0172375, IMG submission 114537) | Freshwater microbial communities from Kabuno Bay, South-Kivu, Congo - kab_092012_11.1m | ecosystem: Environmental > Aquatic > Freshwater > Lake | place: Democratic Republic of the Congo...
AGAAGAAGATGTCATCCTGAGTCCCGATTTATCGGGACGAAGGATCCCATGGATTAAATTCAAAATCCAAAATTCAAAATCTAAATAAATTCAAATATTAAAACAAAAATCAAAAAATTTTTATTATTTGAATTTATTATTATCATTATTTTGAATTTTGTGCTTTGAATTTTAGATTTAAAAATATGTCTCTTAATAAAAATATCAAAATTTATCTCTCTCTTGGACTCTGTTTTATCATCATCCTTGCTCTTTGGTTTTATAGTTTCAAATTAAATTTAACTTATGGTCTGAAAAATAATCAGGTTAAAAACGGATTGAGCTTAAAAAATCTGCGAGATGAAGTTAAAAATATTTTAAGAAATTCTCCTTTGGTTAAAGGAGAAAACAACTGGCCGACGTTGAAACAGCCAAACGCCACCGCCACCCCAGAAGACTGGCAAAAAATAGCTGGCGAAATGACAGAAACAATTAAAGGTCTAAATACTGCTAATAGCACTTCAACGCCAACAACAACTAATAATAGTTTGAGGTAAAATTTTATCGCGTTGCCATTGTATTGTCATTCCGGCGAAAGCCGGAATCCAGAAAATAATTTATCAATTAATTGTTCTGATAAAATCAGAGCCAAAAGGAATTTTATGTTAGAATCTTTTCCTAAACCAAAATCAATTATAGAAAAAAGCAAAAAGTCTTTAGAAAAGTTCGGGCGTTTTGCTTTGCTCACAACTATGCTTATGGGCGCCGGTGAATCAATAGCCCAAGAAAAAATAGAAAGTCCAGAACAAAGTAAAGCCAAAATAGTAGAACTGCAAAAAGAAGCTGCTGCAAAAGAAAAAAATATCGTTGATAATTTTAAAAGAATTGTCACAGAAGGAAAATTACCTGGTGCCAAAGTAATGAAAGGTGAATTTGGTAAAACTCCAGCCAGACAATTTATTATGCCAAGCGGTGAACAAATCACAGTCGGTTATGAAGATTTTCAAATGACAAAACCACTTTGGATTATGCACCAAGAAAAAGGTGGCAAATGGCTCATGGTAGATATTGGAATTGATGGCTCCATAAATAAAATGGTTAATTATAATCCAGATGAAATAGGTGCAGAAAATTTTGCTGAATTATATGCTTTTACACCAAACAAAGATATGGTTGAAAGTGCTAAAACAACCGCTGACTTAAACCCTGAAGATGTAAAAGTTTTTGAATTAAATCAAGACCAAAATCAAGATTATACAATAAATGTTATTGATTTTAATGATGGTAGTTCAGAAAATCTTTCTGGCGATCAGGCACTTAGATTAGCTGAAAAAGCTCAAGGCACACTTACTCAAAAGATAACTGATTTTGAAGAACAAATGAATCAAGGGCAAGTGGAAAAATAATTTTCTGGATCCCGACTTCCGTCGGGATGACAAAATACAAAATATAAACCTATAAATTATGTCTGATAATAAAAAAAAAATAAATCCTGAACCAAATATAAACAACATTGGCAAAATTAAACCTCGCCCGATTTCCGAAGAAATGCAGGAATCTTATTTGGATTATGCGATGAGCGTGATTGTGGCAAGAGCTTTGCCAGATGTGCGCGATGGCTTAAAACCAGTGCACCGCAGAATCCTTTACGCGATGTGGAACATTGGTTTAAGAGCAGCTGGCAAATTTAGAAAATCAGCTACGGTCGTGGGTGAAGTTTTAGGTAAATATCATCCGCATGGCGATGCGGCTGTTTATGATTCAATGGTCAGAATGGCGCAAGATTTTTCTATGCGCTATCCTTTAATTCATGGCCAGGGAAACTTTGGTTCAATGGATGGCGATGGCGCTGCCGCTATGCGCTATACCGAAGCAAAACTTTCTGCCATTGCAGAAGAAATGATGTTTGACTTGGAAAAAAATACTGTTAATTGGCAACCAAATTTTGATGGCAGCCAAAAAGAGCCAAAAGTTTTGCCAGCCAAACTGCCTAATCTATTACTAGATGGCACCATGGGCATTGCTGTTGGCATGGCAACAGAAATTCCGCCACATAATTTAAGCGAGCTTGTTGATGGAATTTGTTATTTGGCAGATAATTCCGAAGCAACTGTTGAAGATTTAATGAAATTTGTTAAAGGACCTGATTTTCCAACTGGCGGCATTATCTATAACATTGAAGATATTAAACAAGCCTATGCTACTGGCAAAGGCGGTGTGGTGATGCGCGCTAAAACAGAAATTATAGCAAATAAAAACGGCACATTTTCTATTCTTGTCACAGAAGTTCCTTATCAAATTAATAAAGCAGTCATGCTGGAAAAAATAGCCGAACTTGTTAAAGACAAAAAAATTGAAGGCATTAAAGATTTGCGCGACGAATCTAATAAAGATGGCGTGCGCGTGGTCATTGAACTTAAAAAAGATTCTTATCCTAAAAAAATATTAAACCAACTTTTCTCGCATACTGATTTGCAAACAACTTTTCATTTCAATGTCTTGGCTTTGGTTGACGGCATTCAACCCAGGGTTTTAAATTTAAAAATGGTTTTGGAAGAATATCTCAAACACAGGCGCGCAGTAATCAAAAGAAGAACAGAATTTGATTTGGAGCGCACCAAAGAAAGAGTACATATTTTGGAAGGTTTAATGCTTGCTTTATCAAAAATTGATGTCGTGATTAAAACAATTAAAGAATCAAGAGATAAAGAAGAGGCGAAAATAAATTTAATTAAAAAATTCAAATTGTCTGAACGCCAGGCTTTGGCAATTTTAGAAATGAAACTTTCGCAGTTAGCAAACTTGGAACAATTAAAAATTGAAACCGAATTAAAAGACAAGAAAAAAATCATTGAAGAATTAGAAACAATTTTAAAAAATCCGAAAAAAATTACCAGCATTATTAAAGATGAACTTATAAAAATCAAGGAAAAATTCGGTGACGAAAGAAGAACACAAATTATTCCAAGAGCTGTGGGCGAATTTAGCCAAGAAGATCTAATTCCTGACGAAACAACTATTGTGATGATTACGCGCGACGGCTATATTAAAAGAATGCCGCCAGAAACTTTTAAAACCCAAGGGCGCGGCGGCAAAGGTGTGGTTGGCATAACAACCAAAGAAGAAGATGTGGTAGAACATTTATTTACCACTACCACGCATAAAGATTTATTATTTTTCACTAACAAAGGCCGGGTGTTTCAGTTAAAAACTTATGAAATTCCAGTGGCTTCGCGCGTGGCAAAAGGCCAGTCTATTGTAAACTTTTTGCAGCTGGCGCCCCAGGAAACCGTGTCTGCTATTTTATACTTAGACGGCAAAGAAAAATTTGAATCTTTAATGATGATTACAAAAAAAGGCACTATTAAAAAAACAGAACTCACAGAATTTAAAAATATCAGGCGCTCGGGACTGATTGCCATTAAATTAAAAAACGGAGATTTATTAGATTGGGTTAAACCAGTTTTGGATAAAGATGAAATTTTAATTACTACTGCCAAAGGTCAGGCCATTCGTTTTAAAGAAAAAGATATTCGCACTATGGGCAGAGCAGCTGCTGGTGTGAGAGGTATTAGATTAAAAAATGGAGATGGGGTGGTAACAATGAATGTTATTACGCCAAGCGATATAAAAGATAAAGTAAAAAGTTTAGTGGTGACAGAAAATGGTTTTGGAAAAATGACTGATATTAATGAATATCGTTTGCAATCAAGAGGCGGCTCTGGCATAAGGACTGCCAAAGTGACGCCAAAAACAGGCAAGGTTGTTTGGTCAACAACTTTGAATCCAGATAAACTTATGGAAAATGTTTCTGGAGATTTATTGATTATGTCAGACAAGGGTCAGACCATTCGCCTTTCCCTTAAATCCGTACCAAACACTGGCCGCGACACCCAAGGCGTGCGTCTGATGCGCTTTAAAGAAGCTGATGATAAGGCGGCAAGCGTGACATTGGTGTAACCATACAAATTTACACAAAAAGAAAAAGCCCAGCGTTGTAAAACTGCTGGGTTTTTTGTGTTATTAAGATTCTGCCAATTTTCGATTATATTCACCCATCATTTCATTTCTTAAATCTAAATACGATTCGTGCGTGAAGGAAAACTCTCTTCCGCAATCATTACATACTATTATGATGGGTTCTTGATGTTTTTTCTCGGAGTATTCTCTATAAAGAGTGTATAAAAATAGCTGTTCGCTTAAGTAAAAAGTATGTTCATATTTATTAGCAAACAATGGACTATACTCATCAGTCGCTCTATTTAAAAAATCAATAGCGTTTTTATAATGGCTTCCTGAATATTTTCCATCCTTTCCACCACAAGCGCAATCAAAATAAAAATGACAACCTCTTGCTATGTTATTTCTAAATGTCGCTTCAGAAGTTGTTAATTCTAAAATTGGCATTTAATGTTCCTCCTGTAATAGTTATTTATTAAATTTATTTTTTTCACCCCAATTTAAACACAACATATTTTTAAAGTCAAGCAAGCTGCTTTTTTATTCATTATTCATTATTCATTATTCATTTTCTCTATCTCTTCCAAAATCTCCTCTGGAATAGGCACCTGGCGTTTGAGACTAATGCCAGGATAGCGCCAGGCAGTAATAATTTTTTTCTGATTATTATTTATTAAATTATTTTTTACTTCCTTACTTTTGAGTTTTGATCCTTCACCCAGGACAGGCTTTTGAGTTTTAAGTTTATTATTCCACATTACCCAAATTTCTGTTTTTCTTTTATTGCCAACGCTTTGCATCGCAGCCAAGCATCCAGGCGCCACAGCTTCTTCAACTCTTTCTGGCGCGCGCAAAATTCTTAAAACTCTTTGAGGCGACAAACCATAAAATTTCATTTTTTCAAGAGAATGTTTTGTCCAAGAAAACTTATCATTGTCTTTGGGAGGTTTAAACAACATATTTCTTAATTTTCTCATACAACTCTCTCGTCGCCACCACATCCCTCATGCAATACTCCGCAATTTTTTGATATTCTTTATTTTTAAATAATCCATTAACAGCCAAGCCGGATACTCCCTCGTCTTTGGGATTTTTAATTTGGAAAAAATCACATAAAACTTCTAAGGAAAAATTTCTAAAAGCGCCGTAAAAAGAGAGCTGATCCATGACATCAAAATGCTCTTTGCCACTATAGCGATAAGGAATCAAATTTTTAGTCGGCTGGATGTTATGAAAAATTGAACGAAAAATAATAAAAGGCGCGTCAAAAGTACGGCCATTAAAAGAAACTATGGAATCAAAAAATTTTATATCAAACCAAAAACTTTCCAAAATTTCACGCTCTGTTTTAACCAAATATTCCACGCCGTCCTTTTCATAATTTTTTATTTCCGAGTCAGGCGCCTGAAAATACACTCTGCCTTTATTAGTTTCTGAATTTAACATCGCGAGTGCAACAATCTCGCCAGAAATCGGCGACAGCCCTGTGCGCGCCATAGCGCCTTCTTTTTCTGCGTCAGTGGTTAAATTTTTTAAAATGTTTTTTTGAACAATAGAGCTTAATTTTTCAAAATCAAACCCAACTGTTTCAATGTCAAAAATTAAGGGCATAAGAGTCATATTAGCATAAAACATTAAACATAAATTAATGTTATTATGATTGATAAAAAAATATTCTTAAACAATGTTCAATCATTTCTTCTTCACTAACATAATTATCTAATGATAAATGAGTTTCTATCCATTTTCTAACTGACATAGTTCCTGTTTTATCTAAAGTCCAATTAAGCAAACCTTGATTATCTATCAATCCTCTTTCTCTAGCTCTTTTTAAAACTTGAATCTGAATAGCAGATGCTTGTTTGTGCAATTCGGTTTCATTAGCAATATTTTTTTCAGAAAAATTTCCAATCATATTTTTAATTGACCTTTTTATATCCAGTGCCAGCCGGCACCAGACGGCCGATAATCACATTTTCTTTAAGTCCGCGCAGATAATCAATCTTGCCAGACACTGCGGCGTCAATCAAAATTCTTGCGGTTTCCTGGAACGAAGCAGCTGATAAAAATGAAGAAGTGGATAACGAAGCTTTGGTAATGCCAAGCAAAATAACATTGCCTTTAACTAATTCTTTTTTATTCTTTTTAAGTTCATTATTAATATCATTAAATTCAGAAACTTCCACAATTTCTCCTGGTGAAAGATAAGAATCACCCGGCTCCTCAATAAACATACGGGAAAACATTTGCTTAGCAATAATTTCAATATGTTTATCATTTAATTTCTGACCCTGGGAAGAATAAATGTGTTGAATTTCTTTTAAAATATAATGTTGTGTTTCCAATTGCCCGCGTAAATTAAATAATTCATGAAGGTCTAGGGCGCCATCAGTTAACTGCTGCCCTCGCATAACAGAATCGCCATCCTTAACCCAAAGCACAGAACCTGAAACACTTGGCAGTTCTTTTTCCATTTCTTTTTTATTTTCAATTCTGATTATCCAATTTTCTTTATCTGTTTTATCAAGGGTTAGATCCCCGCTAAAGGGTGCTTTGATTTCTCTGGCTTTACTGGTTAGAATCAAAGTATCTTTTTTAATTTTGCCGCTCTTTTTTAATTCTAAATCATCAATATCGTCTTTACTAATTTTTACTTCCCAACTTTGAATTTCATAGCCTTTGATTTTAATAATTTTCTGTTTTTTATCTTTGTCTTCTTCCACAGAAACAATACCGTCCAACGGAGAAATTAGAGCTGGTTTTTTCACTGGCCGCGCTTCAAAAATTTCCTGCACCCGAGGCAAACCTTGGGTAATATCACCGCCAGCAGCCACGCCACCAGTATGAAAGGTGCGCAAAGTCAGCTGTGTGCCTGGCTCGCCGATTGACTGAGCAGCAGCCACGCCAACAGTAGCACCTACTTTCACTAATCTGTTATAACCCAAATCCCAGCCATAGCATTTGGTGCATAATCCGCGGTTTGTCTTGCAAGTCAAAACAGAGCGCACATGCACATGATCAAGAACCAATTTACTAATTTGCCGTGAAGCCTCATAATCAATGATATTGCCTTTCTTTACAATCTTTTTTCTATTTTCTGGATTTTTAATATCTGAAAGAGCGACTCTACCTAAAATACGTTTAGCTAAATCTTCGCCCATTTCTTCTGATTCCTGTTTAGTAATAAGAACTCCCTCTTCGTCTCCGCAATCTTCTTCGCTAATAATCACGCTTTGAGCCACATCAACTAATTTACGGGTTAGATAGCCGGCTTCGGAAGTACGCAATGCAGTATCTGATAAACCCTTGCGGGCGCCATGCGTAGAAATAAAATATTCCAACACAGAAAATCCTTCTTTAAATGAAGCTTTGACAGGCAATTCAATTGTTTCGCCAGCAGGATTATGTACCAATCCCTTAATGCCCATCATCTGCGTGGTTTGATTCCATGAACCCCTGGCGCCAGATTCAATCATGGCGTAAACCGGACCGGCTTTTATTTTGGCTAATGTGGCGCGGCATAAGGCAGTAATTTTATCAATAACTTCAAACCATATTTTAATTTCTTTTGTCCGTCTTTCATCATTTGTTAAAAGACCTAATTCATATTGTTCCTGAATTTTATCCACTTCAGTCTCCGCCGCAGCAATAATGGCTGGTTTTTCTAGTAAAGCAGGCGTATCATCCATGCCCCATGATATGCCTGATTGAGTCAGGTATTTAATGCTAATATTTTTTATTTTATCCAAAAGAACAGCTGTTTCATCAATGCCATAAATTTCCAAAGAATCAGCCACTAATTTTTTAATCTGGGTTTTGCCCATTATTTTATTAATAAAACGCAATTTTTCCGGCAAAATTTCATTAAACAAAATCCTGCCCGCAGTTGTCCAAAACAAATCTTCATCAGCTTTTTGCCCAAAGCTTGATAAAAACTCTGCAGAAAATTTAACTTTAATTAAATCCTGCAAATTTATTTTTTTCAAATTATAAGCCATGATTGCTTCGGATGGACTTCCAAAATATTTACAAGTCTTTCTAAATTCTTCACCCTCTGACTCTTCATGACAGGCAGTCATATAATAAATGCCTAAAACAAAATCTTGAGCCGGCATAGCAATGGGCGAACCATCGCCAGGCCGCAAAAGATTTTTTGCCGAAAGCATTAACTCAGCCGCTTCTTTTTTTGCTTCTTCTGTCAAAGGCACATGCACGGCCATCTGGTCACCGTCAAAATCAGCGTTAAAAGCTGCGCAGACAAAAGGGTGCAATTGAATGGCTTTACCCTCAATCAAAATAGGTTGAAACGCCTGAATACCAAGGCGGTGCAAAGTCGGAGCGCGGTTTAAAAGCACATGAGAAGTTTTAGTAATATTTTCCAAAATATCATAAATTTCACCCCTGCCTGTTTCAATATATTTATTAGCCGAGCGCACATTATGAGCTAGTTCTCTTTTAATAAGTTCAGAAATCACAAAAGGTTTAAATAATTCCAAAGCCATTTTTTTAGGCAAACCGCATTGATAAATTTTTAAATGCGGACCAACCACAATCACGGAGCGGCCAGAATAATCAACGCGCTTGCCCAATAAATTCTGACGGAAACGGCCTTGTTTACCTTTAAGTGAATCAGCTAAACTTTTTAACATTCTTTGCTGGCCAGTTGAAGCAGTCACTGTTTTCCCATGCCTGGCTGAATTATCAATTAATGCGTCAACAGCTTCTTGCAGCATTCTTTTTTCATTTCTGACAATTACTTCTGGTGCGTTTAATTCTAATAACTTTTTCAAGCGATTATTGCGATTAATCACGCGGCGATATAAATCATTTAAATCCGAGGTGGCAAAACGGCCGCCTTCAAGCGCCACCATTGGGCGAAGATCTGGCGGAATAACAGGCACTAAAGTTAAAATCATCCATTCTGGCCTAATACCGCGTTCTTTTAAGGAATTTAATAATTTATAACGCTTCATTAATTTTTTTGTTTTAACAGGCGAAGCATCTTTTAATTCTAAGCTGATCTGTTTTAACTCTTCATTCAAATCAATTCTCTCCAATAATTTTCTAACAGCTCCAGCCCCGATTTCTGCCTCAAAAATATGACCATATTTTAAAGATAAATCTTGATAAGTGCTTTCGGAAATAATTTGCTTCACCTGCAACTCTTTTAATTCCTTGCGAGTGGCATCGGCAATAATGGACAGCTCTTTTAATTCTCTTTCATAATTAGAATTCAAAGCTTTTGCGCGGCTGTCTTTTTCTTCTGGTAATAATTTTATTTGAGCTTGAATCTGTTTAAGTTGATTTTCCAAATTAGCTTCTAATTGTTTCTTTTTTTGTTTAAATTCACTTTCCAATTGGCCTATTGTCTCTTTTTTTAATTCCTCATTCACACTTGTCACAATAAAATTGGCAAAATAAATCACCTTTTCTAATTCTTGTGGAGACAAATCCAAAGCTAAGCCGACCTTGGAAGGCACGCCGCGCAAAAACCAAATATGAGAAACGGGTGTTGCCAGTTCAATATGACCCATTCTTTCACGGCGCACGAGCGATCGCGTTACTTCTACTCCACATTTATCGCAGATAATTCCTTTATAGCGGATCCTTTTATATTTTCCGCAGTAACATTCCCAGTCTTTGGTCGGCCCAAAAATGCGCTCGCAAAACAGGCCGTCTTTCTCCGGCTTTTGCGTCCGGTAATTTATTGTTTCTGGTTTTAAAACTTCGCCATGCGACCAGTTCTTGACCACCTCAGGCGAGGCGACTTTGAGTCGGACAGAATCAAAGTCTAAAACTTTTTGATCTTCGTAAAGCATAAAATAAAATTAAAAATTAAATATCAAAAATCCATAAATTTTAAATTTTTATTTTAAATTTATTCCTCTTCCACCACTTCTAATTTCTTTTTTCCCCGATCAGCGTTAGCGCGCTCTTCTTGAGTCAGCTCGTTATTGATGTCGGCCACCACGCTATTCCCTTTTAATAATTCCACATCCAAACCTAAACCTTTTAACTCGCGCACCAGGACATTAAATGATTCTGGAATATTTAATTTAGTAATTGGTTCGCCTTTGATAATATGTTCATACGCTTTGGAACGTCCAGGCACATCATCTGATTTAATGGTAATCATTTCCTGCAAAGAATAGGCCGCGCCATAAGCTTCCAGTGCCCAGACTTCCATTTCGCCAAATCTTTGGCCGCCAAACTGCGCTTTGCCGCCTAATGGCTGCTGCGTTACCAATGAATATGGCCCGATAGAGCGCTGATGAATTTTATCTTCAACCATATGAATTAATTTCATCATATACATATAACCAATAGTTACAGGATTTTCAAATTTATCTCCTGTACGGCCATCATATAAAGTTACTTTACCGTTTTCACCAAAACCAGCTTTTTTTAATTCTGCCTTAATCACTTCCACAGGCACGCCATTTAAAACAGGGGTAGCCACTCTATAACCCAAAGTCTTAGCAGCCAAACCCAAGTGAGTCTCCAAAATCTGACCCAAATTCATGCGCGAAGCCACACCCAAAGGATTTAAGACAATATCAATATGTGTGCCATCAGCCAAGAAAGGCATATCTTCGCAAGCCACAATGCGGGATATAACACCCTTATTGCCATGACGGCCAGCCATCTTGTCCCCCACCTGAATTTTACGCAAACAAGCCACGGTTACCTGAATTTGTTTGATAACTCCAGCTGGAAGTTTGTCTCCGCTCTCCCGCGAAAAAATTTGAATATCAATAACTTTACCACGCTCGCCATGTTCTAATCTTAAAGATGTATCGCGCACTTCTTTTGCTTTCTCGCCAAAAATCGCCCTTAGTAATCTTTCTTCAGCCGTAAGCTCTGCTTCGCCTTTAGGCGTAATTTTACCTACTAAAATATCGCCAGAACTTACTTCGGCGCCGATTCTAATAATTCCATCTTCGCTAAGATCCTTTAATTTCTCCTCACTAACATTAGGGATATCGCGCGTAATGACTTCTGGCCCAAGTTTTGTTTCTCTAACATCAACTAAATAATCTTCAATATGAATAGAAGTAAATTTGTCATCTTTTAATAAACGATCAGAAATTAAAATCGCGTCTTCATAATTACCTCCTTCCCAAGGCAAAAAAGCAATTAAAATATTTTGCCCCAAAGCTAATTCCCCCTCTTCGCAAGCAGCTCCATCTGCTAAAACATCGCCGGCTTTAATTTTATCTCCTTTTGCCACAAGCGGTTTTTGATTTAAACATGTTGTCTGATTTGAACGACCAAATTTTACTAAATTATATTCATCTAAAACCCCGTCTTCATTTTTAATGACAATCTGGCGGCCATCAATTGAAACAACTTCACCGCTATTAGCCGCTACCAAAATTTGGCCAGAATCTCTGGCTGCTTCACTTTCCACCCCAGTACCAATAATTGGCGCTTCTGGTTTTATTAAAGGCACTGCTTGCCTCTGCATATTAGAACCCATGAGCGCGCGACAAGCATCGTCATGTTCTAAAAAAGGAATAAGGGCAGTAGCAATAGAAACAATCTGATTAGAAGACACGTCCGTTAAAGTTATTTCCTTTGTGTGCTCAATAACTGGCTCGCCCATTTTTCTAACAGGAGCTTTTTCTGACACAAATTTACCATCATCATCAACCGGGGTAGTGGCTGAAGTAATAATATGTTTTTCTTCATCAAACGCATCTAAGTATACTGCTTCGTCAGTTATCTTACCGTCTTTAACTTTAAAATATGGAGTTTCAATAAAACCAAAATCATTTACCTTGGCATAAGACGCTAAATGGCCAACCAGACCAATGTTTGGTCCTTCAGGTGTTTCAATGGGACAGATGCGGCCATAATGCGTGCGATGCACATCACGCACTTCAAAACCAGCGCGCTCGCGTGATAATCCGCCAGGCCCCAAGGCTGAAAGTCTTCTTTTATGCTCTAATTCTGCCAAAGGATTTGTCTGATCCATAAACTGCGACAATTGCGATGACATAAAGAAATCTTTGACAGCACCCATTACAGGCCTTGCATTAATCAAAAGCGCTGGCGTGATTTGATTAATATCAATGGTTGACATTTTATCTTTAATAATACGCTCCATTCTTGCTAAACCAATGCGAAATCTATTCTGCACTAATTCGCCAATGGCGCGCACCCGGCGATTGCCAAGGTGATCAATATCATCAGGCTCTTTTTGAGAATTATTCAAGCTAATAATTTCAGCAATCACATGTGCTAAATCAGTTGCTTTTAAAGTCCGATGTTCTTTGGTTAAAGGATAATCTTCATTAAATCTTTGATTCATTTTATAACGACCTACACGCGCTAAATCATATCTTTCAAATTTAAAAAACATACTTTCAATCAACTGACGCGCGTCTTCGGCGGTGGCTAAATCACCAGGCCTGATTCTTTTATAAACTTCTTTAAATCCTTCGGCTTGACTTTTACTCACATCTTTTTCTATAGTGGTATCAATATATTTAACTTCCGGATTATTATCAATTCCACGAAATTGGGCTCTAAGCTCTTCATCATCACCATAACCAAAAGCGCGCAGTAAGGCTGTCACAGCCACCTTTCTTTTACGGTCAATTTTTACCGTAATAACATTATTAAAATTAGTTTCAATCTCAAGCCAGGCGCCACGATTAGGAATTATTTTTGCGCCATAATATTTTTTAGCTTTATAAAATTCTGAATTAAAAAATACACCTGCTGAACGAATTAGCTGAGAAACTACCACTCTCTCAATGCCATTAATGACAAAGGTGCCGCGTTTGGTCATCAAAGGAAAATCACCCAAATAAATTTCCTGCTCCTTAATCATGCCAGTTCTTTTGTTAACCAATTTTATCTGAACTCTCAATGGCGCTTCATAGGTAGCATTGCGCAGCTTGGCACGCACTTCATCAAACTTTGGTTCGTCTAAATAAAAATCTCCGAAATATAATTCTAAATCACGGCCAATAAAATCTTTGATTGGAGAAATTTCTTCAAACAACTCTTTGAGTCCTTCTTTAAAAAACCAAGCGTAAGACCTTTTTTGAATTTCAATTAAATCAGGTAAAGGCAAATTGTTTTTTTGGCTGTTAAAAAATTTGCGTTGATGAGTAATTGACATAAATTATTTTTATTCAATAAAATTAAACTTAATAAAAAATAATTTAAGAGAGTAACAAAAATAACTCTTCTGACATATTTATCCACAGGAAGAGCTCTATAATGTGTGAAGTTTTTTATTGGGTTGTTTTTGCCATCATAATGGCTAATCTTAGCGTAAAATACAGAACAAGACTTGTCCTATTCTGTCGCTAAAATTCAGAAGTTATATCTAATAAGTTAATAAAAGTCAAGTTTTTAGACAATTGATTATAAAATAGCATGAACAAAAAATCGTGTCAAATTTTTGTATAGCTAACTATACAAATTTTTGTCAAATAATAAATGCTATGCTATAATAATTTTAAATTAAAATAAAATATTTTATAATTAATTCTTATTTTTATGCTCAAAAAACTTATTTCCTTCGTCCTGCTTGGCGCTTTTGTGCTAACTGCAACAGCTGCTTTGGCTGAAGATTTGCCGTCTGATCCAGCCAGTTTAGCTGAAACAGTAGTGGCGGAAATCAATGAAGCGCCAGAGGTCTCCTCCGCGGAATTGGAAGTCGGCAGCACCTCATGGTTTAGCCGCGCTTGGCTAAATACTAAAATATTTTTTACGACTGACGCGGTGCAAAAGTCAGGATTGGAACTGAAAAAGGCGAATATGGCCTTGGTTATGGCGCAAAACAAAGTCGTAGCTAATCCAGACGACCCAAAACTCCAGGAATTTTTACAAACGCGTCTGGCGCAAAAAGAAAAAATTCTGGCGCGCATGAATGAACGGCTGGAAAATTTTAAGAAAAACCACCCGAATGATGAGCGCTTGAAAAATTTCTTGGACAAATATCTTGACCAACAATTCAAACAAGGTGAGCTCTTGGAAAAATTGGCAGAAAAGGTACCCGCTGACGTGGCGGCAAGAATAAAAGAAAAACGCGAAGAGCATCTGAAAAAATTCGGCGAGGTAATGGCTAAACTCCAAAATAAAGAAGAATTCAAAGCCCGCGTCCAAACGATGCTCCAAAACAAGGATGAAAATATGGAAAATCGCTTGCGCAAACTGGAAGTGTTGAATAAAATTGAAGAATTGTCGCCGGAACTTCAAGCCAAGATTGAGGAATTAAAATCAGGCGCCAAAGAAGTTTGGACTGATGTGAAAGAAGCGCAAGAGCAAATTCAGCAAAACCGCGCTGAACTGAAAAAACAAATTCAGACCGAATTGCAAAACAATAAAGAAGCGATTAAAAACGATCCGGCTGTTCGGCAAGAAATTATCAATAATCTAAAAAAGCAGGTGCGGGAAACGAGGACAGAAAATCAACAACTGCGGCAGGAAACAAAAACAGAAGTAAAAACATTCCTGCAAGAATCAAGGCCAGAGGTCAAAGAGATCCGCAACACCATCAGAGAAACCTTGAAAGCCCAAAAAGTAGAAGGCAGTCCTATGCCTGAAGCAGGTAAAGTGAAGCCAAATTTGAATGCGAATCAGTAATTACCGACTGACGCCATCTAAGATGGCTCTGAATTTATAAAAGCGGCTTGAATTGAGCCGCTTTTAAAATTAAACAATTGACTAAACAGGATAAAAAATAATATACTTAAAGTATGGAAAACGAATTGCGACAAAAAATCAGGCAAGTTTTTTCTTCTTATCCCACTGTTAAACTTGGTTATATTTTTGGTTCACAAGCGGCCGGAGACATCGGTCCTTTAAGCGATTACGATTTTGCCGTTTACACGGATAACCGGAACAAAAAAGAAAATTTTGATTTAAAACTAGAGATAATGGGCAAATTGTGTCAGCTCTTAAAAACCGATAGAGTTGATGTGGTGATTTTGAATGAAGCTAAAAACACGGAACTGAAATATCAAATTATTAAAGACGGGCAGTTGATTTATAGCCAAGAGCCATACAAAGTTTTAGTGGAGCCGAAAATTCTGAATGAATATTTTGATTATCATCAAATGCTTGTGCGCCATAATTTAACGAATGCTTAAATCTTATGACCAGCTTAAATATTATTGAAAACAAAATCTCAAGCGCCAAAAAATATCTGAAACTTTTGGAGCGGTATAAAAAATACACGGCAGAAGAAATAAGAAATAATCCGGACATAAACGCGGCTGTGGAAAGATATTTGCAACTGGCCGCGCAAGCAACGATTGATTTGGCCGAGTCGGTCATTAGCGCCAAGGGTTTGCGCAAGCCGGGCAATATGGGCGAGAGTTTTTATGTCTTGAACGAAGAAGGAATTATTGACAATGACTTAACACAAGAGTTAGTTAAAATGGTCGGCTTTCGCAATGTGATTGTCCATGATTATGAAGAGGTGGATGACGAAATAGTTTATGATGTTTTGCATAACAAATTAAAGGATATTGAAAAATTTTTAGAGATTATTGGCAAGCTGAAATAAAAAAGCTTGACTTGATTGTTAAAAAAACCGCCGGCTAAACCGGCGGTTTTGATTGGAAGTGCAGATAAAGCGGGCCGCGAAAAATCTTGAATTTAAATTGGCGGCAATTTTGAGAGATTTGAGAGATGAAATCAAAGAACTTAAGAAACAAAATAATAAAATCGGGGTTTAATTCTTTGCTTTTTTGTGCTATAATCTATTTATGAACACACTTAATTCAAAACTTAGTAGCACAATATTTTGGGATACGGATTTAAAACAAATTGACCCTGACAAACACGCTGATTTTATTATTCAGCGCGTCTTGGAGTATGGCGATAAAGATGACTGGCTGACAATCAAAAAATACTATTCTTTGGGCCGGATAAAAAAAGCAGCTTGTCAAGCCAGAAATTTGAGCAAAAAAAGCGCTAATTTTTGGAGTTTGATTTTAGGCATACCAAAAAATAAATTTATATGTTTGAAGCAACACTCGCGCCAAAAACAAAATCCGTTTTGGGGCGCTTGGGACAATTAGATTTTCTAAAAAGTTTTTATCTGGCCGGCGGTACCGCTCTAGCACTGCAACTCGGCCATCGTCAGTCAATTGACCTGGATTTTTTTAGCGACCAAAAATTTGATAATGAAAAAATCAAACGAGCGCTTGCGCCTTTGGGGAAATTGAAAATCATTGCCGAAGAAAAAGACACTTTACATGTGGCAGTCAACAATGTTTTAATTTCTTTTCTTTATTATCCTTATCCGTTGCTGAATAAAAAAATCCTGGTTGATAAAATATTCCTGACCCCTTGGCAGGATATCGCGGCTATGAAGCTCTCGGCTATTGCCAGCCGCGGCAGTAAAAAGGACTTTATTGATCTATATTTTATTTTGCAAAAAATTTCTCTGACAGAATTATTTAGCATCTTTGCCAAAAAATATAAAGGGCTTGATTACAGCACCGGACACTTGCTTAAAAGTTTGGTCTATTTTCCTGACGCGGACAAAGAACCGCTGCCCAAAATGCTCGCCAAAATCTCTTGGCCAAAGATAAAGAAAGAAATCTCTGCTCTCATCAAAAAAACCGCCGGCTAAACAGTGGGTTTTGATTTTTTGAAAATAAAAAAACCGCGAAGATCAAAGTACTGACCTTCGCGGGGTATTAGGGCGAATTTTTGCCATCCTCACAATCAAACTTTTAGTTCTCCTTTTTGTCTCCTTTATTTCTTATGAGTTCCCCCACTCGTCTTGCTTCATTCTGAAATTTTTTATAATCCCCCCCATGGTCCATGGCAGCCGAGGCACCATAAGACCATGCCTGATAAGCCTTTTCCAATAACCCCAACTTTTCATATTCCAACGCCGCCATTTTGTAATCATACGGCAAGTCACTATTCACGGCCGACTCCCAATATCGGTCGGCTAGAGTAGATTTTTCTTCCATTTCAGTCTCCTTTTTTTGCTCCACTTTTTTAGTTTCCTTATTATCAAAGTTTGATTCTTTCATATTTTTCCTTTTAATCTCAATGAAATTATGGCTTTTATTAAGATTATATTTTATACCTTAATTCTACCCCCCCCCAGCCAAAACTGTCAAATCAACAGATTGTGGATAACTTCAGAATTAAAAAACCAGCTATCTAAATAACTGGTTTTAAAATCTGATTCAAAACAATCCAAAAAAATCAACTTAAACTAAATTCAATTAATGACTTTTTAAGTTTGACTATCTTTTGGTCTGATTTCAAATTGTTCTTTTGAGTAATCAAAAATAATTCTGAATTGTTTAAAAAAATCATCTTGTCCTAACAAACCATAAGGTAGATGTTCAATCTCATAAGAAAAACCACAGTAACATTTATACTCCCAGCCACCAACCTCAATCAATATATGATGATAATAAGCCACCTGTTTTTCGCCGCTAGTACCCCAGAAATTTAATTTTTTACCTTTTTTAATATCTATACCCAATTCTTCCCCGATTTCAGCATGAAAAATATTGTGATCTGCGCCAGAATCAATTAAAACTAAGTAGTTTAACTTTTTGTCATTATTTTTTACCACAATTGGTAACACCGGGCGTAAAGCATTTTTTCTGTCTGGAAAAGCTTCGGTTGGTTCAGCGGGAAACTTTAGATAATCAAATTTCATAGGGATGACAAAATAAAAGCGCCGTAATTACTTGGTGTTTTGGTTAAAACCGGATTAGCCACACCCAGCTCTTTAGATTTATTAATCACATCCCGCAAGGTTTCACCAACAGCTACTACTTTATTCTCATCAACAGCGTTGATGGCTACCCATTTATTGCTATATTTTTTTAAACTTGTTAAATTGTTATTTTTCATAGTCATATGCGCTTACATTTAAAATTATGACTTAATTATAAAGCTTATTAAAATTGTGTCAAACACAACGCCACGGTGCCATGAACTGCGGCTCCGGGGCAAGGACTGAAAGCAACCTCGGGATCAATTGCGGAATGGGAACGAAAAAATCAACTCAAACTAAATTCAATTAATGCCTTTTTGACTTCGCTGTCTTTAACCGCAAAGCCTGGCAGGTATTCAACTTCTTCACGGTAATCAATATCTTTAAAGTAAGATAATTGGCTTCTAATGTTTCTCTCGTTAAATTCTCCACCAAAGATTTGTTTGGCTTTTTTTGCGATTTTCTCCAGCGGATAAAAATCTCTCATAATAAAATATAAATCCACATAGTCCTTCCATTTGGCGCGCATACCCAAAGCATAAGCCTTCATCGCGGCGAGAGTTAAGAGATCGGGCATTTTTATCACATCAGCCAATTGTTGTTCGTGATCTATTTTGAAATCATATTTAAAAAAAGTCAATTTTACTCTATTGACTATTAAATTAAACTGATTTGTTTCAGTGTATAAGAATTCATCAATTTTGATTTGTTTTTTAATTTTATTTTTAATGGCAAGGTTGCCAAAATTTTTATCAGTAAATAAATCAAAATCAATGGAATGTCTGTGTCCGATATGAAGAGCAACGGCCGTGCCGCCGACTAAATAAAAATCTTTAGCGAACGACTTGATCACCGGCAATAATTCTATTTGCTCTTTGGTTAATATCTCTTTATGCATATTTATTGAAATAAAGCTGAAAATAATTTTTTGACTTTGGCAGATAATTACATCTTCTCTGCTGCGATTTTTCACGAAAAATCCGGGCTGCTTTTTTAATCCCCATTATCTTAAACACTTTCTGCACATCGCCCCAGTCGCCGTAATTCAAAACTGCCTCCAGAATAGTGGCGTCTGAAAGTCCGGCGTAATTTTTCGTGGACCAGACCAGATATGGTCTGGTTTTGATGAATTGCTGGAGGGTCATAAATAGATATTTCTTTATTTCTATCTAAATTATATCAAAAAAATACCATAATAGCAATCATTATTTTCAAATTTGTATCTTGTCACGCGGTTTTCCATCTAGCCACTATCTTCTGAAGTCAAGTAAAGGTAGAGCTAATGATTGTTTTCAAAATCAGGATGCAAGGCCAAACCCAACAGCCCGCCTGCGTCTTTAGCCGACATTATAGCAATATGAATTAAGGGAAAAAATTCCCGTGCTCCCATGATTTCTAATTCAATCCTTACAAATTCATGGGGCACTTTTTTATTTCTCAAAAACCAAAATTTATATCATGCTTTTTACAAACTGGACAAATTGTCAAATAGAAATACAAATGACAAAAATTTTTTGGAATTTGAGATTTGGAATTTAAAATTTTGATAGATGAAGACATAAACGTGAATTGAATTATGAAGTATGAATTAAGGGTATAAAAAAATTCCATACCATTATTCATCATTCGTAATTCATTATTCATTAATCGTCATCATTCTCCTTCTCATCTTCCCCTCCCCTGCCCTGTGTTGGCGACGGAACATTGGTGGTGTTTGTGATATTGGTTTGATTCGTGGTTTGATTAAAATCACCAAGATAATAATTCGCCAATAAACTTTGGGCAGTGCTTGAGTGCGCTTGTGGATTATTTTTATCCTTGGTGGCATAAGCGGCACTGCCGTCTTGACCGCAGTATGGTGTCATAACGCCCGCTCCGCCCGGGTGCGCTTTTAAAAAACTCGTTAAATTATATACCTTGCCATTGATAATCATCCAGCAATCGCCGACAGTATTATGTTTAGCCACCACGGTCGCGATTAATTGAAAGTTAGATTGATTATTAGTGTTGCCCGTTGTGTCGTTGCGGTTGATTTGATTATCATCACGAGTGCCTTCATCAGACGCGAAAGTCCCCAAATCGCCCTTGGGCTGATTATCATAAAATACCAAACCAGCCACTAACACGGCCACTATTACGGCGAAGAAAATAAATAAACTTATGGAAACAAATGGTTTGATTTTGAACATAACTTTAAAATTTTTAATTATTTATGAACAAGATTGTTTGCCTTGTCGCTGCCATCGCTGATGGCGTTTTTCTCCGCGGCGTTTCACCACGGATTTAACAGGGGTCACAGACCCCATAGAATTACTAGGCACTTTTAGTGCTTTCTTGTCCTACCACAAACTAAACTCCTCCGAGTGTATCCGATGCTTTGGCACGCCCAGTTCAGCCAACTGGTTTTTTAAGGCAGTCATCATGGCTACCGGGCCGCAGAGAAAAATTTCACTGTCCACATAAATTCCGCCTTTATTTTTTATCACCTCTGCTGACAAGCGGCCATCAGTATCTGAATTGACCGGAAAAAATCTAAAATTGCTATTTTGGCTGGCCACGATCTGTATTTCTTCCTGATTAAACATCTCATCAACTTTTTTCACAGACCAGTAAAAATCAACTTTGGTGTTTGGCTGCAGATTCTTCAGCATACTCAAAAAAGGCGTAACGCCAATGCCGCCGGCAATCCAGATTTGTTTTTCACCTTGGTCAACAAACCCAGCACTTTGATCACCTTCTTTTGAACTATCGGGCATTGCTTGAGACAGCTTATCCCGGCGATTAAAAGGCAAGGATTGCCCAAAGCGCTGGGTAAAAAATCCAAACGGTCCTTCAATTTTCACTTTTGCGCCAACTTGAAGTTTGTCTTTTAATAGCACGGTGTAATCACCCAGATTTTTAAAACTGATTTGAATTATCCCCTCTGCTTTTGGCGCGGCGGAAAATGAAAACGGATGCATTTCGCGACTAATGCCTTTTTGGCGGAAACTATAAAAAGCAAACTGGCCGGGCTCGAAATTTAACGCTTTGCCTTGCGGCTGCATGGTGATTTCAGTCACATTATTGGTTAATTTTTTTATTGCTGTTACCGCGTAATTATATTTTTTCACTAAAATAAAAGGCAATAAAACGCGATAAGCATAGGCCGCTAGGGCCAAACTGGCAAGTCCGATGATATATGACCTTAAAATAACATGGCGATAAATGTCACTTGGAATTAAAAGCGCGTGCAGAAAAGCGAGAGCAAAAACCAGGCCTAAAAATTTATGCGTGAATTTCCAGATGTGATATTTCAGGGAAAAATAAAAAGTCAGACATAGTAAAATAACCATCAAGGCAAGGCCGAGTATACCGAGCGATTTTGGAATATCAGAAAGGCCGGGCAAAAGAAACCAAGCGGCACTTTTGGAATTGATTAAAATCACATAACGAGCGGCTAAAAATAACGGGTGAAATTGTATTATAATAATAGCGAGTCCACCGAGAAAGTGATGATTAACATAAACCCGGTCAAGACCAGAAAAATATTTTTCCAGAAATTTTAAGCGGCCAGCCAGGATAATCACTGTGGCCATAAGGGAAAAGCCCACCAAACCAAAAATCTGACCCAAACTTGTCAGAATATTAAAAGTGCTGGCAAACCGCAAACTTATTGAACCCAAAAAAAGCCAGATGATGGCTGGGATTAGATTGATGATGATTATGACTATCCAAGTAAGAGCGATAAGTTTTCTAAAAAGCATAATTAGCTTGACTTGTGTTTAACAAAGAATTAGGATAAAAGTACAGATACAAATAAAATGTTTTGCCAAAAAAAGGAGGAATATAAAAATGGCAAAGAAAAATATTAAAAACGGGGGCGAGCAAAAAGCCGAAAGCGAGCGTGAGTACTGCGCTCGCACGAGCCGCGAGATGGAAAGTTGTCATGGGGCAGGTAACTTTGGCACCGAGGACTTTGCCGGGGCAAGTCCTCAAGGGGCATTAGCGTGGAAGGAACGGCAACGTTTCTACGCAGAATTGTCCGCCGGCAATGATTTTATGTTGTTATACGACAAGTTTAAAACTTTCAAATCGCGCTGTCTTAAAATATCCATAGGAAACGCGCTTAAATCTTTGTTGCTTAAATCCAAAACATTGTTATTATTTTGGTTTTGATTACTGGTGTTGTTATTATCATTATTAACATTGCCGTTATTGATATTATTAACCACATTACCGACATTTTGGCCATTATTTTTCTTTGGCAAAATAGTCATGCCAAGATAAATAAGGCCGGCCAAAATAACGACCAAAATGAGAGCCGTAACAAAAATTTGTCCGCGGCTATCAAGAGTATTTTTTAATTTTTGCGTAAGATTAGAGTAAATCATAAAATAATAATTTTAATTATTATGGATTGCATAATAGCATAAAAAAATATTCATCACAATCTTATCCAATTACAAAATGCCCTGTAAGGGAATTGAACCCCTAACCGTCTCCTTAAGAGGGAGCTGCTCTACCAATTGAGCTAACAGGGCATAAAAAAATTAAAATTCTTTAATTTGTCCCTGGAGGGATTCGAACCCCCAATTAGGCGTCCGAAGCGCCTCGTGTTATCCGTTATACTACAGGGACAAAACAAAATACTTTTTTATTTTAACACTCTCCTGAGATATTTTCCAGTCCAACTTTTAGAATTTTTTGCTACTTGTTCTGGTGTGCCTTCAGTCACAATGTAGCCGCCTTTATCTCCGCCTTCTGGCCCCAAATCAATAACCCAATCAGCATTTTTTATCACATCTAAATTATGCTCCACAATTAAAACAGTATTGCCAAGTTCAACCAAACGATACAATACATTTAATAGACGCTCAATATCTGCAAAATGCAAGCCCGTGGTTGGTTCGTCTAAAATATAAAAAGTTCTGCCGGTGGCGCGGCGCATCAACTCCGTGGCTAATTTAATTCTCTGCGCTTCGCCGCCAGAAAGAGTGGTAGCGCTTTGACCTAACTCCAAATAATCCAAACCAACTTTAGTCAATAATTGCAATTTTGCTTTTAATATTGGCGAGTGATTAAAAAAATCCAAGGCTTCAATAACAGACATTTTTAAAACTTCAGCAATATTTTTCCCTTGAAAATGAATTTCTAAAATTTCTTTTTTAAATCTTTGGCCATTGCATTCTTCACATTTGATAAACACGTCAGGCAAAAAATTCATTTCCACTTTTTTATAACCATCGCCTTGACAGGCCTCACAGCGTCCGCCAACTACATTAAAAGAAAAATTTCCCACATCATATTTTTTAATTTTTGCCTCAGGGGTAGTTGCAAATAATTCTCTAATCAAAGAAAAAATTCCAGTATAAGTAGCCGGGTTAGAGCGCGGCGTGCGGCCAATTGAAGTTTGATCAATAGCTATGACTTTATCAATATTTTCTAAACCAATAATTTTTTCATGTTTTCCAGGCAAATCTTTTGTATGATAAAAATGATGCGACAGGGCTTTACTTAAAATTTCTGTGACCAAAGTGGATTTGCCAGAACCGGAAACTCCAGTCAGGCAAACTAATTTTCCCAAAGGAATTTTAACATCAATTTTTTTTAAATTAAATTCTTCTGCTTTTTTAATAATTAAAAATTTATTAGAAATTTTTTTGTTAGAAAAATCTTGTTTCCTTTTTTCAATTTGTTTGCGTTTGGATAAAAATGCGCCGGTAAGTGAATGGGGATTATTTTTTATGTCAGTTGGTTTGCCAGTTGCCACAATTTGTCCGCCGAATTTTCCTGCCCCAGGGCCGACATCAATCAGCCAATCAGCGGATAACATTGTTTCTCTGTCATGCTCTACCACAATAATAGAATTGCCAAGGTCGCGCATTTTTTTTAAAGTAGCAATAAGCTTGGCATTGTCTTTTGGATGAAGCCCGATTGAGGGCTCGTCTAAAACATATAAAACGCCAGTTAAGCCGGCACTAATTTGGGTAGAAAGTTTAATTCTTTGCGCTTCGCCGCCAGAAAGAGTTTCCGCTGAACGATTGAGAGTTAAATATTCCAAACCTACGGCTATAAGGAAATTTAAACGTTTAACAATTTCTTTCAAAATCGGATTGGCGATCATCGCCTCTTCGTTATTGAGACACTCTTTCATTTTGTTATTTAACAAATTTTTGAAAAATTCCCGAGCTGCCTTTAAATTTAAATCTGTTAGCCCGGCAATATTTTTATTAGCAATTTTAACCAAGAGCGCCATTTTATTTAATCTTTTGCCTTGGCAATGAGAACAAATTGAATGACGCAAATAATTATTAAGCTCGTTTTTAAAATATTCTGAATCATTCTCTAAATATCTTTTATTAAGATTATTAATCACGCCTTCAAAATCTTGGTCGCCATAAAGGAGTATTTCCATTTGCTTTTCTGATAAATTTTTGATCTGCGTATTGAGCGAGAAATTATTTTTTTCTGCGGCCAAAGCCAAATCAATCATAAATTTATTTTGATTTTTAGCCAAAAGACGCACATAAGGTCTAAGCGCTCCTTCTGCAAGAGTTAATTTTTTATTAGGAATGACAAGTTCTGGGTCAAATTCTTCTTTAATTCCAAGTCCGCGGCAAAATTCGCAAGCGCCAAATGGAGAATTAAAAGAAAATAAACGCGGTTCTATTTCTTCAGAACTAAAATCGCATTTTGGACAGGATAAATGTTTGGAAAAAGTTTGCTCTTGATTAGTCTTTTGATTTAGAATTGTCATCAAGCCATTGCTTAGATCAAGGGCTAAATCAATAGCTCTACTAAATTTTTTTAAAACAGCATATTCTTCGCCAGAATAGAGATTTCTGTTATTTGGCGTTGTTAAAAATTGTTTCAGTTGCTTAAAGTTATCCGGTATTTTTAATTCATCAACGACTATTTCTAAAGTATATTTTTTTTCTGTTTCAAATTCTGCACCCATCAATTCTTGCAAATTATAAATTTTATGATTAAGTCTTGCGGCAAAAAAATTTGCTTGCTGAATATTTAAAATTATCTTTTTATTTAATCCTTTTTTATTTTTCATAACAGGAGCAAGTAAAAAAACTTTTTGATTTTTGTAATCAGCAATTATTTTTTCCAAAATTTTTTCCAAAGATTGCTTTTGCACTAAACTGCCGCAATTGGGGCAATAAAGTTTTCCTACTCTGGCCATAAGCAAACGCAAATAATCATAAATTTCTGTCATTGTGGCAATGGTAGAGCGCGGATTATTGGAAATATTTTTTTGATCAATGGCAATGGCAGGCGATAAACCAGAAACAAAATCAAAATCAGGTTTACTTTGAATATTGGCAAACTGACGGGCATAAGTAGAAAGACTTTCTAAATATAGTCTTTGACCTTCGGCATAAAGAGTGTCAAACGCTAAGCTTGATTTCCCAGAACCAGAAAGACCGGTAATGACCACAAATTTATTTTTAGGAATTTCTACATCAATATTTTTTAAGTTATTGACGCGCACTCCTTTTAAAATAATTTTGTCAGAAGATGGCAGTGTTTTGGGCATAAAATTGCCTAATTATTTAACACAATTATATTGCGAAAATTGAAAAAGGTCAAGGAAAAAAGTAATGAGTAATGAGGGATGAGGGTGTTGTCATTCCCGCGTAAGCGGGAATCCAGGCGGATGAAACATTATTAAGAAACCAATCTCTGGATTCCCGATTAGATCGGGAATGACAAAAGAAGAATATTCTCAAAAGGCAAACACAAAAATCCTAAAAGAAAAAATATTTTAGAAAATAAAAATCCTGGACAAATGTATGCCCAGGAGGAATTGCTATTAAAAAACACTCTATTTCTATTTTAAATTAACCCTCCTACTTTTAACTTTATCATCCTTGTATCTTGTTTCTACAAGATGACCATCATCTTGTTTTGTGAAACACACCGCCTCGGTAGCTACCACCTTGGCTTTTGGTGTTTCTATATCCTTTTTATTATCAGCCATTTCTCCTCCTCAAAATTACTACCCTATTGGTTCTTTTAAATAGTTCTATGGCTTCATCTATAACGCCGCACTTTTGTATTTCTTGTTTGCCACAACTAAGATTTTTTTTGCCTTTTTTATAAGGACATTTCTTGTCTTGGCATATTTGTTTTATCAAATTTTGAATTTTCGCAACCCTTGGGTCATCTGCCATTCATTTCTCCTTTTGGTTCTGCTTCAAAAAAACTTTTGGGAATTAGGCAAATCACCCCAATCGCACATAAACTCAGCAATCCAAGCAATGTCCATTTAATTAGTGCGTAGACTGCTTTTAACATCATTATTGTAATTTTTTTTGCCACATTTCCTCCTACTTTCCAGTTTGTATAATTGTTATTCTGGCAAAAATTGGAATCCAAAAATATATTTTGTGTAATAATTTCTGGATTCTCGCTTTCGCGAGAATGACAAAAAAAGAGCGGAAATGATGATAAAGAAAATTCTTTACCATTCCTTAACTTTTAGTCCTTCTTCAGCCGCGCTCATTTGGCCTTCTTGTTTAGAAGTGCCAGTTCCAGTTGCTACTAATTCATCTTCTAAATATAGCCCGATAACAAATTTTTTATTATGATCCGGTCCCGATTGTTCCAAAACAGCATAAGAAGGAGTAATGCCTGTTTCTTCCTGGGCCATCTCCTGGAATCTTGATTTGGCATCAATATAAAGTTTTTTGGCCAAAATACCTGGCAGTTTAACAATAATATTTTTAGTAATAAAATCTTTGGCAGGTTCCCAGCCTTGGTCAAGATAAATAGCCCCAATTAAAGCTTCCATGGCATTTGCCAAAATATAGTTGCGCGCTTTTTGATTATTGTCTTTAGCTTCGCCTTTTGATAAAAAAAGATATTTTTCCACTTTTAATTCATGGGCAATTTCCGCCAGCATTTTGGCATTCACAAGAGCAGCGCGCCAGTTTGTCATTTCGCCTTCTGGATTTTCATAATGGTTATAAAGATATTCTGTAACAACTAATTCTAAAACAGCATCGCCCAAAAATTCTAATCTTTCATTATGGCCTAATTCAAAATTCGGATGCTCATTTAAATACGAGCGATGAATCAAAGCTTGTTTTAGTAAATTTTGGTTATTAAATTTAAGATTTAAAATATTTTCAAAAGAAGTAATATCTTTCATAAAAGATAAATTCCAAATCTCAAACACCAAATTCCAAATAAGCACCAATATTTAAGATCCAAAATAAATTAAAATTTATTTTTGAATTTTGGATTTAGAATTTATTTGAAATTTGTAATTTGATATTTGTAATTTTTTTTAATTTTA
>Ga0172375_10002801_pt1 | contig 26948 bp, 25 predicted proteins | sample LakKiv1m_FD_114537 | JGI IMG/M metagenome (GOLD analysis project Ga0172375, IMG submission 114537) | Freshwater microbial communities from Kabuno Bay, South-Kivu, Congo - kab_092012_11.1m | ecosystem: Environmental > Aquatic > Freshwater > Lake | place: Democratic Republic of the Congo...
TGCATTATCTGCGCCAAGATGATCATTAACGCCGGGATCAAAGAGGTGGTCATGGCAGACCATTATCCGGATTCAATGGCGTTGAGTTTCTTGAAAGAAGCCAAGATTAAGGTGAGAAAGGTAAAAAAGTAAGCGGGTGCATGAGTAAACGGGTGCACGGGTTAAAAGAGAAAAGCTTGTTTTTAGTTCTCGACTCGCTAACTCGCTTACCCCGTTAGAGAACGAGTTCTCTAACGGGGCTTACCCGCCAACCCGCTAACTTTTATTTTTTGGAGCGAAGTGATTCTTCGCTATAGGCAAAATTAAGGAATAAACTTTACCCCTTGCTCAAACGCTCAAAAATTTATTGCCAGGGTTAGGCCGTCGGCCTGGCGCAGCCGGCCAGGACGGCCCATCCGGCAATAAATTTTCTTCGCGAGCTCGCCCGCCTGTAGAGGCGGGCAGGGGTTAATTTTGTAAGGAAAAAACCTCATTATAGGCAAAATTAATGAAGTGTCCCTATTGCGGTTGTGTGGATGACAAGGTGATCGATTCGCGCGCCAGCTCCGAAGGCAATGCTGTGCGCCGCAGGCGGGAGTGCACCAAGTGCGGGCGCCGTTTCACTACGTATGAAGTCGTCGAGGAGACGGCCCTTATGGTCGTCAAGAAAGACGGCCGCAGAGAAACCTTTGACCGCAAAAAGATCCTTTCCGGCATATTGAAGGCCTGTGAAAAAAGGCCTGTTTCTTTGGAGAAGATGGAAGAGCTGGTGACCAGCATCGAACGGGAGATCTCCAGGAAGTTCGACCGCGAGGTCCGCTCCAGGGATGTGGGCGAGCTCGTCATGGACAGGCTCGCGACCCTGGATGAAGTTGCTTACGTGCGCTTCGCCTCCGTCTACCGCCAGTTCAAGGACGTCAACCAGTTTATGCTGGAATTGCGCGACCTGTTGAAAAAGGCGGGAAAATAAAAGAGGGCCCATGGTCGAGATGGAGTTGAGTAAGATCATTATCGATGAGAAGAGGCCGGACCAGATCATCGTCCTCAAAGAGAAGAACGGGCCGCGGCTGATGCCTATCGTGATCGGGTATCTCGAGGCCAATGCCATCAAATTGAAGGTGAGCGGCGTCACGCCGCCGCGGCCCCTGACGCACGACCTTTTGTTCTCGGTCATCGAGGGGCTCGGGGCTTCGGTCGGGAAGGTCCTGATCGACAGGCTTGAGAACAATACTTTTTACGCCAAACTCGTGTTACAGATTTCAGGCCAGGCGTCCGAGAAGGCCATCGACGCCAGGCCTTCGGACGCTATCGCCATGGCCGTGCGCGCCCATGCGCCTATTTTTGTCGATGAAGAGGTCATCAAACGCTCCGAGGTCTTCCATCAGCAGCCCTGATCCTCTTGTCGGAATTCCCCGGCGGATGTTTTCTCTGAGGGGTCCGGGCCCCTCTGTACCGCAAAGCCCCCTGTTTTTATGAAAACCAGACCCAAGATCATTCCTGATCACTCGGTATTCCGTTCCCGGGCCTTTCGGAGCACGGTGGCGCTGGCCGTTGCACAAAAAAAAGAGGTCTATCTGGTCGGCGGTTTCCTGCGCGACCTTTTTGCCGGATACAGGAAGCCTTCCCTGGACCTCGATTTTGCCGTTGAGAACGGCGCCATCGATTTCGGCAGGATGCTGGCCCGTCGTCTCAAAGCGGGTTTTGTCGTCCTGGACCGTGAGCATGGATGCTGCCGCCTTGTCTTCAAGGGGGGCGCGACGGGCACAGCCGCGACGTTTGATTTTGTGGATTTTCGCGGCCGCGATTTTGAGGCAGACCTGAAAAAAAGGGATTTTACGGTGAACACGCTGGCAGTCCGGCTGCCGTTCAGGAGGACCGGTTTTTTAGATGTCTGCGGCGGCCTCAAAGACCTGCAGGCCAAGACGATCCGCATGGTCGGGCCGTCTTCTTTCGACGAAGATCCGCTGCGTATTCTACGGGCCTTTTCTTTAAGCGCGACCCTGGGGTTTGTCATCGAGCCTGCGACGTTGAGCCTGGCGCAAAAAAAGAGAGAGCAGCTGAGGGATGTCGCCGGCGAGAGATTACGGGATGAATTTTTCAAGGTCCTGGCGGCCGACGATGCCTGGCGGCATATCCGGGAGATGGACCGCCGGCGCGTGCTGGAGAACGTGATCCCCCAGATCCGCGTCATGCACAACGTCAAACAGGGGGGGTATCATCACCTGGATGTCTGGGGTCATTCCTTAGAGACGGTGCGAAAACTTGAAGAACAGTGTGGACGTCTCAGGGGGGACCAGGAGATGGCGCGTTATCTGGACGAGCCGATGACAACGGGCCGCACGCGCAGACAGTTGATCAAGCTGGCGGCGATGCTGCATGATATCGGAAAACCCAAGGCCCATGAGGTGAAGGCGGGCAAGACGATGTTCCATGGCCATGAACGTATCGGCCGCATCATCTCGGACGCCGTCTCTGAAAGGCTCAGGCTCTCGACGCACGAACGTTTCGCCCTGGATACGATCATCTTCTGGCATCTGCGCCCGGGCTACCTGGCCGACAATAAGGTTTTGACCAGGCGCGCGATCCACAGGTTCTTCCGTGACACCAAGGAGGAGGCGGTGAGCGTCCTGTTGGTTTCCATTGCCGACCAGCGGGCGACACGGGGGCCTCTGGCCACGCCGGGAAGCCGCCAGAGGCATGAGAAGGTGTCGTTCGCGCTGATCGGCGAGTATTTTGATTCCTTGAAGCAAAAACCGTTTGTCAGGCTCATCAACGGGACGGACCTCATCCGGAAGCTCAAGCTTGAACCGGGCCCGGTTTTTTCAACGATCCTTAATGCTGTTGAGGACGCCCAGGTGGAAGGCCGCGTGCGCACTAAGCCGCAAGCGATCGCCCTAGCCAGGGCGATCGCCGCAAAAGGACCCGGTCTTTCCGGCAGGGCCAGGAGAAAAAAGCGATGAATATCAGGGGTGTTGATGTCCATGTTGCCGTTCGCCTGCCACGCGGCCTCAAGGCTGACCGGATGGTCATTTCAGGCCAGGCACCCTTGCGACGGCGTAAGGCCGCCAACGTCGTGGTGTGGCCTCTGGATGAGGAGCGGCCGGCCGGCCCTTCCGAATTGAGGGCTGCTTATACCTGTGTCCTTAAGAGGTGTTTTGCCGGCCAGGGCTCGACCGTCGTCTTGCCGTTTTATGCAGCAGGCCTTGAGCTTTCTGCCGCATCCCGTATCGCGGCGCAGGAGATCTTCCGTTTCATCCGCACGACAGGACAGCCGCACCTGCCGGGGACGATCATTTTATGGATCAAGGATGTCCGCGATGCCTCACGCGTCAGGACGATCGTCGATGGATATCTGGGGCACATCCGCAATGTGCTGGCGTGGGGTCCTTTTGTAACGGTGGATACAATTATTGAGGTGGGCGCCGGCGTCGTGTTGATCCGGCGCAAGAACCCGCCGCTCGGCTGGGCCTTGCCGGGAGGGTTCGTTGATTACGGAGAGAGCCTCGAGGAGGCTGCGGCGCGCGAGGCTGCCGAAGAGACAGGGCTTCGTGTCCATCACCTGCGGCAGATGCATACATATTCGGCTCCGGGGCGCGACCCGCGTTTCCAGACCGTGACGACCGTCTTTGTGGCAGCTGCCAAAGGCAGGCCGAAGGCCGCGTCCGATGCCGGTGAGGCGCGTATTTTCCGTCGCAATGAATGGAAAAAACTGGCTATGGCCTTTGACCACCGGGAAGTCTTAGAGGATTATTTGAAATTTAAGAAGGGCTAGAGGGATGCGAGGTTTTTTCTTTTACTTTGGCACTTTGATACCCTGATACTTTTTTAAAACTCGTCCTGCCAGATATCTTTCTTTTCTCCCATCTGTTTTTGTTCCAGTTGTTCCTGTCCTGCCGCGATCTTTTGCTCCGTTTCCTTTTCTTTGTAGATCGTGTAGATCAGAACAAAAGCGATCAGCCCTAGCATGATCCAGATGCCGTAATTGGCGACTTCTTCCAGGATCCTGTCGACGAGCTTCAAGTGTTTTTTGCGCTCCGCGACGGCCTTGACCTTGGCGCTGATCATGGCTTTATATCTGGCTTCGTAATTCGGAACGGTGATGTCCGGAGGTTTGATATCGACGAGGTTTTTCATCTCCGGCATGGCCGCCGGGCCTACGGGGGCGCCCAAGTCCGACGTCGGGAGCGCGGCAGGCGCGATGACGGCCGGGGTCAGATCGGCGCCTGTGGGCGACTTGGGTGCCTGCCAGGGATTTGACGCCTGTGCCGGCGCAGGGGCAGGGATGGGCGTCGTTGCGGCCGCGGGGGCCTTGATCGGCGCCTTGGAAATTTCGTCTTGGGTGATGTAATCAGTGGAAGCGCCGCCGAATTTAGCCGCCTCGGCGAAAGGCGTGACCGTGTTCCATACGAGGAACATGACAGCTAGGACCCTGGGGACGTATCTCTTCATGTCATCACAATTCTATCATATATTCTCTATGATGCCAACTGGCGCACGTGGCCGATCATGTCCAGGAATTCTTCACGTGTTTTGATGTTGTTGATCCTTTGGCGGACGGACCGGACGAAGCGGCGGCCTTTCAGGTACCAGCCGACGAACTTGCGCATCAGGGCGATGGCGTTCTTCTCGCCGTGTTCGGTGATCATCATCTCCATGTGCTGCTGCATGACGCTTAAGATCTCTTCTGTTTCGGGCGCCGGCAGAACGCGCCCCTGCGAAAAATACTCCTCTATCTGGCGGAATATCCACGGGTTGCCGAGGCCGCCGCGGGCCACCAGGATGCCGTCGCAACCTGTCTCATCGAACATCTTTTTGGCATGGACGGCGGACCAGATGTCGCCGCTGGCGATGACGGGGATCCGCACGCTCTTTTTGACGGCGGCGATCGAGGCGTAGTCCACGGTCCCTTTATAAAACTGTTGACGGTCCCGGCCGTGGATAAAGACGGCAGAAACCCCGGCGTCCTCGGCGGCGCAGGCGACGTCGGCGGCATTGCGGCTGCTCGTGTCCCAGCCGCTGCGGATTTTGACCGTGACGGGTTTTTTCCACGCCTTGACCATGGCGGTGAGGATGCTTTTGAGTTTCGGGATGTCCTTGAGGAGGGCGGCTCCTTCCTGGCGCCGGCATACCTTGCGCACCGGGCAGGCCGCGTTGAAATCCAGAAGGTCGAAATCGTAGGGAGCGATCACGTCCATGGCCCGCAGAAGATACGGGATCTCCGCGCCCAAGAGCTGAATGCCGATGGGCCTGTCCATAGGGTCTGTTTCGAGCATCTTTTTTGTTTTTTTGCTCTTATGGGAGATCGCGCGGGCGTTGATCATTTCAACGAAAGTGAAGGAAGCCCCGAATTGCCTGCAGAGCAGGCGAAAGGAAGAATCGCTGATGCCGGCCAGGGGCGCCAGAAGGACGTTGGAGCGCAGGCAAAGGTCGCCGATCTTGAGCATGGGGGTATTGTAGCAGGCGGCAAGGGATAGTCAAGGGCGGTTCCCGCGCTCTCGGGCCCTCGATGCCGGCCGGGCTTCATACGTTGACAAAGCCGGGGGGCTATGATAAATTATACCTTCATACATGGTCCGTTGCTGTTCCCGGGCAGGGGTTGGATGCAAAAGGGGCAGGGCCGGCCATGCGGTGTTTTTGTTCCGGCAGACAGAACATAATAAGGAAAGGGCTTGCAGGTCAGACGGCTATGGTGAAAAAGGCATTCGCGACGCTCATCCTCTTTTTTCTTTTTTCCCAAACTTCTTTTGGTTATTGGATTTGGACGCCTGAATCAAAAAAATGGACCAATCCTAAATACGCCCCGAAAGAGAGCCCGCAGGAGCAGTTAAAATTCGCCCTCGGATATTTCGAGATCAAAGATTATGAGACGGCCTATAACGAGTTCAAAAAACTTGTGAAGTACTATCCCGACGCCCTGGAGGCCCCTGAGGCGCAGTTTTATATGGGGCGGTGCCTGGAAGAAACGGAGAAATTTTACGAGGCTTTTCAGGCCTACCAAAAGGTCATCGACAAGTATCCTTTTACGGAGAGGACCGACGATGTCCTTCAACAGGAATATATCGTCGCCCAGAGGCTCCTGGACTATCGCAAAAACGTCGTGGGGATCAATTTTACGGGAGAGAATGCGGCCCTGGAGGTATTCCATAAGGTCATTGAGAACGCCCCCTACGGCAAGTACGCCGCCGCCAGCCAGTACAAGATCGGCCTGACGCTGAAGGCCAAAGGTGAGTTCACCGAGGCGACGGAGGGATTTCAGAAGGTGCTGGATAATTATCCCAACAGCGAGTGGGCGGAACCCGCCAAGTTCCAGATCGCCGTTTGCGCGGCCCGTTCGTCTTTGGACGCTTCTTATGACCAGAGCATGACCCAGGAGGCCGTGGATAAATTCAAGGTCTTTCTGTCCACGCACCCCGACGCCGAGCTTTCCGACCAGGCGGAGCAGCGCATCGACGAGCTCAGAGATAAAGAGGCCCAGTCTAATTACGAGGTCGGCCAGTTCTACGAAAAGCAGAAGGCCCCTGGTAGCGCCAGGATCTATTATCAGTTCGTTGTCGATAATTATCCTCGTTCCGCCTGGGCGAAGAAATCCGTGGAACGGCTGCAGGCCTTGGAGGAGAAGAAAAAATGAGACGTGCGCCGTTCGTGACCTGTATTGTGGCCCTGGCTTTGGCCGTCTGCGGATGCGGCTATACGACCCGCGGCTATATCACCGAGGCGGGGTATAAGACGATTTATATCGAGCCGTTCGTCAACAAGATCAACACGACCTCCGAATATGCCGAAGGCGCGCGGTTCCGTACTTATTTTCCCTTGATGGAGAACAAGATCACCAATGCCGTCGTCGACCGGTTTAATTTCGAAGGGTCCCTCAGGACCGCCCAGAGGCAGGAGGCAGATTTGGTGCTTTCCGGTTCCCTCATCAACTACCGCCGGGAGACCCTGCGCACAGCCTCTGGTGATGATACGCCTGAAGAATACCGCGTGACGCTTTTCGTCAATATCAAGCTTGTCGAGAACAGGACCGGCAAGGTACTCTGGGAAAAGAACGATTTCGGCGGGGACGCGACGTATTTCGTGAGCGGCGCCATGGCGAGCTCGGAATCCCAGGCGGTCGAGGCTGCCTCGATCGACCTTGCCCGCAGGATCGTGGAGACCACCGTTGAGGCATGGTAGCCCCGGCCGCCTATCTATTTGTAGGCTCCGATGAGCTGCGCAAGCACGAGAAACTTGAGCTCATCGCCAAAGAATTATTCCCGCCCGAACTTCGCGAACTGAACGCGACGCTTCTCTACGGCGACGACCGCCAACTCTCTCCGCAAGACCTCAAGGAATATCTGTCTCTTCTGCCGACGGAAGGCGCCGGCGCGCGCCTCCTGGTTTTGCGCATGGCGCATAAGCTGGGGAAGCCTTTGCGCGAAGCCCTGGTCAGAAACCTTTCCGCTAAACCGCAAAAGACCGTTGTCGTTGTGGATATCCCCGAAACGCGCGGCGATGCGCCTTCTGAGACGCAGGATTTTATCAGGGCGCTCGAAGGCGCAGGAGCGCGCATCGTGCGTTTCAAGCAAGAGGTGCCGATCAACGTCTTTGATCTGGGCCGCAGCATCACGGAACGGCAGGCCGCTCGGGCGTTACAGATCTTAGAGGAATTACTGCGGCATCGTGAGCGGGCAGAGAAGATCCTGGGCGGGCTCTCCTGGCAATGGGAAAAGTTTTTTTCGCAGAAAACGATCGGGCCTAAAGGGTATGCGCGGGGGGTCAAGCTCATGCTTGATGCGGACCGGAAGCTCAAGTCTTCCGTATCCGCATATGCGCGTGATCACGCGATCCTGGAAATTCTGGTGGTTAAGCTTTCTTGTTTAGAGAAAGGGTAAGGGAGGATTTTCGTCTGCCGGCCGTATTTTTATGCAGGATGCCCTTGCTGACCGCCCGGTCCAGCTTCGCGAAGACGACCTTCATCTGGGCCTTGGCTTCATCGATCTTTCCCTGGGTCACGAGAGAGCGGAAACTCTTGAGCTCTTTCTTGAGCTCCGACCGCTTCTGTGCGTTCGCCTGGGCCCTTGTTTTATCGACTCTCAGGCGTTTCAATGCGCATTTTCTTTGTGGCATAGTTTTTCAAGCTCCTTTTGAATGGCCCCGATAAATTCTAAAGGGGGAATTTCCACCGACACCCGCCATCGCTGCTTCAGCGGGCGGTTTGTGGCGGACGATAAGCAATGGGTTTTATATCATAGAAGACCGGCATTGTCAATAGTAGAAAATACCGCCCAGGCACCGTCAAGACCATGAGCGAACACAAGACGATATTCAGATCCGCCGCCGCCATCAGCACGATGACGGTCATCTCCCGCGTCACGGGGTTTGTGCGCGATGTCTTGATCGCAGGCGTTTTCGGGACGGGGCCGGCCGCACAGGCCTTTTTCGTCGCTTTCCGCATCCCGAACATGTTCCGGGACATCCTCGGGGAGGGGGCGGGGAACGCTGCTTTTGTCCCTGTTTTCTGCGAATACCTGGTCGCCAGGACCCGTCAACAGTTTCAGAGGCTCGTCAACAGCCTTTTCACGCTTGTTTTTTCTATTTCTTTGGTGATCGCTGTCCTGGGGATCGTTCTGGCCAGCCCCCTGATACGCCTGGTCGCGCCTGGTTTTGCGGCGGACCCCGCCAAGCTCCATCTGGCTATCCGGCTGACACAGATCCTTTTTCCCTACCTGGTCCTCGTGGCCGTTTCGGCATATTTGATGTCCGTGGCCAACGCATTGAAGTCGTTTGCCGTTCCGGCGGCTTCGTCCGCTGTCTTTAACTGTGTCATGATCGGCTGTCTGGCGCTTTTTATCCGTCACGACGGCCCTTCCCAGATCTATCTCTTGGCCGTGGCTACGCTTTTTGCCGGAGTCGCTCAGGTCGCCATGCAGATGCCGTCTCTTGCGCGCCACGGCGTGTCCCTGCGCTGGCAGCCGGAGGCGGCGCGCTTCTGGAAAGAGGAGGGCGTTGTCAAAGTGGGCCGCCTCATCGTTCCGCGCCTGGTCGGCACAAGCATCTACCAGATGAATATTTTTGTGGATACCATCTTTGCCTCGTTGTCCGTTTACGCCGGAGAAGGGGCGATCGCCGCCATCTATTACGCCAACAGGATCATCCAGTTTCCTTTCGCCATTTTCGGCGTCGCCGTCTCGAATGCTGCGCTTCCGCAGATGTCCTCTCACGCGGCACGCAAGGATGTCGCCGCCATGAACCAGACCCTGGACGTTTGCCTCAAAAGCCTCATATTGGCGATGTTGCCGGTGGCGATCGGTGTCCTGGTTTTTGCCGGTCCGCTGGTGACGGCGGTCTTCGAGCGCGGGAGTTTCGGCGCTTATTCCGTTTCGATCACGACGACGGCGCTCTTCTTTTATAGCCTGGGCCTTGTGTCGTATGTGGGCGTCAGGTTCCTTTCGCATTTTTTCTATGCGCTTCAGGATACGTTGACGCCGGTGAAGACGTCGGGGGCCGCCCTTGTTTCCAACGTGGTCCTGAACGCCCTCTTTATCTTTGTTTTCGGCATGAAGATCGCGGGGCTGGCCCTGGCCAGCAGCCTGTCGGCATCTCTGAATTTTTACCTGTTGTACCGGCATGTCCGGCGCCGCACGGGCTACAGGATCCGTCCTCTCCTGGAAGGGTTGTTTGTTCGTGTCCTGGCGGCGTCCGCGGGATGCACGGGTGCCGCATTTTTTATCTGGCAGAATGTTTTCGCTTCCCGTGCCACCTTGTTGTCTCTGTGCGCGGCGGTCCTCGCGGCCTGTGTTGTTTATGTGGGATTATTGTGGGTGCTTGGCGTCGGTGAACTTAAAAGGCTCGCGGCATGGTTGATAAGAAAAAAATAAAAAACTTTCCGGATTCCCCGGGCGTTTATTTCATGAAAGACCGCGCCGGCGAGATCATTTATGTCGGCAAGGCGGTTGCGCTCAAAAAAAGGGTGGCGTCCTATTTTAACCGCCGCGCTTCCAGCCTCAAGACGGATGTTATGATGTCCTACGTGGCCGACATCTCGTATCAGGAGGTGCCGACGGAACGCGAGGCGCTGCTCCTGGAAGCCGAGCTCATCAAGAAATACCGGCCCCGGTTCAATGTCAGCCTCAAAGACGACAAGAGCTATCCGTATATCGTCGTGACACGGGAGACTTTCCCGCGTGTTTATATCGGCCGCAGGCGCGGGCATCTAGGCGACGAGGCGGATCTCTTCGGCCCCTATACGAGCGCTTCTCTCCTGCGACGGGCGCTCAAGATCCTTCGCAGGAGCTTTCCGTTCTGCAGTTGCCGCAGGTTTCCCAAAAAACCGTGCCTGAACCTTGATCTGGGATTGTGCCTTGGGCCATGCCAGGGCAGGATCGGCCGCAGGCGTTATCTGGCCATCATTCGTTCGCTGGAAGATTTCCTGACACAGAAAGATACGGAGTTGATCGAAGGCCTTTCGCGCCGCATGCAGCGGCTCGTGGCCCGCGAGCGTTTTGAAGAGGCGGCGAAACTGCGCGACCAGCTGGAGGCGCTCAGCATCCTTGTTTCCCTGAAAAAGGGGTCGTCCGCAGGAATGGAAGGTAAGGAGGACGATTGGGTGCGGCTGGGGTTAAAGAAAGAGCCCTGCCGGATCGAAGCCTTCGATATCTCCAATATCGGCGGCCGGCAGGCCGTGGGGTCCATGGTTTCTTTTTTTGACGGCAAGCCGGATAAGGACAATTACCGCCGTTTCCGCATCAAGGCCGTCGGCGGGATCGATGATTATGCCATGATCCGCGAGGTCGTCGGCCGCAGGTACCGGCGGCTCCTGGAAGAGCGCCTGAAGCTGCCCGACCTCGTCGTCATCGACGGCGGCGCCGGCCACCTGGCGGCCGCCAGGGGGGCTTTGCGGGAATTGGGCATTGCGCTTTCCATGATTGCTATCGCCAAAGAAGAGGAATTGATTTATACTGGTATGCGTCCGGCGCCGCTCAGACTGGAGCGTTCCAGCCCTGCCCTGCGGCTGGTCCAGGCGGTCCGCGACGAGGCGCATCGGTTCGCCAAAAAATACCACATTCTGTTGAGAAAAAAGAAGATGTTGGAAGCATAACGGGCGAATGACCAATGTCAAAATCCGAATGACGAATAAATGACCAAAGAACCAATGATAAAGTTCAGGCCTTGAAGCATGAGAGAGTGGTTGGTCATTGGAAATTCGATATTGGAGTTTTAAGAATGCGTCACAAATTAACTCTTTTCCAAAAGGCCGTCTATGCGGCGACCATGGAGATCCCGCTGGGCGAGACCCGTTCTTACGCCTGGGTCGCGCGGCGCATCGGCGCGCCCAACAGCAGCCGCGCCGTGGGTCATGCGCTGAATAAAAATCCCTACGCGCCTTTTGTGCCGTGCCACCGCGTGATCTCTTCCGACGGGTCGCTTGGAGGGTTCAGGGGCGGCCTGTCTAAAAAAAAGAGGCTGTTGGCGAGGGAAAAGAAAGCAAGGCATGTAATAGTAGACAGTAGATAGTAGTCAGTAGATAGTGGTCAGTAAAAGAAAAAGACAAAAAACTTGCAAGAAAAACGAATATATTTTTGCACGACTGGCGAACCCCACTGTTTTTAAATACAAGTTTTAAAATAACGGTTCTGGATTTTTTTACTGATTACTGTCTACTATCTACTGACTACTTTTAAGGAGAGCCTATGAAAATCAGAGATATCTTGCGGGTGATGTGTGATCGGGACGCCTCGGATGTTTTTCTCAAGGTCGACAACGTGCCTTACCTGCGCGTCTACGGGGAACTGGTGCCCTTGATGGATTTCCCGGTCCTCGGGGTCGCAGACCTTCAGCGCATCGTGGCCGAGGTCGCCGACGACGCGCATAAAAAAATGCTCCAGAACGTCTTCGATACGGATTACGCCATGGACGTTGATGGGCTGGGCCCTTCCTTAATCGGAACAGGAAGGCCCGCCCCTTCTGGGCTGGACCGGATGCGCGTCAGCATCTTCATGCAGCGGGGCGTGCCGTCGGTCGTCATGCGCCGCATCAAGAAAGCGGTCCCGGATTTCAGCGCACTCAATCTTCCCAAAGACGTCCTGGAACATCTTTCGCAGGAGAGGCGCGGGTTGATCCTCTTGACGGGCCCGGCGGGCCACGGCAAGTCCACGACGATCGCCAGCATGATCGAATGCATGAATACGACGCAGACGCGGCATATTTTAACCGTCGAGGACCCCATCGAATTCACCTTTACGGATAAAAAGAGCGTCATCAACCAGAGGGAATTGGGCCTGGATGTTTCGTCTTATCCCGTCGCCCTGCGGCAGGTGACGCTGCAGAGCCCGGACGTCATCTTTATCGGCACGATCCGCGACTTGGACACGATGTCCGCGGCGCTCAATGCGGCGGAGATGGGCATCCTCGTCTTGAGCACCGTGCATACGGTCAATGCCGCGCAGACCGCCCAGCGCATCCTGAATTTCTTTCCGCCTCATCAGCATGCGGAGATCCGCATGCAGCTGTCGTTCTTGCTCAAGGGCGTCGTCTCCCTGCGCCTGGTGCCGCGCGCCGACGGTTCCGGCCGCGTCCCCGCCTGCGAGACGATGGTCCTGACGCCGACCATCAGCCGCCTCCTGCGCGAAGGCGCTTTTGCCGACATCACCCGTTTTCTGGAAGAAGGGGCCCTGTTCGGCATGCAGAGCTTCAAGCAGTCCCTGGCGAAGCTCGTCAAAGAGGGCAGGATCACGGCTGAAGAGGCCTATAAATATGCCGACAGCCGCGAAGACCTGGACCTGGAAATAAAAGGCATTAAGAGGTTGATGTAAAGCGGGTTATGCGTTAAAATAAGTCTTTCTTTATTTAATCAAGCCGCAGAATGCGGCGCAGATTACCCCGCGAGTATCGGAAAAATTTCGTGCCCGGCAGCCCTGGGCAAGAAATTTTTGCGATATTTTACGATGCGGGGCCATCCAGGAAAGAAGCCCCGTGCCTGCCCTGCTTCGGGCAGGCACGGGGAGATTCAAAAAAAACCGTGTGAAAACATAAGGTGCGCCGGGACCGCGTTCAAGAAGCGGCACGCCCGGCCGGTTGATCGATGCGCGAAGACATTGCACAAAAGATATCTCTTGTCCAGGAAACCCTCGAACGACTCCGGGGGTATCTTTGACATTGACGACAAAGACCGTCAGATAGCCGCGCTGCAGGCGCAGATGACGGATGAGGCTTTCTGGCAGAATCCCGCAGCAGCGAATCAGGTTGTCCGGAATCTCAAGGCCATCAAGAATATCTCGGAATCCTGGCACAAGCTCGAGCGCCGTCTCAGGGAGACCTCGGAGCTGTTCCATATTTCCGAAGACGAGGGTGATGATTTTCTGGCCCATCTCGACGGTGACCTCGATGTCCTGAAGGATGAGCTGGACCGTCTCGAGTTTTTTACGCTGTTCAGCGGGGAATACGACGCCAACAATGCGATCGTCAGCATCAACGCCGGGGCGGGCGGGACGGAATCCTGCGACTGGGTGTCGATGCTCTTGCGTATGTACACCCGTTGGGCCCAGGGGCATGGTTTTGAGGTGATCGTGACCGATATCCTCCCCGGGGAAGAGGCGGGCACCAAGAACGTGACTGTGATCGTGCGCGGCGCATACGCCTACGGATATTTGCGGCCGGAGGTGGGCGTCCACCGCCTGGTGAGGATTTCGCCTTTCGACGCCAACAAGCGGCGCCATACGTCGTTTGCGTCCGTCGATGTGATCCCGGAATTTGAAGGCGATGTCGAAGTGGACATCAGGCCCGAGGACCTGCGGATCGACGTCTACCGCGCCGGAGGCAAGGGCGGCCAGCACGTCAACACGACGGATTCGGCCGTTCGGATCACGCATCTGCCGACCGGTACCGTTGCACAGTGCCAGAACGAACGTTCCCAGCACCAGAACAAACAGGTGGCCCTGGGGATCCTTAAGTCCCGGCTCTACGCGCTCAAGCGCAGGGAACAAGACGAAAAGATGTCCCGGGAACACCAGGAGAAGAGGAAGATCGAATGGGGTTCGCAGATCCGTTCGTATGTCCTGCACCCCTATAACCTGGTCAAGGACCATCGCACGGATTACGAGACGGGTGACGCCAACGGCGTCCTCGACGGGAAACTCGACCCGTTCATCGAGATTTATTTACGGGATGTGAAGACGAAACGTGATTAATTTTATCCTTTCAAAGGTCCTCGGCACCCAGAATGAGCGTATGTTGCGCGCGCTCTCTTTGGTCGTCGAAGAGATCAATGTCCTGGAGCCGAAGATAAAAGCGCTGACAGACGCCGAGCTCCAGGCCAAGACCGGGATTTTCAAAAAGAGGATCGCCGAAGAGATGAGCGCCGCCGGATACGCGGAGGCGGAAGGCGAGCCCAAAAAGAAGATCCTGCAGGATATCCTCGAAGGGATCCTTCCCGAGGCGTTCGCCGTCGTGCGCGAAGCGTCCATGCGCACCATCGGCCTGCGCCACTTCGACGTGCAGATGATCGGCGGTATCGTCCTGCATCGGGGCGGCATCGCCGAGATGGCGACGGGCGAAGGCAAGACCCTGGTTGCAACCCTGCCGGTGTATCTCAACGCCCTGACCGGCCTCGGCGTCCACGTCGTGACCGTCAATGACTACCTGGCCCGGCGCGACAGGGAGTGGATGGGACCGATCTACGAATTCCTGGGGCTTTCTGTCGGCGTCATCCAGCACGACCAGCCTTTTGAGGAGAAGACATTCGCCTACAACTGCGATATCACTTACGGCACGAACAACGAATTCGGGTTCGATTACCTGCGCGACAACATGGTGACGCACCCGCAGCAGATGGTCCAGAGGCCGCTCCACTATGCCATCGTCGACGAGGTGGATTCCATCCTGATCGACGAGGCCAGGACCCCGCTCATCATCTCCGGCCCTACCGATGATTCCGTCGATAAATATTACACCATCAACCGCATCATCCCCAAGCTGAAGCGGCGCATGATCCTTGAAAAAGACGAAATCGAGGCCAAGTACAAAGGGGAAGACCTTTCGGCGGGCTTTGACGCCGTCGTCGACGAGAAGAACCATACCGTCAACCTGACCGAAAGCGGCATGGCCAAATGCGAAGAGCTCCTGGGGGTCAAGAGCCTGTATGACGACCTTTCGGGCGAGTGGGCCCATCATATCATCCAGGCGGTCAAGGCACACGACCTTTTCAAGCGGGACGTGGATTATGTCGTCAAGGACGGCAAGGTTATCATCGTCGACGAATTTACGGGGCGCCTCATGCCCGGCCGCCGGTGGTCCGACGGCATGCACCAGGCGGTGGAGGCCAAGGAGAACCTGCGCATCGAGCGCGAGAACCAGACCCTGGCCACGATCACGCTGCAGAATTATTTCAGGATTTACGACAAGCTCGCCGGCATGACCGGCACCGCCTTCACCGAGGCCAACGAGTTCAAGCAGATCTACAAGCTCGACGTCGTCGTGATCCCGACCAACAGAAAGCTGGCGCGCACCAACCATCCCGACGCGGTCTTTAAATCCGCCCGCGAAAAATTCAACGCGGTCGTCGAAGATATCAAGGCCTGTCACGCCAAGGGACAGCCCGTTCTCGTCGGCACCATCTCCATCGAAAAATCCGAGATGCTTTCGGGGATGCTGACGAAGATCGGCATCCCGCACAATGTCCTGAACGCCAAATACCATGAGATGGAAGCGCAGATCGTCGCCCAGGCGGGCCGGCATAAGGCTGTGACCATCGCGACCAACATGGCCGGCCGCGGCACGGACATCCTCTTGGGCGGCAATCCGCAGAACATGGCCAAGAACATCCTGGTCGCCCAGAAGATAGAGCCGCACACCGACGCCTACAAAGAGGAATACGACAAGATTTTTACGAAGCTCAAGGACGAAGCCCAAAGGGAGCACGACCGCGTCGTGGAGGCCGGCGGCCTGCACGTGATCGGCACCGAACGCCACGAGGCCAGGCGCATCGACAATCAGCTGCGCGGCCGCTCGGGCCGCCAGGGCGACCCGGGCTCGTCGCGTTTTTACGTTTCTTTTGAGGACGACTTGATGCGGCTCTTTGGTTCCGACCGTCTCATCGGCATCATGGACAAGATGGGCGTCGAGGACGGGATGGTCATCGAGAACATTTTTATCACGCGTCGCATCGAAGACGCGCAGCGCCGCGTCGAGTCCTACAACTTCGAGATCCGCAAACACCTCCTGGAATACGACGACGTCATGAACAAGCAGAGGGAAGTCGTCTACAGCGAGCGCCGCCTGATCCTGGAAGGGGGCGCCGCGGACCTGAAGGATTTCCTTTATGAGATGATCGAAGATTGCATCGGCCGCAATATCCCCGCCTACTGTCCTGAAGGACAGATGCCTCAGGACTGGAACTGGGCGGGCCTGGACGCGTGGCTGAAGCAGAAATTCGGGCCGGGGATCGCGGTCAATCCCGAGGAGCTCGCCGCCCTGAATCCCACCGGCGTCAAAGAAGAGCTGACAGCCAGGGCCCGGGAGCTCTGGGAGAAAAAAGAGCGCGAGACGGGCGCGGACAGGCTTGAGCCGATGCAGCGCATGGCCATGCTTCACGTGATCGACAGCCGCTGGAAGGACCATCTCTACGGCATGGATTGCCTCAAGGAAGGTATCGGCCTGAGGGCATACGGGGCGCGCGATCCGCTGATCGAGTATCAGAAGGAAGCCTACAACATGTTCATCGAGATGATGGAGCGCATTAAAGACGAGGTGGTGGAGCTCGTCTTCCGTATGCAGATCCTCGAGCAAAGGGAGCTCAAAGGCGTTTTTACGTCTCTGCCCCAGAAGATGGAACACAGGGAATTCGGCGGTTTATCTGCGACGAGCGCCCAGGTGCGTATGTCGCAGGAGGACGAAGGCGACGCGTCCCCCGAGGGAGCGCCTGTCGCTCCCAAGACGGTCCGGCATGAAGGCCCCAAGGTCGGCCGCAATGATCCGTGTCCCTGCGGCAGCGGAAAAAAATACAAGAAGTGTTGCGGGCAGTAACAATTTAAAAAAGAACAAATAAAATTGTTCAAATAATAGCGAGTTTCAAGGCTTTTTATGTTTCTCTCCAAGCTTCAGGAAAATCTCATGAAACTAAAACCGACGCCGTGGATGCTGGTATTTTTGAGCGTGGTGCTCCTGCGGCTGTCGTTCCCCAGACCCGGGATCTGGCCGTTGGCCTGGGTCGCCCTCGTGCCGTTCTTTTTTTCTCTCGAGCGCAAAGATACGGCGCAGGTTTTTTTCATGAGCTTTGCCGCCGGTTACGTCTATAACGTCGCGCTTCTTTTTTGGCTCATCCATGTGACGGTCGGCGGGATGCTTGTCTTGTGTGTGTATCTGGCTTTGTATATCGCCGTCTTCGGCCTGGCCTGGGCCTACAGCCGCCGTTATTTTTCTTTCGGCGCGCGCCTCGTGTTTGCGCCGTCCGTCTGGATCGTCCTGGAATATGTGAGGGCGCACCTGTTCACGGGTTTTCCCTGGGCATTTTTGAGTTATACGCAGACACCCGACATCATCGCCCTGCAGGGCGCCGACCTCTTCGGCAGCTGGGGGCTTTCCTTTATCCTTGTCTTTGTGAACATTTTTCTTTTTGAGGGATTATCGGCGCCGGGAGGCCTGTCTCTGCGTTCCAGGCGGTTCCTTGTCCCCGCCGCCGTGGTCGTCGTATGGTTCTCTTACGGCCTCTGGCGGATATCCCAGCCTGTCATCGAGACATGCCCGCTCAAGGTGGCTGTGGTCCAGGGGAACATTCCTCAGGAGATTAAGTGGGTGGAGCGTTTCAGCGAGGGGATTTTTCGCAAACACGCCCTCTTGAGCGAGCTGACGGTCTTGAAGGAAGGGCCCGGCCTGGTCATCTGGCCGGAGACTTCTTTTGCGGATTATCTGGAGGCGGGCGTCAACGACCGCGAATTGAGCGATCTGGCCGCCCAGCTGCAGGTGCCGCTTGTGATCGGCGCGGTCCGTTTTGAGGACATGCATTATTACAACAGCGCTTTTCTCTATGATGCGCAGGGCCGTCTGGAGATGGTCCATGACAAAATGCACCTGGTTCCCTTCGGCGAATATCTCCCTGGCCGGCGCTATCTCCATTTCCTGGAGAATATCATACCTATCGAGGATTTTACGCCCGGCGATGATTTTCATATTTTTTCCGTCCCCGCGTCCTGTCCGGGATTGCGGTTCGGGATTCTCGTTTGCTTTGAGGATATTTTCCCTGAATTGAGCCGGACATTCGTTGCCCGGGGCGCCGATTTTCTCGTGAACATGACCAATGACGGCTGGTTCGGGGACACATCGAGCCCCTTCCAGCACGCGCAGGCTTCGGTGCTAAGGGCTGTTGAGAACAGGGTTTATGTCGTGCGGGCGGCCAATACGGGCGTTTCCTGCATCATCGACGATGCCGGCCGCATCGTTGCCGGCGTCAGGGATGCGGACGGCAAGGAGACATATGTCCGCGGCGAGGCCGCGGCGGTCATCGGCGCGACCCGGCGCACAAGCCTGTATACGCGCGTCGGCGATGTGTTGATTCTCATTGTCAGCTTCGTAATTTTTGGTATGATAGTGTGGCGGAGGAGGCGGAGTTGAGAAATACCCTCAAAATAGCCGTCTTGTGGGTCACAGGGGTGTTCCTGGCGTTTTCAGCGGCGGCGCTGGCGGCAAAGCCGGATGCTGCGGATGTCCGCAAGGAGCTGGCCGTGCATTACTACCGCGGCGTCGTGAATTACGAGGCCGGACGCTTTGAAGACGCCCTCAACGAATTCAGGGCGGTCTCTTCTATCGATCCCTATTATAAGGATACACAGAAATATATCACACAATCCATGAACCGCCTGGAGCAGTATCGTGAAGACCTGCTCTTGCCTAAAGACAGTTCGTCCTACGAGGCCAAGGGCGTCGACCTGTACTTCCTGGGAAAGATGTATTACGAAAAACGCGACTACGACCGGGCCCTGGAGGCGTTCAAGGCCATTTTGGACCAGAACCCCGGAGATAAATTCGCTCTTTATTACGCCGAGCTTTGCGAACAGGCGCTTGGCCCGAAGGCCAGGAAGGAATCCGTCGTCTCTGGCCCTAAAAGCCGCGCCGAAGAGGTGATGGGCATGGAGAAGGAGATCTCCTATATCAAGGAGGATATCTCTGCCAAAGAGGATATGGACACGTTTTTGGAGGAGAAGGCCCAGAGGCGCGCGGACCGCGACGAGATGATCAGAAAAAAGGAGCGGCAGTTGAGCAGGCAGGAGGCGCTCCTGGAAGAGGAGAAACAGGGCTATCTCGCCGAGGCGAAGCTCGCCAAAAAAGCCAAGAAGCTCGACGCCGAGACGGAAAAATGGCGGCGCATGAAAGACGAGATCTCCTCGCGCACGCCCGGGATACCGGCGGAGATTATGGAATTCCCGGTCTATATGAATAAAGCGACGACTTATTACCAGGGTATGAAGGATGCCTTGCGGACCAGCCGTTGGAATTCCGCGGGCCTCAACGCGATCCAGGCGTCTCTCTATGCTTGCGACGCAGTCCTTATTTATTATTACTCGATCAAGAGCGCTTACCCGGAGCATGAGAATATCGCGCGCCTGATGGCGGACCATATCGATCGCGAAGATGCCCAGGAGAACATCCTGCGGCTGAGGGCGATCCTGAACATGAAGGCTATCATGGAAGATGAAGACAGGCCTTTGACACGATCGGAAGCGCTCTTCCTGGCGGAAAAAACAGAACGGCTGTTTGAGTGGTGCCGCGCGATTTTGCCGTAAGGAAAAAAACCTCGATATAGACAAAATGAAGGAATAAATGTTGGCTCCGCACTTGGGCACTTGAAAATTTCCGCCAGGGCGGGCCGGCGTAAATTTTCTGCGTAAGCGCGGAGTTCATTTTGTAAGGAAGGATTACCCTGTTATAGGCAAAATGAAGGAGTTTCGAATGAAATCATTCTCTCGGTTCACGGTCTTGGTCGGGCTTTTGGCGGTTTTCCTTTTTTCGGCGATGCGCCTGGAGGCGGCAGATCCGGTCGTCGTCGAACTCCACTTCCAGAACGGCGTCAAATACTATAAGCGCGGGCTGTATGACCGTGCCGTCGAGGAGTTCGAAAAGACCTTGAACATGGAACCGGAGCATGAGGAGGCCAAGATCTATCTGGAGAAGGTCCGCCTCATCCAGAAGAACCAGACGAAGGTGGAGGCGAAGGCGAGCAAGAATGCCGAGCTCAAACAGCTTTATGAGGACGGCCGTCGGTTTTTTGCGGCGCATAAATACCAGGAGACGATCGACGTCTGCAACAAAATCCTCCAGATCAAACCCATTGATGACTTCGCGTCTTATTACAGGGAAGAGAGCGAGATCATGATCTCGCGCCAATTGAAACGCGAAAAGAAGGCCCAGGATAAAGAAAAAGTTAAAGAGTCCAGAAAACAGGCCAAAATTGACAAGGCCCAGGAAATAGAACAACTCAAAGAGTCCAGGAAGCAGGCCAAGATTGACAGGGCCGAGGAAAAAGAAAAGCTGAAAGAGGCCCGAATACAGGCTAAGGTTGACAGAGAGAATGAGAAGAAAGAGAAGGCGGCTGAGCGAAAAGCCGCCCGCGAGGCCGCGCGCCGTCCGGTAGATAAGACAAACCGCGAGGCGGTCGTCCAGCAGGACCTGGCGGCTTATGAGGTGGAATCGACGCCGCGGGCCAAGCCCGAAGGTGAAATGGAAAAACCTGTCGACAGGAAGATGCGTCTGCGCCAGGAGAAGCTCGCCGAGAAAGAACGGCGGCGCGAAGAAAAGTTCCAGGCCAGGGAAGACAAGAAGCAGGCAAAAGAGGAACGCATCGCCGCCAAAAAAGCGGCTGCCGAGGAGCGCCGCGCGGCCAAGAAAACCGCGGTCGAAGAGCGGCGCGCCGCCAAACAAGCGGCTATTGAGGAGCGGCGCCAGGCCAAGATAGACGCCAAGGTGCGCAAGGCCCTCGAGAAGGATGAGAAGGCTGCTGCCCGAAAAGGAACCCCAGAGGAACGCCGGGAGGCCAAGCAGGCCAAGATAGATGCTGCGCAGGAGAAGCGCGCCAAAAAAGCCGAAGACGCCGCCCAGCGGCGTCAAAACGCCACAGACCGCAAGCAGGACGCTCGTGTGGAAAAGGCGCTTAAGAAAGAAACGGCCAAGCAGATGGTCCAGGCGCGTAAGGACAATAAAGAGCTCTTTTTGAAGGGTGTCGATCTTTACGGCAAAAAGAAATACGAGGACGCGATCGCCGCCTTTGAATCCTTGATCGCGGCCGAGAGCCAGACGACCGGGGCCGTCTATTCCGGCACGGCACGGCGCCTGATAGATAAGGCGCAGGAACGGCTCAAGGGCGAGGGTAAGGACAAGCAGATTGAAAACAGCGAGAATGAATGGAACCTAAAATAGAGATCGTCAAGATCGAGAAACCTGAACAGGTCAACGTGATCCTGGGCCAGTCCCATTTTATCAAGACCGTCGAGGATCTTTATGAGGCCTTGATCGGTTCGGTGCCCGGCATCAAGTGCGGCATCGCGTTTTGCGAGGCGTCCGGCGCCTGCAAGGTTCGCGCCGAAGGCTCGGACGAAGCCATGAAGAAGCTGGCCGTCGTCCACGCGTTGAAGCTGGGGTGCGGCCATTCTTTTATTATTTTTTTGGACGGTGCTTTCCCTATCAATGTCCTGAATGCCATCAAGGCCGTTCCGGAGGTCTGCGGGATCATCTGCGCGACAGCCAACACCCTTGAAGTCATTGTCATGGAGACTGCCGCCGGCCGCGGCATCATGGGTGTTGTCGACGGCGCGCGCCCCAAAGGCATCGAAGATGAAGCGGATATCCGCTGGCGCAAGGATTTCCTGAGAAAGATCGGGTATAAGCTGTGATGACTCGTAAAGAATTCTGCCGCTGGATGGCTTATTCATCCGGGCGGGTGGTGATTGGTTTCTGCGATTTTGCCGGCAGTGTCGTGCCTTTCGGATTTTTATATGCCTTCGGCCGTTTTTTCGGCTGGGCGGGGTATACGTTCGCCGTCAAGCATAAGCGGATCGCGATCGAGAGCCTGACCAGGGCCTTCGGCAAGGAGAAGACGCCGCAGGAGATACGCCGGATCTGCCGCGAGTGTTTCAATTCGATGGCTTATGCGGCCGTTGAATTTTTTAAGTTCATGAAACATCCCGAACGCATCGCGAAGTTTGTGGACATTGAAGGCGTTGAAAACCTTAAAAAAGCGCTCGCCGAAGGCAAGGGCGTCGTCGCCATCAGCGCGCACTTCGGCAGTTTTCCGCTTCTTTTGTCGCGCCTTGCCCAGGAAGGATTCAAGGTCAACGCGGTCATGAGGCATATGCGCGACCAGAAACTTGACGAGCTCTTTGAGGACAAGAGGCACGTCATGAGGGTCGGCTCTATTTACACCCAGCCCCGCACGACGTGCGTCAGCGACAGTCTGAAAGTCCTGCGCGACAACGAGGTCCTTTTTGTCCAGCTTGACCAGAATTTCGGCACCGGCGGCGTCTTCGTGGATTTCTTCGGCGTCAAGGCGGCGACAGCGACGGGGCCCATCGTCTTTTCCATGCGCACGGGCGCGCCGATTGTGCCGATGTTCATTTACCGTCTTGGCGGCCCGCGGCACCGCATTGTCGTCGAGCCGCCTATCCATCTGGAGGAGAGCGGTACCAAGAGTGAGCGGCTCCTGGGCGCCGTTGAACGGCTGACGGCCCTGATCGAGAGATATATCCGCAAGTATCCTCATGAATGGGGTTGGATCCACAAGCGCTGGAAAGCCCGGCCCAAGGAGGAGAGGGAAGCCATGGCTGCGGCAGGCGCCGGTGCGGCGAACGACGCACTTTAATACACACATCTTAACAAGGAGAATTTTTAAAATGACGACTTTCGATATGATGCTTTCAAAAAAGAACGCCTGGGCGGTCTCTGTCCTTAAGACCGGCGCCCTGACGGTCCTTTTGTGTTTTTCTTCGCTTGTGAAGATCCCGCTGTTCTTTACGCCTGTCCCCGTGACGCTCCAGACCTTTGTCGTCTTTCTCGCCGGCGGGCTCCTGAGCCCTGTTGAGGCATTCGCTTCCGTCGCCGCTTACATTGCTATCGGCGTTTTCGGCGCGCCCTTCTTCGCCAACGCCGGATGGGGTGTCCCTTATTTGTTGGGCCCGACAGGCGGTTATCTGTTAGGTTTCCTGGCCGCGGCCTGGATGATGAGCAATCTCCGGAATGCGTTGTCCTTGAGGACGGTGGCCGGGAGTTTCGCATGCATGGCGCTCGGCATGGTCGTGATCCACGCCTGCGGCGTATTATGGTTGATGGCGGGCCTGCGCATGACGGCCCTCCAGGCCCTGCTTTTAGGGAGCCTGCCTTTTGTTTTGCCTGATCTGATGAAGGCCTGGATAGCGGCTTGGATTTGTGCGCAGTGCCGTAAACAAAGCACAAGGGAATGATGCATCGGTAACGAACGGAAGGGGCAAAATCATGAAGATCAATGAGATCATGACCAAAGAGGTAAAAACGCTCTCGCCCGATACGCCCGCCGTCGAAGCGCTCAAACGCCTTTTCGAAAACAAGATCAGCGGCCTGCCGGTCGTGGACGCCCAGGGCAAGCTCGTCGGTATGTTTACGGAAAAAGACATCCTGCGCGCCATCCTGCCCAGCTATGTCTCGCAGGTCGGCCGTTTCGTCTACGAAAACAGCCCCAAGACCATTAAATGCAAGATCGCCAAGCTTGCCGACGTTAAGGTCGGCGAGCTGATGCGCAAAGAAGTCGTGAAGGTGTCCGAAGAGGCCCCTGTGTGCGAGGTGGCCCATATCATGCTGACGCAGAACGTCCGCAGGGTCCCCGTCGTCGATGCCGGCGACAGGGTCAAGGGGATCGTGGCGCGTTCCGACGTCCTGGACCAGCTGCTTAAAGGATGAAAAAAATCGTCCTCAAATTCGGCGGTCTTTTTTTCGTCTCCGTGGCTTCGGGTTTTTTGAGCTACGCCTGCGGCCTGAATACGCACCAGGCCCTTTCGCTCGCCATCTTCGTCGCATCGATCATGGGGACGCTTTTTTTCTGGGAGTTCCGCCTCAGTTTTGCCTTCCTGGGGTCCGGCCTGCTATTGATCGCCAAGGCGATCGACCTCGACAGTTTCCTGAAGTTGACGTCCCTGGACGTGATCCTGTTTTTGGCGGGGATGATGATCGTCGTCAGCCTGCTCAAGGACGCCGGGTTTTTCGCATGGCTGGTCGCCCTGATCCTGAGGGCCAGGAACCTTTCCGGCAAGAAGTTCACGTTCCTGGTCATGGTCATCTCCGGTTTGCTCGCCTGCGCCGTGGACGAGGTGACGTCCATCATCTTCATGGTCGCGGCGATCCTGGAGATATGCGATTATTATGAGGTGACCCCGACGCCGTTCATCATCATCTCGGTTCTGGCGACGAACATCGGTTCGGCTGCGACGGTCATGGGCAATCCCATCGGCATCCTGATCGCGACCAAGGCGAGCCTGAGTTTTGAGGATTTTCTTTTAACGCCGTTTCCCATCGCGCTCATCGCTCTTTTGATAACGATCCTGATCGTCTTTCGGTGGTACCGCCGCGCGATCGCGGAGTTCGACCGGCATATCGAGGAGATGAAGGCCGATGATATCCTTTTGAAGCTTATCAGCGTGCCCATGGACCGGCACCTCAAGACTTCTCTGTCCGTCTTCGGCGCCATGATGGTCCTGATCGTCCTCCACCGGCGCCTGGAATTGCTCCTGGGCCTGACCGAGAACACGATCCTTTTGATCGCGCCGATGATCACCGCCGGTGTCATCATGGTCTGGAAGCGGCACAAGGCGCGTGAATACGTCGAGCGCGGCATCGAATGGTGGACGCTCCTGTTCTTCATGCTTCTGTTTGCGCAGGCAGGGACGCTGCGGCACACCGGCGCGACGGATGTCTTCGCCCGGCTGTTCGCCGATTTTGCCAGGAACAACTCCGGGGGGCTCCTGGCGCTCGTCCTGTGGAGTTCCAGCATCGGCTCCAGCGTCCTGGACAACGTCATCGTCGTGGTGACCTATGTGCCGATCATCAAGAGCTTTTTTGCTTTGGGTTACGGGTCGCAGACGTTCTGGTGGGCGCTCCTTCTGGGCGGGTGTTTCGGCGGCAACATCACCCTGATCGGCTCGACGGCCAACATCGTCGCCATCGGCCTCCTGGAAAAGGAAAAGAATATCCGCGTCAGGTTCAGGGACTGGTTCGGCATCGGCCTGACCGTGGGCCTGGTCACCACGCTTGTCGCCTGGGCGCTGTTATTGTTGAAGAATTATTGCTGTTCGTTTTAGATCCGATACGAAAAGGCTATATATGCGCACGTCATTGATCAAATTTTTTATCCTGATCGCCGTCTCCATCCTGGTCAGTGCGGTCAGCGGCCGGGCGGGCATGAGCCATCAGCAGGCGCTTGCCCTGGGGATATTTACGGCGTCCATCTGCGGCACGCTTTTTTTCTGGGAGTTCCGCCTGAGTTTCGCTTTTTTGGGGACGTCCATCCTGATTCTGACCAGGACCATCGACATCCCGCATTTTATCGAATTCAGTTCCCTGGATGTTATCCTTTTTCTGGTCGGCATGATGATCGTCGTGGGGTTGATGAAGGACGCGGGTTTTTTCGCCTGGATCGTCGAGCTGATCTTGAAGATGCGCAACCTGACGGCCCGGAAGTTCGTGATCGCCATATCGCTTTTTTCGGCGGTGCTGTCGGCGACGACCGGCGAGGTGGTCTCCATCATTTTCATGGTCGCGGCGATCCTGGAGATATGCGACTATTTCGAGGTCGACCCCGTGCCCTACATCATCGTTTCGGTCTTCACGACGAACATCGGGTCTGCCGCGACGGTGCTGGGTAATCCCATCGGCATCCTGATCGCCACGAAATCCAGCCTGACCGCCGAAGACTTTTTGTTCAAGGCCCTGCCGATATCCGCCGTTTGTCTGACGGCCACCATTGTCGTTTTCGACTTCTGGTACAGGAAAAAACTCAATGAATTCGACGCCAGGATCAGGGAGCTCGGCGCCAATGATATCCTGATCCGCCTCATCTCCGTGCCCATCGCGCGCGAGCTCAAGATCAGTCTTTTTATCCTGGGGCTGACGGTCTTTCTGGTTACCGTCAGCCATCGCATCGAGTTGTTTTTCCATCTGGAGAACAATGCGGTGCTCCTGACGATCCCGCTCATCATTTCGGCTTTTATCATGATCTGGAAATGGCACAAGGCGCGCGAATTCGTCGAAAAAGACGTCGAGTGGTGGTCGCTGATATTTTTCATGTTTCTCTTCGCGCAGGCCGGCACCCTCAAATATACGGGCGCGACCGACGTCTTCGCGCAGGGGCTGATCAGCCTGGCGCGCGGCAGCCACGACGTGCTTCTGGGGCTCATCCTGTGGATCTCTTCGATAGGGTCCAGCGTCATGGACAACGTCGTCATCGTTGTCGCCTTTATCCCCATCATCAACAGCTTTCATGCGCTGGGTAAAGGGATGGAGGCCTTCTGGTGGGCGCTCTTGTTCGGCGGCTGTCTGGGCGGCAACATCACCATGATCGGCTCGACGGCCAACATCGTCGCCCTTGGCCTCCTGGAGAAGGAAAAACACATCGCGATTAAATTTTTTGACTGGTTGAAGATAGGTCTCGTGATCGGTTTAGTCACGACGGCGCTGACGTGGGCGGTCCTTTTATTCCTGCCGGTCTTCGGCTAAAACGTTATGAGGTGCATATGAAACCTAGAGGTAAAAGATATTTTCTGACGGGCCTGCTGATTGTCCTGCCGGTCCTGGCGACGATCTATCTTTTTGTTTCGCTTTTTTTGTTCTTCGACAACATCCTGGGGCGCTATATCTCCAAGCTGACGGAGGCGTATGTCGGGTTTTCCATCCCCGGCCTGGGCCTTCTTGTTTTTATCGTTCTCATCTTTTTGACAGGGCTCCTGGCGACCAATTTCATCGGCCGCCGCCTGATCGGTTATTTCGAA
>Ga0172375_10002803_pt1 | contig 26940 bp, 18 predicted proteins | sample LakKiv1m_FD_114537 | JGI IMG/M metagenome (GOLD analysis project Ga0172375, IMG submission 114537) | Freshwater microbial communities from Kabuno Bay, South-Kivu, Congo - kab_092012_11.1m | ecosystem: Environmental > Aquatic > Freshwater > Lake | place: Democratic Republic of the Congo...
TTAAAATTTCATGACACTCAAACCAATCCCTGAAGCAACTTTTGCATCGTTTTTTCGTCTTTTAACAAAAACACGGGAAATTATGCGAACTTGCATTATTTGCATTTTATTGCTGATCATAAGCGGTATTTTTTACGCCCAGGAAAATCTGCTGCAAAAAGCTGATAATCTTATCTCACAGGGAGATTACCGCGAGGCGGTTGGGCTGCTGAGGCCGGCAGCAGATGCCGATCCCTCTGATTATATACTTAAGTATAAGACCGGACTTGCCTTCCAGCTTTTGAATGATTATACGTCAGCACACACTTACCTCTCCGATGCTTCCCGGCTGAATTCAAACAATCTGCGGATAATGACCGCTCTCGGGAATAATTTTAATCTCCTCGGCAATCCGGGACTTGCTGCGATGGCATTCAAAGATATTCTGGATAAAGACCCCTCGCACCTCCAGGCGAAAACCGAACTTGCAAAAATCAGGTTTAACGATCAGGATTTCACCGGAGCCGGAAAGTTGTTTTCGGAATTAGCAGAGTCGGCGCCGGGAAATTTCTGGTACTGCAAGCAGCTTGCATTTTGCCGAATTAGACTTAATGACAACGACAGCGCAGTCACGCTTTTTATAAGAGCGGAGAAACTGAATCCATGGGATGCTGACACAAAACTTCAGCTTGCGAAAATATTTTTCCTTCACGAAAATTATGATTCGTCATATTATTATGCTAACGCAGGACTTGAGATCAGTCCGGGAAATCTGCCTCTCAACCGGCTCGGAGGTGAAATTCTGCTGAAACAGAAACGTTACAGGTCGGCAGTCTCACAATTTGAGCGGCTGCTTTCGCTTAATGATACAACTGCCTCAGTCTATCAAAAACTCGGCTTTTCGAGATATTTCCTTGCGATGGTCACTGCGGACAGCACCGAAAAAATGCTGCTTATCTCCGGCGCTCTGGATGCCTTCCTTAATGCTAACCACCTTGATGAGAAAGATCCGCTCAATACCCTTTACTCCGGTATATGCGAAAAAGATCTGGGCAGATACCAGCCAGCCATTGAGTACTTCCTCCGGACGATCGATCTGATTTATCCTGCATACACAGGCGATCTTTATACGCATCTCGGTGCAAGTTATGAATTTGCCGGCGAAACCGGAAAGGCGATTGTAAACTATAAAAAAGCCCTCGAATTCGATAACAGCCGGAAAACGCTCATATTGCAGATGGCTGCCCTTTATGATAAATTCTATGCCGACCGCGAAACGCCTGCATTATATTTCCGGAAATTCCTGAGGGAAGCTGGTGAATCTGATGAACAGCTTATTAAATATGCCGAAAACCGCCTGGAATCTTTACAGGAAGAAATTCATTTCAGAGGCAGATAGCAAAAACATGTGATTATTGATTTTTGACAGTGGTAAATATATTTCCAGGTGATCGCTTTAGGAGTTATATTTGATCTCAAAATAAAACCCGGGACATTCTGCCGGAATGCCCCGGGATAATAAAAACTCAGGAATCAGCTTCAATTCTTTCTTTGTTAACCATATATCTTTTGATTTTCTGAGTGGTTGTTTTTTCGAATTCATCCTGACGGATAAACCACTTTTTGATTTGTTTGAAAGCAGCAAGCTGACCGTTCACTTTCTCAATTTCAGTTTTTATTATATCATTGACCAGAGACTCTGATATCTGCACACCCTTCGACTCGGTATATGTAATAAATGCTTCAGTATCCACAACAATCTGAGCTGCTATTATCTCATCGTGTTTCTCATCCTTCTCACCATAAACAAGCGATTCAAGAATAAACTCGCTGCGGTTTAGTTGATCTTCGATCTCTTCGGGGAATACATTCTTCCCGGATTTTGAAATAATCACATTTTTCTTTCTGCCATTGATGTGCAGGAAACCATCCGAATCGATAAATCCCATATCTCCGGTTTTGAACCATCCGCCATCGAATGTTTCATCTGTCATCTTCTGGTTCTTATAATAACCCTTCATTACGTTCGGACCCTTGGCGTAGATTTCACCACTGCCGGTTTCATCCGGGTTATTAATTTTAATCGTAACTGAAGGCAGCGGAATGCCGGCTGCATTATCCTTAAAATTATCGAGCCTGTTCAGGGCAAGTATTGGTGAAGTCTCTGTCAATCCGTAACCCTGGAGGAAATTAAACCCGAACTCACGAAGTCCTTTTGCAACTTCAGGATCGGGCGCCGCTCCGCCGGCTATAAATATTCTGACGTGTCCCCCGAATTTTTCATGCATTTCAGCAAATATTTTTTTCTTAATATCTTTCAATCCGAGTCCGCTAAGAACATTTGTAGCTTTCACAAGTTTTGGCACGAGGAAGGCTTTCTTTTTATCGGCGCTAATGTTCTTCCTGATCTTTTTGAACATCTTGTCGAAAAGCAGAGGAACCCCAAGCAGCATTGTAGCTTTTACATTGCCTATATCTTCAGCCACAGTCTTGAGCGAACGGGCATAATGGATAGATGAGCCGCAATAGAGAGGGCAGAGAAGTCCGCAGGTACATTCATACGTGTGATGCATCGGTAGAACCGAAAGGAAACGATCTTCGGGATACATAAAAAGCATACTCACCATATCAACCAGATTTGATGCGAGATTTTTCTGTGTGAGCATTACGCCTTTTGCCCGCCCGAGCGATCCAGATGTAAAGATGATCTCAGCAATATCTTCCGGGTTGATCCTCGGCAGTTTATCAAGAGGTATAGGCCGTGAATTTATAAGCAGGCTGTTCATGCTCATAAATCCGTTAAGCGGCGGTATTTCATCCATACAGATAAAATGTTTCATCTTTTTCAGAATCTGATGATCCTCCGCCATCAATCCTGCAAAAGAATTGCTGAAAATTATTGCTTCTGCATCCGATTCATGAAGGATATTCAGGATTTCATTCGGTTTCAGATTCCTGTCGATTGGAACAGCCACATAATTAAAACTCATGCAGGTAAGAAAAGACAAAGCCCATTGTACTCTGTTCTCCCCGATAATAGCGATGTGGGCGCGTTCATTGATCCCAATATCCTGAAGTGCGGCGCCAAAACGCAGAATTTTATCGAGGAGTTGTCCGTATGTGAGATTCTTTAACGGTGTGTCGTTCAGGTCGTTAAGTGCGCTGCGTTTTTCGAAAGTTGAGGCGCTGTTCAGTATCATCTCCTGAACTGAGGAGATTTGTGGCACATCGAAAAGGTCAAGTTTTTTCATAATTCCACCTGTTTAATAATACTTTATTGTCGGATTAAAGCCATCCCGGAAGGAAAAAATCTTCCGGGATACTGTTATTTAACTGCGTAACTCTTAATTATTTCTTTGACGAGCGTATAGAAGCCTGGCACATCGTCAATTTTAAGTTTTTCATCAGGTGAATGGGCGCCCATAATTGTCGGTCCGAAAGAAATCATTTCCATTCCCGGATATTTTGAGCCGAGAATTCCACATTCAAGTCCCGCATGAATAGCTTTGATCTCAGGGTCTTTACCATGCAGCTTTTTAAAGGAAGCAAGGGAATTCTTCAGCAGCAGAGAATCCATATCCGGCTTCCATCCTGGATATCCATCACCGCCAAAAACTTTAGAAGCCCCGGCAAGTCTGAAAACTGAACGAACGCTTTCTGTGGCGCTTTTAATTGCTGAATCGACCGAACTTCTCTGGCTCGTTCCGATCCTCATAATCGAGTGTTCGATTGTGACGGTGGCAAGGTTTGTTGAAGTTTCAACTAGTCCCGGAATATCAGCGCTCATCGAAAGGACACCATGCGGCAATGCAAGCAGGACATCAATAATTTACACAGCAAACTTCGCGGTATAAACCTTATTGCCGGCATTTGTTTTTTTATTGAGTGTGAGCGTAAGACCCGGATCACGTTTACCGAGTTCAGCAGTGATTGAGGCATTAAGTTTTGAAAGTGCAGATTCAACAGCTTGAATTTTTTCAGCAGCCACAGCAATAACCGCTTCAGCTTCGCGCGGGATAGCATTCCTTTTTGAACCGCCTGTGATCTCCGAAATCTGAATTTCGTGCGGAAGCAGTTCGCGCAGAGTGCGTGCAAGAATTTTTATCGCATTGCCGCGCTCTGTCTGGATATCGAGCCCAGAATGACCGCCTTTTAATCCGGAAACAAGAAGTTCGTAAAAATCATATCCTTGTTTTGCTGCTTCAAATTCCGGTACGAAGTCGGCAAGAGTATCCTGCCCGCCCGAGCAACCGACATAAAAAGCGCCATCTTCTTCAGAATCGAGATTAAGTAATGTTCTGCCCTGCACAAAAGAACCTTCGAGATTGTTTGCCCCGGTAAGTCCGGTTTCCTCATCAACTGTCAGAAGGATTTCGAGCGGGCCATGCTCAAAAGATTTATCCTCGGCAAGCGCGAGTCCTGCGGCAACACCGATACCGTTATCGGCTCCGAGAGTGGTACCCTCGGCAGTAATCCATCCATCCTCAATTTTAAGTTTTATCGGATCATTATCGAAATCGTGCATGGTGCCTTTATTTTTTTCACAGACCATATCCACATGCCCCTGTACCACCACTATCGGCGAATTTTCAAAACCCGGGCTTGCTGGCACATCAATAACGATATTGCCTGTTTTATCCTGCCTGTAAATGAATGAATGCCTGTCACAATATTCTTTTAAAAATGCAAGCACCTTTTCTTCCTTTTTGGAAGGACGCGGCACCTGCGTAATATCATAAAATCTCTGCCAGACGAGTTCCGGCTTTAATCCATCGATAATTTTTGCTGACATGAGTATTTCCCTTTTCTTAATTATGTCTGATGTTCAAAATATCCCCGTCAGAAACCCTGTATTCTTTGCCTTCGAGTCTCCAGACTCCGGCTTCTTTGCATTTTGGGAAACTGCCGTGGTTTATAAAATCGTTATAATGTACTACTTCAGCCCTAATAAACCGGTCGTAAAAATCGCTGTGAATAGCCCCTGCCGCTTCCTGTGCAGTAGCGTTTTTCTTCACAGTCCATGCGCGGCATTCATCTTCTCCGACTGTAAAAAAGGACTGGAGTCCGAGTATCTGATAAGAAAGCCTAAGAATTTTACTCAAAGCAGATTCGTTAACGCCGTATTCTTCCATAAATATATTACGCTCTTCTTCAGCAAGCCCGGCAAGTTCCAATTCGATCTTTGCAAAAAAAGGCACGATTTCAGGGGACGAGGTTCCAAGTTTGGCTCTGATCTTTTCGATTTCAGCATCTGCTCCGCCAACGCTCTGATCGTCGAAATTAACGGCAATGGCAATCGGCTTAAGAGTAAGGAGCTGATAACCCGCAAGCAGTTTCCTCTCATTTTCATCTAATTCAAGATTCCGGAGCGGTTGTTCCTGCTCAAGATGCGCCAGACATTTTTCAGCCAGCGGCAATTCTCTTTTAATTGCATCAGTCTGCAATTTCTTAAAATCCTTGCGGAGTTTTTCAAGACGGGATTCGAAAAAAGCCATATCGCTGAGTAAGAATTCAGTCTCAAGAAACTGAATGTCCCTTATCGCATCAATATTGCCCATAGGATGGGGAACAGAGTCTTCATTAAAATGACGGACAACAAAAAACAGCGCTTCATTATTCCTTACGCTCGAAAGGAATGTATTCGTTATTTTAACTTTTCCGTCATCGCCCATACGCAAGCCCGGAAAATCAAATATCTCTATTGTTGCATTTACTTGTTTTTTCGGATTAAAAATTGATGTGAGTTTATCGAGTCTTTCATCAGGCACTTTCATCGTTTCTATAACCGCTTCTTCGGAGCCGCTTATATTTGCTGAAAGATTGCCCGAAAGTGTCTGAAATAAAGTTGTTTTCCCGCTGTATTGCAGCCCAACTAATCCTATTCGCATACTTATCCGTTAATTATAAAATCTTAAAATTTAAATATAAGACTATGAGAGAAAACTGGAAAATAAAGAAGGTCTTATAACTAAAGCAAAACTTGACCGAATTTTTAAGATTAGTACATCTGGCAGTGAGTTTTCGAATATTTGCTTTAATCAGAAGAAAATATCAGTGCCACCGTAAAGATTCCCGGGCAGCAGGTGTGAGTGCACAATTATGATGACCGGGAAAGATATCGATAACTTTTTGGTATTCAAGTTAAACGGAAAACCAATCAACGGCGGGGTGAATCAATAGAACGGATAATTCCGGGAAGTTTGAACATAATTTCCTTTCCTGCAAGAAAGGCTTCGGTCAATATAAGATTTGTGTAGTTACCAAATTTTTGTTTGAATAACTGGAGTTGGTTTTCAACGAGACTGTTATTTTTAGTCGGGATAAAAGCAACTACTATACTATCGGTGGCAAGTAGTTTGCCCTTATTAATCAGAGAGGGATTACGTAATTCAATATCGAAAGAAATACTCCGCTGAATCGGATCGGAAGTATCTTCCTCATAATTTACCAGCCAGAGCGAATAATTCTCTGCCCATTCAGAAATGCTTGCCCAACCGGAGTTTACGATCAGTACCTCCAACGCCGCTTTGATATGGGCGAGAGAAGCTTTTTCCTTCATTTCCGTTTTTACATCGAAAAAGACTTTGCCCTGAGGGAAAATCAATCCCGATAATAATAGTATTGCCAGAAAAAATGCTTTAAGTTTCATTTCCAGCCCTGCTTCCTTAACAATAAAAACAGATTATCCGTGATAATTTATACCATAATATTATTAATTTCTTTAATAAATACAAAATAGTCTGTTGAAAAGTGATACAGGTCAATACTGTTTGAGTTTGCAGAATATCAATTTCGGCGACTATTTTAATGACCATTAAATATCATCATATTACAATAAGTGTAAGGGATAATTCATCCCACAAGGCATATTTAATAACAACTATACCGGTATTATGCAAGTTGAAGAATTCATTTGAATTCAAAACAATTTTCCTGCTGTAAATAATAAGACATATAATCTTATATAGTTCCCAAGAAGAATGTTTATGAATTTGCTAAAATAATTCAAATGATAACCCGCCAATGGCAGTTTACTTAACTTAACGAAAGAAATGGAAGTACTGGTGATTATTACAATACAATTCACTATCAACTGGCTCAGACATGTTTAGCGGAAGGACATAAGATGCACACCACATCATCCGGAAATATAGCCAGGAAAAATGATTCGCACATGTTTGTGAGCAATTAACAATTATGCGTCAGGCAGACCCTTCGGGGTCATAATACAGGTTAATAATTATACGATTTTGCAATTTATTCTGCAAATGTGTGCCCCCTGTGGGGCCAATAATCTTTTGTCGGGTGTTTTTTGCTACAAACGTTTGACTCCTTCGGAGTCATTGATCTTTCATTGGCAGTTTTGGTTTCAATAATATCACCCTGCCTGCGGCAGGCAGGCCCTTCGGGAATAAAACAATCATGGTAATCATTTAATCATTAATAATTAACAATTATGTGTCAGGCAGGCCATTCGAGAAACACTGTAGAGACATGCCATGGCATGTCTCTACTAACCCGTTCGCCCCGCCAAGCGGGGTAGGGCGGGGTGCAAGGGGAAAATGCAAAGTGAATCTACTTTCTCCTCACAGGGGTGAGTTTTCCCGCATAAAAAAAACCCTCTATCACTTCGATACGTTCCGTACCCGTCACCATTACATGTTTAATCATTTAACCATTAACAATTATGCATCATGCAGGTCATTCGGGGTCACAAAATCTCAGCCGGTAATCGCCTTTTCTGCTTCCCCTTCTGCGACAATGTTCGATACATCCTTAGTGCTTTCTGAGAAAAATGAATAGATCGCCGGTACGACAAACAAGGTAAGAAATGTAGAGAAAATCAGTCCGCCGATAACAGCAATACCCATAGACATACGGCTTTCGGAGCCTGCTCCGAGTGCAAGAGCGATCGGGAGCGTGCCGAGAATCGTGGAGAGGCTTGTCATAAGTATCGGGCGGAGTCTCAGCCTTGCTGCTTCTTTCACTGCCATGACAACTGATAAGCCCTGCGCTTTTTTCTGGTTCGCAAATTCAACGATTAAAATTCCGTTTTTTGTTACGAGCCCGATAAGCATAATCTGTCCTATCTCACTGAAAATATTCATTGTCTGTCCGGTGATCCATAAAGAAAAAACTGCACCTGCAAGTGCGAGCGGAACGGTGAACATAATTATGAAAGGATCGCGGAAACTTTCGAACTGGGCAGCCAGAACAAGATAGATAAGAACCAGAGCGAGCAGAAAAATGAATAAAAGGGATGATGAGCTTTCCACGAAATCTTTTGATGCACCTTCGAGCGCTGTTGAAAAAGATTCATCCAGGACTTTGTCAGCGATATCATCCATTGCGGCAATGCCGTCGCCAATTGTTTTCCCGGGCGCAAGACTGGCGCTGAAAGTTGCGCTGACATAACGGTTAAAACGATACAATTGAGGCGGGCTGCTCTTTTCGGTGAGAGTAACAACGTTATCGAGCTGGATAAGTTCGCCCCGGAGATTCCGCACATAAAGCGAAGCAAGATTGAGAGGCTTGTTTCTATTCTCACGCAAAACCTGCCCGATAACCTGATACTGCTTTCCATCCATAACAAAAAAGCCGAATCTCTGACCTGAATATGCAAGCTGGAGAGTCTGTGCAATATCAATAGCGGATACACCGAGTTCACGGGCTTTTGTGCGGTTTATCCTGACTTCAATTTCAGGCTTATTAAATTTTAGATTAACATCCACATTCGCAAAGGTCGGATTATCCTGGGCGGCAGTAAGAAAAGCAGGAATAACCTTTCTTAGCCGATCGATATCAGGCGCCTGAATCACATAGGATACCGGCAAACCGCCCCTTCGTGTTGATATTGACTGGCTCTGAACAACAAAGGACTGAGCGTCATTAAGCTGCCGGGCAATCATAGTCAATTGTTCTGCGATTTCCTGCTGAGAACGTTTCCGTGTACTGGCATCGCTCAGCGTCAGTCTTACAAAGCCGCTGTTTACAGAGCCTCTTCCGGCTGTCACGGAGATTAATGCTTCAATTTCCGGGATCGAATCTTTCAGAACGACAGACATGTCATTGAGGTACTTATCCATAACATCGAAAGTTGTTCCTTCTGCCATCGTTGAGCGTACCTGGATTTCACCGCGATCTTCCACCGGAGCAAGTTCAGATGGCAGGCTGCGTCCGATAAACCAGATCATTATCAAAGTGATTCCCATTATTATGAGAGCAAGCCATCGCCGGGACATAAAGGAATCGAGCGAAGTCCTGTAAGCGCTCTCAAGCCATTTAAAAAACGGCTCAGTCCAGTAATAGAAGCGGCTGTGCTTCTCACGTGTCCTGAGCAATCTTGTGCTAAGCATCGGGGTAAGGGTAAGAGCAACAAAAGATGATATTATTACCGATCCGGCGATAACCACACCGAATTCGACAAATAGTCTGCCGGTAATTCCTTTCAGAAACATTATCGGAAGAAAAACCGCAGCAAGGGTAATTGTAGTTGAAACCACAGCAAAAAATATCTCTGAAGTTCCTTTTACTCCTGCTTCAATAGGATTCATCCCGTTTTCAATTTTCTTATAAATATTCTCAAGAACCACAATAGCATCATCAACAACAATTCCAATTGCAAGCACAAGTCCCAGCAGAGTAAGTACATTTACTGAAAACCCGGCCAGATACATGATAAAGAATGAACCGACAAGCGAAACCGGAATTGCAAGTATCGGAATAAGGGTTGTACGCCAATCCCTAAGGAAAAGGAAAATTATAAGAATAACCAGTCCGAAGGCAATAAAAATCGTTTCCTGCACTTCTGCTATTGAGCGGCGTATATATTTAGTTATGTCGAAACCAATACCAAGACCGATATCCCCGGGGAGGTCTTTTTTAATCTGTTCAATCCTGCGGTAAAATTCATCAGCAATATTAACATGATTGGCGCCGGGCTGAGGCTCAAGCACAACTCCTACCATCGGAATACCATCGCGCCTTAGAAGGGATTTATCGTTTTCCGGATAAAGTTCGGCATACCCAACGTCCCTGAAACGAACAATAGCTCCTTTTGCTTCCTTGATGATCAGTCCGTTAAATTCATCCACGGTAGTCATTCTGCCGATAGTACGCACAGTAAGCTCAGTATTCCTTCCCTCAATTGAGCCTGAAGGAAGTTCTATATTCTCCTTGTTGAGCGCGGTTCTGATATCCATCGGGGTAATGCCATAAGCGGCAAGTTTTGCGGGATCCATCCAAAGACGCATTGAATAACGCCTTTCACCCCATATCCTGACCTGGCTTACTCCCGGAATTGTCTGAAGCCTCTCCTTAAATATGTTTTGTGCAATGCTCGAAAGTTCGAGGAGACTTCTTTTATTGCTCTGAACATTCAGAAATACAATCGGGATAGCATCTGCATCGGCTTTTGTTACAGTGGGAGGATCGCAGTCGGGAGGCAGATTTCTCTGCGCACGGCTTACACGGTCGCGTACATCGTTAGCAGCCGCCTCGAGATCAATAGAAACATCGAACTCGGCAGTTATTGAACTTCTGCCGTCGCGGCTCTGCGAAGTCAGCGACCTGATGCCCGCAATCCCATTTATCTGCTCTTCAAGCGGCTCTGTTATCTGTGCTTCCACAACATCAGCGCTGGCGCCTGTATATGTAGTTGAAACATCTATTATCGGAGGATCAATGCTCGGATATTCCCGAACGCCAAGATACGTGTAGCCGATTATACCAAATAGAACTATTGCCACGGACATAACTATTGACAATACGGGTCTTCTTATGCTTACGGATGATAAACTCATAGTTTTAGCTTAAAATTATTTCGGATCAATTGATGGAATTTAATTTTACACGAATACCGGGACGAAGTTGAATGATGCCGGAAACTATCAAAGTATCGCCGGTTTCCACTCCGCTTTTAATCTGAATTTCTTCGGCTGTTCTAATTCCCGTTTCAATAGGCACAGGGACAGCAATACCGCTTTTATAAAGGTAAATCTTTTCGCCGGAAATATCCGGAACGATCACCCCGGTCGGAACCATAACCGCATTGCTAAGCTCCTCAAGAACAATTTCAATTTCGACATAGGCTCCCGGAGTAAGTTCTCCGCGGTCGTTCGCCACTTTCGCTCTTGCCTGCACAGTCCTGGTATTCTGGTCAATTTTCGGCTCAATCGCATAGATAGTACCGGTGAATGATCTGTTTACGGAGGTCAGACGCACATAAATTGTCTTCCCCTCGCGAATAAGCCCGAAATACTTCTGCGGCACTGAAAAATCAACTTTGATCGGATTGATACTCTGCAATGTTGCGATTTTAATATCAGGAGAGATAGCGCTTCCAACACTTACTGATCTCAAACCAATAATACCGTCAAAAGGCGCTTTTATCTCAGTTTTTGCGATCTGGGCTTCAGTAAATTCGACATCGGCAAGCACTGAATTAAGTTCACTGAGCTTTGCGTCATATTCCTGCTGGCTTGTAAGTCCCTTTTCAAGCAGTTGTTTATATCTGTATTCAATATCGCGTGCGAGACCTGAGCGGGCTTTATTCTTTTTAAGGGTTGCCTGAAGATCGGCGTCATTTATCTTAATCAGCAGGTCACCCCTCTTCACCCATTTGCCTTCTTCAAAAAGAATTGAGGTTATCTTCCCGGAAGTTTCGCTCCTAAGGTCAACCGACTCATTGCTAATGAGCGTGCCGTTCGAATAAATAATGTTCTTCAGTGGTTTCGGGCGAATAATCTCTGCTTTTACCCCGACACTTTTAATTGCCTGTTTTGCTGAACCCATTGGTTTTTCTGAACTACCGGCACTAAAGTTTATAAATATAATAACTGCCGCAATGACAACTATTCCTGCAGCCCCGATTATAAGGGAATTTTTCGTTTTCATTTCAGACCTTAAAATTCTGGATTTTCGATGATTGAATTCTATACGAAAAATAAATAAAGTATTGAAATATAAGGCTATACTTTTCGCGTATATATTATTACCCTTGAGACAAATCAATGTTGGAAATTGTATTGGAAATGAAATTCTTTCTGCCGGAGGAGCTGATTTGTCATTGTAAAAAAATACAACTCGTTGTAAAATAATGATTTAACATTTTTTTAGTTTAGAGACTAAACCATTTTCAAAATCGCTGTGTCAAAAACATACAACTTCAATAAATTATATATAGGTGCTAAAATGAAAAGATTAATCGCTTTATTTATGACAGTCTCCCTGTTCGCATTTGGCTGCAGCGAAACAACCCCGGTTGAGAACATTTCCTCAACTGAAACTCCTTACTCTGATGCAGCATTTTTAGCAGAGGATCAGTTACTTGAATCTGCAATACTTAAAACCTCTGCAATTGAAACCGGCGTTCTTACTGAAGAAGAAGCAGCAGGGCTCGTTTTTATGAGAGAAGAAGAAAAAGTTGCACGCGATATTTACATAAAACTTGGTGAAATCTGGAACCTGCGAATCTTCGCAAACATTCAGAAAAGCGAGCAGATACATATGAACGCCCTGGGTTATTTACTTACCAGATATAACATTGCTGATCCGGTTGGTGATAATGGTATTGGTGTATTCACAAATCCTGAATTGCAGGCATTATATGATGAACTCCTTGCTTTGGGAAGCCAGTCAGTAACCGAAGCTCTCACAGTTGGCAAGAACATTGAAATTGCTGATATCGCCGACCTTGATTATCAGCTTAATAATGTTGTTGTTGAACCGAGTCTCCGTTTTGTTTATACGAATCTGAAACGCGGCTCAAACTTCCATCTTAATGCATTTAATTATTATCTGCAGCAGACTTCTGAATCAACGTTCTGATTTTCCCCTCCTTTGTTGTTTAAGAGGCTGTCCCAAAAGGGCAGTCTCTTTTTTTTATCCCACACTGATATTCATAAATATTTTTAACCCCCGAATCATAGAAGATTATCACAAATACTGCCCCTGTTCAGGAATTAACTCACCTGCCTTCAACCGATGAAAAAAAGTAATCCGGGCATGAATATTTCATTTTTGCTTTGATTTTTATCCGCTATAAGATATTTTTCTTTGCTCAATAATCATTATTTCCAAGCCGACCATGAAAAATACAATCTCCGTTATAGCAGCCGTTATATTCCTCTTTGAAATTGCCTTAGGGCAGAATGATATTTCAAAAGCCCCCCGGATCACCTCAAATGAATTTGGCAGAATTCTTGACAGCCTGAGTATCAAGGGTTCGATTTTAGTATATGACAGTGAGAATAATAAATGCTACTCAAATGATTTTGAGTGGGCAAACACAGGATATCTGCCTGCGTCAACTTTCAAAATCCCGAATACAGTTATCGGAATTGAAACGGGCGCTGTTGAGAACGATTCAACTGTATTCATCTGGGATGGAAATGCGCGGGCTTTTAAAAGCTGGGAAAAGGATCTTACGCTTCGTGAAGCGTTTAAGGTATCGTGTGTTCCCTGTTATCAGGAGATCGCCCGGCGGATCGGTTTACAAAAAATGAAAGAGTACCTCCGGAAATTCAATTATGGTAAGATGGTGTTTGAAGGCGGCAATCTCGATATGTTCTGGCTGGAAGGTGATTCGAAGATTTCACAGTTCGGACAAATTGAGTTCCTGCAGAAATTATATTTCTCGGAGTTGCCCGTTTCAGAGAATACGATTAAACTTGTGAAGAGCATTATGGTTGCAGAAAAGAATCCCGATTACACTTTAAGCGCAAAGACGGGCTGGAGCGGACGCGCCGGAAAGGATAACGGATGGTATGTGGGATTTCTGGAAACCCGGGGCAATGTATTTTTCTTTGCGGTGAATGTATTCCCGGATAAAGGCATTGAAACCGATAAATTTCTGCCGGCTCGCATAAATGCGGCACGTGCGGGACTAAAAGCCCTCGGCGCAATTAAATAATATCTCGCTAAGAAAATATTGCTCGCAAAGACGCCAAGACGCAGAGAGATTTTTAGTATTTCAGACTACACTTCTGCGATGCCAATCTTGATTGCCGCTCCCAATCCCGAAGGGATTGCACGTTTATAGCAGTTCGTACCAAAGAAACGTACGACCCTGCCTGCGCCTGCCCACCGCAGGCAGGGTAGGCAGGCCCTGCGGGGTCGAATATCTTTTGTGAGATTCAATTTTCTATAAACGTTTGACCTCTTCGAGGTTATCAAATGCATTTAATATTCGATTACCTTCTACTTTCACTCCTCTTTGCGTCTTGGCGAGATATATTTTAACCTATAACATTGAATCCCGTGTATTTCTGCAGAACTTCCGGCACAATAAGTTTGCCTTCCGGTGTCTGATAAGTTTCCATAAGCGAAACCATAAGCCGGCTTGTTGCAAGTCCTGAACCGTTCAGAGTGTGAACGAATTCCACTTTTTTATCATCTGATTTACGGAAACGGATATTAGCCCTGCGAGCCTGAAAGTTTTCAAAATTGCTGCAGGATGAGGCTTCGAGCCAGCGGTTCTCGGCAGGAGACCACGTTTCGATATCATAACATTTTGCGGCTGAAAAACTGAGATCGCCCGAACAGAGCATCAATATCCTGTAAGGTATTCTCAGCGCCTGCAGAATAGCTTCTGCATTGCCGACAAGCTTTTCGAGCTCATCGTAAGATGTTTCAGGCTTAACAAGTTTTACCATCTCAACTTTGTTGAACTGATGAACGCGCAGGAATCCTTTAGATTCTTTTCCATGCGAACCGGCTTCCCTGCGGAAGCATGCTGTATATCCGACATAATTAACCGGGAGATCGCTTTCGTTCAGTATCTCGCCATTGTGAAGGTTTGTAATCGGCACTTCTGCGGTCGGAATGGCATAAAGCTCATCGCGTTCCATTTTATACATATCATCTTCCATCTTTGGAAGTTGTCCCGTCCCGATCATTGAATTTTTATTAACGAGCATCGGGGGAAGTATCTCGGTATAACCATGATTTTTAAGATGGAAATCGAGCATAAAATTGATCAGCGCCCTTTCGAGAGTAGCGCCCCTCCCGGTATAAACAGCAAAACCGCTTCCGCTGATCTTGGCGCCGCGGTCAAAATCGAGCATACTAAGCTTTTTACCAAGTTCTTTGTGATCGAGCAGTCCTTCCTGTTTATCGAAAGAAAATCCCTCCGGCAGCCAGCGGCGGACCTCGATGTTTTCCTCTGCTGTTTTACCAACAGGCACAGAACTATGCGGGAGATTCGGGATATACATAAGAAGATTCGTAAGTTTTTCCTCAATCTCGCGAAGGCTCTCATCCATCTCTTTGATCTGATCGGCGACGGACTTCATTTCCGCAATTATGTGATCGGCATTTTCGCCTTTTGCTTTAAGTTTTCCCACTTCCTGCGAAACAGTATTCCGTCTGGCTTTCAATTCTTCGGTTTTGGTCAGGTTTTCCCTGCGCTGTTTATCCAATTCGAGAACTTCATCAACTCTGTCCTTTTCGTTTTTATTGATGAGTCCTGCGCGGACCTGCTCAGGGAATTCGCGAATAAATTTAATGTCAAGCATTTATTTTCCGTTATTAATTTTAGCGTACAATTATGTTGAATATTTTGTTCGGCACGTGAATCTCTTTAACGATCTGTTTGCCGTCCACGTATCCTTTGATCTTCGAATCAGCATAGACGATCTCTTTCAGCGATTTTTCATCCAGATCGACTGCCACCTGGAGTTTATGCCTTACTTTTCCATTAACCTGAATTACAAGTGTAACTTCGTCAATAACAAGAGCTTTTTCGTCAACAGAAAATGTGAATGGCATTTCATAGATCGAATACCTGTTACCCAAAGCATTCCAGCATTCCTCGGCGAGATGCGGAGCAAGCGGGGCGAGTGTGTAAACAAGTTTTTCGAGTGCAAATGTTTTCAGATCGTCTCTTACGCTGCTGAAAGTTGTCTGCATTTCATTAATCAGTTCCATCAGAGCAGCAACAGCAGTATTAAATCTGAAATTATCTATTTCCTGCGCACATTTATTAAGAGTGAAATTCACTTTTCTGTAAAGGGCTTTTTCGCTTTCATTCAGGCTTTCAAGTTCGTAGTACTTATAAGCCGGGAATTTGAGAGAATATCCTTCATGTTCCATTGCAAAAGTGTAAGCCCGCTGGGCAAAACGTTCAACTCCGACAATTCCTTTATCACTCCAGTCGCCGCCGAGTTCATAAGGACCCATGAACATCAGATACATTCTGAAAACATCAGTTCCATATTTTTCTATAAATTCATCAGGGTTAACGATATTGCCTTTGCTTTTGGACATTTTGGCGCCATCTTTGGTTATTGTACCCTGATGGATAAGTCTTTTGAATGGCTCATCGCCGGCAGCAATTCCAAGATCGCGCAGGAATTTGTGAATAAATCTTGCATAAAGAAGATGCATTGTTGCATGTTCAGCGCCTCCGACATAAGTATCAACCGGCACCCATTTTTCTGCCAGAGATTTATTGAACATACCGTCAGTAAACTTCGGATCGGGATAACGGAGATAATACCATGAAGAATCAACAAACGTATCCATTGTATCGGGATCGCGTTCAGCCTTTCCGCCGCATTTATGGCAGACTGTTTCGATAAAATCCTGTTTGCGTGCAAGCGGAGAACCGCCGCCCGGTTTAAAATCGACATCGTAAGGAAGCACGACAGGCAAACTTTCTTCAGGTACAGGCAGCTCTCCGCACTTTTCGCAGTATATCACGGGAATAGGTGTGCCCCAATACCGCTGCCTCGAGATCAGCCAATCTTTGAGTTTGTAATTTATGGCTCTGTGTCCAATGCCTTCGGCTTCGAGAAAGTCATTTATCTTTTCAATGCCTTCTTCGGAATTGAGTCCGGTAAACTGACCGGAATTAATCATTGTCCCTTCTTCGGTGAAAGCCTCTGCCAGGGGACTTGCCGGCTCCTTGCCTTTTTCAAGGATCACTTTGCGGATCGGCAGATCAAATTTTGCCGCAAATTCGAAATCTCGTTCATCGTGTCCCGGAACAGCCATCACAGATCCAGTCCCATAACCCGCAAGAACATAATCGGCAACCCATATCGGCACTTTTTCGCCGTTAACCGGATTAATGGCGAATGCCCCGGTTGGAACGCCCGTTTTCTCTCTTCCGAGTGCAGTCCGCTCAATATCAGTCAGGAATTTCACCTGATTGAGATATTCATCCAGTCCTGCTCTGTATTCAGGTTTAATCACTTTTTCAACAAGAGGATTCTCAGGTGCGAGAACCACATAGGTAACGCCGAAAAGCGTATCCGGTCTTGTTGTAAATACTTTAATTTTATCATCAAGCCCATCGATATCGAAAAATATTTCTGTCCCGGTACTCTTTCCTATCCAATTCCGCTGTTTTACTTTGGTTGCTTCGGGCCAGTCAATTGTTTCGAGTCCGGCGAGCAATTCCTCAGCATAATCAGTTATCTTAAAAAACCATTGCAGCATGTCGCGTTTTTCAACTTTAGCGCCGGAGCGTTCTGCTGTTCCATCCGGCAGAACCTGCTCATTTGCAAGCACAGTCTGATCAACGGGGTCCCAATTAACAGGGGCGTTCTTTTTGAATGCGAGTCCCTTTTTATAAAGCTGAAGGAAAAGCCACTGATTCCATTTGTAGTATTCGGGTACGCACGTCATAAGTTCTGCATTCCAATCGTACATCGTGCCCATTTTTTTGAGCATCACCCGGATGTCCCTGATGTTGTTCATCGTGCTGTCATAAGGGTGAACTCCGGTTTTGATGGCATAATTCTCAGCAGGTAAACCAAATGCATCGTAACCCATCGGCTCGAAAACATTAAAACCCTGAAGCTTTTTGAAACGAGCCCAGGAATCGGTTGGCCCATAATTATACCAGTGCCCCACATGCAGCTTGGCTCCGGAGGGATAGATAAACATTACAAGGGTATAGAGTTTCTTTTCAGAATTGGAAAGGTCGGTTTTAAATACTTCTTTATCTTCCCAGAATTTTTGCCATTTTGGCTCAACGTCGTTAAATGGATATCGCATTTTCGCTGTGATAATAGTTTTTAATATAAACTTTAAAATTACATTTTTTTAGCGGGTCGAGCAAAAACGAATAAAGAACGAACAGATTCTGAATTTGCGGGACAATACACCAGGAATTTGAGACCTTTCGGAGTTACCCCATAAGGACTTCAGTTAAAGGAGGAAAGAGTATATCAAAAAAAACACAGTGCAGAAATCAGGGAACGATGGCAACGGAGACAGCAAAAACCTTTGCAGCTCCGTTCTCTTTGAGAATACGTGAACATCCATTAATTGTAGAACCAGTGGTGATCACATCATCGAGAAGAATGATCGTTTTGCCTTCGGGATTATAATTTTTAGATAATGTGAAAGCGCCTTTAACATTCTGAACACGTTCTCTGGCTGTCATCCCGGTCTGGCTTTTGGTGTGTATTATCCTTTTTATTCCCCTTTTGTTAACCGGAACACCGATTATACTACTGAGTCCCACAGCGATGTGATATGACTGATTATAGCCCCTCTCAGAGTATTTCAGTCTGTGCAGTGGGACAGGAATAATTTCATCGGCATTAAATTGTGCAATTAATCTGCCGAATTCAGAGCCAATATGTCTGCCGATTGTAGTTCCCGCCCTGAAATAGCCTGAATATTTGATTTTGTGAAGAAGCGTTTGAATGTGTGTATCCTTTTCGAAAAGGTATGCTGAGAAAAGTCCGTCAGGGCTGGATTTGCGATAAAAAGTTCTGCTTTTAATATCGGCAAGGCAGCTCTCATCTGTTCTGATCAATCCATTCAGGCAGGATGTGCAGACAGGTAATTCTTTATAAGAATAATAATTTCCGCAGCAAAGACATTTGCCAGGGAAAAAGAAATCGAAAAAAGAATAACCGAAACCGGATATTTTTTCAACGACAAAACTCAGATCAGACAATCCCCTTTTCATGCAGAAATTTTCCAAGTTTTCTGTCGTTCAGGTCGATATGGTTAAAGAACCAGTTTTTAATAGAAACAAGGAACTCAAGATTTACGTGAGCTTTTCCTTCGTTATAATTATGAACAAATTCGGCGATTTTTTTATAGAATCTATCGTGTTCGCCTTTATGGGAAAAGAAATAAGTAAATTTCATTTCTTTCATATATTTCTCTTCGGTCGAAAAATGGACCCTCAAATCATCAAGCAATTCCCTTAAAAGATGCCGTTCAAGGTTGTATTTATCGCTGCCCATTATTGAATAGAGTTCATTTACAATTTTCGCCATTTTAAGGTGTTGTTCATCAATCTGCTGATTTTCAACCATATCTTCATCGCGAAAAGCTATCAATTCCATTTTAGAGGACTTCGGAGTATTAAAAGCGTCTTGCATATTAGTAGTCATATTATTCTCCAAATTAAGCTGAAAGAGGAAATCAGCAATTAGTGACAGTACTTAAAGCAATCCAAACGTTTTCCTGAGCATCCATTCAATTGCAAGCAAAATCAGCGGGATAAGCAATAACAAAAAATTCGTCCTCAGATCGAACTCAGAGGCAATAATTTTCTCGGCTGATGAAGAACGGGTGATTTTTACCAGCCGATCAATCAGTTCCTGTGAGTTAGCGAGCGAAAAATAATCGCCGCCAGTTTCACCTGATAACGAATATAACAAAGTCCTGTTTAATTTCAAATCTATTTTTTCGGGGTCAATTGCTCCGACTACAAAGGGACCCTTTGCAGAGTAGTTCAATCCGCTTCCTTTAAAATCGACTAATCCGGTGTAAGAATAATTACCCGGAGGAAGCTGCCCAAATGAAATTTTATAAAATCCGCTTCCTTCGGGTATCAGAGGGAGACTTGTCGGATTATTATCCGGATTTATAGTAACTGATACATCTGCGTTTTCGACCGGATTTAATCCATCATCAAAAACCTGAGCAACAAATTGCGTTTCCTCTCCCGAAATAAAAGATTTTTTGACCGGTTTTACATAAATATTGTCTCTGTTTCCGGCAGCATGAAGCCATCTTATCGCCGCAGAAACGAAATTATCATAAAATCCTTCAATTTTAGAATTATTCTGAAGTTTCCACTTCCATGTATCGGAAGCAAGAAGAGCCAGACTTCGGGAATTGTAAATATCCCGCGAAATATACACCGGCTTATCAGTCGGGACATTCCTGATACCAGCTTTCAGAAGGGTCACGGAACCTGGTTTGGGAAGCGCTTTAATTCCGGGATAAAACACCGGAGGCAATTCATCAAACCTGAATGAATTCAATGCCTGATAATTCACAACGGAAGAGCGGCTATCGGCAAGCCAGGGCTGAAATTCGGTAACTTCATTCGATACACCGAATGAAAACGGCAGAACCTCATTAAATCTTACAAGTTTTTTTAAATCGGTATCCCTGTTAACAAAAAACAGGACAGGCTTTTTTCTTTCGCTCAATGCTGAAACAAGTCTCCGGATGCGATCATCGGAAGTGGTATAGCCGGGAAAGCCACAGAGTACAAACACATCTGAACTATCTGGTTTTACTGCGGAGAGTCCCTCGTCGAGCGATTTACTTCCTGAAATCTCGATAAATCGTTTCACTTCGAAATCAGCATCACTGTTCAGCGCCTGATAAAGGAATCGCAGATCGGCAGAAGGCGCCCCGGCATACAGGGCAATTCTGATGCGGCTTTCACGCACCCGGATAAAAACCTGTTTTTTGTTGTTTTCCGCTGAAATTTCTCCGCTTACTGATTCCATTTTGAAATCAAGCCGTTTTTCGCCGGAACCTGTGGGAGTATATACGAATTCAAGATTTTGTCTTGAATCCTTTGGAAAAATTACCGGGCGGGATTCAAGAAACTTTCCTTCTTCAAAAAAGCTAATGACCGGGTTTGCATTTTCAATTCCGTCGTTTGCAATATCAACCGAGAGCACACTTGCTCGTCCTGCGTAAATCAGATCGTTATGGCTTACTGCCGTAATACGCAGGTCCTTCTGATCGGCGCTGTCGCCAACAGCAACTGTAAATATCGGAATTCCCGCTTTTGCTGCCTGGTAAACCGGATTTGATCCATCGGTGATAATTCCATCGGAAATGATCACTGCTGAAACTACGTTCCGCTTATCACTTTTTAACTTTGTGATAATATTGTAAAGATTTGTCAGTGGTGAACTGAAATCCGGAGTGAAATCCTCCGGGTTCTCAATTTCTTTAATATCAATTCCAAAGGATGCAAAAACAGTATTATCCGGCAGGGCATCATTGAGCGATCTAAGAAAAGCTGTAATAGCGGCTGATTGATCTCCTTTGCCGGCGGCTGCAATCGAACTGGAATTATCAACGAAAACCACGTTCACCGGAGCATTTTCCTTGCGGCTGTTTAATCTGAGAACCGGCTCGAGCAGGATAAAAATAATAAGAAATATGGCTGTAGCCCGAAGCAGAAATAATATTGACCTGAAAAGAAAGCTCAAAGGCGGCTGGGTTCGCCGGTAATGCAAATACGTAAACCCTGCTGAGAACAACAAGGCAATAAAAAGCCATATATACCCGGTACTTACCGAGAGGGAAAAATCACTCATTTATATTTTTTTCTTTCAGAATTACTGAATTGTGAATCATATCCGATTATCAGATCTTTTCTTTTACTCTTTCAACACCCCATTTTTTCAGTGAGGGAAGGAGAGCATAGTCAGTCAGATCGAAGTGTATCGGAGTAATCGAAATGCAATTGTTCTTAATAGCATACTGGTCGATATCGGGATTGATGTCACTTTCCATAAGGTTACCGGTGAGCCAGAAATATTTTTTACCGTAAGGATCAATCCTCTCTTCGTAAATATCGTCCCATTTGGATTTACCCTGTTTGGTAATATAAACCCCTTCTATTTCTTCGGAGGCTAAATCAGGAACATTAACATTAAGAAGTGTGCCATTAGGGAGTCCGTGCTTTTCAATTTCAAGTGCAAGTTCACTGGCTATTCTGCCCGCTTCTTCGAAATGCCCGGGAGTGTGACTTGTTATAGATATGGCGATTGCGGGTACATCCATAATAGCTGCTTCACGGGCTGCCGAAACCGTGCCGGAATAGATTATATTTATAGCAGTGTTCGAGCCATGATTAATGCCTGAGACTACAAGATCGGGTGATTCTTTAAGGATATTCCGGATACCCATCTTTACACAGTCAGCAGGTGTCCCGTCAACTGCATACCCAAAAAACTTTCCGTCCTTAAAATACTCCGTGACCCTTAAAGGATTCTTCATTGTTATTGCATGTCCAACTGCGCTTTGTTCTGTTCTTGGGGCAACCACAACAACCTCGGCTATTTTTTCGAGGGCATCTTTTAATTTTTGTATTCCGATTGAATCAATACCGTCGTCATTGCTTATTAATATTTTCAAAAAACCTCCAAAAATTAAACCTTAAATATAACCAAATGTAAGCACATGGGATGGATGGAGAGGGAATGGGTGCTGAATTATAAAATTGCCGGGGCGAAACAGATATGATCAAATTAGTAAAATTCGGCTCAGTTTTATATTCAAGCTAAAATTGGTTGCATTCACCCAATTTAAGGATGAATGAAAACGATTTATGGAATTTACAAAGTGGAGAATTAAAGAAAAAGTCACATTAATTAAGTAACTTTACGTAAATTGAAATTTCTATGAAAACTCATCATAAAATAATAAACGGTGACAGCAGACAAATGACTGAATTACCTGATAATTCGGTGCATTTGGCAATCACTTCTCCACCCTACTGGCAGCTCAAGGACTATGGGACTCATGATCAAATTGGGTTCCACGACAGTTACGAAAATTACATTAATAATTTAAATTTAGTTTGGTCAGAGTGTTACCGCACATTACACAATGGCTGCAGATTATGTGTCAATATCGGCGATCAATTTGCAAGAGCAGTATATTATGGCCGCTATAAGGTTATACCAATCCGCGAAGAGATAATAAAATTCTGTGAGAACATTGGATTCGACTATATGGGTGCAATTATTTGGCAAAAAGTAACCACTTCAAATACCACAGGTGGTGGTGTCCAGATGGGCTCATATCCTTATCCAAGAAACGGGATTCTGAAACTTGATTATGAATTTATTCTAGTTTTTAAAAAACTTGGGGAAGCGCCAAAACCGACAAAAGAACAAAAAGAACTTTCAAAAATGACGGCTAACGAATGGAACACCAATTTTGCAGGCCATTGGAATTTTGCAGGAGCGAGACAAAACGGACATATTGCAATGTTTCCGGAAGAATTGCCAAATCGTTTAATTAAAATGTTTTCTTTTGTTGGAGAAACCATACTTGATCCCTTCCTGGGTAGTGGTACAACAACGTTATCAGCAAAAAAATTGGACAGAAATTCTGTCGGGTATGAAATCAATCCCGAATTTATACCATTAATAAAGGAAAAACTGAAGGTCGATCAGCATGATATTAATGGTACAGTATATGATTTTTCAATTCAGAAGAAAAAGAATTTTGATATTGAAAAAGCTATCCGTGAACTTCCATATGTTTTCAAAGACCCGCATACGTTTGATAAAAAAATAGATATTAAAAAATTACAATTCGGCTCATTAATAGATAAAGATAGTAAACCACAACGGGAGGAGCTTTTTACTGTTAAGGAGGTTCTTAGCCCTGAGATATTAAAGTTAAGCAATGATTTAACAATAAAACTTATCGGCATTAAAGAGGATCCAGGGGCTAATGGTAAAGCGATGTCGTTTTTAGTCGAAAAAATTAAAGGGAAGAGAGTATTTTTAAAGTACGACAATATTAAGCACGATCTTGAGAATAATTTACTTTGCTATCTCTACCTGGAAAATAAAACTTTTATTAATGCGCACTTATTGAAAAATGGTTTAGTTAAGGTGGATAGTAGTTTAGATTTTAAATACAAAGAAAAATTCCTAATTTTCTCCAGGCAACACAATGGCTAAAGAGTGGATTTTGAATAGTGCGATGAACCGTTTCCAATTGAATTTTAAAAGAAATGTCGGACCGACTTCTGAATCAATTAGAAAATGTTCACCTAAAACTCTTGATGAATGGCGTGAATATTATTTTAATAACGTCAAGACGAGGGAACATATTGAAAACCTAGGCAAAAAACTTTATGTAAAAATTTCTGAGGTGATTCAGTCAGAAGTTGAGGATGTAACTGAGAACGACTGTATAGAATATATGACTCAGCTCGTTATTGACCGAACTTACGATGGCTACATGACAGAAATACAAACTATTTATGGACAGTTACAAAACATTTTAGATGTTCCAATTCAACCGGCTCCTGATGAGTGGGATAGATTATTTAATGTCGATTTTTTCATTCAGGTTGGCAGGAATTATATTGGACTCCAAATCAAACCTGTTAATTCAGGGATTCAATTACCTGAAATCTTTAAAGAATATGCTTTACAGGGTGAGACTCATAAAAAATTCACTGAAGTATTTGGTGGAAAAGTCTTTTATTTATTTTCGACAAAGGTTGGTGATAAAAAAGAAATTCAAAATCGTGAAGTTATTAACGAAATTAAACAAGAAATCATTCGGCTTGAATCTGAATAGAATCCCAGACTATCTCGTAAGTTCAGTCTCTATCAGAGTTTAGTCCGGTATTCAATAGTTGTAAACCGATTAATTTTGAGGCTAAAACAGAAATATCCTCTGGAATTTATTGTGATATACGTACTAAATGGTTTAAATACATTGCCTAAATATTGATAGTTCAATGGAGATGTGTATCGGATCCCTTCCTTACTTCACCACTTCGAGGGCGGCGTCAATATTAGAGACCACATATTCCTGCCCCAAAAAGTCAACAAAACCAGCTTCCATCATTACGCGGCGGGGCTGATCCTGCACTCCGGATAGAATTAGTCTGCTGCCTTTCTTCTTAAGCGAATGAGCTAGTTCTTCGAGCACCTGGAGCCCTGTTGAATCAAGAACAGGCACATTTCGCATTCTGAGAATTACTGCTTTGGGGACAAGCCTTGCCTGATTAAGCTCTTCCCTGAATTTTTCGGCGGCGCCAAAGAAAAATGGACCGCTCACTTCAAATACTTCGACACCCGCGGGAATTTTTCTTGTAGTGATTGAGAAAGGATCGGGAGATTCGTCTTCATCCTCAGAGCCGCTTGTGATAGTCTGAACTGAAGCAACAGATGACATTCGGTGCATAAAGAGGAATACTGCGAGGATCATCCCTATCTCGATTGCTATTGTAAGATCGAAAATGAGAGTCAGTCCGAAAGTTGTAAGAAGAACGGAAACGTCACTTTTGGGAGCTTTCAGCACACGGATAAACCTCCTCCACTCGCTCATATTGTATGCAACCACTATAAGAATAGAGGCTAGCACAGCAAGCGGAATATATCCGGCGAGTTTGCCCAGGAACAACATTACGAGCAGAAGCACCAGTGCATGGATCAATCCGGCAACGGGCGTTCTTCCGCCATTCTTAATATTTGTGGCAGAGCGTGCAATCGCTCCGGTGACCGGAATTCCTCCGAAGAGGGGCGAAAAAATATTTGCCGTACCCTGCGCAATAAGTTCCATATTTGAGCGGTGTTTTCCTCCGATCATACCATCGGCAACCACTGCACTCAGCAGCGCCTCAATTGCCGCAAGAATTGCTAATGTTGTTGCAGGACCAATCATAGCTTTTATCATTTGAAAATCGAGTGTGGGCATTGAGGGCATCGGGATAGATGCATTGATTTCGCCGAAACGGCTTCCGATCGTCTCAACAGGAATAGAGAAATAGCGCACGATGAAGGTCATAACAATAACAACAACTATTGATGCAGGTATTTTACCAGTATAGCGGGGTAATATTATAAGACTTAAAAGCGACAAAGCCCCCACTGCAAATGCAGGATAACTTACAGAATGGAGCGAGGTGAAAATCATCTGCCATTTGGGAATAAAATCCGATGGAAGAGATTCGATTCCGAGTCCGAGAAAATCTTTCATCTGAGATGAAAATATAATGACTGCAATTCCCGAGGTAAAACCAATAATAACAGGCTGAGGGATAAACTTTATCACTTTGCCGAGTTTTGCAAAGCCCATAATTACGAGAATAATCCCCGCCATAAGTGTTGCGGTCATCAGTCCATTAATGCCATACTGCTGAACTACCCCGTAAACAATTACGATGAATGCACCAGTCGGTCCGCCGATCTGAACGCGGCTGCCACCAAGAGCTGAGACAAAAAATCCCCCTATTATTCCGGTAATTATACCCTGCTCAGGGGATACTCCGCTGGCAATACCGAAAGCTATGGCAAGCGGCAGCGCAATTATCCCAACGATAAGACCCGCTGAAAGATCAGCATAAAACTGCGGCAGGGAATAATTCCGCAGAGTTGTTATTATTTTTGGCTTTAACATAATTTTTCCGAAACAAAACTTTAAAAATAGGAAAAAAAAAGCTAGGAATATATTCAAACAATATTTTTTGGATGTTTTTCGAGCTAAAAACACATATATTTTTAATGTTAAACTTGCGGATGAGCATCAATCAGGGTATGTTTATAATTACTAAATTCCCCTTGTCGGTTGTGTCGCGGTGATGTTCGTCATAATAAAATCAGTATTTAACGTCTGTAATTTTTAACGAAGTATTAGTTCTACCACTTTTTTAGGTGTATGCCGAAAATGTTGTTTGTGTATTCACTTAATCGTCCGATGAATCAGTTCTTTCAGTGTCCTTTGAAAATAACCGGATTATTCCTATATTATTTTACAATTTCATTACGAAATAATACAATGACTAAGAAGAAAATCCCTTACGGTGTATCCAATTTTGAAGCTATTAAGAACGATAATTACTATTATGTTGACAAAACAAAATATCTTGAATTTTTAGAATCTATAAACGAAAAATATATCTTTTTCCTCCGGCCCCGTAAGTTTGGTAAGTCATTATTTATCTCCCTGCTTCAATATTATTATGGAATAGAACATAAA
>Ga0172375_10002804_pt1 | contig 26939 bp, 22 predicted proteins | sample LakKiv1m_FD_114537 | JGI IMG/M metagenome (GOLD analysis project Ga0172375, IMG submission 114537) | Freshwater microbial communities from Kabuno Bay, South-Kivu, Congo - kab_092012_11.1m | ecosystem: Environmental > Aquatic > Freshwater > Lake | place: Democratic Republic of the Congo...
ATCACGGGTGAAAGCTCCTGCCGGAGAATTTGTTTTTGGAGAGCCTTTTCCTGTTCCCTGACTTTGGCGAGGGCCGACTCGGCGTCGCCCGTAATTTGATCCGAGAGGGCCTTGACCTGGCTGTCGAGCGAGGCTATGGCGTTTGATTCCTGAGATAAAACGGATGAAAGAGCGTTTGAGACAGTATCCATCGCTCCGGCAATCTCATTCAAAGCATCGCCTTTTTGATTTTTCGCCTTCTTTCCCTTCACACTGATCGAGGCGACGCTGTCATATTGCGCCTGGAGCTCGCGCAACTGGTTTTGCAAAAGAATCTTTTGGTCCGCAACCTGCGCCTGAATCGACCCTACCGCGACGTTTCGCTGGCCGGCAAGATTGGTGAGCGAATTTTCCCGGGATTGCTCGATTTCAAGCCGCACTTTATTCATTTCATAGGGAAGCGTCTCGCGCGCGTTTTTCATATAAACGCGGGATAAAGATCCGTCCGAGTCGTATTGGTATTCCATGAGGATCAGGCCCGTGCGATCGAGCATTTTGGAAGGCTTGTCGTTTTCAAAAAGTGTCACGCACCCGTCGGCCTTGGACTGCGTCTCGAGAACGCCCGACTCCAAATATTCCTGCCGCCAAACGGTCGAACCCTCCAGAATAAAAAATTCGATTCCCGCCAGATCGAGCCCCAGGCCCTGCGGCAGCGCAGTTCCATCAAAAGAAGTTTTTGTCCCGTCCGCCTCGAGAATCTTTCCGTTTAAGAAACATCGACTCTCATCCACGGTCACTTCGACGATTTTGCGTTCATCCGCCAGGCAGATTGTATCGATTTGACCATCGGCGTATGTGGCATAAAGACCGTCTTCATTTTTCTTCTCGATCAGAGTTTCCTCGACGATGATCTCCGACGTCTGGCTTTCGTGATAGGCATAAACGTATTTCAGGCCGTCTCTTTCCAGCTGCAATAATTTCGAATGAAGGGTCTTCGACGTTTCGCCGGACTGGTTTTTGAGCTCGGCATCCCCGTAAGAGCGCGTCACCCCCTCCTCGTCCAAAACGACCGTCCGCCCCCCGTCGTATGAATACGTGTATGAATGTATCGCCCGCCCCAGCCGCGTCACTTCGACTTTGGTCACGCGACTCTGGTCGTCATACGAATAGGTCGAAAGAACCGACGTCTCTTTGGTGAGACTCGTGAGAAGAATCTTGTTTTTATAGGTCTTTAAAACGTTTTCTTCCAAATCCTCAATGTCGGTCAGCTCTTCGTTTTGCGTCGTAAACCGGTAGCTGTATTTAAAGGTAAGGACACCGTCTTTTAAAATTTCCCGGATCTTGCCGTATTCATAAATCACCTCGAGCTCATGGCTATTTTCCTCCGAGGCGTGGATCAGAGCTTTCAGGACTTGGTTGTTTTTGTCATAAAAAGTTTCGGTGTCCCCTTGAGCGACTTTATACGACAGCACGTTGCCGCTTGCGTCTTTGTCATAGGTAAAAATCTTCGGCGCTTCGTTGGGGGCTTCGATTTGAGTGATGTCGTTGTCGAGGTAGTGAATGATTTCGTTGTTTTGGCGGACGAGTTTTTTGAGGGCAAATGAAGAATCGTATTGCATTTTGATCGTCGTGAGGGCATCGGGTACCGTGACGTTGGCCAGATCCGCTTCGACAATATCCGGAACGTCGTAATTAAAGGTGTATTCGAGCTTATCCGGGAGAGTGAGCTTGATGGGTTTGCCCCCGAGAAAATCGAGCACCGAGGTGTCGGGCCGCTCGACTTTGACGAGATGGCCGTCTTCGTAAGTCCTTTCTTCCCCGTCCGGCGAAATGATCAGCGCATCGCCGAGAGCCCCCTCCGAAGTCAGAGTCAGCGGACCGTCGTTCAGGCCATAGATTTCCGTTCCGTCTTCTTTTTCAATAAAATCGATGGCCCCGGAATCCGGCCGGTAGTGAACCATCACGTCGGGCAGCGCCAGTTTAAGCAACCGGCCCTCGGAATCGTACTCGGCCTCCACGCCGCTTTGGCGGATCTGGGCGCCGGTGAAATTGTCGTATTCGCTCTGTGAATAGGAAAAATCGATCGGATTTCCGTCGGGATCGACGATTTGTTTGAGAAGCCCGTCTTGAAACACCGCCCTCGAGCCGTCTTTTTTCAAAATTTCTTTGACGATGCGGTTCGAGTCGTACGTTATTTTTGTAAAGTCGACGATCCCATCCGTCGGCTGCGCCTCGACTCCGCTTGAATTAAGGTAACGGTCCAGGGTGACTTCAAACTGCGCGTTGACCGCCTGAGCGCGAAAGAGGTATTTCGAGCCGTCATTTTTTTGGATCTCTCTCAAGATGCCATCGTCATAAACGTAACGAATGCCGGATGTTTTTTGATAAACCTCGATGAGCCTTCGCGCGGCGTTGTAACACGATCGAGCAGAGTCGGATTCGATCGTGGTTTGGGTGATTTCGCCGGATACGCTCCTCTGGTACGAATAAACGGCCCTCGACAAACCGTCCGCCGACACCACCTCGCTCACATTTCCGGCGTCGACTCCGGAAGCGTAGAAGCCCACCGTCCTTCCGTCCGGCGTGCGATAACCCGATATTTTTCCGTTTTCATATATCTGAAACGAGCCATCCGAAAGCTTTAGATTGGCGGACGAGATCGTTCCGTCGGCATTGAGACTGATGTTGTTGAGGAGCGTTCCGTCGGGTCTGTGAACCTCCGATAATCGGTTGCCGACGTATTTTAATATATCTCCATTTTGGGTCGTTAAACTAAAGGCGGGTCCACTCTCGAGCTGGTCTTGGGCATTTTGAACGGCAGCCTGCTGCATCGCTTCGGCAGTTTGCAGCTCCGAAGCCGAATATCCCCCTCCGGCGCGCCTCTCGTCATCCTCAAAGGAGGCTTTAGCGCTGAGAAGGAGCTGTCTGACGTCTGCGGCCCAGGCAAGCTGGGTATAAAGAAAGGAAACAAGGACGGGAATGGCGACCAGGCGAAGAATCGTTTTTTTGAAGACTCTCATTTCCTTCTCCTTTTCAACCGGTCCTTTCAGGACTCGTTTGGGAGATTACGCGATGATTGGCCTTTTGTCAAGACTAATTTGATTTTAATTCAAATCTTGATTTTTGGGCTTTTCTCCCCCTCGTTTCACGCATGCGGGGAGTCCCGCCGGCTTGATTGATTTTTTTCTTATTTTGATTTGATTTTTTTTCAATCAACGTGTAGATTGGCTCTTGAGGTGACCTCATGAAGGGACTGGGCAAACGACTTCACGATCTCAGAAAATCTCGAAAAATGACGCTGGTGGAGCTCGCCCGCAAAACCGGCATCGATCAAGCCACGCTCAGCCGGATCGAGAACGGCAAAATGACCGGCACGCTCGAATCACACATGCTCTTGGCCACCGCTCTCGGCGTGCGCCTGCCGGATCTGTACAATGAAGTCCTCACGATCGCCGGCGAAGCCAAAGAGAAAGAAGTGCGCCAGAAGCTCGAAACGTTCTCCTACTCCACCGGCGCCGTCGCTGAGCTCCTTACGACCGGCATCCTGCAGAAGAAGATGATGCCCATTCTCCTTAAAATAAAAGGCGGCGGGCACACCGAGACCGAAGAATACCCTGCCGGAACCGAGCGCTTCTTGTACGTGATCAAAGGGGCCGTCGAGCTCAACCTTGGCACTGACAAGCAGCCCCTCAAATCGGGACAAAGCGCTTATTTTGGCGCCGCCCAACCCCATTCGATTGCCAATCCGTCGTCTAACGAGGCATGGTGCCTCTCCATCATGACGCCGGCTTCTTTATAAAGGAGATTGCGCGTGTTCGAATTTGATTCAACCCCACGAGGGAGAATCTCTTCGAAGACATCATTTGAACCTGTCATCCCGAGAAGCCCAAAGGGCGCCGAGGGATCAGGCGATGTTCGAGTAAAGTTTGATTCCTCGGCCGCTTCGCGGTCTCGGAATGACAACTTAATTACGGCAAGCCCCAAAAGGAGACCTCTATGAGTCGCCCAACAATCCTGATCTGTGATGACGAAGAAGGCATACGCGAGTCTTTCAAGCTGATTCTCGAAGAAGACTACGATCTCGAATTTGTCGTCAACGGCCTCGATGCGCTCGAAAAATTGAAAACTCTCAAACCCAATCTCGTCCTTCTGGATATCAAGATGCCGAAGATCCATGGTCTTGAAATTTTAAAAAAGATCAAAACCGCCCACCCCTCCCTGCCGGTCATCATCGTCACGGGCTACCAGAGCGTCGAAATGGCCCGCGAAGCGATCAAAAACGGCGCGGCGGACTACATTCCCAAGCCGTTTGAATCAAAACAAATTTTGAAAGTCGTTGCAGAGACCATAAAATAACGGTGGGCAACATGCCCCCATACGCCTGGCTGGGCAATTCTTTCCCTAGTATGTATCAGCCGGGCGTTTTTTATTCTAGTTAAAGTGCGGCCAATTAGGCGTACTCGAACATTTGGTGGGGGACCACAATAACTATGCGAATTCGAACATCATGACCATTTATATCATCAGCTCTTCATCAACGGCAATTTTGTCGTTATTGCTCGGTTTTTTTGTACTGTCAAAAAATCGGGCCTCCGAGATTCATTTCACGTGGTTCCTTACAAGTATGGCAGTCGCTTGCTGGAGCACTGCAATTCTGCTTCTCATGGTCTCACCCACCTCGGGCTCGGCAGAACTTGCCGGCCGGTTTTGCAACATGTCAAGCGCGCTCATCCCGGTGTTTTTCACCCATTTTGCTTACGCCATCACAAAGACCCCGGTCGCTAAACGTAAATTTCTCAAAATTGCTTATATTAGCGGCCTTATCATCGTCATGTCCGGATTCACCCCATGGTTTCTTACCGTCAAGCAAGTTTTTAATTTCAGATTTTATCCCGTTCCGAGAGCTTTTTTCTATTGGATGACACTACACTTCGTCCTTCTGTGCGCGTATTCTGAATATCTATTGATTCGAACGGCGTTACTTACAGAGCATCTCGAAGAAAAAAACCGCTTAAAATACATTATCGTCGCGACATCCCTTGGCTTCTTGAGCGGGACTAATTATTTCCTTCCCTGCTACGGAATTCCGATCGATCCCGTGACGCCTCATCTGGTGTGGCTCTATGCCGTTATCATTTCGTATGCCATCGTAAAGCTGCAGTTGATGGACATTCGGATCGTCTTTCGACGCGGTCTCGTTTATTCACTTCTGATTAGCTTCATCACTGCGATTTATTTCATTTTTGTTATTCTTACCGGCCAGCTGTTTCAATCGTTCATTGGGCTTCGTTCCTTGCCGGCAGCGGTTGTTATGTTTACCGTTATCTCGATCATTTTTAAACCCCTTGAGCGGAAAATTCAGAGCCTCGTCGACAAATACGTTCTTAGAAGATCCTTTGAGCAACTCGAAACCGAAAACCTTCTTCTCCGGCAGCAAGTTCAAAAGACCGATCAACTCAAAGCCGTCGCCACACTCGCCGCCGGCATGGCGCATGAGATCAAGAACCCTCTCACTTCGATTAAAACATTCGCTGAATTTCTTCCCGAAAAATATGATGACCCTGAGTTCCGGGATAAATTTAAGCGGATCGTTTCTACCGAAGTGGATCGAGTCAATAACATCGTCAAACAGCTACTGGAGTTCTCAAAACCCCAGCCCCCCAATTTACAAAAAATCGACCTGACAGTCGTTCTTGACGAAACCCTTTCTTTGCTTGGAAATAATTTCTCAAAAAATCGTATCGAGCTCGTGAAGAATTACACCGGGCCCGTTGAAGTCTTAGCCGACAAGAACCAGCTCAAACGGGCCTTCTTGAATATCGCTCTCAACAGCATTCAAGCCATGAAGCTTGGTGGCACTCTAACGGTAAGGCTCACCCAAAATAGCGGCAAAGCGCAGATTTCATTCGAAGATACGGGTTGTGGAATTAATAAGGACCTTCTGCCGCACATTTTTGATCCATTCTTCACTACCAAGGAATCCGGAACCGGCTTGGGGCTCTCGATCGTGCACGGGATCGTCAAAGAGCACGGCGGAAAAATTGAAGTGAAATCCAAGGCGGGAGAAGGTACGCATATTTTAATAAGCTTGCGTTTGACTCAATGAACATCTACGTTGCTGTCCAACTTTTAAATGCTATCGTAGCTCTGGTCATCTTTTGTTTTGTCGCTTTTTATAAGCAAAAGAAAACCAGCCACTATATTTTCATGGTTTGGCTTCTTGTTTTTCTCGGATGGACGGTCAACTACGTTCTCTGGGGAATTCAGACAGGACTGCACAACACGATGTTTTTTATGAAAGCGCTGATGTTTCCGACTTGCTTCATTCATATCACTCATTTCCATTTTGTGCTCGAATTCACTCAGCAGACTAAAAAATCAAGGAAGTCTCTATTTACCGGCTACATTCTCGCGATCATTTTCTTTTTCCAAAATATCAACGGAACTCTTTATAACACTATTGATATCGTAAGCTATAAGCCCTTCGACTATTGGCCCACCGCCAATCTCAATACTTTTTTCCTAACAGCTTCACAGGTTTATTTTGTCTCACTCGCCATTAAAATTCTTTTGGATAATATAAAGCTGGCCTCGCCCGAAAAGAAAGTGGCTCTGCGCATTTTCGTTCTTTCTGTCGCTATCGGCTGGATCGGAGGTCTTTTTAACTGGTTTTATTGGTACCGCATTCCTATCCCCCCTGTCGGCAACCTAGGGGTCACTTTTTATATGGTGATCTGCGCTTATCTTCTTTTGCGTACGGATATCTTGCTGTCGAGCCTCGTTATTAAGAAAACGTTTGTCTATACCGGTCTTACTGTTTTCATTACGCTTATTTATATCGCTCTCATTATTTTGTCCGAGCGTTTTTTTCAATCCTTACTGGGCTACACCTCGGTTATAGCCGTTCTAACGGCTGCTATTATCATTTCACTGGCATTTAATCCCTTGCGCCATTTTCTTAACAAATTTTTAGACAAATGTTTTTTTGGAAAAGCAATCACAGAGCTATCTGACGAGAATCTGCGTATGCGCGGCGAGCTTCAAAAAAGTGATCGGCTCAAAGCGGTTGCGACCTTAGCCGCCGGTATGGCTCACGAAATCAAGAACCCGCTTACCTCAATAAGGACTTTTGCGGAGTATTTGCCGGATAAATACATGGATCCGGAATTTCGAGAAAAGTTTAAACGCATCGTCGTAGACGAGGTTGATCGGGTGAACAACATCGTGATGCAACTGCTCGAGTTTTCGAAGCCCACTCCTCCGGATCTTAAGCGAATCGACCTGGGACAACTGATCGACGAAACGCTCTCGCTCCTCGAAAACAATTTCGTCAAGACCCGGACGACGGTCGTGAAAAACTATGCGTCGCAAACCACGATCCACGCCGATCGAACTCAACTCAAGCAGGTTTTCATCAATCTTCTCCTGAATTCTCTTCAGGCGATGAAGCCGGAAGGCTCCATTACGATTTCAGTCGGCGCTGATGGGCCCTGGGTTCTCGTATCCATCGAAGATACCGGATGCGGGATTTCCAAAAACGAAATCGACCATATTTTCGATCCGTTTTATACCACTAAAGACGGCGGAACGGGCTTAGGTCTTTCGATCGTCCGGGGCATCATGGAGGAGCACGGCGGAAAAATCGAAGTTTCGAGCGTTTTGGGAACGGGGACCCAGATGAAGCTATATTTTCCGAATAAATTCTGATTTATTTTATCGGCGTGACCAGATCAAACGTCGTATCGTCCTCGTCCAAAAGACCCTTCATATACGCGTTGCAAAACGCCGTCACGATCATCGGGTCAAACTGACTCCCCGAGCAGCGCTTAAGCTCCCCAATCGCATTTTCCGGCGTATTCATGGGTTTGTAGGATCTTGCGGTCGTGATCGAGTCATAAGCGTCCGCAACGTGCACGATGCGCCCCAAAAGGGGTATTTCGAGCCCTTTTAAGCCTTTCGGGTATCCTTTTCCGTCAAACCGCTCATGATGGCACAAAATTCCATCGGCCAGGTGCGACAGCCCTTTGACCGGCTGCACGATGCCCGCCCCGATCGTCACGTGCATTTTCATCACTTCAAATTCATCGTCGGTCAGCTTGTCGGGCTTGTTCAGGATCTCGTCTTTGATGCCGATTTTCCCGATGTCATGCAGTAGCCCCGAAAGCCGTACCGTCTCCATAAACTCACGGTCGTATTCCATCTGCCCCGATGCGACGAGTTCGCGGGCGATCAAGAGACTATAATGCGAAGTTCTTTCGGAATGCCCATGAGTGTACTTGTCACGGGCGTCGATCGCGGTCGCGAGAGCGACGGCGGTTTGAATAAACAGCTCGTGCTCTTTTTCATAGGCAAATTTCAGGTCCTGAATGAGCTCGGCATTTTTTACGGCCATCGCCACATCGTTGGCCAGCGTCACAAAGAGGTTCAACTCAGGCTCGTAATAGTCTTCTCCGGATAATTTGTCTCCCAAAACCAGAATGCCGATAAGCTCCTTTTTATAGAAACTCGGAACGCAAATCGAGGCTCGCAGATAATCCATGTGATTCTTGATGTCTTCGTAATGAATCGCCTTCCCTTCGCGGCGGTTGACTAGAATTTCGAAATTGCGAAGATGATCGAGCTCCTTGTAAACAAGCGCCTCTTTGCGGGCGAAAGCTCCGTTGTTGGTCGACAGAAAAAAGCTGACGAGCGGGTTGCCTTTTGGAATTTTTACGTAGCCGACCGGGATCTTGACTCCGCCTTCGCCCTTGCTGTCGATGAGGACATACGAGTCTCTTTTTTTGTCATACAGAAGAACCGCGACGTGAGTGACGCCGATCTGGCGGTCTATGAAACGAGTGATGATCTTAAGGAGGGTCACCGGGTCTTTGACCCGGATCATGCCTTTAGATGCGTTTAAAAGCGCTTCCTGATAGTCGTAACGCGTGTACATATTATCCTAGCAGCCCAAGTTCACAATTCCGTTATACTTGTCATCCCGAGAAGGCGCTTGCGCCGACGAGGGATCAGGCGATTGCTTGATTCCTCGGGAGCCTTCGACTCCCTCGGAATGACACTCTTTGGTTGACTTTGAAAGATCAAAACGCATTAGACTCGTCGCCCTAGATATTAAGACTCCGAATTTTTCCGATGACAGTACTTTCCAAATACTCCAACATCAAAGGTTTGGTGATATAGTCGTCGGCGCCTAACGCGCGGGCTTTCGTGACGGTATCCAAATCGTCCATGCCGGTCACCATGATGACCTTGAGCTCCGGGTAAAGCTCTTTGATTTGAGGCAAATATTTCAACCCCTCATCATCCGTGCGCATGCTGACGTCCAAAATTACGACATTCGGCTTCTCGGTCGTGAGCTGCCGCATCGCCTCATCGCCGTTCAAGGCGGTCATAACGCCATAGCCCCGCGTCTCAAAAAACATTTTGACGAAGTTGCAAATGTCGATTTCGTTGTCGACGACGAGAATTCTCGTATCTTTTTTGATCATGGTTGAAGCGCTTCCTTGATTTTATTCTCGAGATCTTTGAGAGAAGTTAAAGGTTTGTCAAAAAAAGCAAAAGCTCCCAATTGTAAAAGTTTAGTGCGCATCTTTCCCTCCCCTTCGGAGGCGCTGATCATGATGCATTTGGCCTGCGGGTTCATCGTCAGGATCTCTTTCAAGACCTCATCGCCGTGAATGCCGGGCATTTTCACATCGATCAAGCAGACTTCGGGTTTTTCTGTTTTTGCAATCCGCAAACCCTCCGTCCCTTCGTTGGCGATGTGCATCTCAAAGCCTCTGGCGCCAAAATAGTTTGCGATGAGTCCCGTAAATTCCCGCTCGTCATCAATCGTCAAAATTTTTGGCATCAAAAAGCCTTCGCCGGCTCTGCGGCATGCGCAACGGGAAACTTAAGGGTAAACGTCGTCCCCGCACCCATTTCGCTTTCAACGGCGATCGAGCCTTTGTTGCGCTCAACCACCTGCCTCACAATAAAAAGACCCAAACCCGTTCCCTTGCCGGGCGCTTTGGTCGTGTAGAACGGGTTGAAAATCTGACCGATCTTTTCGGGAGGAATGCCGCTGCCGTTGTCGGATATTTTGATAATGACGTGACTATTCTCGCACACACCTGAAACCAGGACATGCCCTTCTTTTTTATCCATGGCTTGAGCCGCGTTACGAATGATATTGAATAAAACTTCCTGGATCTGCTTTCGATCGGCGGTAATCGCCGGAAAATTTTCGGGAAATTTCTTTTCGATCGTAATATTATCCAGCTCCAATTCGTGGCCGATAAGCGCCCTGACTTCATCGAGCTCTTTTTCGACCATCACCGTATCGAGGTCGATCACTTTTGAGGGTTTTGCGAATCCCGAAAGTTTCTTTGTTATAGCTGTCGCGCGATCCGTCTCTTTAATGACCTTCGTCATAATGTCAGATGAGATCTGCAAGAGCTCATCTGCGGTTTTCCCGGCGTAAAAGCCGTCGCGATTGTTTAGCAAAAACATTTCACATTGGCCGCGGACAATTCCAAGCGGATTACAGATCTCGTGGTTGATACCCGCCGCAAGCGTTCCGATGACGGCCATTTTTTCCCGCTGTGCCGCTTCAGCCTGAGTTTTCGAAAGCTCGTCGAAAAGCTGGGCGTTAGAGATGGCGATGGCTTCGGTTCGGGCGAGGGTTGAGAGAATATCGACATCTTCTAATGTGTATTCCTCTCCTGACTTTTTTATACCTAAACACAATATTCCAATCAAATGATCATGCAATTCAATTGGTATGCACAATTGAGCGTTTAATTTTTTAAAACTCTCCTTTAATTCACCGCCTTCCATTTGGTCGGCAGTTTTATCTTTTAATATTGGTTGTCCAGTTTTTTTTAAATAAGATACAAATAGATCTGATTCTCCGAACGAAACGCCCTCAACAACCCCACTTGCCGCCACAAGCGTGAACCGTTGTAATTCTTTATCCCATAATAAAACGGCAGCAGACTCTAACTTAATGATACGCACTAGGCTCTTAACAGTTTCTTGCATAAGCTCCTGAAGGTTCAAAACTGTAAGCGCTTCATTTGTAAATGTCTTAAGTAGATCGCGATAATTATATTTTTTTTGAAAAAGAAATTTCTCAGTTACATTTGTCAAACAGGTTTCAAGTGGCCTCAATGCGAGAGTTATTAACAAAATTGATGGAATCATCGAAATCCATTGATTCCAGCCGAGAATATTTTTAAAAAATTCCTGACCAATAACTGTTGTTACTACAAATATCCCGTATGCAAAAGCAAAAAGGCTGGCAAAAACAGCTGTGCGTTTAATAATGACATCTATGTCCATAAGTTTATGGCGAACAATCGCATATGCAATGATCGAACTATAAATAATAAAAAAGACGTCATGCGGGAAGGGCTCCCATTTCAAATAAGAACTGCTGAAATGTAGGATTGGCGAAAAAATACCTATCATCGAAGCAATGGCAACATACTGTAATTTCGTTCTATTTTTTCTTTCGATTTTCTTTAACTTTTGAATCAGAACAAGAAAAGAAATTAAGCAAATCGAAATATAGTATGCGACAAATAAATGAAAAATTTTCCCAGGAATAAAAACAAATAGCTGGCCGTGATTCTTGACATTTAAAATAAACTCAGGGTGAAACACAAAAAAAACACAACAAACACTAATGCCATATACAGGCCCGAGAATAACTTTTTTTAATGTTGAACGATGATCTTCGGACACATCAAAAATGAACTGCAGTATAAATGGCGGAACCAATACACCCGTTATGTATATAAATCTGACAAGAAGCAAACTAATTTTGCTATTAAACGATGCTACCAGAGGAAACAAGCACCAAAGAGCGGCTAACTGAGTTACGAAAGAAAATGAACGACGCGATGGGTTATGCCAAGCATCGCGACCAACAAAGTATGCCAAAGCAGAACCAAATATAAAGGCAATAATTGCGGCAAAAGTATAAATATTAAAGATCACTTATGCTCCCAAGAAACAATTGTTCAGTAAAGCTCTTCAAAGTCCAGCCAGCATTAAGGAAAGGCCACCATCTGCGATCAAAATTTGTCCACGGATCCAATCAGATTCTTTTTTGCATAAGAAAACTACTATATTAGCTATATCATCAGGAGATGCAATCTTACCCAGGGGCGACATTTTAATCGCTAGTTTTTTTCTTTTTTTATAGTCTGGAAGCGCCTTGACGCCAATGGTATCAACGGGGCCCCCAGAAACAGCATTCACCTTAATCCCTTTTGGCGCAAGCTCAACAGCTAGATAACGGACAGCGGACTCTAAAGCAGCTTTTGCAACACCTATAGCTCCATAACGACTCACATACCTTTGCCCTCCCAAGCTAGAGAGCGCGACAATGTTTCCCCCTCGCTTCATAAGCCTCGCCGATTCTTGACTGCACAAAATAAAAGATCGCGCATTAATATCAAAGATTCTTGTGAGCTGTCCTGATGATAGCTCATTAAGAGGCTTAAATATTCCAAGACCGACGGAATGTACTAAAACGTGAATACTCCCAAATTTTTTTTGAATTTCTTGAAATAAATTTTTTATTTCATCCGGATTTCGCACGTCTAATTTAAACATACACGCTGTCCCGCCAAGTCGTCGAACTTCATTGGCAGTTTCATTGGCAGAGGCATCATTTCTTAGATATGCAATTCCAACTGTCATGCATTCTCTCGCCAGGGCTAGCGCAACAGCCTTTCCAATCCCCCTAGACCCACCTATCACTAATGCAAATTTTTCTGCCACATTGACCTTTAGTTACTAGACGTTCGAAGTTATTATCTCTTTGCCGTCCCAAGAAAAGAAAGGATTAAATCCGTATTTCTCGCCTAATTTGGCCATTTCTCGCATTTTTTCATGGGTGATGGAGCCTCGGCCTATTGAATAAGAGTAAAGCTTTTTCTCAAGAGCTAATAAGAGCGTTTCAACGAAGCACGCATGCATGCCCCCTTTGGGATTAAAGTCCCAAAATAAATCATCGTCGGCTTGAGATACGAAATGCTTTGAGGCCACAATACCTCCTTCGAAGACAAAGAGATCTGGTCTTAGCTGCCCAACTTCTTTGGCTAAATTTGCAGGATAAGATACGTCACAAACTATCGAGTTTTTTTTAATATCGATAGCTTGAAGTAATGTTGTCGTTGAACTTGTGACCGTCACCACAACATCTGCATTGGCTGCTGCTTTGGAGGCGTGTTTCTCGATTGAGACATGGCTGCAAATGGATTTTAGCGATTGAGCCAGCTCATTTAAACGCTGATCATTCCTTGCTACTAATATCATTTCGCCAAAAGCAGAAGCTAGAGCTTTTGAGCAAGCGCTTCCAATGTCGCCTGTTGCTCCTATTATGGCTAGACATGATTCGCGAAGATTTACACGATGAAGCTCGCTGGCGTTAATAATAGCCTGGACAACGCTAGCGGATGTATATACATTTCCGCTTGTTACAGGTAGTGCCGAATCTCTTGCAATGTCAATGCCGCCGTTACCGATAATCGAGGTAAAACCTCCAAGGCCAACTAATCGAGCATTTCTCCTCTGTGCGAGATTAACCAACTTTATGATTTTCGAAACAGCTTCCGTCTGATTTGAAACCATTTCTTTCGGCAATAAAGGGCATAGTATTACATCGCATGTTGCTGTGAGTTTATTAAACGAAAATGGGAATGTAATAATGTTTATGCTCTCGCTAAATTCCGCGACATGATGTGTTGAGAGCCCGGGGCGAGATTTAAGTCTTGCCTGCTCTAAATGATGGACCGTATGTGTGTAGTGCCGCCGATCCACCGGGTGAACAATAAAGGCAAACTTGGTTTCTTGCATCTAGTTAACTACCTTGATTAATTTTTTTTTGATTGAGTGTGCTGCTTGCCTTGCCCCTAAAGCAACAACTGGAATCCCAGCCTGGCCATAACCCTGTGTCGTCCAATGACTTGATAAAAAAAGATTTTCCACTGGAGTTTTTGATGGCATAAAATTTGCATTTATTTGATCGCTTGTGCATGCTAGGCCGTATATAGCACCAGCGTCATTCAATGTGAATCTAGCAATTGTTGGGGGGGTTGCTATCTCGGATACACGAATTCGATCTTTAATACTCGGCAAAACTTCAGCTGTTCTTTTAAGCATCGCTTGTTTAAATTCTTCTTTTTTTGAAAGCCAATAAGCATCGTTTTTGTACGGTGCATTTATTATGCACATTAGGCTTTCACACTGGGCTGGCGTGAGAGAGTGGTCATACTTAGAAGGAAATGCCAAAATCATAGCATCGATATGTTCGTTGCAATCGCCCGCAAATACTTTTCTATGAAAATTATCCGGATCAAGATTTGGCATATACCAAACCGTTCTCCCCCAATCTTGGGGATCAATCATTCGCCCCGTTAAGCCTAAATAAAGAATCACCGCTGAAACCGATGGGATGGATTGCTTTACTTTACGAATGAATTCAATTGGCAACATTTCTTCATTCAACAGTCGTATGAATGTTTGTTTAATGCCTGCTGTGGAGATTACATATCTCGATGGAATCGCACCACATCTCTCGGTTTCAATCCCAACAACTCGCCCGTTTTGTATAAAAATTTGTGTTGCTCTATCTCTTAAACTGATCACGCCTCCGTTATCTTCGAGTTTCTTTTTTAACACATCTCCCAATTTTTTCATGCCACCATCAACATAATAACCGCCATCTGCCACAAATTCTCTGTATAATGCAAGCGCGGTAACAGCGCTAACCCGGTCTGAAGGAACACCTACATTTCCCAAAAAAAAACTTAGAATTTGCTTTAATTCTTTGTTTTGGAAATACTTCGACAGAACAGCATCGAAACTGATATGTCTATAACGTGAGTAATAATTTAAAAAACTTTTAGCACCAAACCCCTCCAATTCTTTAAAAAAACTGTATATTTGGTCCTTTTCGTTTACAAACTCTCGGCTTAAACTTTCCGCCATTTCATTTGTGTTACCGTAAAAATTAATTTTGTATTTGCTTGAAATCACAGTATCTGAGCAACGTGCTCGCTTAACACCTAGTTCGTCGTAAATACCAAGCTCATTAAATATCTTGTATAAATAGCCATCGGGTTTACGGCAGCTGCCGAGAGAATGTGCGCCACATTCAAAAGTAAAACCATCACGCTTAAAATATGAACAGCACCCGCCAACAGCATAATGCTGTTCCGCGATAAAAACCTTCAAACCAGCCTGGGCTAAATAATTTCCGGCAATCAAACCAGAAATACCCGCACCGATAATGGCTACATCGTACGAATTTGATTTCATTCGGCCTACTAACTCTTTACCTTAGAAAACACAACACACGAGTTATTGCCGCCAAAAGCAAACGCATTGTTAAGTGCAATCCGAGTTGTTTTTTTTCTAGAATTGTTAGGCACACAGTCAATATCACATTTGTCATCATGTTCTGTATAGTTGATTGTCGGCGGTATCTCATCTTCGTGAACTGCCAAGCAGCACGCAATTGCCTCTAATGCACTCGCGGCACCCATCGTGTGACCAAGCATAGACTTAATGGAACTGATTGGAATCTGTTGAGTCTTTTCGCCAAATATTTCTTTAATGGCTGCGCATTCGACTTCGTCATTCGCCGGCGTTCCGGTTCCATGAGCGCATATGTAATCCACATCACTTGTAGATATTCCCGAATCGACAATTGCCTTTGACAATGCCCGAACGATTCCCTGCTGATTTGGAATCGTCATATGGGAAGCATCACAACTTAAACCATACCCAAGTACTTCAGCGTATATACGTGCGTTTCTTTTCTGGGCCTCAGAGAAAGATTCGAGCACCAGAAAACCGGACCCTTCACCCAGGATCATTCCTCGCCTATTTTTATCAAATGGGCAACATTTGTTCTCTGCCATAGCCAGCATTCTGCTAAACCCGGTATACGCAATTCTAGAAAAAGCGTCAGCGCCACCGGCAAGAACTTTCGTTGATCTTCCAGACCTGATCAGATCAGATCCGTAACCGATCGCATAATTTCCCGCAGCACAAGCGGTTGGGATTACAATTGAGCAGCCCACAACATTGAGACACTTCGAGACATTCATGGCGATGGTATTGCTCGGATACTGCGAAACAAGACTAGCAGGAACACCAGTTTCACCGTCCTGCACCCACCTTGCATCAGCGCCCTCAATTGCCTGGCACTCTCCCATCGTTGTTCCGACAATAACATCTACCTGACCAAGCATGTTGTCGTTATTATCCGGCATGCCACTATCCCGCAAAGCCATTTTCGCCGCAGCGATTGCGTATTGGGAAGCTTTTCCGCATTTCTTCGATGATTCCAGGGACATGTATTCTTTGGGAGAAAAGTTCCTTACCTCAGCAGCAATTCTATTCTTCAGACCCTCGGTTTCAAATGAAGTTATCTGGCTGAGGCCGTTTTTACCCATCAAGAGGTGTTTCCAAAACAACTCTCGCCCTATCCCAATCGAGGATACCGCGCCCAATCCTGTTACAACAACGCGTTCCATGCTAGTTTTTTGCTTTCATAAGCGAACCCACCAGCTTAGTTACCTGCTCTAGAGTAGCCATCTTTACAAGCTGATCCTCAGGAATCGTGATGTCATATTTTTTTTCTAGAGCGGCCATAATTTCTAACGCGAGCATAGAATCTGATCCTAAGTCCTCGACAAAGTGAGCGCTTGGAGTAATTTTTTCGGGCTCAATTTCAAAAATTTTTGCGATGAGCTTTCTTATCTCATTCTCCAGATCAGCTCTTTCAGTTGCCATTGCCGCCTCCTTTATCAAGCCTCAAATAAACGGTCTAATCAATACCTGCATTTGTTACGATAACCGCTGAATTTATTCCCATAGGGCTAGAATTTGCAACAAGCACGTTGCTTACGCTTAAAGGTCTGGACTGATTCGGAACACAATTAACAGGGCATCTTGCATCATGTTCTTTATAATTAATCGTGGGGGTGACGCACTGATTATTTATCGAAAAAAGTCCGGTTGCGACTTGAAAAGCACCGCCTGCACTAAAAGTCTCGCCTGTCATGGACTTCACAGCACTTACAATAGGTTTTTTCTCATCTCCATAAAACGATGCAATTATTTTCGCCTCGGAATAATCGCCGATAACCGTTGAATTTGCCGATGACACGATGCAATCGATTTCATTAGCGGATTTATTGCAGCGCGACAAAGCATTTTTAATCGCTTTCTTTAGCGCAGTCCCTCTTGGGTTGTATTGATAGGTGCGAGTACTGTCAAAAGAAGTACCGAGCCCTTCGACGGTTCCGTAAGCTCTTGCCTTTCTTCTCTTTGCCGTCTCATGCATTTCCATCAAAAACATCACGGACCCTTCGCCAAGCACGGCGCCATTACGACGTAAGTCAAACGGCGCGCATAACTCTTTATTTCCATTTACTGACCCTGCCAAAAAGCCAAGCTTATAACAGCCCTTGTACGTTTGTTCGCACAGCTCTTCGACGCCCCCAACGAGTACAGCCTGAGCTCTACGGAGAATCAAAAAATTTCGAGCGTACTCTAAAGCATCGAGGCTTGAATTAAATCCTGATGAAATAGTGGAGTTAAAGCCTTTTATTTTGAACCAGATCGAAATTTCACTAGCTGGGGAATTAATAACTGTGTTCGGAAATAATGCCGGATTGACAGCCCTAAGACCACCTTTAATAAATGATTTATCAAATTCACTGATACTTCTTACGCTTCCCATCGTCGAGCCAAGCACAACACCAACGTCATTCGTATTTTCTTCCGTAATTCGAAATACAGCATCGTCCATCGCAAGTTTTGCAGCGCAAAGAGCTAATTTCGTGGTGCGGTCTAAATTACGCAAGCCCTTATCGCCCAGTATGGCTTCTGGTTTAAAATCTGAGATCTCACCGGCTAATTTTGAATTTAACGTGGAAGTGTCGAAAAGCGTCACCGGTTTAATACCGTTTCGACCCTCTTTCAAACCCTGCCAAAAAGCATCCTTGCCGATTCCGATCGGAGACACTACACCGATACCCGTAATTACAACTTTTTCTGAGTCGGATTTATTCATTTAACACACCATTCCGCCATCTACAGGAAACACATGCCCCGTAATATAAGACGCTTTATTTGAAAGAAGAAAAGTTACAAGCGGAGCCACTTCCTCAGGCTTGCCAATCCGCTTCATTGGCACATTTTCAATAAATTCAGCTAGCTTCTTTTCAGGAACCGCTTTTGTCATATCCGTTTCTATGAACCCCGGCGCGATCGCATTGACGCGGATTCCGTACGCTGCCGTTTCTTTGGCCAATGCTTTTGTAAACCCGATGATTCCAGCCTTACTTGCTGAATAGTTAACCTGACCAGGGTTTCCGCTTATTCCCGCAACCGAAGAAATATTTACCACGGACCCAGCGCGACGTTTTAAGAAGCCCATAATCAGCAACTTGGTTACGTAAAAAATAGAATCCAGATTCGTATTCAAAACATCTCGCCAATCATCCTCGGTCATCGTCATAAGAGCTCTGTCACGAGTAATACCGGCATTATTTACAAGAAAATCTACATTAGAAAAACACCGCACCGCTTCTTCGATGAATCGCTTAGCATCGGCTTGATTCCGAAGATCTGCCTGCACGGCAGTCGCCTTAATGCCCTTTTTCACGAGAAGCGCTTTCAACTCAAGAGCCTCTACCTCGCTTTTGTTGTAGTTGAACGCAACATTGACGCCATATTCAGCTAAATCGAGGGCTATCGCCCGACCGATCCCTCGGCTTGCGCCCGTTATAACTGCGGTTTTACCTTTCAAATCGTCCATAAGAACCTAAAACACACCGTGATAGAAATCAAAAAAACCCAAGCTCTTCAGCTTGGGTTATCCATTTATTAAAGTTTTTTTGTTAAGATTAGTGTTTTCTTGTTGCTGTATCCACTGGTCAATCGTTTCTTTCTTGAAGCGCCAGTGCGATCCGATCTTGAAGCCGGGTAACTTGCCGCAGGAAGCGTGTTTATAAATCGTAAGCGGCTTCATGCGCAAATACCCGGCGAGCTCGCGGACCGTAAAAACGCGATTCTCGTCGCCTACCAAGCCATCCTCCTTGCATTCGCTGCGTCATTGTATGAAGAATGCCGTTTAGAAAGACGCAGGGCTAAAAAGGCATTTTATATATTATGCACTCCTTTACTGTTTGTCAATATATTTTTATCAATTTTTAGCAATATTTTTATATTTTATTCATTAACAAGTGCTTGGGGCCAATATATTTATATATACGAGATGTGGTGTTTACCTGGGAGTTTTTGAGTGGTGCGAAGGATACTGTCGTAGAAAAAACTCAGGCTGAGCCGCTTACCCCGTGTTTCTTGAGGCGCTCGATCTCCTGCCGGGACTCGTCGTTGAGGTTTTCGAATGCCGCGCCGCAGAGAAGGCCGCCCTTGACCTGGTCGAATGTCGCAATCCAGCGGACACGGGCACTGATCAGGGTCTTTTTTTCGCCGACGCGGATGTGCACCAGGTTATTGGGTGCCAGGCTTTGGTCTCCGGTCAGAAAGCACATCCCCCCGTCGCTGATATTGACGAGAGAGGCCTTGGTGTTGGCGTCGATTTTAAGAGGTAGTTTTAATGCCAGTCTGGGTGATGAGCGGCGTTCCGAATTGTTTTCTTGGACCATGTTCCCCTCTGGTATGGCGTTTGGTGAAGATTATGGAGTACAGAACTCCGATAAACAAGTCTTTTTTGGAACCCCCTGTTTCGTAGCAGCTTACAATCATGCCTCTCCAAGGCCGTGAAGCGGCCGAGGTCAGGTAATGCGCTTGATCCCTCGTCGGCCTATCGGCCTCCTCGGGATGACAGAAAAAATGTCAGGTCAATCTTTCTTGGGCGCGAGACTGACCAGCGCCGTCGCGGCCAAAGAGACGAAGAAACCGATCAAATTGCCCGGCGAGTCCGGATAAAACACCTTCATCCCGATCCACGCCGCGACGCCGCACGCGCAGCCGGTTAAAGCACCCGACGCGGTCGTTTTTTTCCAATACACTCCTAAAATCATGGGCGCGGCGATGCCGACAAGCAGAATCCCCCAGGATTCTTGAGCCAAGCGATACACGCTCTTGAAATAAAGCGCCAGTACGAGCGAAATGATCCCCAGGAAGGGCACGCTCATCCGGCAGGCCGTCAGTTTCAGCTTCTCGCTCGCGTCGGGCTTGATGAGAGGAACAATATTGTGACCGATGATGCTGGATGGCGCCAAAATCGCGCTGTCGGCCGAGCTCATGATCGCGCCCAAAAGAGCGCCGACCAAGAGCGCGATGAGAAGCGGCGATAAATATTTGAGGGCCAGCTCGATCAAAATCGACTCCCCCGAACTCTCGAGAATCGCGATTCTTCCAAAAATACCTAAAAGAACCGGGATGAGACCGATCGTGATGTAAAGCAGCCCGGACACGATGGCGGACCCGCGGGAGATCGTCACGTTTTTTGCGGCCATGATCCTCGAAAAAAGATCTTGGGCCGCGAGCGATCCGATCCCCACCATCATCCACGCCTGCACATAGTGGAGCCAGCTGGCGGGAGACCGGTCGTGGGGATAAAAATGAAAGAAAGAATCTGGGATCTTTGCGCGAATCGCGCCAAACCCGCCCAAATCCTTCACCAGGATCGGGAAAAGAACGAGGAGCCCGGCCAGAATGATGAACATCTGGAAAAAATCCGCCATCGTGTCCGCCCACATGCCGCCGAGAAACGTATAAACGAGAACGACGCCCGTGGCGATGAGCACCGATGGCAGGAGCGGAAAACCCGTCAGAGAGTTCAGGATGAAGCCAAACGCGAGGAGCTGGGCGCCGATCCAGCCCAGATAAACCGGGAGATACACGACGCTGAAGATCTTCGCGACGCGAATACCGTAGCGGTCCTCGAAAAAATCGATGATCGTCTCGTAATTGCGCTCTTTGAATTTTTTCGCGAAGAAAAGACCCGCAAGAATCAAACACAAGCCCGCGCCGAACGGGTCGGCGATGACCCCTAGAATGCCCTTCTGGAACGCGGTTCCGGATGAACCCATGCATGTTTCGGCCCCGAACCAGGTCGCGAAGATGGTCCCGATCGAGAGTGCCCAGCCAAGACGCCCCCCGGCGATGATGAAATCTTTGTCGTTTTGGATCCGGCGGCTCGCCCGCCAACCGATCCCGAGGATCAAAACGATATATCCGGCCACTCCGATCAAAATCAAAATCCGAGGATCCATCCGAATTCTCCGCACTGCGCCTTTTTTTATGAGAAATCGCCCCTATTTTAATAATCTTTTTTAAGTTTGCAACGAAAACGTTGCGGCGCTTTTTTCTTTCGCTTAGACTAAAGAGATGGAACCGTTTCTTTCTTTCATGTTTTCGTTCGTCCAGGAGGCCGGCGCGATCGCCGTGCGCCATTTTCACGAGCGGCGCTCGGAACTCAAAATGGATTCTTCCGTCATCACCGAATCCGACCGGGAAATCTCCAGACTCATGCATGAGCGGCTCTCCCCGTTTTTGGCGGGCGGCGAACACCTCCTCGTCGACGAGGAAGATCCGCGGCGGGGCGACAACCTGAACGCTTCGGTCTTGAACCGCCACCCGTATCTCTGGTCGATCGATCCCATCGACGGCACGAGGGCCTATGCCAACGGCTTTCGGCATTACGGCATTTCCGTGGGCCTTTTGCGGGAGCTTAAACCCTGGCTGGGCGCGGTGTATTTTCCCTCGATGAACGAACTTTTCTACTGTGACGGCCGTGACGCCTATTTCGTCGAGGACGCTTTTGGGCCGAACGAAAGAAAAACGAAGATCCTCCCCATCGACGAAACCATCACGAGTCGCTCGATCTTCATCGCGTCCGACGAAGTACTCACGCGGTTTCGTTGGGAAGAACGCGAATGCCGGGCCATGGTGCTTTCGACGGCCGTGTGCGAGTTTTGCTGGCCCGCGATCGGGCGAGGACTGGGGTCGCTCTCGAGAGTGCACTTGTGGGATCTGGCGGGCTCGTGGCCGATTTTTGAGAAGGCGGGTCTTCGGATGCGCCGCTTCGAGGATGGGGCCGTTTTGGACCGGGTCGAGCCGGACCTTTTTGTGACGGAGAAAACGCCCTGGAAGCTCAAGAACTACTACATTCTCTCCAGCGAGAAGAATTTCGAAGAATTAAAGTCCCGCCTGCATCCGTCCGCCGACTAATCCGGCGGTTTTTCAGTATTTGACCTTTACGAGCGTCAATCCGTGTGCCTTGGCGGTGGGCCCGGCGAGCTTGCGGTCTTTCGAGCGCAGAATCTTGGGAACACGCGCGGCGGGGATTTGCTTTCGGCCGACTTGAATCAACGTACCCGCGATGATCCGGACCATATGCGTGAGAAACCCGTCTCCCTCGATCTCGAGTGTGATAAGCGGGCCTTTTTTGGATAAGACGAGACGTTTGACGGTTCGAACGTGCGTCTTCCGTGGGTCTGCGGTCATATCACAGAACGCCGAAAAATCATGCCGGCCCTTCAGATGCCTCGCGGCCTTGCGCATCTCGGCCACATCCAGCGGAGTCGGCGACCAGAATGCGAAAGGCGCCTCAAAAACGGGACGGACGGGATCGTTCCATATCTGATACCGATAAATTTTGGATTTGGCACCGTAGCGGGCGTGGAAATCGGAACCGACGGTGCCGGCCGAAAGGACCGCGATGTCCTTGGGGAGATAAAAATTAAGCGCTTCCCGCAAACGGATATCGGGAAGCGCGGATTTGGTTTTAAAATGCGCGACCAGTCCCCGGGCGTGCACGCCGCTGTCGGTCCTCGAGGACGCGGTGACCGGGACTTTTTCCTTCAGGATCCGCTCGAGGAGGCGTTCGACCGTCTCCTGAACGGTTTTTCCTTTGCGCTGGCTCTGCCAGCCTTCGTAGGCCGTTCCGACAAACGCTATTTCGAGACGGACAGTCCGCACAAAATTTCGGCGATTTGAACGGCGTTGAGCGCCGCGCCTTTGCGGAGCTGATCGCCCGAGACAAAGAGACAAAGCCCTTTGGGATTCGAGAGATCCTTGCGGATGCGGCCGACGAGCACGTCGTCTTTTCCGCTGGCTTCGAGCGGCATCGGGAAGTAGTTCTTTTCGCGGTCATCGACGACGCGGACGCCGGGCGCGCTTTCGAGCGTCTGACGCACGGCGGCCAGATCGGGCTCGCGCACCAGGTCCAGCGTGATCGATTCCGAGTGAGCGCGGAAAATCGGCACGCGCACGGTCGTCGGGACGATTTGGATTTTCTCGTTGTGGAAAATCTTTTTCGTCTCGTTCACCATCTTGATTTCTTCCTCGTTGTACCCCTCGTCGCGGATGGGGCTGTTGTGCGAGAAGAGGTTGAACGCGATCTGATGAGGAAAAATTTCTTTTTTGGCCTCTTTGCCCTCGAGGATGTCGCGAGATTGGGTTTCGAGCTCCTTCATCGCCTTGGCACCCGCGCCGGAAGCCGCCTGGTAGGTCGAGACGATGATGCGCTTAATCCGGTTCATCTTGTGAATCGGATAAATCGGAACGAGCATAATGATCGTCGAGCAGTTGGGATTGGCGATGATCCCTTTGTGCTTTTTGATGTCCTTGGCGTTGATTTCGGGAATGACAAGCGGCACTTCCGGATCCATGCGGTAAGCGCTCGTATTGTCGATGACGACGGCGCCCGCCTGCACGGCCAGAGGCGCGAATTTCTTCGAAATCGATCCGCCCGCCGAGGCCAGCACGATATCGACGTCTTTGAACGAGTCTTCTTTCAGTTCTTCAACCGCGATCGTTTCGCCTTTGAAGGAGTAGGTTTTGCCGATCGAACGCGCGGAAGCCAGAAGCTTCAAACTTTTGACGGGAAAGTTTCGCTGTTCGAGGATCTGCAGCATCTCCTCACCCACCGCTCCGGTGGCACCCATGATCGCAACGTTGTATTTGGACCTTTTTTTCATAAAAACTCCCCTATTGAGTCAAATTGTTGATAATCAGCGATCAAACTTTGTCATTCCGAGGCCTGCTCTTAGCGGGCCGAGGACTCAGCCGGCTTGATCCCTCGCTGCGCTCGGGATGACGGTCATACCCGTTCGGCCACCAGGTCGCCGACTTCCCTCGTGCCGTAGCCCATCTTCCCTGCCGAGAGGGACTTGAGTTTGTTGGCCGTGACGTCCATCACCGCGGCTTCGATCCGCTCGGCGGCCGTTTTTTCCCCGAGGTGCTCCATCATCATGCCGCCCGCGCAGATCGCCGCGAGAGGATTGATCACGTTCTGCCCCGTGTACTTCGGAGCCGAGCCGCCGATCGGTTCGAACATCGAAAGACCTTCGGGGTTGAGATTGCCGCCCGCGGCAATGCCCATTCCGCCCTGAATCATGGCGCCCAGGTCCGTGATGATGTCGCCGAACATGTTGTCGGTCACGATGACGTCGAACCATTCGGGATTTTTGACCATCCACATGCACGTGGCGTCGACGTGCGCATAATCGGTTTTCACGTCGGGATATTCTTTGGCTACTTCGTTGAACACGCGCCACCAGAGATCGTGCGCATACGTGAGCACGTTCGTCTTGGCGCACAGTGTCAGCTTCTTGCGCTTGTTGCGATTGCGCGTGAATTCGAACGCATAGCGAATGCAACGCTCGACGCCCTTGCGCGTGTTGCGCGACACTTGGAGCGCGACTTCGTTCTTTTTGCCTTTGTTGATGAACTTGCCCTCACCGACGTAGAGGCCTTCGTTGTTTTCGCGCACGACGACGAAATCGATTTCGGCCGGCCCTTTGTCGCGCAACGGCGTCCACACGCCGGGATAAAGTTTTACCGGGCGCAGGTTGATGTATTGCTCGAGATCGAAACGGAGCTTGAGCAGAAGGCCCTTTTCAAGGATCCCCGGCTTCACGTCGGGGTGGCCGACCGCTCCCAGGAGAATCGCGTCGAATTTTTTGAGGCCCGCGACTTCTTTGTCCGCGAGAACTTTTCCGGTTTTGAGATAGCGTTCACCGCCGAAATCAAAGTGTGTCAGCGCGAGCTTGAAGCCCTCGCGTTTCGAAGAGACGTCCAACACTTTAAGCGCTTCGGCCGTGACTTCGGGGCCCGTCCCGTCCCCGCCAATGACTGCAATTTTATAATGACGATCGTTTTTTTTCTTCATGGTGTCTTTCGATGGGTTGATTGGGTGTTATTCGATCGCGTGCACCGCGCCCGTCTTCGGGCTCGATGCATTCGCGTATTTGCGTTTTTCGATTCGGCCGGACTCAAAAGCCAAACGCCCGGCCTCTACGGCGAGTTTCATGGCCTGCGCCATTTTTACCGGATCTTTTGCGCCGGCGATAGCCGTGTTCATCAGAACCCCGTCCGCGCCCAACTCCATGGCGACGGCCGCGTCGGAAGCCGTCCCGACCCCTGCGTCCACGATGACCGGCACTTTTACTTTTTCGATAATGAGCTCGATATTCAGGCGATTCAAAATCCCCTGCCCCGAACCGATCGGCGCCGCCAAGGGCATCACGCAAACGGCTCCGGCGTCTTCGAGACGCTTGGCCATGATCGGATCGTCGGTGGTATAGGGCATCACCTTGAAACCTTCTTTGGCCAGCTCCTGCGTGGCTTCCAAGAGAGCGAGGTTGTCCGGCAGGAGGGTTCTTTCGTCCCCGATCACCTCGAGTTTGATGTAATCCGACATTCCCGCCGCTCGGGCCAGATGCGCGGTGCGGATCGCGTCTTCCTTGGTGTAGCAACCCGCCGTGTTCGGCAGGAGCATGTATTTTTTGAGATCGATGTGGTCCAGGAGCGATTCTTTCGTGCGATCCAGGTTGACGCGACGAACGGCGACGGTGACCATCTGAGCGCCCGAAACTTCGAGAGCCTTCCGCATCAGCTCGAACGAAGCGTATTTGCCCGTGCCGACGAGAAGACGTGAATTCAGTTCCAGATTTCCGATTTTAATCATTTTTTTATATTAGGCTTCGACGACCGCGCCTTTTTCGACGATGACGATTCCTTTCGGAGTCACCGTAAAACGTTTTTTGTCGCGAACGGGGTCATACCCGATCACGGCATGCGGCATGATGCGCGCATGCTTGTCGATGATCGCATTCTTGATCCGAGCGTACCGCCCGACGTCGACGCCCTCCAAGATCAGCGAGTCTTCGACATCCGCGTAACTGTTGATACGCACGTTGGGGGAAAGAACGCTGCGCTGAACCAAACCGCCCGAGATGATACATCCATCCGCCACGAGCGAGTCGACCGCCACACCGCGACGGCCTCCCTGTGCTTGGTTGAACACGAACTTCGCCGGCGGATATTGAAGCTGATAGGTCCGGATCGGCCAGAGGCGATCGTACAAATTGAATTGCGGAGTGACCTGAACCAGATCCATGTTCGCTTCGTAATACGCGTCGAGCGTTCCGACATCCCGCCAATAAAGAGCTTCTTTGTTGTTGAGATCGATGAAATTGTAAGCCAAAATTTTTCTTTTTTTCTTCCGGATCATCTGCGGAATGATGTTCCTTCCGAAATCGTGCGCCGAATCCTCTTTCTTGGCGTCTTCCGTGAGCTCCTCTTCGAGGATATGGCGATCAAAAATGTAAATCCCCATCGATCCGTAGACGTGCGTCTTGTCCCCCGGGATCGACTTGGGGGCCGACGGCTTTTCCTCGAATCCGATGACGCGATTGTCCTTGTCGGCCTCGATGACGCCGACGCTGTAGGCTTCTTCGATCGGAACGGGCACCACGCCGATCGTCAAATCCGCCTGCGCGCGGCGATGCGCGTCCAGCATCATCGCGTAATTCATTTTGTAAACATGGTCTCCCGCCAGGATCAAAACCTGATCGGGGGCTTCGATTTCGATCGAGTAAATATTCTGGTAAAGGGCGTCCGCCGTGCCCTGATACCAGTGCTCGTCAATTCGCTGCTGCGCCGGCAACACGTCGAGATATTCGCCGACTTCCGAA
>Ga0172375_10002805_pt1 | contig 26938 bp, 20 predicted proteins | sample LakKiv1m_FD_114537 | JGI IMG/M metagenome (GOLD analysis project Ga0172375, IMG submission 114537) | Freshwater microbial communities from Kabuno Bay, South-Kivu, Congo - kab_092012_11.1m | ecosystem: Environmental > Aquatic > Freshwater > Lake | place: Democratic Republic of the Congo...
CTCCAATCATCTGTCCGTAGAGGCTCGCGCCTTTCAAGGAGTATTCTTTCCGCGTCACCTTCGCATTGCGCACCTGGTTCGCGTTGTAGCCCGTCTCCAGCGGCTGGATGATGCTGAACATGCGACCGGTAGGGTCCTGCCCTATGGTTCCCTGGCCTATGACCGAACCTTTCGTGCCATGCAGCTCCAACGTGTTCTGGGCCGCAGCATCGGGCAGATTGAAGTAGTTGTCGACCACACCGTGCGCCCCGTTCTCAAATCGTACCACCAGCGTGGAAGCATCTTCGATCCTGGTCCTGTACTTGTGGGTCATCATGTCCTGGAATCCGCACACTGCCTGGATGCGCGTCCCCATGATCCACTCAAGCAGGTCAAGGCAATGAGTCCCCATGTCGATGAGCGAACCGCCGTGGCTGACCACCGCATCCTGCCGCCATGACGTGGCAATAGGCGGGTACCAGCAGGTCAACTGCGCACGCCCCATCACCATCTGCCCCAGTGCGCCGGCCCGCACCAGCTCACGTGCCTTCACGTTGTAGGCATTGTTCCGCATGCAGAAACCAAGCATGAATTTCACACCGGCTTTCCTGACAGCGGCTTCCATCAGGTCAACTTCATCCGGGGTAACTGCCATCGGCTTCTCGCACAGGATGTGCTTGCCGGCCCGGGCGGCCCGGACAGCCTGGTCACAGTGCACGTCCTGCGGGGATGCGATGTAGACTGCATCGATGTCCTGCTCGAGCAGCTCCTTTTCGCTGTCGCAGCAATGGGGGATCCCGAACCGCTCGGCTACCTTCTTTGCGCTGGCCCGAGTCCGGCACATGGCCGAAACGAACTCCACATCGCGAAGCATCGCCTTTGCCTCGGGTATGGTCCTCCGCGCCGCAATGCCGCCGGCCCCGATAACACCCCACCTGATCTTCTTCATACAGGCCACCTCACCCTACCGAGCCAGCAGGACCACGGCCACGGCCGCAAAGACCACTCCCAGCGCCAACCGCAGGCTGAACGGCTCAGCAAAGAAGAAAACGCAACCGATGCCGGATATGACCATCGAAAGGCTCACGAGCGGCAGGAATACACTTCCCGGCGCAACAGGGATTGCCATGAAAAACGCTATGCCACCCACACCGCAGAGAAGACCGGCAAGAACGGGCCATACGGCCCTGCGGCTGAACACGTCCGACGCTGAAACCCCCTGCCCCAGGAAACAGAAAAGACCGACAAGCACGGAGTAGCTCAGGACAAAAAGGAACATGGAAACGCGCCACGGCAACAGGCTGCCTGCCTTCTTCAGAAACAGGCTGTAAGCCCCCCACGTCAGAACCGTGATCGCCGTCAGAATGCGCCAGTCCATCAACTGTTCAGCCTCCAGCCCAGGTCCTTGAGCAAGTCACAACCCTATTAGCTGCTCCTTGACCCTGCAAGCGCCATCTGGCCGGAACCGGGCGCAACCGAGTACGCAGGAAGGATGGTCGATCCGATGCTGTTGCGATCTTGCGCAATCCGTCGGGCTATACCGCCCGGGGGATGCGCACGATGTTGTTCCCGAAGAAGTTGTGGAACTCGGGCAGGATACTGTGGTCTGACAGGAGCTTGTCGGGGTCACGCTTGGTCGTGGCAATGACCCGCACGTCAAACGGTATGTCTTCAAGGCCGCCAATCCGGCGCAGGACCCTGCTGCGCACGAGGTTGACAAGGTCCTTCTGCAGCCTGTGCGGCATCCAGGAAATCTCGTCAACGATAACCGTACCTCCGTTCGCACTTTCGAGCACGCCGGCACGGGCTTCAACGATACCAGGAACCGCCCCCTTCACGCACCCGAGCATCTCGACTTCAAGGATGGGCTCCGGCAGCGTCGCGCAATCAAGCAAAGTGCAGGGGCTCCTCTTCCTGCTTCCCCTATCGTGGATTGCACGGGCGATGTCCTCACCGCCTTCCGCGCACATGACAATGACGGGTTTGTCCGAATCAATGGCCGGCCTGACCACTTCCGCCCACGGTTCCGAGGCCTGCGCACCGGCAGACTGCGTTTCCTCCGGGACAGCAGGGCGAAGGTCTTTGTCAACAGCCCTCTGGATGTTCAGGAGCAGTTCATCCATGTTCCAGGGCTTCAACATGAAATTGAAGGCGCCCCGGCGCATCGCCTCTTTTGCGACGTCAACAGACCCAAAAGCAGTGAGCATTATGAAAGGAAGTCCCGGCCTGACTTCATGAGCCTTGCTCAATACCGTGATCCCGTCCAGGGGTGTCATGCGCATGTCGCAAAGGACAACGTCAAAAGGTTTGGCAGCGATCAGCTTGAGTGCTTCCCGGCCATCGTCCGAGGATTCCACCTCATGTCCACCGATCTCAAGCACCTTGGAGAGAACCTCCAGGATCGGCCGCTCATCATCCACTATGAGTACCTTTGCCATATGCCCAGACCAATCTACATCGGTTACATACTAGCATAGACCATGGCCGCGTGAAAAGACTGTTCCGGCGTGTCGGCAGGCACCCGGCGTTGCCGGCGGTACACGTCCTTGACTCCAGGCACGCCAGGGCGTACTGATTCCGGCTGCACCGGATCGGAGTAACTATGAAAACATCCAAGATTGAACACCAGGACTGGCTGGGGTTCCCCAGCCTCTTTCCTCACCCTGTATGCCACGTCGGAGTTCCGCTGGGCCCGAAATCCACGTCACTCGGTTCTCTCATGAACCACAAGGGTGATGCCACCGCCTCGGAGGACACAGACGTCACAGTCTGGTACGACAAGCGCGCACTGCACGTGAAAGCCCGGTGCCACACGGCCGCCATGGACCGCATCCGCACACTGGCGGCGCGCAAAACCCCGTACGCGCGCGATGCATGGGGCGATGATGCACTTGAAGTATCGATTGACCCCCGACAGACCAGGCTGAAACACAAACATTTCATCATGCCGCCGAACGGCCTCGCGATCACGTTCATCGGATCAAATAACCGCCAGGAACAGGGATGGAACCCGCCATTCAACTACCGCGTATCTCTTGAGGACAAGGCATGGGTCATCGAGGCCGAATTTCCGTTCGCCATGCTCGGACGCACACCAAAGAAGGGCGAAACATGGGGATTCAACGTCCTGCGGGTGAACAGGTCCGAGCCGACCGGGTATGTCCAGTGGGCTCCCACATTCGGGGACGCGTTGCGCACGGAGCTGCTCGGGGAAATACAGTTCTCCGGGACGCCGGGCAATCGTACGGATGAAATTGCCACGTACATGCGTCGCGCCTCGGAAAGAAAGGCATTCTTCCTCTCTACTATTAACGGCATACGTGAGGAAGACGCCCTTCACGCGCTGGGCATGAAGGACTGGGCCAGCTGGGGCAAGTACCTGGCCGGGCGGAAATCGCCGACTCCCCTCCGGTGGGAGGACTCAATACCGGGTGCGGAGGGAGTCCCGGATTACGACCGCGCCATGCTCATGGAAATGGCCGACACGCTCGTGGAACAGATTGCCCAGTGGTCCATCGAGCCGCCTGATCCCAGGTCATTCGGCATTGAACCGCTGGAAGCTCTGGGGGACGCGTATCTGCTGACCCGTAACCGCAAGTATGTCGATGCCTTTGAGCACGCCCTGAAAATACATGCCAGGCGGATGCGCCAGGTGCAGGACACGGTCACCGCCCCTGATCAATTGCATTACGCCACCAATCCTTACCATGACGCCCAGATCATCCGCACGGAAATGATGTCATACGTCTACCTCTCCATGCGCAAGGAACCGCTGGCGCCCGAAACCCATGCCATCATGATGCTGACGGTTATGCGCGGCTGCCGGTTCGCAACGTTCAATATCAGTTCGGAATACACCTACGGCAACCACCAGGTCTACGAAAGCGGCGGACTCGCATCCGTGGCAGCCCTGTTCCCGGAGTTTCCAGAGAGCAACCGGTGGGCAAACGCGGCAGCCCGCTCGATCCGCCTGCACTTCGAGCGCGAGGTGTATCCCGATGGCGGTTACGCGGAACGTTGCGGTTACCACACTGTGGCGATGGGCTACGTGATGCATGCCGTCGCAACGATCCGTATCAACAAGCTTGAGAAACGGTTTCCCGACCTCATGAACCGGCGCATGCAGGGCACCATCGAGCGCATGCACGACTGGCTGCTGATGATGGTCGCACCCGACGGCACTTTCCCGGCATTCGGCGACTGCGGTGCCTCCACCATGCTCCGCTTCCTGCTGCGTGGCGCGATCGTGTTCAAGCGCCCGGACCTGGCCTGGCCCCTCGCACAGACAGTTCCCGCCATGGTGCCGAAGGGGATGAAGCCGCGCAAACCGTCGCGTCTCTCGGCAGCCCTGGCATCGCACTTCACCATCATGCGAGATGGATGGACGAAGGATTCGATGTTCATGGTAGTGGACAGCGGCCCGCTGGGCGGACAGCACAGTCACCTGGACACGCTGGGCTTCGTTGCGTACGCGAACGGCATGCCAGTTGCCATGGACAGCGGCATCAGCACCAGCTACGACGATCCCCGCTACGTCACTGTGTTCAGATCGCTGCGCGCCCATAACGTTGTTGTCATCGACGACATCGAGACCGAAAAAGTTGCTGAGCGGGTTTCGTGGAAGCCCGGCAAACGTGTGGACAAGGTTGTCGTTCGCAGCCACGCGTACGAACATGCGCTCGGGGTAATGCACGACCGGACAATACTCTTTGTGAAAGGGACCGGCTGGGTCATCCGCGACCGGCTGGTTGGGCCAAAGTCGTTTGATTTCGCCCGGCACCGCGTTGACTGGATGCTGCACACGCCGTACGCGCTGAAGCCGGAAATGCCCGGCGTGCTGCACGCTGCCACCGCCGCGGGGGGACTAGTGGTACTCGCCGGGCGCCAGGGCCAACTCAATGCGCCCATGCTTGAACAACAGCCGGCCTCGATGCCGCCTCAAGAAACACTGCATATGCGGCTGTGGGATGCCGGCCGGCGGCTCGGCAAACATTTTACACCGAACGTCACCTGCCTGGCGTTGCGGAAGAAACCCGTCCACGGCAACACCTGTGAGTTTGTCACAGCGCTGCTGCCATATCGGGGCAATCGTCCGGACGCCCAACTGGTAGAGTCAGGAAAGAGCTGGACACTGAGATTGGGGAAACGCGCGGAGACGCTCCCGTTGTAGACCGATGCAATGGCCCCCTGCTCCCCAGAGGACGAGGCAGCGCCTCGTCCCTACCTGTCTTTCAGACCAGCCTCTGTCTCCTCCGGATGGTAGGGTCGAGGCGCTGCCTCGACCTTGTTTCTACCGGAAGGATCGAGGCCCCGCCCAGTCTGAAGGACCCGAGAGCACGGAACCATCACGCCTTCCCATCAGACATCAGCATCCGGATCTTCTCTTCGACGAGTTCCGCATGGGCCTTGATAGCCGGCGGTAGGATGATGTGCGGAAACTTCTCCGAAGGCGGCAATGCCGCAAGTGAGGCGCGAAGACCTTCAAAGAAAGCAATCCGCCCTTCGGCGCCGATGTTTACCTTGGCTATTCCGTAGCCAATTGAGCGGCGAACGTCGCTGTCAGGAATGCCGCTGCCCCCATGCAGGACAATGGGTATGCTGATCCGTCGGCCGAGCTCCTCGAGCACGTCAAAGGCCAGCTTCGGCTCCTGCCGGTAGACACCGTGCGCATTGCCGATTGCCACCGCAAGCGCGTCGATCCCGGTCTCGCTCACGAACTGTTCGGCTTCATCCGGGTCGGTATACCAGGACGCGTCCGGGGTCGACTCCTCTTCCTCGCCCACCCGTCCCAGTTCCCCTTCAATCGACACGCCCGCCGCATGGGCAATCTGCGCAGCCTGCCTGGTGAACCGGATATTTTCGGCCAGGGGAAAATGTGAGCCGTCTATCATCACACTGCTTGCGCCGAGCCGGATGGCCCGTTCAATGTCGGCAATCTCCTGCGCGTGATCGATGAAAACCGCAACAGGCACACCGGCGGCACGGGCAAAAGAAAGCACAAGGTCGTACAGTTCCTTCTCGCCCGCCAGGTCCAGTTCTTTCTGCCACAGGGATATGATAACCGGGGCCCGGAGCCGCGCGGCAGTTGTGATCACCGTGCGGGCAGAGTAGATATCCCAGACGTTGAAGGAACCAACAGCATACCCTCGCCGCCGCGCCTCACCAAGCATCACAGAAAATGTGGATATGGACATAGATATCAGAAGGACGAGGCAGCGCCTCGTCCCTACCCATCCTTCGGACTTACCCCAGCCTCACTCCCGACGGTAGGGGCAAGGCGCTGCCTTGCCCTTATCTATGACTGACACCGTACGTCTGTTCCCCGCCACCCTGAAACCCGAACCCTGACACCTATCCGCGTGCTACATCAGCCTCTTTCCGAGCGCTTCCTCGTAGATCGCCAGCACGTTCTCGATCTTCGTATCGGGCTGGATGCAGTGCGCCGGCGAGAAGATGTATCCGCCGCCCTTTGCGATCACGTCAATCCTGTGGCGCGCCTCCGCGCGGCAGTCTTCCACCGTACCGTACGGCAGCGTCTTCTGTGTGCTTATGAGCCCGCAGAAGGCCAGCTTGCCCTTGCAGATCTTCCGGATCTTCACCGGGTCCATACCCTTCGGTTCCGGCTGCATGGCATCAAGCACATCCAGCCCCATCTCGATGAACGTGGGCATGATTTCGTGCGAGTCGCCGCAGGAATGCATCATCACCTTCGCCCCGAACTCGTGGGCCAGGTCATAAAACTTCTTGAGGCGCGGCTTGAATACCTCGTCGAAATCGTTCGGCGAGAACATGCGGCCATTCTGGTTGCCGGTGTCTTCGCCCAGCGCAACTATGTCCACCTTACCCTTGCAGGCCTCCAGTCCTTTCCTGAGGAACCGGTACCAGAAGTCAACGCGGTGATCGATGACTGCCAGCCCGACTTCGTCCCTCAGCGCAATGTCCGTTACAACCTGCTCCATGCCGCGTCCTCGCGACACCCCGTTCAGGATGTCCGGCATGCCGGCATGGCCAAGTACCACGGCGTAATCCTTGTACCGCTCGCACTGCGTCGGCAGAACCGAGTAGTCGTAGTCTTCGACCTTGGGCCACGGATGCTTGCGCACATCGTCCATGGTCTTGATGTCGGCCAGCGGCTGGATGGCGGATTCGTCGTAGGTGCCGGCAACGGCATTACTCACCCGGCGATAACCGGTGCCCCACTCGTCAAAGGTTATGCCGTCACGCGGTGGTTTCAGCTTGCCGCGGAACTTGGGATAGATCATGCGGAAATCCACACCGAGGCTCTGCAGTATCAACTCGTCCTGTGAAGCCAGGATCCCGGGCTCAATCTGCGCGGCTGCGCTGCCGCCCTTCTGTTTGGCAAAATGTCTGTGGAGCCGTTCCTCCATCTCGGGCGTCAGATACGTCTGGATCGGCACCCGGTCCGGTTCTTTCCACGACAGTGATATGCGTACGCGTTCTTTCGAGGTCATGATAGCTTCCTTTCTCCCATAGCGGGACCGAGGTAACACGTCAAGTACTCCTTGCCAGGAGCGGCCTCCGGCAAAGGTAGGGCGCTTCTCACAATTACTGTAATCCCGTCGTCCCACCTACTGCGGGAACGGACCTTCCCTGCACTCCTTCTTGAAATACGCCACGACATCGGCCGGCAGGGACGGAACATCAACGGGCCTGCTCCCATGGCGCAACGAATATGCCGCCTGGCAGCCCGCGGCCACGCTGTAGCGGGCGGCCACAGGACAGGTTGACGCCTTGCATTCCCCGCGCACGTAGGCAAGGAACTCCCGGACTATACACGGGTCAGCACCGCCGTGACTGCCACTGGTGGGATGCATGAAGAACTGCTTGTCGCCGTAAGGATTGTCATACGTGCGTTTGTTCCACAGTCGTACAACCGACTCGGTCACGTTCTCGATCCGGCCCTCGGTCCCTATGACCGTATAGTTACGCCAGCCATCAGGCGTGAAGTGGCACTGCTGGTACGACGCCAACACGCCGTTGTCGTACTCCATGAGCATCATGCTCAGGTCTTCGACGTCCAGCTTCGGATTCAGTCCTGTCTGTTTCGCCGGCGGCCAGTTCTCGACGTGCCAGCTCGCGTCTCCACGTTCACCGTACTTGCGGCGGCGACCCATCTTGTTGTAGACCACCAGTCCCCCCATCGCAGTCACCCGCCTCGTCAGCCCGCCGCAAAGCCAGTGCATCACGTCGAGGTCGTGGCTGCCCTTCTGCAGCAGGAGACTGGTGGCATACCGGCGCTCGGCATGCCAGTCCTTGTAGTATGCGTCGCACCCGTAACCGACAAAATGCCTGCACCAGGCTGCTTTTACTTCACCGATGGCTCCCTGGTCGACCAGCTGTTTCATCTTCAGGACAAACGACATGTGCCGCATGTTATGGCCTACGTACAGCTTTGCCCGGTGGGCATACGCTGCTTTCAATATCCGGTCACATCCACGGATCGTGATCGCCATCGGCTTTTCGAGATAGACCGCCTTGCCCGCCTCCAGCGCAGCCACGGCGCACTCCTCGTGCATGAAATCGGGCACGGTCACAAAAACAGCATCCACGTCGGACCTGTCGACTACCCGCCGCCAGTCGGTGCTGACGAACACGTCGGTTCCGTACCGCTTCCTGTAGTCGTCAAGAACCGGTTCCCGCGTGTCCGCGGCCGCCACAATGCTGCTCCCGCCCCTCGGGTTGTGAGCCGCGGCGGACAGGTATCCACGTCCCCCGGCGCCGATAACACCAATTCGTATCCTGCTGCTTGCCCCACGTCGCTTCATCCTATCTCTCCCCCCCCCGTCTGCCGTAACGATCCCAAGACGGATGTAGCCGGCCTCGATGAGGCCGGTCCGGGGTCGCCGACCCCGGCTACAGTCTTACGTCAGTTCCAACATCCACTCGGTAACACGACAATCGCCATTCCGAAATCGGCGTTCATCTACATCACTCGGCGGTTCCTCCGAGTTTGTCATCCCTTCCCGATCAACTTCCGCTTCTTTTCCAGGTACTGACAGTAGTTCCTGTACGATATGTCCGGCGGCACCAGGTGGTCCAGGTGCGGAATGTAGCCGCCCTGCTCGATCAACGGCTTGATCCGCTCAAGTTCCCTGTCAATCGCACGGCCGCCCTCAACCAGCGGCGCCTTGCCGATCCCGCCGCGGATCCGCATTTCCTTGCCGAATTCCTTCCGCCACGCGAACGGGTCAACACCGGCCGCCACCTCGAGCGGGAACATGATGTTCACGCCTTCCTCGAGCCAGTTCTTCACGATGTCGTGCGGGTTCCCGTCGCAATCCACGATGCCTATCACGCACCCGCGCTTCTTCAGTTCCTGCTGGATACGGTGATACTGAGGCTGCAGGAACACTCGAAACATTTTCGGCCCCACGAACGGGCCGTTCTTGCTGGCCATATCCTCCCACCATCCGGAATGGTCGATGGGAATATCCATCGGGATCCGCCGGATCTGCCGGATCGTCAGTTCAGTCATGTGATCCACCATGTCGTGTATCATGTCCGGATACTCGTAGAATGCGATAGACAGATTCTCGAAACCCATCCATCCGCGCAGCATGCCGTAGGGCCCCGGGCACCAGAGGGTGATCATCTTGCCTGCCGCCGCTGCCATCCGAGCCCGTTCAAAGTCCGCCTGCGGAATTTCGCGCACAGGATCATCAGGGCGATGACGCTGCTTCATTTCCTTCCAGTCGTCCGGCGTTTTGACAGGGAACTCAATGTAGTGAGGTATAGAACTCTCATCCTGATCGGACAGGAACCGTTCGGCGATGCAGCCGCTCGAATCGCGCATGATCGTCGAATGAGCCCGCTTCTCGATAATCTTATCCTCGAACACGGGATTCATGCCGAGTCGCAGGTCGATGCCTTCATGCTCAAGCACGTCGAACCCGAGGAAGTCATCCAGCTTCCGGAGGAACATCTGGTTCTGATCTTCCTTTGTCAGGTTGGCCTTCATCCCCTCCTTCACCCACCGGCGGATCGTCTGCGGCCAGTACCCGAACTCGATGTCCGGCAACCTGTCGACCTTCTGGTACGTGTAAACGCGGTAGTAGCGGTCCTTCACTTCCTTGCGCATGGTTTCTCCTTTTCGGAAAGGACGACCCAGCGGGTCGTCCCTACCAGCCCTTCGGGCTCACCTCTGCTTCACTCCGGCTGGTAGGGGCAAGGCGCTGCCTTGCCCTTCGTATCTCCAGAAGGGCGACGCAGCCTGCCCTGAGCGCCGCCGAAGGGCTGCCTCGACCTTCCGGAAACCACAAATACGGCCAATCCTCCCAATTCGCCACCAAACCCTTTCGAACCGGGTTGTTCAGAATGTAGTCAGCCTTCTCCTGCCTGCTTTCATCCGAACGCAGCCGGTGTTCAAAGAAGCCCCTCTGCCATCGGATCGCGCATCTCTTCCGGATCCAGTCTTTCCACCCGCGCACGACATTTCGCATGACAACCTGTTCGAGGGGAAAGGCCACGAGCATATGGACATGGTCCGGCATCAGCAGCACAACATACGGATACCATGCCCCGCGCTCAACCCTGTTCGACACGGTCTCGAACACGGCGCCAGCAACGGAATCATGACAAAGACTGTTCTTTCCGCGTTCCTCACAACAAAGGGTAAGGAAGAACACAGCATCCGGCCGGACCCATGACGGGATCTCATGACACAGGTGCTTTCGCGTTGGCATGCCTAGCTATCCTCAACAAGGCCGAGGCGGCGCCTCGGCCCTACCTTTCTTTCAGGCAATTCCCTGATCTTGCCCTCCGTGTCTCCAGAAGGGCGACGCAGCGCGTCGCCCCTACCCCTCATTTGAACAATCCCCTGATCTTACTCCCGGTGGTAGGGGCAAGGCGCCGCCTTGCCCTTCTTTCATCCGTAGAAGAACAACCGGCTGCGGTGTGGTTCGCCGATATCAACCGGCAGGCCGTTCTCCATCAGCCGCCGCCCCGACAGTCGTTGGCGCTTACCCGTATCGGCATTCTCCAGGGTATACGTCCGCCGCGGATCAAGCCCATGCAGGCGTAATTGAGCCGAGCGATATGGCGACTGATGGCGCCGGAACACCATGACGAGGCCCTTCCCCATGTCCGGACGGTGCATCTGGTAAGCCGCCCACTGGTCTGCCGCCGTCGTACAACCTGTCAGCGGGTAGTAGTCCCCGCGGAAGAACGGCTGCGCCCTGCGGTAATCGGCCATCATCTTCCTGTGCCATTCCCAGGGGTAATCCGGCTTGACCGGTGTGTGCTCATACGGCGCCACTGCGAACATGAGCGCCGCACCGAAAGAACTCCTCACCCGGTACACATCACCCGCGCTTGCCGGCATGCTGCTCCACACGCCCGTTCCGTGCAGCGGCACCCAGTACGAAAGGCCCATGCCGTGTACCTGGCCGCCTATCGGATCGTTCGTCGGCCAGCACTGCCAGTCGCTACGCCACAGCGGGATACTACGGCTCACCGTTTCGAGGTCAATCCGCCGTCCACCGCTGGAACAGTTATCTATGATCAACCCCGGGCACCTCTGGCGCAGCGCATCCCAGAACTTGTACAGTCCTTCGATATGCCGGATCTCGGTTACGCCCTGCCTGTCCTTCGTATCGGCAGCCCGCCAGTACGGCAACGGATCGAAGTTGAAGTCCTGCCGGTAGAGCCCCACGTGGTTCTTCTTGATGAACGCCACCATGTAGTCGGTGATCCATTTCAGCGCCTGCGGATTGCCGAGGTCCAACAGCAGGTTCTTGTTCTCGCCCCTCTCGCCCAGGAACCAGTCCGGATGCGCCGCGGCCCACGGGGTGCCACTGATGGCGCGTTCCGGCTCGAACCAAAGCAGGAACTTCATTCCCGCTTTCTCTATCGCCTTCGCCAGTGGCAGCAGTCCCTTCGGATGTGCCGCCGGGTTGATGGTCCAGTTGCCAACATGTTTCCACCAGTCACCGGTAAACTCGTCCGGCGAGTAGCTGTCGGCCGGACCATACCAGCCGGCATCCATCCAGTAGTAGTCGTAGCGGAGTTTCTCGAACCTGTACATCGCCAGCCGCTCGAAATGATGCTGACTCTTCATACCGCCCCAGTGCGCAACGGCGAACGGTCCCGGGATGGGTTTTCCGTCCAGCCTCGGAACGTACTGATCGAGCAGCAGCTGTCGGAGAAGGTTGTGACCGGCCTGGCGATCCTTCTGCCAGAAGACGAGCAGCATCCGCGGCGTACGAATGCCCTCACCCGGTCGCAGCTTGAGGTGCATCAACTCCATCCCGGCCCGCATCCGGACCGGACCATCACCCTGTCGCGCAAACTCAGCGCCCCACTGGCCTGACCAGCCCACCGCAGTGATGACACCCTTGTGCCCGCTTTCGAGATTGAAGAACGGCAGCCACGAATTGGAGCTGCGCCCGCCGCCTGCCGCCATCCTCACGGTGGCCCCGGCGCCAATAGGTTCACGCATTAGTTCAAAGTCTGAGATCGTGCACGGCGAACCGCGCGAACGGTACAGGCTCGTGTCGCCAGCTGCAGGCCATACCATGTCCAGCGCCTGCACATCCTCGATAGCAGGCGTATCACGCCTGCCGGTATTGCGGAAATGGAGGACCCATTCAACGGCAGGAAAATCCTTGAACTCCGTCATATCCATTCTGCAATCGATGCCCGTCTTCGGATCACGCCATGTCGTCTGGTGAAGAATCCTTCCATTTCCGGCCTTACATGAACTGACAGTATGCTTCCACTGCGGAAGCAGCTCGACTGAGCTCCTGCCGCCATAGCGGAACGAGAACGGAGCCGGGTCAGGAACAGGCAACGACAGCATTGCCGCATTGCCCAGTCTGATTTCGCGACCGCCAATCTCAACGGCAGCGTCAGCCCAGTCGGCGTGCGCGTAGTGGATGCTGCCGGTAACAGAACGGGTGCGGAGGATTACCGACTGCGTACCGTGTGGAAGACAAACATCAACGGGAACGCCTGCATCCCCCACGCGGCAGGCAGGGCTCTTCCATATGGTGCGACCTTCAGACTCCACCGAGAAGACCAGCCGGATAGCCGTGGCCTGTACCCTGGTATCCGCGTTGTCATCGATGCCCACGACAGCCCGGACCCGGCTCATGGCCTTTCCGCTGTGGACAACGATTTCGCCGTCCGCGTGTGTTCCGAGTCCGGAGGAGTATGACTTGCCGCCCAGGCAGGGCGGTTTCCCGCAGATCGCCTTGTCCGCCTGCAGGGCTCCCCACCCCTGCCTACGGCATTCGACCAGCACGCCGGGCCAGTCCTTTCGACCCGTCAACACGCTTACCCACTGGTGGACAGCCGCCTGCATTTCCTTGTCGATGGTCATAGTCATAGCTCCCCGGGCTTTCTGCATTCGAGGGTGCACACTAATGCCGCAGGCAGTGCTGTATCAAGCAATCAGACGGCTGGGGCTTACCCTCACATGTCCGATGGATTGGCATCGCCGAACGTGGTTCGGCTCCTACAGCAAGTGTGAGGACGACGCAGCCCTTCGACCTTCTTCTTGCTGGAGGAGGACGTTTCGTGGCGCAGTCTTGTTCCATCGACGAGGGCGATTGATGCCATCCAAGCGTCAGGTTCTCTACGGCCGCTGGACTTGCTTCTTGAGGTCTGCGGGCAGGGAATCCCATAGCCCGGGATGTCCTTCGACAAGCCTGACGATATCGGCCAGGTCTTTGACCCGCTTGCTCTGTCGGCGAGACGGTTCGGACCAGGCCTTGATCTTTCCCCTGAGCGTGTCTCCAAGTGAGGCAACACGGAGAAGGATGCCATGAACGTCGGCAGCTACGGCACGTGAAGGATAGTCCCTGTAGAACTCCTCGGTACTGATCTGGACACTGACGGCAGATCGTCCCTTCAGATTGACCGACCATTCCTGTTTGTCGGCCCTGAAACCAGCCTTCTCGAGCAGCGTAACCGCACGCTCAACATCCTCCGACGCGATCACCAGATCCACATCCTGCGTCACCATGGGGTGTTCGGCCCAATGGTTCACGGCAATGCCATCGATGGCGCACCACGAGATGTCGGCCCGCTCGAGACAGTCCACGAGCCGCATGACATCGTCCGTGCCCCCGGCGGTCTGCCAGTCATAGAATTGCTTCGCCGTCATTACATTACCTTACCACAGGCCCGACATCTCGTCATCCCCCGTGGATGCACGTTGTCCCCTGCAAAGTGGTAGAGCCGGTTTTACACCGGCTGTAGCCGACACGAAGTCGGCTCTACCCTGCGCGACTGAGGCATTACCCTGACCTTCCTTTTCCCGTTGTGCCATCCATACCGGAGGCGTAGTCTGACCACCAGTGGGTTACGGTAGTTGCGCACATGCACATCCCCCTTGGCAGCGCACAGATGAACGCAAACAAAGGACGGACATGAGAATACTGGCGACCACATGGACCATGATGTTGTTGGTGCCGGCAGCCGTTTTCTCCGGGTACGTGGTGGATTTCCAACTGCCTACCACAGACACCGTAGTCACGGTCTGCATCGGAACGAATGGCACGGCCTTCAAAGATTTCGACAACTATGTTGAAACGGTCAACAAGGCAAAGCGAGGGGTCGGGTTTCGGATCAGTATCAGTAACTTCATGGTGCGCGCAGATGGAATCACCCTCACGTTCAAGGCTGAGCACGCTGTGCTGACCGGTTGGCAGTCGATAGATGCCGGTTCCAGGACAATCAAGACCCCCATCATCAAGACATCATCCGTCGGCGCGACTCTCCAGGACATCATCACAAACACCTGGGTCCATGTCGGTGTCTCTCCGAACCCGGCGACGGGCGACAAGCCGGCCATGATTCGGGTGAGAAGAGTCGACACAGCTCAAGAAAGGGGCGCAGCCCAACGTGTAGGAGCCGCAACACCTTGCGGCGATGGCATATGCCCGGCTGAAGCATGGCTGAATGAACATCGCCGAACGTGGTTCGGCTCCTACAACTCTTGTACAGACTCGCTCACGTGGTTTGCGGCATGAAGAAGATCTACACAGACCAGAACCTGACACACTGCGATATGGTGCGCGGTTGCCTTGAAAGCTCCAGCATACCCTCCGTATTGCGAAACGAGTACCAGAGTCGCACAACAGGGGGTGGATTTGGCAGTCCGCTCGGATTCGTATGGCCAGAGGTTTGGGTAGTGAATGACGAGGATCTCGAAAATGCAGTAGTTTGCATGAGGGAGGCCGACTTCAGCTTCCTCAAGCAGTGAACGAAAGACAGCGCAGGCAATCGCGTCTTGAGACATGCCAGTACCGGCGCTACGCTCATCGCCCGAGTTTCGAACGATAACATGGAAAAGAAGAACAAGACACTTGCCTTCGTCTGTCTGTTACTCGGGCTGATCGTCGTCCTTGCCGGCTTGAGCTGCTGGCGGGCCTACCGGCGGGGACACGCGGCCGTTGCAGAGACGCTCGCTGCGGGCGCGAAGCTGAACAGCATCGGGCTGTCCCGGCAATTCGGCGGTGAGATCGGTCAACCCGCATGGCTGCCGCACTGGCAATTCGTGTTCGCCGGTAGCGCAAACAATGTCGAGACTGCTCATGTCGCACTGGTATCCGGCGCCTGCGTTGTACCAAAGAAGGAGAAGACCGCGAGCAAGCAGGCGCCCCACCTCCAGACTCCGGGCAGGAAGTTGCTGCCCAACATAGACAAATCGCTGTCAAAGCCGGGAAATGTCCGCCGCATGGAGGAATAACACCGTGCGTAAATTGCTGATACTCGCCTTTGCCGCAAACCTGGCACTGACCGGTATCGCGGCCGCACTGGCACCCGGAACCATCGCCGTCCACTTCGGCGCCGGCGGTGAACCGGACGGCTGGGGTTCGGCTCACGCAAATGCAGTCTTCATGGCCGGCATGAATCTGCTGATGTTCACCATGTTCTTCTTCCTGCCCAAACTGATCAAGGTTACTCCGGCACGATGGGTCAACATGCCGAACAAGGACTACTGGTTCAGGGAGGAAAACAAGGCACAGATGATCGTAATGCTCACCGCATACATGGACGAGTTCGGCGCCATGATGTTCGCGTTTCTCTTCCTGGTCGGCGTGCTTGTGCTCCAGGCCAACGCGTCCAGGCCGGTTCACCTTCGTGAGGACCTGATGTGGATCGGACTCGGGTTGTTCCTTGCTTACACGGTGTACTGGCTCGTAAGGTTCATGCTGGCATTCAGGATTCCGAAAATACCCTAACGACTGCGTGACGTTCCGCAACGGCAACAATTACGGCGCATCAGGCACCGGTGTGGCAATAGCAAACCTCCCGGCTGTGCCCCTTCCTTGACCGGAACGATGCAGTTCAGAAAGGAGTGTAACCGCAGATAGACGCGGCGGCACGCAGATGATGAGAACCACTGGACCCTTCTATTCTACCCACCGTTCGGTGGGTAGAACAAAAAAGACTCCGTCTCTGCTCCACAATCGGCGTTCATCGGCGTATATCGGCGGTTCCTCTTGTCTTCAACTGAATTGTCCCAGCTCAGCTTAAAGGATAACCTTCTGGTGGTGTCTTAGCCCTGGAGGCGGAACCCCAGGCCGCCATAGAACGGGGCGAGGTCGCCCCGTCTCCAAGATGAACATCGGAAGAGCCAGTGCCCTACCCCCGTCGCCCCGGAATCACCGGCAGGATGATGTGCGACGGGTGTTCTTCGTCGTGGTAGATCGACTGTTGCGCAACCCTGATTTCCGTGTCTGTCGCCGGATCGTTCCCGGTGTTCAGGTTCCGATCCCACAACGGGAAATTGCTGCTCATGATGTCCACCCGTATGCGGTGCCCCCTCTTGAAGACGTTACTGGTCACAAGCATGTCGATGGTGAATTCGTATACCTCGCCGGGCTTGAGAAGCTTCGGTTTGCCCCAGACATCTTCGCGGAACCGTGCCCTGATGACACCCTCGGTCATATTGATGGACCGCCCGTCAGGATACACATCGGTCAACTTGGCAATAAAGTCCGTGTCGCGCGCCGAAGATGACGCAAACAGCTTCAGCACGACCGGACCGGTCACTTCGGTGTCCTGCTTCAGAACATCGGATGTGTAGGTGAGAACGTCCTTTCGTTTCTCGATCGGCCTCTGATCGAACGGACCGGGCTTCGCGTGCTCGTAGAGCCCCGGATTGTATGGACCCACGGAATGGTTTCCGCCAAGTGTCGGAACCGGGTTCTCGGGATCATAGACATAACGGTCCGGTTTACCTTTTTCCGGGACATCCGTCCCGAGTCTCCCACCCAACTGCAGGTAGTAGTTTACGTACCTGGTGCGCGCCAGCGGCCATTCGTATTCATCGCGCCAGCGATTCAGCCCCATTACGAAAATCCTGACCGGTGCCTTCTGGAACTGTGCCGGGGTCCCACCATGCAGCAGACAATCAAGCCAGCGGAACGTGGCATCGTTCTGGGACAGCGCGTCCTTCCCGAAATCCAGATCCCCAAGTTTCGTCGTGCCGTTGATTCCATGCATCCACGGCCCCATCTGCACCCGGTGACTGTCGCGCAGTTTCCGGGTAGGCGCCTGTTCCCTCAACGCGACGAAGTTCAGCATGGTTTCGGACGGGTAGTTATCGAACCAGCCGCCCGTGATGAACACGGGTACACGATACTTACTGAACTGTTCCCTTGCGTTCAGGTTCTTCCAGTATGCGTCATACCGGTTCCGTCTTACGGAGTTGCGGTAGTGCTCCAGCGGGCCAGCGCCGGTGAACTCGTCCATGCGGATGATCGGAAGCTTGCGCAGCAGCTTCCCCACCTCGAACGCAGGCAGGAGATTTGCCTCCGATATCCGGCTGGACGACTCGACGCTCAGCCAGCTCCACGTCAGCGCGAGACTGAACACCCCGTCACAATAGAACGCCCTCTTCCACCAGTCTCCCGGGCAGAAGCGCGGGTTGAGCGCGGTGAGCTGTTTCCCCGCGACATGGCCTATCGCATACTGCGTGTAGGCCAGGTACGAGTCACCGTACATCCCGATCTTCCCATTGCACCACGGTTGACGCCGGAGCCATCTGATCGTGTCATACCCGTCACTGGTTTCGTTGACCAGTGGCACCCATTCCCCGCCCGACTCGTAGCGGCCGCGGCAATCCTGCACCACGAGGATCATCCCGTTCGTCGGGAACGAGGTATCGACATAGTTCACCCGGTTGTACGCGGTGCGTATCAGGACCACGGGGTAACGGCTGGCCTTCTTCGGGAAGAAGATTGTCGCAGACAGATCAACACCGTCACGCATGCGCACTTTGACGTTGCGGGCCACCATGCACCAACGGGCCTCGCCTGTAATACCCGGTAGTCCTGCTGCTTTCGTCATGTCAGATATCCTCCGGCCGGTAACGCATTGCGGCAATGTAGAACTTCCCGAACAGGTTGGAGTACCAGGTGGTAAGGATTGTCCCATCCGGTAGCTGACCACTGGTAGGGTAGCACGAATCCTCATTCTGCAGGTCCATCGTCAGGACACGTGTATGCTCCGTATCCCATGACCGACCTTCATCCCGGCTCACGGTAACGTAAACGGAGCCGGGGTAGTAACGCGAAGCATGCGTGCAGAGGATTCGACCATCAGCCAACTGGATAAGGTGCGCCGGGGAGGACATGCTGCTCATCTGTGTGGGCATGAACGGGCTCCACGTCTGCCCGTCGTCTGTCGATTCCGACTGCAGCACCGCGCCACGTTCGATGTAGTTCGTGCCATCGGCCGGCTGTGAACGGCCGAGCATGAGCAACCGCCCGCTGCGTGTCAGCAACAGTGTACACTCGCCAATGATAAACGGATGATCCGGTACCCTTGCCAGCACCCTCCAGTGTCTGCCATTGTCGTCGGAACAGAACACCGCTATCTGGTAGGCGTGCGGATCCGGGTGAACGCCGTCCTTCGACAGCGGCATGCAGTTAGCCGCAACAAGAAGTCTTCCGGACGGCAGAAGGATCATGTGGCGTTCGACTTCTCCGTAGGGATGCATCCCCGGCACCGTCATCGGCTTGTCCGAAAAACGCCACGTCCTGCCCTGGTCTGACGACCAACCACACCAGAGCGTGGGGCCGGTCATCGCGGCAATGTCCCAGACAGCCTTCTTGTTGTACTCACTGCCCGCCCGGTAGTCCGTCACAAGCCACTCGCCGCTCGGCAACTCAAAGACCGGTGCACAACGGTGATCCGCACGGCCCAGGTCGAAGAGCACTTGTTTGGGGCCCCAGGTCTTCCCGCCGTCTTTCGACCGGAATATGACGATCCTGCCGTCGTCCGCCAGGTGATCAGTCGCCTCGCGTGCCGTGATCACCGCCTCCCCGCTGCGCAGCACCGTCAGCGTCGCCGGATGGTAATGCAGCGTTTCGTCCTGGTGGACAAGAAGACGTTGCCCGCGGATACGCTTCGGGAACAACTCCGGGTACACCTGCGAATAGAGCATCTGGTGCGACAGGCGCAGCTGAACAAGATCGCTCTGCAGCTGCGCCACCTCGTCCCTAAGCGTGGCGAGATCAACGCGTAGTGCATCGCGGCGCGCGGAGACATAGAGGAAAGAGACCGTGCCTGCAGGTGGCGTATCAAGATCAACCCGCAGACACAGGCGTTCCCCCGCCTTGACATGAGCGGCCGGCACGAAAAGACGGTAGAAGCCGGAAAGGCCATGGGAATCCCAGAACCGGTGCGGCGCTTCCACCAGCGAAAGAAAACGTCTCGGTTCAAAGCGCAGAACAAAACCGTTCGCTTCCGTCGTGTAGGGCCCACCATGCAGACCAGTCCATCCCAGCGGGAACTGCAGCCGCGGAACACCGTTAACCGACAGCGTGGCGGTGACGTATGGGAACGCAGGGCGCATCGGACGCACCTGGCTACCGCCTATCCATGTGAAGACTGTGTCGACGGCAAGTCCGGCCGGACTTGTTTCCCACTCCAGTGATTTCCGCCCCGCGTAGGCGGAGTCGGAAATCCTGCGCGGGTCGGCGAGGGAAGGCGTTTGCCCGCGGAAGTCCGCCGGCCTCACCCCGGAAGCGCCGGGAACGATCCCGCAGATCAGTTCTTCCCCTTCCGCGAACCCCGGCGCCCAATCAAATCCTTCGAGTTCGTTCTCGAATCGGCGATTGCCGGATCCTTCCATGTACTGGCTGAACTTGACGGACATGGGACATTCCCCCCTGTTGAATGGAGCGCAAACTACTGCCGGCACGCGGCGATGTCAAACGGTTGCGGGGACGCACGCCGCACAATCACGTCCGAGGACGAGGCAGCCCTTCGACTAAGCTCAGGACGGGCGCGTCGTCCCTGTCTGCCATCCAGAAGACAGTTGTCTCCTTCCGGACGGTAGGGGCAAGGCGCTGCCTTGCCCTCTCTGCCTTCAGAAGGGCGACCCGGCGGGTCGCCCCTACCCACACGGGAGATACACCGTCTCGTATCTCACGCGAGTTCCCGCTCCACTTCGGCCAGCGTGACGGGCTTGCCGTGGGTTTCAGGTACCCGGAAGACCGTTACAAGCAGCGAGATAAGCGCCACGACGGCAAGGACCGCGAAGAGAAGCATGTACGCCACAGGCGGGTAGATCGTGCCCGCATCTGTCACCCGTGCTTCAGAACGGTACATATCCAGGAGCATGCCCGAGATGTTGCCGAGAACACCGACCCCGAGGTACGAAGCGCCGTTCAGCACGGAGATCGCGACCGCGACCGCATCCGGCCTGTTCAGTTCCTTCATTGTCGCGACGCTTGCGGGACTCGCGGCAGTGGACAGCGCGAGGAGAAGATATCCGGCGAGGAACAGCCAGCCTGGGGCCCCGGCCCACACGCCCGCAAGCATCACCAGGGTCGCCGCCAGGAGCATCACGGGAGCGGCTACAAGCAGCGGCTTCCGGCGTTGACCGGTGAGCCGCAGCAACGGCCCTCCTGCGAGCCCTGCCAGCCCGCACGTGAGGGCCATGAGCAGCACAAACGTCGCGGCGCCCGCGGAACCAAGGCCGGAGACATCCTGCAGGAATTTCTTTCCCACCACGGTCTGTATAACAAACACCACGGGGAAGTTCACCAGGGCCACGACCAGCAGCGGCCGGCTCCGCGGATTGCGGAAGACATCCAGCAACAGGCCGAGGGGCATCTTCTCGTGCCGCACCGCGGCCTGCGTCAGTTGCCTCAACACGAGGATTGCCCCGCACAAGGCAATGACCGTCAGAACCCCGGCTGCGAACAGGGTCGGCCGCCACCCGAAAGCGTTCACAGCGCGCTCGAACGGGAGTGTGGCCGCAATGTTCCCCGTATAGCTGACGAGCAGCACCACCCCCACCAGTCCCGGGAAGTGCCTGGCCTCGAAGAGCGTGTCGACCTCCTTGATGATGCTCAGGTAGACGAAACTGGAACCGAACCCTATCAGTGCCCGGCTTGCATAGAGGCCGGTCACGGAATTCGTCACGGGAAACCACAGCGCCCCTGCGCACATGAAGAAACTTCCGAAGAGCAGTGTTCTCCGTCCGCCGTGCCTGTCGGCCGCCATTCCAACCACGAGCTGCATCCAGGCGTAGACGTATACGAACATCGCTCCAAGGCCGGTTACCGCCGACGCACTGAGGCCGAAGTCCCTCTGCAGCTCGTCGAAAATGGTCCCGGGGATCCCGGCCCGCTGAAAGTACGCGAGAAAGTACAGGACGAACATCGCCAGCAACGCGATCAGTTTCAACCGGCGGGGAACGGATTTGTCGTCTGTTAGCATCTGTCTCACCGAACCACGGGACAATCAGCCCGCGTAAAGCGGGCTCTACGGCTGGCGCGGCCGGGTTCTGGTAGAGCCCGCTTTATGCGGGCTATCCTACTTTCCATAGAACCACTTTGTCTCAACAATGGCTATCCTGAGGTCGATTATGTCCTGCATGCACCAGTTGGGCAGGTACTCGCAGGTCCAATAGTTCACTATCGCATTGCCGTTGCACATGAACCGGCAACCGGGATTGGAGAAGGCCCGCGAGGGATCGCTCTCGATGTCCCTCACGTTCTGCCACGTTCGTCCCTCGTCACGTGATACGGCGGCGGTAAGCGGGCTGCGCTTGCCGTAATGCGACGTAAAGGCGGGGTCATACGGGCTGTTGTTCCAGATCATCAGCAGATCGCCGGTTTCCGGTATACGGGTAAGCTCGGGGCACGATTCCGGTGTGCTCAGGCCTGAGGTCTGGGGTTTGGACCACGTGACCCCCCTGTCACGGGACTCCGAGACGAACAGCGAACCGAGCTGGTTACGCATCACCATCAGCACGCGATCGTCGCGCGTCTCCTCGACGTGCGGTTCCATCACGCCCCTCATGGGCAGGAACAGTCGGTTGGCCGCCTCTTTCCACGTCTTGCCGTCATCATCGCTGTACAACACCGCGCCGCTGCCGGTGTGGGCATAGGCATTCTCGCCAATCTTGTCCGGGGGATTCACGGGAAGCAGCAGCCTTCCCGATGAAAGACGTTTAACGACCGCGTTGCACAGACTGTATTGTTTCTTCGCCGCGAATTCCGAAAACGGCAGAAACGTTCGACCTTCGTCCGTGGACTTGAGGACATACTCGGTAATCGACGGCGGCGTTGCGCTGTGCTGCCGCATGAAGATCAACAGGATCCCACCGTCGATGGCGCGGACGAGATTCGGCGAGTAGACGTTCATGTCCCCCGGTGCCGTATCCGCAAGCACCCGGTGCTTTCCCCATGTAAGTCCTCCGTCGGCTGATTCCACTGCGACGATCCTGGTCTTCGCCAGGTCGCTGCCGTCGCCGGAGAACTCCATGTAGGCCAGGAACAGCCGGCCGTCCTTCAGTTCAATGACATCCCCTTCGCTGTTCCGCGTGAATTCCCTCGAGTGTTCCGCAACTGTCACAATACGCATGAGCCATTCCTCCCGGAACCGGAGCCAACACCGTTTTCCCGCCATGGAAAAGAAAGGTTAGGATGCCATGAATGCGGAAGAGGGCAAGAATGTTAAGACGTTCCAGGGACCCGTCACCTGATGATCAGGAAAGTCCCGCGATCCCAGAGGGACTCGTAGGCACCCATGTCCACGTGGAAGGCATGTATCCGCGGGTTACCGTCCAGGTCAACGCCTGTTGCCATCCAGGACAGGTTTGTACCGGTGTTCCTGCACGGCGAGGGACCCGGTATACGGTAGTTCCCGTTGACTTCGTCAGTAAACACCGGGTAGGCACTGATACATCCGCAGATCCCGTTGCTGTCACCATCCTCGATGTCGGAGTATAGAAGACTCATGGGACCGTTGACGTCATCGCCGTTGTTCCACAGGATTGAGTTGATCACCTGCACGGTTCCGCCTGCCCGTGTTACCCCGTTGGTTGCCGCGTTGCCGGCAATGGTGCAGTTTGCGAGGAGGCCGCCGTTGCCGAGATACACTGCACTGTGCCCGAGGCCACCGGCGGTATTGCCCTTCACGAGGCAGTTGCGCATTTCCGCCGGGCACGATGCATAGATTCCGGATCCCTGCCCCGATGCATCGGTTGCCAGCCAGTTGTTCTCTATCACGCATCCGTACAGGTTGATCGTTCCGGCCCCCTGCCCGTAGACGCCTGCCCCGTAAGACCATGCGTAACCGGGCATCCGTGCCCGGTTCAACGCCACGACACAGTTCGTCATCGTCAGGCCTGTGTTATCGGCGTAGACACCGCCCCCTCGCGCAGTCCCGGACCAGGCACTCGCTTCAATCCAGTTGTCAATTACCGCGCACCTGCTGAAGACAAGATCGCCGCAGTTCACCGCGTACACACCTCCGCCAAGTCGAACCGTGCTTGGCGCCGGGGCGTGCCGCGCGCCTGTGAAGGTAACCCCCTGCACGATGGTTCTCCCCGTGAGACCCGAGAACTCCATCACACGTACGTTGTTCGTCCCTGTTGCGCTGATCACGGTTGTTTCACAATTGGTTCCCAGGACCTGCACGCCATTCTTCCCGGACAGTTTCAGGGGGAATGATTCCATCTTGTTCGTATATTGACCCGCGGCAACGTGAACCTTTGTCCCGTCCTGTACCATCGACAAAGCCTTGCCGATCGTTCGCAGCGCCTGCGTCCAGTTGGTTCCGCTATTGCTGTCGTTGCCGGACAATGAAACGTACAGGTCCGTGTAGTAGCCGGCCGTAAGGATTCCAGTCGGATAGTGGTACCCCATGTCGACGACACCACTGTCGGCAACGCCGTCTGCACGCGTTGTCCTGCCCAGCAGACCGTAATGTGCCGGCGTGTTGGTACCCGTATTCACGCATGGGCTGCCTGCACCGAGGTAGTAGCCGTACTCGAACAGAGGATTGCCCATGATGCACTTGTTCGTTCCGTTGTTGTCGCCGTCCTCGACATCAGAGTACCCGAGCGTCACGGTCCCGTAGACATCATCCCCGTTGTTCCAGATGATCGAGTTCGTCACCGTTACGGTTCCGCCTGCGCGATTCACACCGTAGGTTGTGACATTATCGGCCACCGTGCAGTTCACGATCGCACCCCCGGCCGACAGGTACAGGGCGCTGTGCCCGCCCCCTCCGTCCGCCGTATTGCCCCGTACAAGGCAATCAAGCATGTTTGCCGCACACAGGGCATATATCGCCGCCCCGGGAGCCGAGTTCCCGCATGTGAGCCAGTTGCCTACCATCTCGCACCCGAACAGGTCTATCTTCCCGCTGCCTTCCGCGTAGATTCCCGCCCCATACGCCCAGTTATATCCCGCTATCCTGGCACGGTTTGCCGACACCACACAGTTCGTAAGCGCCATTACCACGTTATTGGCATAGATTCCTCCTCCGTAGCCGACGGAGTTCCATGAGTTTCCTTCAAGCCAGTTATTGGTTACGGCGCATGAGCTGAGGGTCACATCGGAGCAGTTTATCGCGTAAATCCCGCCGCCCCTGGTGGACGTCATCTGGGCGGGCGGCGCAATCCTGGCACCCGTGACGGAAATTCCTGACACCCGCGTCTTCCCGGTCAGTTCATTCATTTCCAGCGCGTGCACGTTGCTCGATCCCATCGTGCTTATCACCGTTGTCTCGAAGTTGGTACCGAGAAGCTGAACTCCGCACTTCCTCTCCAGCTTCAGCGGGAAACTCTCCAGCCCGTTTGTGTACTGCCCCGAGGCAACATGTACCCTTGTCCCGTCCCGGACCCTGGATAACGCCTTTCCGACTGTCCGCAGAGCCCCCGCCCAGTTCGTCCCGCTGGCCCCATCGTTTCCTGCCGGGGAAACATACAGGTCCTTGCAGTATCCTGCAGTCAGGGCTCCCGTCGGGTAGTGATAGCCCAGGTCTACCCTGCCGCTGTCGACAGTCCCGTCAGCCCTTGTCGTTCTACCGGCCAAACCGTAGTAGGCCGGCGTATTTGTTCCGGCGTTCACGCATGGACTGTTTGTCGGAAGGTAGTATCCGTATTCGAACAGCGGGTCGGACTTGATACAGCCATTTACCCCATTGCTGTCACCATCCTCGACATCCGACCAGGCAAGCGTCACGGGCCCGTATACGTCGTCTCCATTGTTCCAGAGAACCGAGTTCGTCACGGCCACGGAACCGCCCCCCCGGTAAAGTCCGTAGATTGCCACGTTGCCCGCGATCGTGCTGTTGGCCACCAGTCCCCCTGCCCCCAGGTGAACGGCGGCGTACCCGCCTCCGCCGTCGGCCGTGTTCCCTCTCACCAGGCAGTTACGCATTTCCACCGGACAGGTTGCACCGATCGCACTCCCCTGCGCACCGTTGCCGCTCGTCAACCAGTTGCCTGTGATCTCGCATCCGGAAAGCCGTATCCATCCTCCCTGCCCGTAGATACCGGCGCCGTAGGCCCAGTTGTACCCCGCGAGCCTGACACGGTTGTAGGCGATGACACAGTTGGTCATAGTGAGTGTTGTGCCATCCGTGAATATCCCGCCCCCGTAACTCGCGACACCCCACGTGGAGGACTCAATCCAGTTATCCGTCACGACACACGAGATCATGGTCAACCCGAGGCAGGAGATCGCCGAAACCCCGCCTCCCTGGCGGGCCACACCCAGGCCGTAGCGCACGCCCGTAAAAACAATGCTGTCAAGAGTTCCTGTCCTGACGCTGGTCATCATCATCACCGGCTGGTTCGTTGGTACTATGCGGAAAACAGTGGGCCAGCGGGACGTATTGCGCGGCCCGGGCAGCGGCATATCATTCGTGGCAGAATACCCGCCTCGAACGGTGACTCCCGGCGCCGGGTTGTTCCATTCAATCGGCTGGGTCAGGCCGAACGTATGGCCGGCCACGCACACCGTGTCCCCCGTTCGCGCCGCGTCAAGGCCGGCCTGCGGCATCTTGAATGCCGTTGACCAGTTTGTGCCGGGTGCACCTGCCCCGTTTGTTGCCACGTACCAGTCCCCGGCCAGCGCCGGGCAAAGGCCGCCGCAGAAGACTGCCACCCACAGTAACAGCTGTCTTTTCATGTGCGGCACCAGCACAAACTACAAAAGCATGAACAGCGCTCCGGCCGAAGGGGTCTTGGACGCCACGGACGTGTTACCGTCGTAACCCATATTCACTCGTCCGCCGTTTCTGTTCGGCTCGTTCTGCCACGGGCTGGATGGCTTGCCGGCATCAATGGCGGGACTGTTCATTGTATCCCTCACCCATGTGCCCCCGCTGAAATAGCCGCCCGCGTAACGGCCTGCGGGCGACTGCGGATGGTAGTATGTACTGTCACCGAAAAGCGGATCCGCCATTATGCATCCATTGGTCTTGTTGTTGTCTCCGTCCTGGATGTCTGAGTAGGACAGCGTTACGGTACCATACACGTCATCCCCGTTGTTCCACAAAATCGTGGGCAATTGGGGTCAGACCTTGAGATAGGAGTTAACGGAGCGGATGGGCTATGAGATGGGAGGGGCATGGATCTGAGATTGGAACACCCTGACGCTATCTATTGCGTGAACTGCCGTATGATGGGCAACAGGCAACTGGAGCTAACTCCTATCTCAAGGTCTGACCCCAA
>Ga0172375_10002807_pt1 | contig 26928 bp, 25 predicted proteins | sample LakKiv1m_FD_114537 | JGI IMG/M metagenome (GOLD analysis project Ga0172375, IMG submission 114537) | Freshwater microbial communities from Kabuno Bay, South-Kivu, Congo - kab_092012_11.1m | ecosystem: Environmental > Aquatic > Freshwater > Lake | place: Democratic Republic of the Congo...
AAGGCCAGGGCCGCCCCCAGGGTCATGGCGTGGTCCTGGCTCCATTCCCGGTAAGTCTCGGCCAAAAAGTCCCAGGCCGGCCTTACCTGGGACAGCCTCTTCCAGGGTGTTGGCGATGGCGTTTGGTTCATCATCGGGGCATATCCTCTCAGATCATAGATGAGTCAGGACGGGGCGGGGCAGGGGCGGGGGCGCTGTACTAAGAGTCCTTATTCCCCAATAATTTTTACCAGGACCCGTTTGCGGCGGCCGCCGTCGAACTCGCCGTAGAAGATCTGCTCCCAGGGGCCGAAATCCAGCCGGCCCCGGGTGACGGCCACCACCACCTCCCGGCCCATGACCTGGCGCTTCATGTGGGCGTCGGCGTTGTCCTCCCCGAGGTTGTGGCGGTACTGGGAGACCGGGGCGTGGGGGGCCAGCTTTTCCAGCCAGACCTCGTAGTCGTGGTGCAGGCCGGATTCATCGTCGTTGATGAAGACGCTGGCGGTGATGTGCATGGCGTTGACCAGGACCAGGCCTTCGGTGACGCCGCTGTCCTTAAGGCACTGGATGACCTGGGGGGTGATATTGATAAAGGCCCGGCGGCCGGGGGTCTGAAACCAGAGTTCCTGGCGGTGGCTTTTCATGGTTTGTCCTGGGGCGGGAATTTTGGCTTGAAATTGCCACAGGAGCGGTGAGGTTGTCAAGGGCCGGGGCAGGGCGCGGCTGGGCGGGCCGCTGAGGCAGGGGGTTGTTTTTGAAGGAGCAATTGATATCAGGGGCCGGCAAGGTCGCCATTCATCACGGAAAGCGTTGGCGGCGCAGGCGGTTATTAATGGGAGCGGAAGAGCAATTACTTCCCCCTCACCCTAACCCTCTCCCCCATTGGGGGAGAGGGGATAAAATGCAAATACATTCTCGCACTCATTAATAACCCGTAGGCGTTAATTTAAGCAAGAGGGTATCATTTATATCTCACTAAGATTAACAAAGAAGTTTTCGCAGGACCTCAGGAAAGGAGAAGGCGATGAGCAAAATCAAGGTAGAGCGTCAGCCCGGTCCCGAGCGCTTGCAGGAGTTGGGGGTCAGGGACTGGCCCATCTGGACCAAGGAGGCCTCGGAGTTTCCCTGGAGGTACGATGAACCGGAGACCTGCTATTTCCTGGAGGGGGAGGTGACGGTGACCTGCCCGGACGGGGAGAGCGCCAGGGTGGGCCAGGGGGACCTGGTGACTTTTCCCCAGGGCCTGTCCTGCACCTGGAAGATCAGCAAGGAGGTGAGGAAGCATTACCGGTTCGGGTAAGGGGGCGCGGCCGCTAGGTTTCCGAAGCAGGAGCTTCGGGAAAAAAGGGCGTTCCCCAGCGGGAGCTGGGGAACGAGGGGGAGAAAGAGACTTTTGCAAGAGGCTCAAGGTTTAGGATATAAGGTTAGCCTCGAAGCGGCCTGATGAACTTTTCGCAGTTCCTCATGGGCCTTAGGCCCACCCGCAAAGGATGGAAAGTATTGGCGGCCCAGTTTTCAACCTGTGCTTGGACAGCCGAGGGCGGCTGTCCCACATTTACATCAGGAACTTTTCAAGACAGTTCCTCATGGGCCTGGCGGCCCACCCGCAAAGCATGAAAAGTAGTGGTGGCACAGGTTTCAACCTGTGCTTGGACAGCCGAGGGCGGCTGTCCCACATTGACATAAGTAACTTTTCGGAGCAGAAGCTGGGGAACGAGCAGTTGAGGGTTTAATGCAAGAGGCGGGAGGCGCGGCGCTTTCCGGCCCTACATTTTTATGGTCTCCTTTCTTAAGGTTTTCCCATCGCCAAAATTAGTCTTTGGCCGGTTCTTTTGAATCTTGGAGGTCCAGGGCGCCGGATTTTTTCAGGGCGGCGATGCCGCCCTGGAGGTTGACGGCGTTGGTGAAACCGGCGGTCTCGAGTTGGCGCAGGGCTTCATAGGAGCGGACCCCGGAGTTGCAGACCACCAGGAGGCGCTTGTCCTGGGGGATTTCGCCGAAGCGGCGGTTCAGGGTCTCCTGGGGGAGGTTGAGCCAGCGCTGGCCGAAGAGGTCCACATAAGGGGCGGCGTTGGCCGCGCCCCGGACGTCCAGGCAGATGGTGTCAGCGGCTTTGTCGGTCAGGAAGCGCTGTTCGAAATCGGCGACTTCGATGGGGCGGTTATAGCCCTCCAAGATATTTTCCAAGGTGTTGGCCACCGCGTTGACGATATCCAGGGCGGCGGCAAAAGGCGGGGCGTAGGCCACCTCCAGGTTGGAGAGGTCCTGGAGGTCGGCCTTGAAGGGCAGGAGCGCGGCGATGCTGTTGATGCGGCCCACCAGGGCGTCGCCGTTGTGGCTGAGGCCGTGGGCCCCCAGGAGGCGGCGGGTTTTTTTGTCCACCACCAGGGACAGGTACATGAGGTCCTGGGTGGGGTAGAAGTGGGCCCGGTCGGCCTGGATGACCAGGGCCTCCACCGGGTCGAAGCCCTCCCGGCGGGCGGCGGTGAGGTTGAGGCCGGTCCCGGCCACGGCCAGGTCGAAGGTCTTGAGGGTAAAGGAGCCGACGATGCCGTTGAAGGCGGCGGCGCCCCCGGCCAGGTTGGCGCCGATGACCCGGCCCTGGCGGTTGGCCAGGGAGCCGGAGGGGAAGTAAACGGATTTGCCGGTGAGCAGGTGGTGGTTGTCGATGCAGTCGCCGCCGGCGTAGATGTGGGGGTCGGAGGTCTGGAGGCGGCGGTTGACCACGATGCCGCCGGAGGGGGAGACCAACAGACCCGCCCGGCGGGCCAGTTCGCTGTTGGGCACGGCCCCCACCGCGGTGATGACCAGGTCGGCGGGGAGGATAGTGCGGTCGGTGACCACTTCGAGGGCGTGGCCGTTGCCGGGGTGGGGGCGGATTTCCTGGACGGTTTCCTGCAGGTGCAGGGTGACGCCTTTATCCCGGAGATGTTTGGCGACCATGCGGGCCAGACCCGGCTCCAGGAGGCCGGGGAGGACCTGGGGGGTGATTTCCACCAGGGTGGCGTCCAGGCCCCAGAGGTCGGTCAGGGCCTCGGCCATTTCGCAGCCGATGGCGCCGGTGCCGATGATGACGGCCTTATCCACTTCACCTTTGGCGATGCGGTCCCGGACGGCCATGGCCGCGCCGAGACTGGCGACGTGCATGACCCCGGGGAGGTCGGCGCCGGGGACCGGCAGGGGCCGGGGGCGGCTGCCGGTGGCCAGGACCAGTTTATTGTAGGGCAGGTCTTCCTCCCGCTGGGTGGGCAGGTCCAGGACCCGGACCTGCTTAAGCTCGCGGTTAATAGCCAAGGCCCGGGTGCGGGTGCGGACCCGGACGTCTTTGGCGGTTTCGAAGAATTCCGGGGTGCGGAGCATGTGGAAGCTGGTGCTCATGAGTTCCTTGATATCGCTGAGGTCGCCGGAGATATAGTAAGGGATGCCGCAGCCGCCGTAAGAGATGTATTCGCCCTGGTCCATCATGGTGACGTCAAAGTCGGGGCGCAGGCGTTTCAGGCGGCAGGCCACCTTGGGTCCCAGGGCCACGGCCCCGATGATAAGGACGCGTTTGGATGACATATCTTTTTCCTTCCAGAAGATATTATAGGGTATGTCAAGAATTTCTTGTCACCCCCCCCCTCACCCTGACCCTCTCCCCCCGGTGGGGGGAGAGGGGATAAGAGGAGGGAACTTTTGGCAAAATATATATTACTCGGAGCATTAAGATAATTAACCTGAAAATCCTGAAAATGTAAAACCGCCGCCCTCGGCGTTCAGGCGCCGCCGAGGGCGGCGGCGGCACATGAATCTATTTCCTGCACTGAGTAATAAGTCGGAGGCGCGGCCAAGTTAGGTGATTTTTCTCTGGCCCAGGGGCCGAGGAGGAGGTTATTTTTCCGGCTCATGAGACTGGTCCGGGGTTTTATGGGGGCCATTGCAGGTCAGGGTATCGGTGCGCCAGAGGCGCTGCATGGCGGCGGCGGCTTGGCGATGGATGCAGGGTTCATGGCCGCAGATGGGGCACTCCGGCTCCATGCAGGGGTCCGCGTGGATGAGGATATCCGCCTGTCCGGCAAAGTAATCGTTGAGGATTTTTTCGAGTTTTTTGACTTCCTGATGGCTTTCCTCCAGGGAGAGGTCCCGGGGCAGGATGAGATGGAAGTCCATGAAGAGGTGGGCGCCGGCCCGGCGGGCCCGGAGTTGATGAATATCGATCCACATATCCCTACGGTGGGCGGCGATGACCCTGCAGATTTCTTCCAGGAGTTCAGGATCGGATTTGTCCATGAGGCCGGCGGCGGCCTGGGACACCAGGCGGGCGCCGGCGATGAGGATATTGAGGGCGACCAGGATAGCGACGGCGCCATCCAGCCAGTTCCAGCCGGTTAATTTGACCCCCAACAGGCCGAGGAGAACGCCGCCGGTGGTGAAGACGTCGGTGAGGACGTGCTTGCCGTCGGCGATGAGGACGATGGAGCGGGTGCGCCGGCCCACCATCACCAGGGCCATGCCCAGGATGAGGTTGACCAGGGCGGCGCCCAGGATGAGGAGCATGCCCTTTTCGAGCTCAGGGATGGGCGGGGGGTGAAGGAGGCGGGGCCAGGCTTCGGAGAAAATCCCCAGGGCCGCCAGGATGATGAGGGCGCCTTCAAAGCCGGCGGAAAAATACTCGATCTTGCCATGGCCGTAAGGGTGGGTGGGGTCGGGGCTGCGGGCGGCGATGAGGATGCTGGCCAGGGCGAAGGCGGCGGCCACCACGTTGATGATGGATTCCAGGGCGTCGGAGAGGATGGCGGTGGAGCCGGTGAACCGGAAGGCAAGGAACTTGACGGCCATCAGTCCCAGGCCCACGGCCAGGGAGGCGGAGATGGCGAGGAGGCGGGGTTTGAGGGAAGTAATCAAGGGCCGAGGAATCCTAAGAGGTCTTCTCGTATCGAATCCAACACTTTTAATTTCTTAACTTTTTTTGTCTTAAGGTTCAAGGCGGAGATTATCGGTTTAAAAAGTTCCAGCAGGTCATCCCGTTGGAACATGATAAGGTTGGGGAGGAAACCGGTCCTCTCCAGGAGAGCCAATAATTTTTCCTGGAAAGTTTGGGGGTAATCGTCAACGGCGGCCAGATCGGCCAACAACACCAGACGGGAATCCTGATCAACACAAAGGAGCATCAGGGGGAAAAACGGCCTGCCTTTTTCTTTAACTGCAAAGGGCAGGAAATCAATAGTTATTTCCCAGGCGCCCCGATAGGTCTTCAGGGCATCCTTGAGTTTTTTTAACCGAGGCTCAGGCGGTGAGGGGGAACCCGATGGTTGAGAGGGGACGGGGGCGGGTTTCAGCCACTCATCCCGCCAAAGGAGGCGACCCTCCCTCGATTCCGGCACCCGCACCCAATAATAATTTTTTCCTTTTTGGGTTAATAAATCCTTGGAGGCATTGAGGCGGAGGGCCGCCAGTCCGGCCTGCTCCAGGGCCAGGGTCAGGAATACCGCTTCCGCCTCATCCAGATACCACGGATGATATCCCGGCAGGTAACTTCGGAAAAGAGGCCAGGTATTGCGTCCTCTGAACCTAAGCCCCAAATCTTTGATGACCTGGAGATCGGGTTTGGTCATTTCGGCGCGGTCCTCAAAGGAGGCCATAAGGCTGCGCATATGGAACAACATATCCGGCGGCGGCAATTTTCCGGAGGAAGCATCGGAATATACTGCAAGGCCGTCGGACCCCAAATAAATTGTCAAGGAAAATACTTTTCCCAGGGCTCCCATCACCGAGCAATAACCGATTTCTCCAGTAGCAGGATTCTGAATTCCAAAGATATCGGAGTCATACAGCCATTGCCAGGGTTGGATTTTCTTGAAGGCATCGGCGGCCTGATACAAGTCCCGCCAGATTTTGAGAGAAGAGAATTGTTTCTCCATAGAGGTTCCGGCCCCTCCCCCGTCTGGTTTTAAACTATAGTCTCATTGAATGAGCAGCCGGTAAATAAAAAAACGAGAGAGCCTCTTGCAAAATTGGCGCTTTTGTCATCCTGAGCGAGATGAAGGATCTCAACCGTTTGAAAATACGAGATTCTTCGGTCTGTTCGCTTCCTCAGAATGACATGTAAGGAGACTTTTGCACGAGGTTCGAAAGCGTTATGAAACATGAGCCTGAATTCGAGAAAAACGGCAAGTAAAGGGATGAAGAAGCCCCCAGATGAAGGGGGGCCGGAGCGATAGGCGCCTTTTGGGGATGAGTGAACCGGCGAGGGCGGGGAAGGGGCTGAATCCTCCATCAGAGGATGCGGCTATTGGCGAAAATGGATAAAGATGTTTTCCCGTTCACAGGCGCCCTGGAAAGAGATTTCCTGGCGGTCGGGGGAAGAGAAGGTCTTGAGATCGAAGTCCTCGTCGGGGAACCAATCGGTCCTGCGGACGAGGCTGGAATCGGTTTGCCGGATGTTCACCCGGCCTTCGTCGGCGACTTCCAGGGGCCAGGCGAGGCAGAGGCTGAAGCTCAAGGAGTGGGGGGAGCGGTCGATGGTGGCCTTCTTGGCCTCCCAGATTTCGTACTTGGGGTCGCCGAACCCGGACAGCCAGTAGAGGGTTATATAGTTCAGACCGTCAAACATAAAGAGAGCCGGGGTTGGCGCGGTCAGGCGGATTTTTGGCGCTTGAGGGCCATCTGGGCCATTTTGCGGCGGACGAAGGCCAGTTGGCCCTGGAGGGGGATCTCCATGGGGCAGAGGTCGTCGCAGGCCATGAGGCCGATGCAGCCGAAGACGCCTTCGTCGGCGCCCACCACGTCGAAGTATTTGGCGGCGGGGCGTTCGTCCCGGGGGTCGATCATGAAGCGGGCGATGCGGTTCAGGAAGGCGGCGCCCATGAAGTCGGCCCGCAGGTTGGCGGTGGCGCAGCCGGCGATACAGCAGCCGCACTCGATGCAGCGCTCGGCGTCGTAAATCTTCTGGGCGGTGGGGTTGTCCATGCGCTCCTCCACGCCCTGGGGGTCGAAGACCTTGTCGGTGTGAATCCAGGCCTCGGTGCGGACGTTGAGATGGCGGAACCAGACGCCGGTGTCCACCGAGAGGTCGCCCACCAGCTTGAAGATGGGCAGGGGCATGAGGGTGATCTTGTCCGGCAGGTCCTGGGTCAGGGTCTTGCAGGCCAACCCCGGCCGGCCGTTGATGAGCATGGCGCAGGAGCCGCAGATGGCGGCCCGGCAGACAAAATCGAACATCAGGGAGGGGTCCTGCTCCTCCCGGATGAGATTGAGGGCGATGAAGAGACTCATGCCCATGGTTTCCTCCAGTTGATATTCCTGCATCCGGGGAGGAATTTCGGGGGTGGCGGAATTGTAACGGAAAATGGAAAAGGTGAGAAGTCGTTCGGCCATTTTGGACTTCCTCTGGTTAATTAATAAGGTGGCGAAAGAAACATCATCTTCCCCCTCCCCCTCACCCTCTTCCCCCTCGGGGGAGAGGGGATGGAGAAGGAATCCTTTCAAAGTTTCCCATAATATTTCAGGGCCGCGGGAAATTCGGGGCGGCGCCTGGAATGACCAGGATTGTTATCAGTTGGTGCGCAATGCGCACCCGCCGGTTACTGGTTTGGATGGGGGCCCAGCCTTTAATCAAGTTGGGATGTGCGGGGCTTTCCCGCCCTACCATACTACGGTTAATGAGTGGCGGTGGGCCGTGCCCACCCTACATTAAGCTCCGGGAGACGCCTGGGCGTCAACCGGTTAACGCCTAGTCCCCCGCTTCGATGGGCATTTCGCCGTAGCCCCGGGAGCCCGGGGGCAGGGTGGTGACGCCCACGGGCTCGTACTGGAGTTCGGGCAGAGAGGCGCCGGGTTTCCAATAGGCCAGGGTGCGTTTCAGCCAGTTATCGTCGTCCCGGCGGGGATAGTCCTCCCGGTAGTGGCTGCCCCGGGATTCGGTGCGCTGCAGGGCGCCGTAGGAGATGCACAGGGCCAGGCGGAGCATGCCGGGAAGGCGGAGGGCGGCCAGGAGTTCAGGGCTGGGTCCCAGGCCGCTGGAGCGCAGCCGAAGATTGTGGGCTCGCTGGTAGAGGTCCTGCAGGACGGTGACGCCCTCCTGGAGTGACGCCCCGGTGCGGAAGATGCCCACGTGATTTTGGAGGGTTTCTTCCATGCGGTGGCGCAGGGCGTAGGCGTCTTCGGAGCCGTTCTGGCGGCGGCGGAGTTCGGCCAGGCGTTCAATCTGGGTCTCCATGGCGTCTTCCACCAGAGAGAAGGGGAACATCAGGGATTGTTCCTGGACGAACTCGGCCACCTTGGCGCCCACGACCATGCCGGCGACCACGGTTTCGGCCAGGGAGTTGCCCCCCAGGCGGTTGAAGCCGTGGAGGTCCCAGCAGGCGGCTTCGCCGGCGGCGAACAGGCCCTGGAGGCCGTAGGCGGCGCCATCTTTATTGGTGCGCACCCCGCCCATGGAGTAGTGCTGGGTGGGGCGCACCGGGATGAGGGCCTCGACGCAGTCGATGCCCAGGAAATTCTTACAGATGGTATGCACTTCCCGGAGGTTGGTGCAGACGTGCTCGGCGCCCAGGTGGCGGATATCCAGCCAGAGGTAGGGGCCGTAGGGGCTGTCAACCCCGAAGCCTTTCTGGATATGGTGGAGCATCCAGCGGCTGACCACGTCCCGGGAGGCCACTTCTTTTTTCACCGGCTCGTAATCGGGCATGAAGCGGTGGAGGTTTTTATCCAGGAGGTAGCCGCCGTCCCCCCGGCAGCCCTCGGTGACCAGGATGCCGGCGGGCACGATGCCGGTGGGGTGAAACTGCACCGCTTCCATGTTGCCCAGGGGCACGAGGCCGGTGTTCAGGGCGATGGCCATGCCGGTGCCTTCATTGATAACCGCGTTGGTGGAAACGCCGTAGATGCGGCCGTAGCCGCCGGTGGCGATGACGGTGGCCTTGGCCAGGTAGGGGCGGAGCTCGCCGGTGCGCAGGTCCATGACCACGGCGCCGTGGCAGGCGTCGCCGCTGTGGATCAGGCTGATGACCTCGGTGCGGTCGTGGACGGTGACGCCCAGCTTGATGACCAGGGAATCCATGGCGTACTGGAGGACGTGGCCGGTGCCGTCGGCGGCGAAGCAGGTGCGCCACTTGGCGGTGCCGCCGAATTGGCGCTGGGCGATGAGGCCGGCCTTTTCCTGAAGGTCCTCGATCTCGGCGCCGTCGGGGAGGGTGCGCTTGCCGGGGACCACCCGGGACCAGGGCACGCCCCAATGGGAAAGCTGGCGCACGGCCACTGGGGCCATTTCGGTAAAGATCCGGGCGACTTCCTGGTCACAGCCCCAGTCGGAGCCTTTGACCGTGTCTTCAAAATGGATGTCGGGATTGTCGCCATAGCCCTGGGCGACGTTGGCCAGGGAGGCCTGCATCCCCCCCTGGGCGGCGGTGCTGTGGGAGCGGCGGGGGGGGACCAGGCTCAGGATGGTGACCTGGTGGCCCTGCATGGCGGCCTCGATGGCCACCCGTTCGCCGGCCAGGCCGGCACCAATGACCAGGACATCTGAAATATGTGCGTCCGACCAGTTCATGACAACCCTTTGGGAATATTACGGAAATAGAAGACCACCAAGGTCAGGAAGCCCAAGCCGACGAAGCCGACGGTGGCATAGACCAGGTAAGCGGTGAATTTGCGGCGGTGGACCCAGCTCCATTTCACCAGGATGCGGTAAAGGCCGATCATGGCATGGATTTCGGCGGTCAGGATCAGGAGGACAAAGTTGGAGAAGTAGCCTCCCTGGATCCGGGCGGCGCTGACCGCAGCGGAGATGGGCCAGGTGATGAGCACGCTCCAGATATGGATGGCGGCCAGCACCAGGACGATGAGGCCGGTTAAGATTTGGACGCCCCAGGCCCAGGTGTCCAGGTGGGCCAGGCGGCGGGAATGCTGGAGATAGACCTTCATTTCCTGGACCCGCCAGGGGGCCTTGCGCAGCGCCACCAGGCCGTGGACGATAATGGCCAGAATGATGAGGGGGATCCCCACATAGGAGAGGTAGCACTCATCCATACGGGCGGCATCCCGATTGAAGGCGTTCACGCCGAGAATGATGCTGGAGACCGCAAACAGGTGGAACTGGAGAAAACCCAGGAGGAGGAGGCCGGTGGCCAGCTCCAGGAGTTCCAGGCGGGCTTCCAGCCGGGGACTTTTTGCCAGAAGTTTTTGTAAGATCACCGGGCACCTGCCACTAGATGTGAAATTTTACGCAAACCCAATTGTTGAATATATTTGAGGGGGGAATGATTGTCAAAGATTTTTTGGCGGGCGCGCTCGGGCTGAGGCAAGTTTTAGTCGAAGGGGTGCAGGTTTTCAGTCGGCGCCGGCACCGGCTAAGTATTCCAGATACCTAAAGGTTTAGCCCGCGAGGATGAAAAATTCCCCCTTCCCCCCTTTTTTAAAGGGGGGATTAAATTCCTTTTTTACCAAAGGGGTATTTGAATGGGGTTTTTCACGGTAAAGCCTGGGGCTACCCAATAATGGTCGGGGAAAAGATCTCGTGGGCGGCCGGTAGCCGCGGTTTCGGGCTGGGGGGCACCGGAAAGATGTTGAGATTAATGGCGAAAAACTGCGAATAGAACCACCGCGGCCAGGATAAGGCGGTAGACCGCAAAGGGGATGAAGGTATGGCGCTGGAGGAAACGCATCAGGCACCTGATGGTGAGATAGCTGGAGATCACCGAGGCCAGGAACCCGAGGATAGCGGGCAACAGGGAAAGGCTGCCGGCGGGCTCGTGGAACCACTTGGGGAGGTGGTGGAGGCCGGCGCCGGCGATGATAGGGGTGGACATTAGAAAGGAGAAATGGGCGGCGGAGCGGCGGTTGAAGCCCAGGAACAGGCCGGTGGTCATGGTGATGCCGCTCCGGGAGACCCCGGGCATGATGGCCAGGGCCTGGGAGAGGCCGATGAGGGCCGCATCCTTGAAGGTGATGCGGTCCAGGGGGCGGTGATGCCGGGCCAGGATTTCGCCCAGGAGGAGGAGCAGCCCCACCGCCCCCAGGAGGATGGCGATGCGGGCCGGTTCCCGGAAGATGGTTTCGGCCTGTTTTTCCAGGAACACCCCGGCCAAGGCCCCGGGGATGGTGGCGATGATGAGGAAGAAGAGCAACTTGCGCTCGGGGCGGTTATAGCGGGAGGGGGAGATGAAGGCGTGGGCCATGTTCAGCCAGTCCCGATAGAAATAGGCCACCAGGGCCAAGAGGGTGCCCACGTGCAGGAGGATGTCAAAGCCCAGGCCGGCTTGGGGGACGCGCAGAAAATGCTCCAGGAGGGCCAGGTGGCCGGAGCTGGAAATGGGGAGGAATTCGGTAATGCCCTGGACTTCACCCAGGAGGATGGCGACAAGGGGGTGCATAATGGGGGAATGTATCACGGGAGATATGAGGAGGCAAACGGAAATATTTAGGAGGCGGCCATTCCCCTATCCTCCGGCAGATTCCTGTTGGCAGGGTCAGGGGGGATCAGGAGGACTTGTCCACAGTGACGGTGACCCGGGCAGGATTGGCGCGCACCAGGCTGACGCCGCCGGGTAAATCCACCGAGAGGTTGAGGCGGTGGAAGCCGGGGGCCAGGTTGGTGGTGTCCACCCGGACCTTGAGATTTTCGGGTTTCAGGTCCTGCACCTGGGGCCAGGGGCCTTGAACGGTGAGGTTGACTCGGGCCGGGGAGACTTTGGCGGGTTGGGGTTCGGTGAGCACCGTCACCCCGGACAGAGTTCGGGTGAGGGTTTTGGGGGCGATCTGGATGTCCGCCAGGATGGGGGCCGGCTCTTTCAAAGACAGGTGGAGGTTTTTGAAATCCAGGTCCGTGGCCATGAAGGTGGATTCCTTGAGGTTGGACAAGTCGATGGGGAGGGTGGGAATAGATTTCAGGTTAGACATTTCCGCCACCGGCCCTTTGACGGTTACCTGGGCCGGACGGATCTGGACGCTCACCACCTGGTAGCCCTCGGGGGGATTATTTTCCGTAACCGGTTTAATGGTCAGGGTCTGAATAATGGTGGCAGCGAGGGTCAGGTTGATTTGATTGGGCTGGATGCGAATGACCTGGACCCCCCGGGGAAAGGAGAAGCTGTTGGGCCCGAGGGAGAAGGTGTGGCGGCCGCTTTCATAGTTGGCCAGGTCCAGGGCTTGGGTGAGGCGGGCCTGGGAGAGATGATTGACAATGGAGCGGGGGCCGATCACCCGGACCTGGATGGCGGGGGGCACCTCGCCGGTGACCATGAGTTTTTCCGGGAGATTTATCAGTTCCAGGGCCATGTTGAGGGTGGTTTCGGTGCGTTCCTCACCGCTGACCGCAAACCAGAGGGCAATAGCCAGGAGCAGGGAGAGGATTTTCAGGAGCCTATTGCGTTTTAACGTACCGAACCAGCTTTCCAAACCAGGTTCCTTTGTTTTCTTCCGAGGTTTCGAGGATGTCCCGGAGGGCCTGACGGAGCTGCAGGCGAGTAAGGTCGCGTTGCAGTTTTCCCCCCCGGGCCAGGGAGATTTGGCCGGAGGTCTCGGAGACTACCAGGGCCAGGGCGTCGCTCTGCTCGGTGACGCCCACTGCGGCCCGATGCCGGGTGCCCAGGGTGGGGTCAAGGTTGGGATTACGGGACAGGGGCATGAGGCAACCGGCGGCCACGGCCCGGTCGCCCTGGAGGAGGACGGCGCCATCATGGGTGGGGTTGTGGGGCCAGAACAAGGCGACCAGCAACTCCTTGGTGACCAGGGCGTCCAAGCGGATGGCTCCTTCGAGGAAATCGGACAGGCCGATATAGCGCTCCATGACGATGAGGGCGCCGATGTGGCGGCTGGCCATGGTTTCGGCGGCATCACAGACTTCCTCGGTGGTGACCGGGGGATCCATGCCGGCAGGTGATAAAGCCTTTTTGCCCATGCGACTGAGAACCCGGCGGATGTCGGCCTGGAAGAGGATGATGATAATCAGCACGAAGCTCTTGACGATGATATCCAGGAGCCATTCGAGGGTGAAGAGTTGCAATTGTCGGGCGACCAGATCGGCGATAAACAGGAGGAAAAGGCCGGCCAGGACCTGGATGGCCTGAGTGCCGCGGAGGATGAGGACCACCTGGTAGATGATGACGGCCACCAGGATGATGTCCACTGCGTCCTGCCAGCGCAGATTGCCGAAGAACTCCCACATGGTCGGGGTGAGGGCGGCTCCTTTCCGGAGATAGGGGTTAAACCGGCAGGCGAGAGTTACCGGCCCTTCCGGTTGTGTTTGATTTTATCCTTTTGAAGGGTTGAAGACAAGAAACGTTAAGGACGTCAGTAAAACAGGGCGGCGGGGCCGCCTTGAGAAAAAGCGCAAGGCTGCGGTTCCTTTGAAGTTCCGGTTCGAAATCACAGAAATATTTTCAGCAACCTAAGAGGAGGCGGATTCCGCCGGGGCGGAGCGGATCGTCTCCAGCACAGCCAGGAACTGGCGGGCGTAGGCCACGTTATGGGTGCGGAGGATGCGGGCGCCGCGGATCACGGCGATGGCCAGGGCCGCCAGGGAGCCGATATCCCGTTCCTCGCCGGCGGGGAGATCGAGGATATGGCCGATGAAGGCCTTGCGGGAAGGACCGACCAGCAGGGGGCAGCCCAAATCCAGGAAGACATTCAGGTGGTTTAAGATTTCCAGATTGTGGCGCCAGGTTTTGCCGAAGCCGATCCCGGGGTCCAGGACCAGGAGGTCGGGAGAGAGGCCCTGGGAGGCGGCGAAGTCCAGGCGCTCTTTAAAGAAGTCCCGGATTTCCCCCAGGAGGTCGTGGTAATGAGGGTTACGCTGCATATCCCTGGGGGCGCCCTGCATGTGCATGAGGACGACGGGGGTTTGGCGTTCGGCGGCCAGGGGGGCCATATCCGGGTCGAAGCGGAGGGCGCTGATGTCATTGATGATGGCGGCGCCGGCCGTCAGGGCGGCCCGGGCCACCGGCGCCTTGTAGGTGTCGATGGAGATGGGCACGGGGATTTCGGGGGCCAGGGTTTCAATGACCGGGAGGACGCGGCGCAGTTCTTCTTCCAGGGGCACGGGATCGGCGAAGGGCCGGGTGGATTCGCCGCCGATGTCCAGGATGTCGGCGCCGGCCGCCACCAGGGCCCGGGCCTGGGCCAGGGCGTCGGCCCGCGCAAAGTAGCGGCCGTGGTCGGCAAAGGAGTCGGGGGTGACATTGAGGACGCCCATGATGAGGGGGCGGGGGTCAGCCAGCAACTCAGACCAGGCATCATTATAATTTATTGATTTATCAGTCATAATTGATTTTATAGCTCGTTTTCAAGGCTGATTCGGGTCGATAATTACTAATTTTATTTTGGTAAACATATTACATTTGGGAGTCCCCAGGGTTCCCCCGGCCTCTGAAAGATGGGGTAATTGTGTCGCCTGGGCGCCGCCAGGCGCCGGTAGCGTTTGACCGGCAAGCCCCTTTATTTCCAGAAAATTTCGCCGAGAAACCATGGCTGTTGCGGAACAAAAACAATTTCCTCCGCATTTTTATAAATGATTGCGGGCGGCCGGTCCCTATCATCCTTAGTTACATAGACAAAGAGAAACTTCCCGAAAAGAATATGAGATTGACTTTTCTTCTCGCTCCCTGGCTGAGATTGGGGATGTCTTCTCCGCCAAGCTAAGGTTGGCGAGGATTTTCGTTCCCAAGTGCAAGTTGGGAACGAGTGGAAGCCCCCCTTGCCCCAGCCTCTCCCCCCATTGGGGGGGAGGGGGAATTCAATCGTCCATATAGGACGCACCTTACGCTGGCACAGGCGAGACGTCGGCGCCCCCAATTATAGCGATTGCCAAAAGTTTTTCCGATATGACCATGAGCATAGCATGCAAATCCCCCCCCCTTTGCCAAAGGGAGGAACTTATTGAAATTAGGTTGAAAGTCACCCTTTGCCAAGGGGGGTAAAGAAGGAGCCCAAATGGCGGGCAAGGCCCGGGCTCCCCATTTTTTCATGATGTATGGGTGGGGCACAGGCCCGGGAATGACTGCCGCACAGATCATATCCCCATGATCTTGTTATAAAAAAGGCAGGCCCGAAGACCTGCCCCTGGGATCAAGATAGGCCGGTGAATGCCAGGGCCTCAAGCCTGTTGGAGGCCGAGAGGCAGTTGGGCCGGGGCTGCCGGGGTTTCCGCGGATTCCGGTGGATCCCGGAACGAGTCCAGGATCCGGTCGATTTCGTTGCTGTCCAGGGTCTCCTTTTCCAGGAGGGTTTGGGCCAGGGCTTCCAGTTGAAGGCGATGGGAGGAGAGCAGGCGCCGGGCGTGATGATAGGCGTTGGTCACCAGGTTTTTGATGGCGTGGTCGATGATCCGGGCGGTCTCCTCGCTGAAATCCTTGGCCTGGGAGATTTCCCGGCCCAGGAAGATATGTTCGTCCCGTTTGCCGAAGGTGACGGGGCCCAGTTCTTCGCTCATGCCCCAGTTGCACACCATTTTGCGGGCCAGATCGGTGGCCCGTTCCAGGTCGTTGCCGGCGCCGGTGGTGAAATGCTGAAAGATCAGTTCTTCGGCGGCCCGCCCCCCCAACAAGACGGTGAGGGTAGCGACGAGATACTCTTTGGGGTAGGTGTGCCGTTCATCGAGGGGCAATTGCTGGGTTAATCCCAGGGCCCGGCCTCGGGGAATGATGGTGACCTTGTGAATGGGGTCGGCGCCCGGGATGGACTTGGCCACCAGGGTGTGGCCGGCCTCGTGATAGGCGGTGTTCAGGCGTTCATGCTCGCTGAGGATGAGGCTGCGGCGTTCGGTGCCCATGATGACCTTGTCTTTGGCCTGTTCGAAGTCGGGCATGGTGACCAGGTCGCTGCCGCGCCGGGCGGCAAACAAGGCGGCTTCGTTGGCCAGGTTTTCCAGGTCGGCGCCGGAGAAGCCGGGGGTGCCCCGGGCCAGGATGGAGAGGTCCACGGAGTCTTCCAGGGGAGTGCGGCGGGTATGGACCTTGAGGATGGCTTCCCGGCCCTTGAGGTCGGGGATGGGGACCACCACCTGGCGGTCGAAGCGGCCGGGGCGGAGCAGGGCCGGATCGAGGACGTCCGGGCGGTTGGTGGCGGCGATGAGGATGACCCCTTCGTTGGCCTCAAAGCCGTCCATTTCCACCAGGAGTTGATTCAAGGTCTGTTCCCGTTCATCGTGGCCGCCGCCCAGACCGGCGCCGCGGTGGCGGCCGACGGCGTCGATTTCATCGATGAAGATGATGCAGGGGGCGCTTTTCTTGCCTTGGATGAACAGGTCCCGGACCCGGGCGGCCCCCACGCCCACGAACATCTCGACGAAATCGGAGCCGCTGATGCTGAAGAACGGGACTCCGGCTTCGCCGGCGATGGCCCGGGCCAGGAGGGTTTTGCCGGTGCCGGGGGCGCCCACCAGGAGGACCCCCTTGGGGATGCGGCCCCCCAGGCGGGTGAACTTTTTGGGATCTTTGAGGAAATCGATGATTTCCTCCACCTCTTCCTTGGCTTCTTCGATGCCGGCCACGTCGTTGAAGGTGATCTTGACGGTGTTTTCGGTCATGAGGCGGGCCCGGCTCTTGCCGAAGGACATGGCTTTACCGCCGCCGGCCTGCATCTGGCGCATGAAGAAGATCCAAATGCCCACCAGGACCAGCATAGGGAGCCAGGAGACCAGGAGGGTGGTGTACCAGGGGGAATCGTCCTTGGGCTTGGCGGTGATCTCCACCTTTTTGGACTGGAGGAGTTTGACGAGGTCCGGATCGGTGGGGGCGTAACTTTTAAAGGCCTTGCCTTCCTCCAGCTCGCCGGCGATTTCATCACCCTGGAGGGTCACCTTGGTGACTTTGTCGGCTTTCACCAGATCGATGAATTTGCTGTAATTGATGGTGGCTTTGCTGCGGGCGTGTTCGACGCTGTTGAAGTAGTTGAACAAAAAGATCATTACCAGGGTAATGAGCAACCACAGGGCGATATTTTTATAGAATGGGCTCAGCCGGTTATTCATCAGGGTCCTTGGGGGGAAACAAGCATCATGAATAAGTCAATTATATTGGTATCCTTATGGTTTATTTTAAGCCTCATGGGGAAAAATTGCAAGGTAAATTGTGCGGTTGACCTAATTCAGGGGAGAGCCTGAGGCAGGGCTTCAGGTCCCGGGCTTTCTTTAGGTTGAGATAAAAGGGCGGGGATCAGGCCCGGGGGAGGGAGGAAAGGGGGGGCTGGGGGGTATTTCAGACGAGACCTCTGGGACAGTCTCGGGCAGGACAGCGTCACCCGGCCGCGCCCACCTCAGTTAGGGGCGGGCGAGGGCGCCGGCGCCACATTTGGCCTTAAAAAGGAAGGGAGGAAGGGGTTCGCAGAGGTCTCAAGACCTTTCTGCGGGCAGCAGGCTGGTCAAGCTTTCCCGGGGGATGCGCCAGGGGCTGCGGCCCCACTTGACGCCGGCGATGCGGCCGTCACGAATCATCCGATAGACGGTGCGGCGGGAAAGGAGCAAGATGGCCGCGGCCTCATCGGGCCGGAAAAACCGCTTTTTGGTCAGAAGTTCCATAAGTCAGCCTCCATGCGGTTGGGATTTCTCTTCCTTGAGGGTTGCGGAGAGGGGTCAATGCAAAGGGCGCGCCATTTTTCTTCGGGGGATCTTGGGAGGGGCAGGGGGGGGGCCTTTGAGGCCGCCGGCGGTGAGCGGTGCGCACGAAACACAGGCGAGACGCCTGCGCCACCAAGCAAACAGAACTTTTCAGCAGATGGAAATTCGCCGAAACCATCTGGCCGGGTTCCCCCCCTAAATTAGGGGGGTTTTGACGGCTTAGTCCTAGAGATGGAGAAATTCTCCTAGAGCCATTGAGATTTTCAGGGGCGGAAGACGCACCCTACTAGGCGCGGACGCGACACCGGCGCCAACAAGTCAGCAGAATCTTCGGGGTCAATTGCGAAGAGTAATTTCAGGTTGGGCATAAGCCTGGCCGGTTCCAGGGGTCAGGGGGCACAATGGGCGATGCTCCTTGATTTCCTGAACTAAAGCCATCGGAAAAAAGTTGCGGCAAAGGTCGTAAGGGCCTTGGTCTTCAGGGGGGCCGATTTCGGGAAGCGGGACAGGAGGGGACAGGCGTCCTGGCGGTTGCACGATTCTTGAAGGGGACCGGGGCAGCGGCGCCAGAGAAGGGAGGAAACAAGGAATGATCCAAGAACGTCTGATGAGGCCCAGGGAAGTGGCCAACCGCCTGGGGGTGTCCCGGTCCACGGTGTACCGCTGGTTCTGGGAGGGGAAGCTGAAGGGGGTCAAGATCACCGGGGGGACGGTGAGGATCCTGGAGAGCGCGGTCAAGGATAAAATGGCCGAGGTTTATTGAGGAAACCGGAACGGAGGGACGAGTGTTCCAGGCGTGCTGGAGGTTGCACTTTTTTTGGCGTATATCCAGGCAACCATGACGGCGATCAAAAAAAAAAAACGAGGCAGAGTAAACGGGAGCTCTACGGGGAGGACGCCCAGTCGCTTTTTCTGGCGGGCAAAGGCCTAGAGGAGATTCAGGAGCTGCTGCCGGTGACGCTGGCGACCCTGAGGCGGTGGCACCGGGAAGGCCAATGGGAAGAAAAGCGGCGGCAGGTGCCGGTATCTCCCCGATGGCTGGGAGAGGCGCTGAAGGGGATTTTGCGGGAAAAGACCGGCCGGCTCCTGATCAAGGGCGACCTGAAGACCCAAGAACTGGATGAACTCTCCAAGATCGCGACCCTCCTGGACCGGTTGTGCAGCCAGGGATGGGATATGCGGGCGGCGGCCCTGGAGGTGATGGACCGATTCAGCGGCTTTTTACGGGGGTGGGTGAAGGACCAGGAGGAACTGAAGCGGATTTCGCAGCGGGTCCAGGAGTTTTTCCGGCAATTGGAAGAGGAAGGTTGACAGCAGGGGGTTAGGAACCGAGGCGAATCCGTGGGTTATGAAAAGTTGGGGGGCGGGTGTCCGGCCTCAGCTATGGATGGTGCGCAATGCGCACCCTAGAAAGCACAGGCGGGACGCCTGGGCCACCAAATAATCAGGACCTGAGGAGACAGGCAAGAGGCGGGAGGCGCTGCGCTTTTCCGCCCTAAAGGAAGGGGGCGGGTCTGCCGCACCGAACATGGCGGCCGCAGGGCGCGTTAGAGGGGATTTGACAGGGAACAGCCTGGGGAGGGCGACGACGCAGGGGAGCTTCAGACGCAGGTCACCATGAAGGGTGGATGATGAGGACGGCGGGCAGGGAAGCCCGGGGAACCGGCACAAGGACGTAGGATGACCTTAAAGAAGAAGTTGACCAAAAGCGAGTTTCGCCAGCGGGCCGATAAGATCCTGATGCGTCTGTCGCTGGAGGTGACGCCCTTCTGGGCAGACAGCGAGGAAAAGCAGAGGCAGAGGCTGGAGCGGGCGGCGGCGGAGCCGTTATATTTTTGCCGCACATATTTGCCCCACTATTTTTCCCACAGGCCGGCGGCCTTCCACTATGAGTTGGTGCAGATGCTGGAGGACCGGGAAGGCGAGGTGCTGACGCCCAAGGTGGCGGCTGCGCCCCGGGAGTTCGCCAAGACCACGGTCTGCAGCTTCGGGTACGCGCTGCACCAGATCTGTTTCGGGAAACGGCATTTCATCCTGATTGGGAGCGACACCGAGGACCTGGCCTCGGATCTCACGGGGTACATCTACCTAGAGCTGCTCTATAACGAAAGACTGCACCAGGATTTCGGGGAGTTGGTCAAGGGCAACAAGCCGGTGAATGACTTCGTGACGTTGAACGACATCCGGGTGAAGGCCCGGGGCCGGGGTCAGCGGCTCAGGGGTTTGAAGCACAAGCAATGGCGGCCGGACCTGGTCATCCTGGACGACCTGGAGAATGACGCCAACGTGCGGAATCCGGGGATCGTGAAGTCCATCCTGGATTGGGTGAAATCGGCGGTGTATCCCTCCCTGGATGCGGGGGGCACCCTGATGATCATCGGCACCATTCTCAGGTGGCACAGCGCCCTGCACCTGATGCTGACCAGCGAGGAGGAGCCGTACTGTCATTTTCACCGGCGGCTCTACCGGGCCTATCAGGAGGACGGGACCTCGCTGTGGGAGGCCCGGCACCCGGCGGCCCGGCTGATGTTGCAGAAGCAGTTGATGGGCACGGTGGCCTTCAACCGGGAGAAGATGAATGAGCCGGCGCCGGATGGGGGCTATTTCCAGGAAAACTGGATTCATTATTACCATCCGGACAGCCTGAAAGACCGGGACCTGGCGGTGGTGGGTTTTTTTGACCCTTCCCTGGAGACCGGGGCCACTTCGGATTACAAGGCTTTCATCAGCCTGGGTCTGGACCGCCGGGAGATGGTGTTTTACGTGATGGACGCGGTCATCCAGAAGACCAGCCTGGAGCAGATCATGCGCACCATTTTCAATCGGCATCAGCAGTTCAACTATCAGGTGGTGGGGGTGGAAGACAACCTGTTCCAGCGGCTGCTGCTCAAGGAGTTCGACCGCTTGATGGCGGAGCGGGGGCAGGTATTGCCCCTGAAAGGGGTGACCCACCGGATCGCCAAAGAGACTCGGGTGGCCAGCCTGTCGCCCCTGTTGGAGCGGGGGAAGATTCGCTTCATTCGGGGGCATTCGGACCAGGAGCTGCTCATCGAGCAGTTGCTCTTTTTTCCCTCCCGGACGCTGCACGATGATGGGCCTGACGCTTTGGAAGGGGCGGTGGGGCTGGCCGGGGGGATGCTGATGGGCAACGCCTCCCAATACACCTCCCTGAAGCCGCGGCTGTTCCATGGCCGGGGAGCGTTTTGAGGCAGGGAGCGGGGAGCAGTGAGCAGAAATAGTAAGCAGGTTGAAGCGCTCAGGACGGCTCCTCATGTGCCTGCGGCCCAACCTTAAGGCATAAAAAGTATTGGCGGCACAGGCTTCCAGCCTGGGTCTGAACAGCCGGGGGCGGCTGTCCCACAACTCCTCGAGGCACCTTTCCTAACAGAGGAGCAGGAGGGATTACGGGGGAAACCGATTTTGTCAGGCCGGTCCGGAAGACCTGGCGCAGGCGGCGGCTCGGGATGAGGAGAGGGCATGGGGCTGAAGGATTTATTCGGGAGACTGTTTAAAGAGGGCGTGCGGCCGGAGACCCGGGAGTTGTCGGCGGTCAGCCTGGCGGAACGCTGGAGCAGTTACCCCAGTGCGGGGTTGACCCCCAACCGCCTGGCGGAAATCTTCCGGGAGGCGGATCAGGGCAATGTGTATCGCCAGATGGAGCTGTTCGAGGAGATGGAGGAAAAGGATGCGCACCTGACGGCGATTCTCCAGACCCGGAAAATAGCGGTGTTGGGTAAGGACTATGAGGTGCTGCCCTATGCCGGGACCCCGGAAGATGAGCGGATGGCGGCGGCGGTGGGGGAGATGGTTTACGGCATCCCCAACCTGGAGGAGGCCCTGCTGGACCTGCTGGACGCCATCGGCAAGGGGTTCGCCCTGAGCGAGCTCATCTGGGAGGTGAGGGGGGGGCAGGCCCGGGTGGCGGAACTGAGGTGGATTTCCCAGAAGAAGGTGACTTTTGGGGAGGACGGGAAGCCCCGCCTGCTGACCGCGGAAGCCGGCTGGGAGGGGGTAACGCCGCCGCTCTGGAAGGTGATTTATCACCGCTACAAGGCCCGGAGCGGCCAGGCCACTCGGGCGGGGGTTCTCCGGGTGGTGGGCTGGATGTACCTGCTGAAGAATTTCGCCTTGAAGGATTGGGCGGCGTTCAACGAGGTGTTCGGCATGCCGCTGCGGTTGGGCAAATATGACACGACGGCCTCGCCGGCGGACCGAGAGGCTTTGGTGCAGGCCATCCGGAACCTGGGTTCGGATGCGGCGGGGGTGATCAGCAAGGCTACCGAGATTGAATTTATCGAAGCCACCTCCCGGTCCGGCGGGGCCAATCCCTACCAGCTGATGGCGGAATTTTGCAACCGGGAGATGTCCAAGGCGATCCTGGGGCAGACTTTGACCACGGATACGGCGGGGTCGACGGGGACGTATGCGGCGGCCAGGGTGCACGCCCAGGTGCGCCGGGACCTGGTGGAAGCCGACGCCCAGGCCCTGGCCGCGACCTTGCGGGAACAACTGCTGCGTCCCCTGGTGGGATTCAACTTCGGGTGGGACAAGCCGGCGCCCTGGTTTCGGTTCAGGTTTGAAGAGGAAGAAGATCTCAAGGCTTTATCGGTGGTTTACCGGAACCTGGCGGCCATTGGGGCGCCCCTGGATATGGAGCATGTAGCGGAGCGTTTCGGGATTCCGTTGGGGAAAGCCGGCGGGAAGGGGCGCGGCTCATGAGCATGGGTGGCCTCCCAGAAGATATTTATTTCACGCAAAGGCGCAAAGACGCAAAGGCGGAAAGAGGAGGATGGGTCTGATGAGGGGAGGCAGGTGGCTCTGGGCAGGGGTTCTGGTATGGCTCAGCGGCGGTTGCTGCGCGTACCCGGGGGGGTTCGAGAAAGTGCACGACTCCATGGTGACGGTGCAGCGCTTCTATGAGCCGCTGATCAGAGAGGACCTGGGGCGGAATGAGACGGTGCGCCGGGCGGTGGTGGCGGCGGATACCACCCTGCTGCTGGCCGGGGCGCTCCAGCAGCAGTGGTGTCCCAATCCGAAGGAGGCGGAGCAGTTGGACCTGCAAGGGCGCGAGGCCAAGAAGCTGGCCCTGGAGGCGGGGGTGGTCCAGACGGGGGCATCGGAGGACCAGGCCCTCCTAAAAGGCGCAAAATGATGACGATGGAGGCGAACGGGAGCGGCAGAGAGCAGGCGGCCATCCTGCCGGAGTGGATCAGGGTGCTCCCTTTGGGGCGGGTGGAACTGTCGGACCATCGGGAGCCGTTCATGGTGGATGAGGCGTGTCTGGAGACCCTGGCGGCGGCGTATCGGTCCCGGGGAGTGGACCTGGTGATTGATTACGAGCACCAATCTTTGCAGGGGAACCGGGCCCCGGCGGCAGGCTGGATCAAGGACCTGGAGGCCCGGGGGGACGGCCTCTGGGCCCGGGTGGATTGGACCCAGCAAGCCCGGGATTACCTGGAGAAGAAGGAGTATCGTTATTTCTCGCCGGTTTTGCGGCTGGACCCCGAGACCCGGAAGCCGACGGCCCTGATCCACGTCGGGCTGACCAACGTGCCGGCCATCAATCATCTGCCTCCTCTGGTGGCCCGGTGGGGGGGTGGAGCCCCGGCCCCCCAAGACCTGGAGTCAGGGGAACCGGGGGGGCGGTCTCCGGAGATGGAGCAGGAATCAGGAAAGGAGAGGGCGGAGATGGTGGAAGAACTCAAACGCCTGATGGGTTTGGAGTCCGAGGCGGAAGAGGAGGTGGTCTGGGGCAAGGCGCTGGAGGCGTTCCGGGATCTGGCCGGGAGTTTGAACCTGCCGGGGGAAGTTTCGGCGGCCCAGCTGAAGGGGGCGGTGGAAGCCCTGAAAGCCGGGGCAGGGCGTGTGCTGGAGGCGGAGGCGGAGCTTAAGGGTCTTAAAGTCCGGTTGGCCCAGGAGACGGCCGACCGGCTGGTGGAAGAAGCCCTGAAGGCCGGGAAGGTGAGCCCGGCCCAACGCGGTTGGGCGCTGGAGTATGGGCGCCGGGACCCGGAAGGCTTTCAGACCTATGTGGACCGGGCCCCGAAACTGGTGCCCACCGGGGAGGAACTGCGCCTGGAACGGGAGGACGGCGGGGAGGAGAGGGGTTTGCTGCCGGAGGAACTGGCGGTGTGCCGCGGTCTAAATGTTTCGCCGGAGGCCTATCTGGAGGCCAAGTCCCAGGTGGGCTGAAGTAAGGGGGCGCGGTGCGCACCATAGGGAGCACAGGCGGGACGCCGGGGCCGCCAAGTCAACAGAAATTTTCAGGATGGTCATTCGTGGTCTGGGACCCTCACATAAATCGTAAGAAGCAGCCCCCCCCTCTCACCCCAGCCCTCTTCCCCCGCTAAGGGGAGAGGGTGATAGGAGTGGGCTAAAGAGAAGGTTGGGGAGCAGGGCAGGCAAGGGACGGCTTGGGGAGGATGACAAGATGGTCTGCCCCCCGGGCCGCAGGCCAGTCCTTGAGGGGAGGAGCAGCAGGAAGATTTCGGGCTGGATGTGATCAACCACTATAAGCGGAGGTAGAAGGATATGTCAGCGTTAACCCGTGACCGGGCCACCCCTTACCGGGAAGGCATCGAGGTGGAATACCCGGTGGCAGGCAACACGAAAATCTACGCCGGCTCCCTGGTATGCGTCAGCGCCACCGGTTATGCGGCGCCGGCAGCGGACACCAGCGGTTATCGGTTCGCCGGGGTAGCCATGGAACAGGTGGATAACAGCGACGGCGGCGACGGCGAGAAACAGGTGCGGCTGCGGCGAGCCGGGGTCTTTGAGTTCGATGCGGCGTCCATCAGCCAGGACATGGTGGGGACCGCCATGTACGCCGCGGATGACCACACCTTTGATGACGCCGCCGGCCCCACCAATGACATCAAAGTGGGCCTGTTGGTGAAATACGTGTCGGCCACCAAAGGCTGGATCGACATTGCCAGGTAAAGGGAGGAATGGCGGATGATTATCAATATGGAGAGCTTAGCCCGACTGTACACGGGATTTACGGCGGTGTTCAACGCCGCCTTCCAGGAGACCCAGACCTGGCATGAGCGGGTGGCCATGACCGTGCCGGCCAACACCCGGATCATGGATTACAAGTTCCTTCTGGATTTTCCCATGGTGCGGGAATGGATCGGGGACCGGCAGATCAGTTCGCTGGAGCCCCAGGCCTTTCAGGTGGAGACCAAGGACTGGGAAGCCACCATCGAGGTGGACCGGAACGATATCGAAGACGATCAACTGGGATTCTACAATCCCATCGTGGCGGCCCTGGCCCAGGAAGCGCGGAAGCACCCGGAGAAGTTGATTGCGGACCTGTTGGTGGGGGGATTTGCCACGGCGTGTTATGACGGGCAGAATTTTTTTGTGGCCAGCCATCCGGTGGGGGCGGGGGCGGTGTCCAACTTCGGGGGCGGGGACGGCACCGCCTGGTATCTCCTGGACACCAGCCGGGCGGTGAAGCCGTTCATCTTTCAGTTGCGGCGCGAGGTCCAACTGGTGCGGATGGACCGGCAGGACGACGAGCATGCGTTTATGCGGAAGAAGCTGCGCTACGGGGTGGATTACCGGGGGGCGGCGGCATATGGGCTGTGGCAGTTGGCCTATGCCTGCAAGGAGACCTTGAACGACACCAACTATGCGGCGGCGAGGGCCGCGATGATGTCCGTGCCCAATGGCGAGGGCCGGCCCCTAGGGATCAAGCCCAATTTGCTGTTGGTGCCGCCGTCCCTGGAGGCGCAAGCCCGGGAGATTTTGCAGGCGCAGTTTATCATCGGGGACCCCGTCACGGGGGGGGCCCGGACCAATATCTGGCAAGGCACGGCCGATCTTCTGGTGGTGCCGGAGCTGGCCTAACGGGAAGAATGAACCGGGGAGGGGGGTTTGGGGCCGCCCTCCCAGGATTCAGAGACAAGGAGATAGATGATGGCCTGGTTCGGCGGGTTCACCATAGAGACGTACAACCGGATTCCGGGGGACTACGAAAACATCGCGGTGGGGACCAGTGCGGTGGGGATGTCGAGCAGCAAAATAAGTCCGGTCACCGGGCCCTATGCGCGGTTGAGCGCCCGGGCGACCTTGATCTCGGTGGAAAACGGCGATATTCGCTTTCGGGTGGACGGGGGCCTGCCCAGCCTCAGCAGCGGGCACTACCTGACCAGCGGCGACACCCTGGTCCTCACCGGCACCCAGGCCATCCAGCAATTCCGGGCCATCCGGAGCGGGGATACGGATGGGGGGCTGAAGGTGACCTATTTTTATTAAAGGGTGGATCGGGAAGGGGACCTCAAAGACTCCGGGGGGTATAAATGGCCAAGCATTTCAGTCTAATTCAGGTAGGGACGCCGACGGGTCTGACGCCGGTCTTGCAGGCCGGGGGCGGGCTGAGCGCGGGGACCGCCTATTACTACCGGGTGATTGCGGTCAGATATTACGGGAGCAAGGCGATTGCCCTATCAGCCCCCTGTGCGGAGGTGTCCGCCACGGCGGACGCAACCAACAAGACCATCGCCCTGTCCTGGTCAGCCGTAGCCAATGCCAACGCCTACATCATCCAGCGCACCATCGCCAGCGGCAGTTATCCCCCGGACGGGACCAATTCCTTCACCCTGAATGGACGGAGCTATTCCACCAATGCCTATGCAACCACTTTGACGAGTCTTACCGACGACGGCGGAGCGGTCAGCCGGGTCAGGTTCACCGGGGCCAACATGGATTTCTCCCAGGAATTTCCGGTATTGGAGGCTTATGGAGACTCCACCAGCGATATTATCACCCTGTCTGATCTGTTGGACGAGGCGACCTTTGCCGGGTTTATTGACCTTATCGCCCCGGCTGATTTAAGGGCCTGCGGCAATGCCAACTGGCGGGAAGAAGCGCCTTACATCATCTACGGGGGAACCTATATCCGCAACTGCACTTTCCGGCTTAGGGGTATGCTCATAGCCTACGGCCAAGTCAGGATCAATACTGACGCCAAAGTAGAGGCCGGGGACAAGACCTATTATTACAGCCCGTATATTTTTACCCTGTGCCCCTTTGCCATCCCCTACACCAATGACAATGACAGCTACAACGGGGTCTATCCCTTCACGCACTCTCTCGGGTGTGCGGCTGATTCATTCGCCCGGAACCTCATCAGAAGGCCGCTCAATACAAAAAATACCGGCTATGCAGGATTGTTCAATTACGGCTCGGTGTATGACTCCGGCATCCCGGCAAATTTAGAGTTATTGGATTCAATTGCCGGGATGAACTCCATGAACGCCATGGACTTTTACGGCGTTGCCGCCGGCAATAATATTTTTGAAAGTCTGCGGCACGAGGCCCCGGTCCTCCAAGATTCTCTCATCAGGTTTGCCAATGAGTGTTTGTGTTACCGGTACGCCTCCAATCAACGGGCCGTCCGGTGCAAGACCCTC
>Ga0172375_10002808_pt1 | contig 26922 bp, 24 predicted proteins | sample LakKiv1m_FD_114537 | JGI IMG/M metagenome (GOLD analysis project Ga0172375, IMG submission 114537) | Freshwater microbial communities from Kabuno Bay, South-Kivu, Congo - kab_092012_11.1m | ecosystem: Environmental > Aquatic > Freshwater > Lake | place: Democratic Republic of the Congo...
CAAATGGATACATTGTTTCCCAAACGCCATGTACCCTATCCGAGGACCGGAAACCAGCACCTTCTTGCTGCTATCTGTCTGTTTTTACTTCAACCACTACTGACACAAAATCGCGGCACCCACGAGTTCGCAGATCTGAAGCACTTCCTGTACGATCCGAAGTGGTTCCGATTGCTCGTACATGGCATTAAACGCATATGGGAGAATCATGAAATAGGAACTCTCGATAGCTACGCGGACGCCATCGCTGATACAGAGATGATGGCTTATTTGCTCGATTCAGGACGAGATGAGCAGGGGTACTCCCTGAGCCTTCTCGTTCACCGGTATCTGGAAGTCACGTACCTTCATCGAGCTGACAATATTTTCGAAGGAGACTATCCAGATGTCCTGTACGAGATCCTCGCTTATGATGCGGAGCTCATAGCCGATCTTGTCGCCGAGTTACTGGACCAGATGGATGCCGACCTACAGTTTCTCTATTTCAACGGTGAGCTGAGGATAGCACTGATCCTAAATGAAATGACCCGTTACGGCATTCCTGTGGATGGACGGGCAGCTGCACAGGTGTACAGAGATACGCTTACACAAATGAAGGACCTGGAATGGGAGATCGCTGGTGGCAAGGACTACAACCTATGGAACGGCTCAGACGTCCATGAAATTCTCAAAGAAAGAAAGGCCCGATTCCCCAGTCGTGGCATTGTCCGAAGAGAGGAACTCGGCAAAGCTGATTTGAAAAGGATGTCCTCGTATGACCCGTTAGCCTCTAAAATCCTTGCGTGGCGGGATCTTCGCACCGATCTCAGGTTCCTGGAGAAAGCCGCCGGTAAATCCCGCATTCATCCGCGTTGGAACATGCTGACGAAAACCTCCCGTATCACCGCTTCTGATCCGGCCGTTCAGAACGTCAACAAGGTTACATGCAGACCTTTGATGAGGCCTGAGCCGGGATGGGTCTCGATCAAGGCAGACTACAAACAAATCCAGATGAGGATATTGGCCAGCCTCTCCAACGATCCCGAGCTGGTTGCCGCTTTTCGAGAGGGACGGGATGTGCACTGGCTTACCGTGGAGATGTGCAGCATACAGGGAGCCACAGAAAAGGAAAGGAGAGACAAGGCCAAGGCGGTGAACTACGGAATCCTGTTCCAGCAGAGCGCTCATAGCCTGAGCCGAGAGCTGGATACAGACGTAAAGACCGCCCAAGGCTACATCAACGCCTTCTGGGCCAAGTACTCAGTCGCCAAGAAATACCTGGACGAGTTCGTGGCGGGGCTCAAGGAAAAGAAACCGGAAGAGATGATTGTCAGGTCTTATCTTGGCAGGATGAGGCACCTCGACGGAGAATTTGGCCGTCACGAACGGCGTAGCGCGAAGGCGACTCTTCTGCAGCAGATGGAAGCCGATATTTTAAGAATGGCCGTCATGAGACTCACTGCAAAATTCAGGGACCTGGGCATGAAGAGCCGCATCGTCATGGTTATTCACGACGCGATCTACATAGAGGCTCCTGTTAGTGAGAAAGAGCAGGCCAGGCACTGGATAAAGGCTATCATGGAAGCTGCCGTGGAAATGCCGAACGTGCCTCTGGAAGTGGACATGAACTGACTGGGGGCATCCTCTTTCGGCGCTTAATACCGTTCAAAAGGTCATGCTCTCGAAAAGGCCGGCAATGCGTTGAAGGAGGTGACGAAACTCGAACTCGCGATCTGCGGCGTGACAGGCCGATTAAGGCCTTAACGGAAATAATGACTTACCCGAGAACATCAGTCATTTCAGTCCATCCTGATCTTTCTCAGTCCTTTTAAATCCCTGCAGACCCCTGAAGTTGGGGACAAAATGGGGACATAAAATTAAAGATGCCTGTGCGGCCTGGAGTCGGCCAGCATCTGAGCAAAGGTTGCTGAGCTCGTGGTGGAAATATCAAACGAACTGTGCTATGAAGTTCATAACAAGGGACAATATTATAAAGACGATGCTCATTTCCATGAAAAAGTTGCTATTGGAAGCTTGCCCACCGCTCTGCGGGCAGCTGAGCTCAGGTCTTGGCTTGAGTAGTCATTGCGTGCCAACACCGGCTGGTAGCCCTGTTCCAGTAATCTTCTGTATTGGCTATACAGCTCCTCGTAGTGAGATTCCCGTGTATTCAGTGAATCCACAACGCCCTGGTCGTGCATTTTAAGCATTGAATATGAGGGCACGAAGTAGCTCCAACTGCCCCATTCCATCGAGGCAATCAGCGGGAATGCCATGTCGTCGGCTCTGGGAAAGTCTCGCGACATTTCCATCAGTCTCGGGCTTAATAGTATGCGTTTGCTGAACATGGAAATGCCCGGTCCAATAGTGTCGGTCGGCGTAATTTCTGCGATCTGCGGAGTTTCAAGGCTTAGAGACACCTGTCTCAAATAATCGTCGGTCCATTCAACCCAGAGCGTGTTCCAGCACGATATGATGTCGACCGGCCTTAGGGTAATAAACGTATCAAACATGTATCTGATGAAATTTCGATCGATCAAAGTTATATCGTCGTCAATGAACATCACAGTGTCATAGGCCGCCAATGTAGCCAACCCGTAACGTACCCGGCAGCGCCAATTAAAGCTGGAATTGAATATCTTTACATCGGGAAATTTAGACAGGAGGTTTCCAACTTTCGCGAACCGCGAGGCCCTCAGATTGACCCTTGCCGAGTTGTTGCACACGATCAACTCGAATGCTATTCCTCCAAAGTCCTGTCGAAGAAGGCTTCGAAGGAGGTCAGCGAGCGCTGCCATCCGTTCATAAGATAGAACTATGACAGTGATCCCCTTAATATGCTCCTCATTGCTAGTGGGGGAAACTGCAATTACGAATGAGTCCGCTCCCTTCTTGGCTTCTCCACCCCCGAGACCCGAGATAAGACTTTTGGCTTGGTGCTGAAGTACGTATGCCGCGCGCCTTGGATTTGAAACTGCCTTAGCCACAAGCTGCAAAGGCCGCGGCATCCGTTTCGATAAAGAAGCGCCGGGAGCCGCTTCATTGGCTCGCCTGCTGTTATCGGCGCATGCCATAACGCGTTCCACCATATTCTCGTGAATCTCTTGGGATTCATCGGCGAGGATGAGGCCCTTCTCCTGCATAGCTTGTCGCAGCTCAAGAATCAGCGACAAAACCTCTCTAATCTGCCCTGTGGAAAGTTGCGGAGCGGGTAACTGCGATTGGTGCAGCCATTCGAAAACAGGAAGAGGCACATCCCTGCCGAGGATTTTGCGGGCCAGACGCCTCCGGATGACCATAATCGAGGCGAGCTGCTCCTCTTGTTTCGTGTGAGATATGGAGTCAACGCGATCCTTGTACAAATAAAGCGATCTGTTAAGGTTCGCAAACCCGGTCGTGCCAACCAATCGAGTCCAGAGTTCCAGGTCTTCCGTGTACTTGAAGGTAGGATCGTAGGGCCCTGTCTCTTCTATAACCCGCTTCCTGTACATCACCGTGGGATGAGCAATTGAGCGGCCAAAGAAGAAATTCCACATGATCATGCCGCTGGATTGCGGCAACTCGTAAGTGTATTGCAATTTGCCCGCTTCATCGATCACAGCCATGTAGGAACCCAGCACTCCTATCTCAGGGTGCCGCTCCAGATAACTCACTTGTTCGGCGAATCTGTTCGGCTCAGAGGTATCATCTGCATCGTGACGGGCGATTATTTCTCCACGACTGACTTCCAAAGCTCGATTGAGCGAGGAAGGCAGGCCTATGTTCTTCGGATTCTTCAGCAGCACAATTCGGGAATCCTCGAAGCCGGCCAGGATCTCCGCACTCTTATCAATGGAACCGTCATTAACAATTATGAATTCAAAATCCTCGAAGGTTTGGTGCAGCACGCTGTCAACTGATTGGCGCAGATAGCGCTCTCCATTGTAGACGCTCATGATAACGCTGACTTTCGGCGGCTCAGTATTCTTCACTAGGATTCCCTCGGACGTCTCGATATCGCCTCGGCCCAGATCTCGCCCCAGCGAATTTCTTGGTGCGTGACCTCTAAGCCAGCGGAATCCATCTCCTTCGCGAACGACTCCACAGTATACTCGGTCTCGTGAGTCGAGTCTGATCGCCATTCGAGCCCTAGCTCCTCGCGAAGGGGCACTCGCCAGTCACGCTCAAAAAGCGGGACACGAATGAGTATTCGCTCAGCTGTGGAAACCCGCAGCAAGTCCTTCAAGAACTGAGGCCGGCCCGGTAAGTGTTCCAGCACATTGGACAGGATCACTACATCAAAACCACCATCAGGGATGCCCTTAAGCACGTCGCCGACGATGAAAGCCGCCCGCGGATGAGGGAACATCTGTTGTGCTTTTGCTATGTTTTCAGGGTCGAGGTCCATGCCCACTACCGATGCCCCGGTTAGCTCCGCTACGTCAAAAGCAACAGCGCCGTTGCCGCAACCGGCATCCAGTACCTTCTCGCCAGCGTGGATTCGCTCCACGAAAAAATCATGATATCCGGTAAGGCGATGTTTGACATGAAGCCCGCGGTCATAATGAACCGCGGCCTGATCAATATATCCGTTCAGATCCGAATCGGCTTTCAGCAACAATCTCAGGGCATCTGCCGGCTTCCTCGATGCCAGGCAAGCCCATCGAAGGCGAATGAGCCTTAACCAGAGCCAGTCCGGAGCCAGATCCATTGCCTTGCTAAGAATCCATCGTGCCGATTCTCTAGTATTACATGCCACAAACTCAGTCCTGTCCCCTCTTGCTCCAGGGGGGAGCCTTCTTTCAGAGAAGGCTTGAGAAGACCTCTCGATGTCTCTTGACCCACAGTGACACGTCGAATTTTTCTACTGCCCGTGTGCGAGCAGCCTCGGAATAAGTGGCAAGACCGCCGGCTGACTTGACAACTGCTTCAGCCAAAAGCCGGGGATCCGGCGGAATGTCTCGTTCCCAGGTCGCCTCGTCCCGGACACCTATACCCGCCTCAGTTCCCACGAGTTCCGGGAGCCCTCCACTGGCCGCGTATACAACAGGAAGACCTGATGCCATGGCTTCTAAGACCACTGTAGGACAAGGATCGTTGACCTTGGTGTGAAGCAGTATATGCGCCCGGCGAAAAATTTCCGGAGCCTGGCTTCGAGAATAGCCCGATAGCAAGTCCACACGGTCGCTTAGTCCGAGTCCCGTGATAAGGGCTTTGGCCTGATACTCTATTTCTCCTGGATGTCTGGCCCAGTCAAACTTTCCTGCGAATGCGAGCCTCGCGTCTATTCCGAGTTTGGTCAACTCGGTCAAAGTGCGAAGCGCGGCCTCGAATCTGTAATAGCTCTTAACAGTGCCGGCATGGAGGAGAACCAGGGGTGGAAAATCAAGCCTTCTTTCGCCTGGATGGAACAGACTGGTATCGACAGGATTGTACAAAATCTCCCACGGGCTATGGGTAGGCTCAAGAAATCGGTCCGCACTGATCTTGCAGAACTCGCTCTGATAAAACACGTAGTCGGCTTCCAACATGAGCGATCTCATGTTGGAGTTTAATTGTCTCCAATCTTCAGGAGCCCAAGCGGGATACCCTACGCCATTCTGGTTCCAGACAATCTTCGCGCCTTTTCGGCGAGCGACTCGCATAAGTCCCGGCGCTTCATTAGGCAACGCGCTGCTGCCGAGGTACAGCACGTTGAAACTCATGGGGCTGTGAGGAAACGACTCTGCCAAAGCGCCAAACTTGACTATTCCTCCGGAGCGTATGCGTTGCCCGGACGCCTTCATGGATTGGCCGTATGAAACCCTTATTCGACCGTTTCGAGGCATTGGCGCCAAGTAGATTGCAGCCCTCTGAGCCTTTCTCTTCATCCGCCTCATCGGTCTTAGGACGGATCGAATCGCGGCGATCAGCGGGTCCGGAAGGAGATATTTGAATCGTTCCACCATGCCTATCGGTTCACCGCGCACAATTGCTCGCGCGTATCATAGAGGCACGGCCTGCGGAGCCCTACCGAATTTGCGCACGGTTCGGTTCCACAAATCCTGTGAAAAAATCGCGCCATAGTGGAAGCTGGGACTCATAAGAATTCTCTCGAGCTGTTGCCAGCCCTGAATCCAAAATTCCCGGCAGATCGTTTGGCCTTTGCAAAGCATGCAGCGACCAATGGGCTAAGCCTTCGTGGTCTTCGACATCGACCATCCACCCGTTCACGCCATGCTTAACCATGTCCATGGCCTGACCGACCCTGGTTGTGACCAACGGCACGCCGCTTGCCATCGATTCCAACACGGCTTTCGGGCCTCCCTCTTGGCGGGAAGCCACAATGTACACGTCCAAAGCTTGATACAGGCGCCCGACGTCGGGGTAAGAGTCCAGGTACACATGCTTGTAAGGGACTCGAATCCTTTTCAGTCCGGCCATTACATAACCTCTGGCAGGCCCTGACAGGAGGACGAAGATTCCCGGTATGGTTTTCTTCAGCATTTCGATGGCTTTCAGGAACACGTCGGGGCCTTTGATGACTTTCGGCTCCATGCCGTCACCCCACCCTACGCCGTCTTTCTGAAAGGACCCCACCACAACTGCCGATTCGGGAATACCGACTCGATCGCGGACTTGTTTGCGAGACGCCGCGGTCTGGACGGAGAAATATGAAAGGTTGATTCCGATAGGAATCAAGAATACCTTACGAGCATCGATGCCCGATTCGAGGATAATGTCTCTCATCTCAGAGTGCGACGACTGGATACGGTCAATGCGGTCGTGGTCCGCGCAGAGCCGGTTGTAGCACTCATCAAAGACAGCCTCGCCTGTGCCGGGCTTCCCGTGAAAATAGGCCGTTGCGATACGGTGATCACCCGGAGGGAAAGGCTGCCTCAATAGCCCGTATTGATCGCTATAGAAAACCGCCTGTTTCTTACAGCCTGTGATCCAGCGTCCGCCAGCCACAGATATTCCGAGTCGCCGTGCAATGCCGCCGATCTCCTTCGCGTCCCAGGATAGGGACCATCCAGCGCCGTCCCCTACCATAATCAACCTGGAGTAATCCTTCCACGCAGACGAGACAGCCGTCAGACCCGTTCGAATAAACGATCTGAGAATCCGGGCTATTTTGGCTTTTGTGGAGATCAATCAGAACCTCACACATGGCCCCGGAAGGTCGGGAAGCAGAGATCATACCGTTCTGCGGTCAACGGACACCAACTGGTCATCGCCAGTGCACATACAAGGAAAGACAAACTAAACCGGAGGGGTTTCACTTGCCGCAACGCGTCATAAGTGCAGGGGATCACTAATGATTGCGGCAAAACGCTTCCCAATGAGTGACAATCATTTCTCGGGATGGCTAAGAGAAGGCCCTAATGATACTCCTCCTAAACGGTCACTTCTCCAGTTGTCTCAGCTTGTTGATGTATTCTTGTTCCTGTTTAGTCGGTTTCACCGATTCCGGATTTCTCGCGAAACGCTGTCTTTGAAAATAGAATAAATCGGACAAGTCGTTGTTGACAACTTGCAGCATCACTATATCCGGCTCACAGAATTTCGCCCTCTCAGAAAACAAAGACGCTTCGTCAGTGATGGTGTATCCACAGACGCCCGCATTAATGAACTCCTTGTCAGGAAACTTCTTTTGCAGCAATCCGGGAATAGTGTCATGGTTAACCAGGTAGGGGCCGAAAGTGTAAGAGTCGCCAAGAAACAGGATGCGTTGCTTTTGTTTGGGGAACTGCAAGTCTTGATCCATCCTGAGGCCTTGCGAATTTATCCCCACCAGGTAAGGCATGGTCGGGCTGTAGAGCCACATGCCGCTCTCTTGAGGGCGTAGGTCGCCAAATAATTTAGGTCTATTGGAGAAGACGGTTTGCATCCTATGATCGGAATAGCGCCCAATTTCTTGCGAGAGCCTTTCGGCGATCAACTGATTTCCGAACCTTGAAAGATGCCCATTCTCAGGCATCAAGTAGACAGCCTTGCCCGGAAACTTTGACAATGGATCGTTTAAGTCGATGAAATCCACACCATACTTTGCCGACAAGGCTTTGTAAAAATCCAAGTGGATTTTACGAACTGCTAGGTTTTGTGGATCGGGAAGATCGGGCAAATAGCCGGGCACGTAAGAAACTATCAACTTGGCGCCTAGCTTATTGCTTTCCTTGACCAATGATGCGAAGTTGTCTTCGTACACGTGCTCGAAATATGACAGCAACTCCTTGCCTTCCTCTTCAAACAAAGCTGAGCCAATGCTGGTCGGAAGTTTTCGGAAGGTCTCTGCCGCCTCTTTTTGAGCTGAAAACGATTGGAGCTTTCGTTCCAGCTTCTTGAAGGTCTGAGCTATAGCAAGAAAGTCCATTCCGTGCATTTGGTAGTAGACCGCACGCAGCCCCAATTCCAGCGCGCCAATGAGAATCAAAAGAGGCACGAACGAGAAAACAAGGATCTTGGTTTTCGACAAATTCTTGCGCTTATCCATAACCGGATCAGTCATTTTTCAATCCTGTTGCCTGGTTTGATTTCCACCATTGCACCCCAGGACTTCCAGATACCGGGAAGCCACGGCTTCAAGAGGCAATATGGAAATCTTGGATTGGCGCTCTTCGTACTCCTTTACCAGGCGATCAAGCCGCTCCAACGCCTCTTCAGCAGAACCAAAAGGGAACCCCGCTTCCCTCACCAGTTCCGCATGCCCGCCGCTCTTTACATAAAGGCAGGGCAGTCCGCAGGACAAGGCCTCGATGACTGAATTGGAACAAGGATCGTGAAGGCTTGCAGTTACGTAAATGTCATGGTTACGAAGGGGTTGGGCCAACTTTTCAGATGGCAACGGATCGATCATGCGTATACGCTGAAATATGATCTTCGACCGACCGACGAAGGTGTATTCAAATCTGGTCCAATCGAGTCTTTCCTCAAGCTCCTTGTAAAAAGCAGCCCCCTTGTTGGGATTGTCAGACCAACTCGAAGAAATCAGGCGGATCTTGCGGCCGCGGTCGAAAGGCAGCCGCTCGGACTGGTGAAAAATGGTCGGATCCGCCGCGTTGGGTATGACAACAGGGGACTTGAACTCCATTCCCAGCGCCAGATGTTTGTTAAGGCTATAATTTGACTGGAATATTGTGGCATCAGCCAACTCGTTGTTGATTTCCCAAATTCGTCTATCTGTGCCATCATCCCAGCCCCGATACACGGCGATAGGTCCGTCAACCCGATGGACCATTTTGCAGCCAGCCCTCCTGAACCGCCGCAACCGCTGGAAATCAAAGTTGAAAGAGTTGTAAAGGCATGCTCTCGTGGTAGCGGAAATGGAGTTGGCTTCCGTCGTGAATCCCATCTTTTCGAATTCCTTACGGAGGCCCAGCAGAAACTGATTTCCTCCTCCATAAGGCGGCGTCAGAAACTCGTGAAAAATGGCAATGTCCGCGCTGTGGAAATTCGAAACAAATCGATCAAAGACGGTTCTGAAACAACGACCTGCGGCCGCTATTGTGTGAAAGGCATTCAATGTTTGACTGGTAGGGGAGATACTCTATGCCTTTGTCGCCGTGATTCCGAATCCGGTAGTGTACCTCGAGTACAGTGGATGCTCGGATGTACTGCCTCCCGAATCCTTTGACCATGCGGCGCGCCTAATCAATCTTCCTATTGCGCACAAGAAATGGCCGACAGGTTTGGGAGACCGGTCTGCTTGAAAGATTATCCACTCTCTCAACATGTCAGTCAAAACGCTCCAGTAAGTCCCTTGTCTCCGGATATTGACATCGGTGAACCCAGCTTTCTGTAGGCATTCCGTCCAGTAGGTTTCCGTGTATCGGCCATAATCCTGGGGATCACCGTGGATCGGGCACAGGAAAGGCACACAAACCAGCAGCGTCCCCCCTGACTTCATGACCCGACGAGCCTCTTTCAGCACCTGCGGGGGGCTGGGCAAGTGCTCTAAGACTTCCGAACACACCAATGCGTCAAAGTAATCGTCTCTAAAGGGAATCTCAGATGCATCGGCCTTCACATCGGGTCTCTTGGCCGTTGAGAGATTCATATACACGGTGGGGAGACCGTAGTCCTCGATGTCGAAGCAGCCTCGCTTGAGAATCTTATTCCCGCCCAGATCGAGCACCCGGCTCCCCGGTGGGATGAGAGCGACGTGTCTGGAATAGAACTCGTCCACAAATTGACGGCGCAGGGAATAGTAAAGAGGGTCGAAAGCGATCTTTGGGCCGGACATTTTTGGAGGAAGTGCCTTCTATCTGGGGAGGTCTTGTGTTCGGCTGATCGTGATTTGCTCTAGCCCTGATGAGAAGCTTTCTTGGCGACGGCGATCAGCATGTGGGAAATCAATTTCGTGGGAATAAACGGGGGAAAGAGCCTGGCAGCCAGTTTGAACGTCCAACTTTCAGAGGCAAGGCCGAAGTCCCATGACAGCGTCCTCCTCCAGCCTTCCCGCTTATGAATGGGTTTGATGTCCAAAACTTGGAAACCGCGCATCTCCAATTCCTGACGAAGATCAGCAGGAGTGAACCTCCACTGATAGAACCGAAAACGCGCGAGTGAAACATCTATCGCATCACTGAAGGCTTCATTCCACTGGTGCCAGGGAGATGCTTCCCGCAAAATGTGCCTCCAGTTCTGATAAGGCACGCTTACAAACAGCAAGGCTCCAGGCTTGAGGATGCGATATGCCTCATTGATACAGTCTCCAGGCCCGGTCTCAAAATGCTCGAAGGTCCCCCACGAGAAGTAGAGATCGACAGAAGAATCAGGCAAAGCAGTATCTCTGATGTCGCCTTGAACGAATCGGCAGGCCGGCAAAGCTGCGTTCAACCGAGCTATAGTTGTCGCGCTTATATCCATTCCGACCGCATCGAATCCTTTGGATGCGAAAAACACGGTCCATTCGCCGAGGCCGCACCCCCCGTCTAATATTTTGCTCGCTCCAGATAATTCTTGGAGAAAGGGCTGCATCACCTTGAATTCTTCTCTAACGGTTATCGTGTCATGGGTGGGCAGGTTCGTGACGTGGCTCCATTTTTCGGACCAAAATTCCTGGATGAAGTCCGTTTCTTGAGAAGGTGAATTCTCGGCAGCGAGTGTGTAATCTTTTTTCATTTCGCCCAGTGAAAATGAACTTGGAAACCAAGTTGAGAACTCAAATGATGCGTTTGGCGCCAGAGGGAACCGGCTTTCTCTAATTTTACGTCCTTTAGTCTAGAAGAGGGTGAAAAGGGCTAATTTGAAGTGCCACCAAACACGTTCAAAACTCGCTTCACATGAACCTTCTTACTGCCGCGGTCCTGTCGACCGCGTCCATCGGCTCCCGATCTTCCTCGCCGGTACCCCTGCGACCATGTCGAACTCCTCCACGTCGTCTCTTACAACCGAATTAGCCGCGACTACGGCGCCCCTACGAATGTGCACTCCATCCAAAATGTGGCAGCCGGCTCCGATCCAGACATCGTCCTCGATCGTAATACCAACGGCTGTATACCCTTGTTCTCTGATCGGGCGATCGGTTGAGTCGAATTTGTGGGAAGATGCTACCATCACAGTGTGCGCAGCAATTCTCACACTGTTGCCGATGCAAATGCCACCGGTGGCGTACATCACTATAAAGGGGTTGAGCGAACAGTAGTCTCCAATGTCCACACGTCCCCCCCAGGTATAAATTTGAGTATAAGGTCTTACGACCGTATGATCGCCAATCCTTATGTATTCCGCCTCCTCCCGTAACATACCGGTATACAGGCACGCGAATTCGTCGATTAGAGAATTCGACCCAATGAAGATCTGCCGGCCTACGCACCGCGCATTCCACCCCAGTCTCGAAGAAGTCTTAACGCATGCCGCAAAGATCCGAAACCAATTCCACCTGATCCGCAATTCCATGCGAGCAGATCTAATCAAGTGACGTGTAAACCCGAAAGACAGTCCTAACATGCAGGGTTTCTGGACATCATGATAGAGAAACTATCTGGAATACCTAAGGCATGCGGGCGCAATATCGTAAACGTCCTGTGGGGGGAAAATTCGCTCCAATGGTGTACCATGCCGCGACAGTCTCTCCGCAATTTGGTTTGGACCCCAAAGCGATCAACCCCTAAGGTCGTATGAACGCATGGGTTATTTCATTCTCTCCCAGTTAGCAAGGCGACAGCTCACCATGTCGACCAGCCTTTGTGAGGATTTGCCGTCAAGAAATTCACACTCTGACAAAGCGTAATCCAGACGCTTATCCTTGTCGAGACTGCGATCCCGAAGATATTGTTTTATCGCCTGAACAAGTTCAGCTTCATCATGCGCAATTTTGGCAGCGGCCAGCCGCAATGGTCTCCGGTTGTGGGTCTGTCTCTGCTGGAATGATGTTGTCATGTTGTATCGGTGCCCGTAAGTGTAGAGGTCATAACCCATGTGAATGGTGGGCAGGTCGCAGATTGCAGCCTCGAGGCTAATGGTGGAAAAAATGTTTAGCATTACGTCACTGTACAGCAGGAGGCAGTGAAGGTGATCCAGATCATCTTCACCGGATAGGTCCCGCCACATGGACGCATCGACGACATCATCCGCTTCATTGGCTGGAGGCAGGCTAATAAAGACTCCTTCTGCTCGCTGAAACAACTCTTCCAGGACTTGCCACGATGGCGATGACAACAGCTTGGGGTGGGGATAAGGCCTTATCGCAAGGTTGCAATCAGATCGCAAACCACTGCTGCCGGGATCGACAAAGAGGCGATAGATCTCGAAGTACCTGGTAATGTTTACACCTCCAGCAAAAAGAACTGTCTTTTTTGCCGGGTCCAGACCTATTTGGCTCAGAAACATTTCGCGGTCCCTCTCAGGCGGCCGAAAGTAGTGATCGAACTGAGCGGGGCCGGTGATTTCGATTTTCGAGGCGGGCAACTTCTGAAGCCGCATGGTGTCATCAGCCATGAGCTTGCTCCAGACAGCCACGCATTTCGGCGTAAATCCCCGAAAGCCTCTATTTACAATGTTGTCGTAATTAGTGATGGCAGCGAATACAGGCAAACCGATCTTCTGGGCTTCTTTCGCAAAGAGCCCTTCATATTCAAACGTATGCAACCCCATGCTCGGTGTCAGCGCGCAATTTACACCGGAATCCCGAAGCATTTCGCAATGGACACCGACGTGGTCAAAGGAATTCTCAAGCCAGAATGCCAAACGTTCGATTCCGGGAAGGTGACGAAGAATGTCAAAAAAAGCCGCTGAGGACCATGCCCGAAATACCGAGGCCCCGAACAACCCTTCCTCAATGCTGTCACGAAACCTCAGATCGGTGGTTTCGGTGATTACTCCGAAACGTCGCAGGCGATGCGATAGGGAGTTAATGTGACGGCGCTTTGAGACCGCGTTGTCGTACTCGTTTATCTTGAGTTCCACGTACTCAGAAGCTTCCGGGTTGCACAATTTATAGTAATGCGGCCCTAGAAAATAAACAGGTTCGAAATCATTGCTCGCAAGCGCTTCGCGGAACGCTCTAGAATGGAAGCTGCGAAGAGCCATCTTCCCATGCAACGGCATGGCAATTTTGACTTTGCTCAACCCGACTCTCCCTTGGCCGGTCCATCACAACCGCCGAATGTCTTCCTCGTGGTTGGCCTCTTCGTGTTCATGGCAACCGGGCCGGAATGGGAGTTTCCTTTGGGGTTCATTGATCTTTCCAAATCCTCTCAGCCAACGATCGGCCATCGAGGCCATGAAAACTCATGACTTGCTGCGGAGTGCCGCAAGCGGGATATCCTTCGACTGCGAATTTTTCAAACTTTCGAGTGCCCAAAAGATTGCTTTGCACCATTTGGCTGGCAAGATGGTCTCCTAGACCTCCCACGGTCGCGTGATCGTCCAAGACACAAACAGAGCTGTGCCTTTCAATCGCTCCAGCTAGCCATTGAACGTCGACATTGTTAAGCCAGGGCATGTTCACCACTTCCAGTCCGAATCCCCGTTCTTGGAGCACCTCGGCGGCCAGCAGCGCCTCATGCAGCATTACGGGGCCGTACGCAAAAATCACTGCTCCAGACCCCTCTGTCAGTGATACTCCCTGACCCAGTGTCAATCTGTATGACTCGGGCAGTATCAGTGCTCTCGGAGACGGACCTATGTTGAGGCGCAGCACACAAGAAGCAGGTGCCGATTCAACGCAGTAGTCAACGGCCATGGCTGCCTCTTTGGCGTTGCATGGCTGCAAAATCGTGAAATTCGGCAAGGCTGCGAGCAATGAGATGTCCCTGATACTCTGGTGAGACGCCCCCGGTCCGGCCGGAATCAGTCCAGCATAATGGGAGACGTAAATAATCTTCGATCCTTCGCATGCATTGTTATAAATCTGCTCGTTGGCTCGCGCAGCCAAGAAGGCCGCAAACGTGTTCACGACCGGCAACATGCCTTGCAACGCCAACCCACCAGCGACAGAAACCATATCTTGTTCAGCTATGCCGCTTTCGACAAATCGGCGAGGGAACTTCTCTTCAAAGAGGCGAATCCTGCAGTCCGCGGCCAAGTCAGCGTCCAAGACCACAAGGTCCTGCCGCCGTTCCGCTATTTCCACGAGGGCTTTGCCAAATGCTTCGGAAACGTATTCGGTAGATACTCGGCTTGGCATCTTGTCTTCCGGAGGAATTACCTCTAAGGCCGGCGACGGAATGCCTAACACGTCGCAGCGTTGTCCGATTCTGACAGCGATTTCTTCGTAGCCGGCTGCAAATGACCGATCGTCCGGCGCGCCGGAGTGCCAGCGGTACAGCCCGCCGCCTTCCTTTAGTGCGTTCGGATGCTCCATGAACGAGATCCCGCGTCCTTTAATAGTATCGGCAATAAGCACTTTGGGCTTGTCCGTTATCGATCTGAATTCCTGAAAGACCTCGTCCAGTTTACGGAAATCATGGCCGTCACAGCGCTTCACATGCCAGCCGAAAGCTTGAAACTTGGCTTCCAGGTCGCCCAGATCCACTATCTCCTTTACCGGTTTGTCGGACTGCACCTTGTTGTGATCGACAATCACGTGCAGATCCGTGATTCCGTGAGTAACCGCCGATTGAAGAGCCTCGTAGATCTGGCCTTCCTGAAGCTCCCCGTCCCCGGTCATCACAAAAATACGCCCTCCCCTTTGCAACAAATGCTTGGCAATTGCCATCCCCTTCGCCTTCGAGATTCCCATGCCCAGAGAGCCTGAATTGGCTTCGATCCCAGGAATACTCACATCCGGATGGCCGTGAGTGCCGCCCAGACGACGAAGGTTCAGGAAGCGCCTTTTCGGCAGGAATCCCAAAGCATAGAGGACCGAGTAAAGTCCGGGGACATCGTGACCCTTCGAAGAAAAGTAAATGTCTCGGTCATGATGTTTCAAGCCCAAGTCCGCAACATTCATCTCGCGATAGTATAAGAAAGTAACTATATCCAGCGAGCTGAGGCTGGATCCCAGGTGTCCCGAGCCCGCTCTTTTCACCGAGACCAACGCGTTTGCCCGACACATGTCAGCCAAAAGTCCCAACTTGTGACCCCAGTCGATGGATGACTGCCTGACGGCCTCGAACTGGTCATGTGGAATCAGCTTCAATTGCATTTTTCACACTTTTCCTTTGCGCACCTTCTAACGCATGAATCTGCCAATCTATCGGCAGCCTGGCTTATTCTTTTGCCGGCTTCACGATTGCGGATTGCCAGGCGCGGCCAATTTTGAGGCGACAGACTGGCTATTAGCGGAAGAATCATTGCCGAGTTCGGATGAGCAGACACTGTCCGGTTTCGAGATGAAATCTCATGAAATCCTGGTTGTTCGATGTGAAGGCGTCCACCGCCTTCATCACGCCTTTGCAAGTGGTGAATCCGTAGTCGTCAACCAGGACGATACCTCCCCGTGCGATCAAATCGGCAAAGAAGTCCAGACAAAATCTTGTCGCCGAGTAAATGTCAGTATCGATGTGCACGAAAGAGAAGCTCTTTCCCGAAATCTCCGAGCACCGATCCTGGAATCGTCCCTTGTAAAGGGCAACGTTATCAAATCCGGACAAATAATCTCGCACACTTTCTAATGAGGTATCTGCAAAAGCTCCGGAACAATGGGGTCCGTCCACATCGGGACTGATGTCCTCCGGATGTCCCTCAAATGTGTCAAAAGAATGTATTTCCGGCTTTTCGCTGTAGAGCCGGTCCGTCACAGACGCCATGAAATAGGTGCCCCCGCCCTGGTAAACTCCCACTTCGGCCATATTGGGCGCTTCGACCGATATTGACCTTACACTGCAAATAGCCTGATACAGAAAAAAGAGGCGGTCATAATAGAGACAGGTCCTGCCGTGATTCAAAACCTTCGTGGCAAGCTCTCCAAAAACGTTGATTTCTCTGAGGTCGACAAGCTTATGGTGCGATTTTCCATATATCTGGGGACAGTAATGATAATCCGGTCGGTAAGCATTTACCGCTATGCCGATCTTCCGGCAGGCATTCACAACAAGATCCCCCATGCTGCTGTAAAGTTTACGCAGCGACAGCTTCATAGAGTTCGGGATGTATCGCTTGATTCCGGCCAAGTTTCCCATAACGATCACAGATAGACATTCAAGATTAGCGGCTTTGGCCACAAGAGGTCCATATCAAGGCCTGACTCAAAGGGTTCCTGAAATGTATGGTTCCATATTTATCGGTGGGAGACGGGCTTCTCCGGAAGCCACCAATCCTTGCGCCATCTCCCAGTCCCAGCGATCATTTATGTCCCATCCTTCGTAGCCTTGAGTAATAAACGGCATTTGCACATTTCCGGCAATTGTACCGAGCTCGAAAACGACGCGAGTGAAAGCGATTTCCAGGCTGGCATTCTGGACATATACCTCGGGGAGACTTTGATACTGGCTGCTGTGCCAGGGCTGCTCAGCAGGTGTAAGAGGAAGCAGCGGTGTCATTCTTTTGCCGCGCACCACCCACATTTTGCCAGGATGCTGCTTACACTTTTCAACTGCGCGAAGAGAGTCCACACCTTGCTCCGCCAAAAGCTCGCTCCAAGCCCGACGTATCGTAGCGGCAAGACGGAACGGACTGGTGGGCCGCAAAATACTAAAGCAATCGAAATGTCTACCCTCATCTCTCAAACGCGTGAGCGTGTATTTCACCCATTCGATATCGGGAGAGAACTCTCCAGCGAATGCCTCGGGCCTTAGAAAAGGCACCTCAGCGCCGTAGTATCGAGCTATGTCTGCGTACTTTTCTGAATCTGTTGACGCGATCACCGCTGAAAAGATGCCACTTTCGCGTGCGGCAGCGACGCTGTATGCGATCAGGGGGTGCCCGCTGAGGAGTCGAATATTCTTACCTGGAACTCGCTTGGAGCCCGATCTGGCGGGTACGAATCCTATGACGGTGGGTTTGGTGGGCCGAATACTCATTTCCTTCCTCTAGAGCTTGTCCGGATCGATGTTGATGTAGATGTCTTTGAGTTCGGAATAAACGTCCAGTGCCTCGGTGCCCGGTTCACGACTGCCGTTGCCGGACTGTTTTAGTCCTCCGAAAGGCATGTGAGGTTCGCTGCCGTACGTTCCGGCATTGACTACAGCTACGCCTGCTTGAACCCGCTGGCTGAATTCGACAGCCCTGTGAAGGCTCGTGGTGTGGATACAGGCGGTCAAGCCGTATGGTGAATTATTGGCAAGGGAAAGCGCTTCTGCAAAGTCCTTCACACGGTAAAGGCAAGCAATAGGGCCGAAAAGCTCGAAAACAGAAATCTCGGCGTCGGCTTGAACGTGCTCGATTAGCGTCGGTGCCATGTAAAAACCATCTTTGTGCGCCGGGTCGGTCATTCGATGGCCGCCCGCCAAAATGGTTGCCCCATTCTTTGCCGCACGCTGAACAGCATTTTCCATGTTGATCAGTTGCTGCCCGTTGATTACAGGGCCAAAGTCATCTTCGTCAGTGGGACCGACTTTCAGCATCCGGGTTTTTTCGACCAGCATCTGTCGAAAGCGTTCATAGACCGAATCAAATACGATTGTACGGCTTCCCGCGGCGCATCTCTGGCCGGCATTGCTGAACGCGGAGAGCAGCACCCATCTTGCAGCGTTCTCGAGGTCCGCGTCATCGCAGACCACCAGTGGATTCTTCCCGCCCAACTCCAACGAAATTCTTGCCAGACGTTGACCCGCGAGGACGGCAATTCGGCGGCCCACTTCGGTCGAGCCGGTGAAGCTGACAATATCTACATCGGGATCTGCCACAAGGGGCTCGCCCGCCTCTTCACCAAAACCTTGAACCACGTTCAGCACTCCGGCTGGAAGCCCTGCTTCATGGGCAATCTTTGAGAAGATCCAGGCAGTGGCCGGTGTATCTTCGGCTGCTTTGAGAATCGCCGCATTGCCGCAGATCAGCGCGGGAAATACCTTCCAAGCCACGTTCGCAATAGGAGTGTTTGCCGCAATTATCAACCCGGCCACACCCAGCGGCTGCCGAACAGTCATAGCGTACTTGTTGGGCACGCCACTGGTAGTGGTGACTCCATACAGACGCTGGCCCTCCCCTGCCATAAACAGACCGAGGGCGATTGCCCCATCGGTCTCGCCCATGGCTTCTTTCGGGGATTTTCCTGTTTCAAGGTGGACGATCTGGGCGATTTCTTGCCGATGCGCCTTCAGGCCCATGGTGACCTGGTGCAGGATATCGCCGCGGCGCACCGGGGGTATATTCGCCCACGAGGACTGCGCCTGTCTCGAGGCTCTAATAGCCGCCTTGACATCCGCTTCCCTCGACCGGGCGACTTTACCAAGCGCCTTTCCATCCGCGGGGTTAAGCTTGGTAAACCACTCCTTCAAGACGGTTGGGCTTTCGGCGCCATCTATCCAATTGGGAATCTCTTCCGGAAAAAGATTTCGTTCCATCCTCAATCCCTTCACCATGCGGTCCAGCCGCCGTCAATAGTCATGTTGGACCCAGTCATATACGAAGAAGCTTCTGACACCAGAAATATGATCGCGGCGTTGTACTCGTCCTCTCTTGCCATTCGACCCAAGGGCACTCGCCTGCAGTAGCCTTCCAGGAATTGACTGTCCTGATTATTGAAAACGCCCCCAAGCGTTATCGTGTTGACTCTCACGTTTCTTCCAGCCCAATAGGTGGCAAGATAGCGAGTGAGGTTCAAGAGGGCGGATTTGGACACCGAATAAGCCACCGGTTTATAAAAGGTGTCCGATGCTGTGCGCCGATACTCGTAAATTCGCTGATCCGGGGAGACCACTCCGTAGATGGAAGATATATTGACTATGGAACCCCGCTGCGCCTCGGCCATACAACCGCCTATGACCTGACAACAGAGAAATACCCCCTTGGCGTTTACCTCCATTACTTTGTCCCACGAATCCTCGGGGTACGTTTCAAATGGTCCGTTTTCCTTTCCTGAAGCATTTGGAGGCGAATCCAACCCCGCGTTGTTTACCAGAGCATGGGGCACACCCCACGCTTCTGTCAGCTTTCTTAGGCCGTCTTCTATTGATGCGCGCTCTGTTACGTCGACCGGGAAAAAGAGTAGCTGATCCCGAGAGAATCCGTCCCCGAACCGCTTTCTTGTCAGTTCTTCGCCAACTTGCAGATCAAATACAGCGACCCGCGCGCCCCTGCTGGTAAGAGCCAGACTGAACTGTCGGCCCAATTGCCCGACGCCGCCGGTGATCACCACGATCTTGTCTTGAACCCTGAAAGGATCTTGCATGGGCTTCAACCTCGCGAGACCGCCACTATTCGATCGAACAGATCGCAAATCTCCCGGACCGCTCCGTGTCCGCCGGGCCTTTCCGTCCGGAAACGGGCATGGGCAATCACGTCGGGATGCGCGTCATGAACCACAATGGGGAGTCCAACGCAGGTCAGGCACTCAAGGTCATTGATGTCGTTGCCCACAAAAGCCACCTGATCCAGCCCAATCCTGATGTCTTGGCAAATGGCTTCCAGTGCCAGACGTTTGTCTTCGCGGGATTGAACACATATTATTCCCAGCTTGCGGCTGCGCGCCTCCACGACAGGATTGGTCTCAGTCGAAATTATGACGGTTCTTATGCCGGCACGTTCAAGCTTCCGAAGGCCTAGACCGTCTCCTCTGAAACATTTCACCGCCTCGGAGCCATCCTGCATCACATAGACTGCGTTGTCGGTGAACACCCCGTCAAAATCGAAGGCCACGAGTTTTATTTTCCGGATAAGACTCGCGAGCGAGGAATCCTTGCCGGCACTATCAGACGCGTTCAACGGCTTGCTTCCTGGAGGTCTTCGAACGCGATGTTCTCGTCTTCTTTCAAGGGATGCAGCAGGGTCCTACCCATAACGTTTTCCAACTCGTACGGCGGCAGGCCGTCGTTAGGGGACTTAATGGCCACATCTTGCCTCGTGAGAGTCCATCCCGCCGGCAAGTCTCTTGCCGCGACCAGCTTCTTGCCCATCTTGTATAAAGGTTTCGTCTCATTGGGTATCGGTTGCTTGATTCCATCACCCAGTGCCGCACGGGCTCGTCGCAGGTCACGAACCATCTTCTGCAATCCAGGCGGTTCAAGGGAAAAGGCATGATCTGTTCCCCTGGTGGCGCGGTTCAGTGTGAAATGCTTCTCGATGGCCCGAGCTCCTAGAATATATCCCACCAGAGCCATGGCGATCCCGCTCTGATGGTCCGACAATCCGATCAGCGCCTCGGGGAATGCCTCCTTGAAAGTGGTGATGACCCGAAGATTCAGCTCTTCGGGAGCGGCCGGATAGCAGGCCGTGCACTGCATGATGCATAGCTGGTGGTTTATGGGCATGATCGCGTCATGGGCTCGCCTGACATCGTCCTGGGTGGCGCCACCAGTGCTCATGAAGATCGGTTTGCCGATTTCGGCTATGTGCTTCAACAGCGGGATGGTCTTCAGGTCTCCTGAAGCGATCTTGTACGCCGGCATTTCCAGCTTGGCAAGGAGGTCCGCGCTCGGGAAATCGAAGGCGGTGGCAAAGAACGTAATGCCGACTTCTCCGGCGTATTGCTGGAGCTCCCGGTATTCAGACTCGCCGAACTCCAGCGCTTCCCGATGCAGGCCGTACGTCGCGCCGAAACTGTTCTCGTTGTCGTAAGGTCGGTCAAACATGGCTTTGGTAAAAAGCTTGCGATTATCGCGCTTTTGCAGCTTGACAGCGTTGGCGCCGGCATCCTTCGCTGCCTGGAAAAGCTTCTTCGCAGTTTCGAGGCTGCCTTGGTGGTTATGCCCTATCTCGGCAATTACATAACAGTCTGAATCATGGTCGATGACAGTACCGTCGACGGTAAATGTGGCCATGGCGCGGGCCTCCTTATGCCTTTGTTATGCCCTCCAGTCTCCGCGAGACACGGGACCGGGATTATCGAATCTGAAAGTGCTGAATACCAACCCCTCGACCGCGGGATGAGACAGCAAGGCAGCCTCTTCCGCTTCGCAGCGCTCCGACCATTGCCTTGCGACGTAGAGCCTGGCGCCCAGTTCGCAAACTACAGGAGCATAAGTCACGTCCAAATCCTCAATCAAGGGCAGAAGGTTAAAACCGTCCACGTAGTTCTGTACGTAACCGTATCCCCGATGCATCGGCCAGAGTTCATGCCACATTGAAGGGCATTGTGAAGAGTTCTGGTCTATTACCAGGTAGTCAATGATGCCGTCTTGAATCCACTTGGCCCACTGCAAAGCGACGTTGCCGATTGGAGGGCCGAGGATCGCTCCTCTGGGCGCTCCTACCCCCAGTTGAACTCCCCGATTTCCAAGCGCCGAACGCAATTCCACGAGGAAAAGAGTGAGGTAATCTCCAAGGAGATTTCTGAAATGCTGCAAGTCAAAGTCTTCCTTCCAGATATCCTTCCCGTACCGACGGAGGTATTCGTTGCGCACAGGTTCATTGAATCCGAATTGATCCGCGAAATCCGCGGGCCGTGACTGAGACCTTAAACAAACAAAGAGGCCGTCAAAAAGCCCTGAGCTCAGTAGCCCCTCAAATCGTCGGATAAGATGGTCGCGAACCTCAGAATACGCCAGGCAGAGTACCCCCCACTGACGTTTTTTCAGGTTTCTGTCTGCAACGGCGTATTGTGGGTTCTTCCTGCTAAAATTCGATTGGAACGAAACATGCTGGCCGTGCATGGAGTTGTGGTAACTTACTGACCTCGTTCTTTTCGGAAGCAAGGGCCATCCTTCGTCAAAAATCGAAACATAAAGATGCGCCTTCATGCCCAGTTCATAGGCCATCTGGGGCACAGTCAGGAAGTCGTCATAGTCAATTTCGGGTCGCCGGTATTGGAAACAGTGGCGATATCCTCTTGCTGCTGAAAATCGACCTCTGATACGGTTGCGAGTGCATCGCCAATGGGTTACACTCGCTCCGAGCTCGTCGCGCCACAGACGAATTCGCTCAAGCAACCCCAGGGCTGAATTAAGCCTGCCGCTACCTTCCCCAAAGACCAAATGATCGGTCCAGGACACGCTGGCTATGTTGGACTTTGCTGAGATTGCAGCCACGTTTATCTGCTAACCGGACCCTTTTCGGACGCGATAGAAAATGCAATTGGAGTGTCTTGCGGACTCCGGCCCGTCTACGTCAATTTTGATATGATCAGGCGGCTGAACCTCTAATTGGTGTGCCAAGTCATCCGGTCGATAGCAAAAAAACCGGAAGAGAGGCCATCGGGTCCAAGCCCTTGGCAAGGAAGCCGACGTTCGCGCCATCGAGTCTGTGGCAAGAAGCCCCCGGAACAGTGTTACTGTAGTGAAGTCTAAGAACATCTGTCGTGTCGGACAAGGCTACGGTCATAGGTATTATGGTTCTGCTGCAATCGTTTAGCAGTACATTCCGGCACAGAGTGGAAGATGTCGAGAAACCCGGTTCAAAGGCGTAGATGAGACAATCTCCCTGAGTAACCGACTGAGCGACCAGTAATTGCGCGCCTGCGTTAGCGCCTTTGTCATAAAGAACGTCACCCTGCCAGACACATTGTTGAAGCCCTTGTAACAAAGGAATAGGCTCCGTCTCTCACCGCGACGTCTGCTTCTCCTCAGCCTACGGATTTGTGATTACTGAAAGCACCCTCGCTTGGTCCGAACGGGTTAGAACGGAGGACGAAGGTAAACTTAGAGCGCGATGCCATAAGGACTCGGCAACGTCACAGTGATAGGCTTCACGCCCTGCATGGGCCGGAGACAAGTGAATTGGCTGCCACAAAGGTCTAGCCTCTATTCGAGCTTCGGCGAGACGCCTCTGCAAGCTGCGACAGTCCATGCCATAGATCTTCGCTTCCACAGCTATTGTGTAGAGCCAATAAGTGCTGAAGGCCCACGGCGCTTCTTTCATTGCGGATACACCCGCGATACCCTCAAGACCTTTGGAGTAACGCTCAGCTATCTTCCTTTTGGCGACGACGCTGTCGTTCAGCCTCTCCATTTGCGCGACCCCCAGCGCCGCTTGAATGTTGGTGAGGCGATAGTTGTATCCTATTTTGCCATGAATGTATTCGATCGGGTCATCCTTGGCTTGGGTTGTTAAATAGCGGGCTTCTTGAGCTGCGCGTTCATCATTTGTGACTATCATCCCTCCACCTCCGGAGGTGATAATCTTGTTGCCATTGAAGCTGAAACACCCTATGTCGCCCATGCTCCCCAGGCTCTTGTCTTTGTATTTGGCGCCCAGCGCCTCAGAAGCGTCTTCCACTATTTTCAGGCCGAATTGTTGGGCCACAGACAGAATGGGGTCCATGTGAACCGAGTGGCCGAGTATGTGCACCGGCAGGATAGCCTTGATTCGGCGTCCGGTGCTTTTGTTCGACAGCGCGCCATTGTTCCACCGGCATTTCGTTCGCAGGAAATCCTGAACCTTTTGAGGGTCCATCTGCCAGTGATCCGGCTCTGCGTCCATGAACACCGGCCAAGCTCCTACATATCTGATGGCGTTGACGGGAGCGATGAACGTGAGAGTTGATACAAGCACCTCATCTTCGGGTTCAACACCGGCGACCGACAAAGCGACGTGCAGAGCGGCAGTCCCATTAACGGTTGCCACGCCGTATTTCGTGTCGGTGTACGAGGCAATTTTTTCTTCAAAGTCGTCTACAAATGTTCCTGCAGACGAGACCCACTTCGTGTCTAGGGATTCCTTAACGTATTTCCATTCGACTTCACCTATTTCAGGAACAGAAAGAGGAATGTAGTCATCCGGAAGCGGCGTAGCTGCCTCAGATTTCATATTTGCCGGGGCGGTATCTGTCAAGGCTCCTCTCCATCCACTCGATTGTCATTGCAAGGCCTTGTTCCAGGCTGTATTTCGGCCGCCAGTTCAACACCTCCACAGCTCTGGCGTTGTTCGCGCAAAGTCGCATAACCTCGCTGCGTTCCGGACGGATCCTTTCATCATCCTGGACAAGCTCAACATCCCTGTTCATGAGGCTCACGATGGTTCTTGCGAGATCTCCGATGGATACCTCACTGCCTGAACCTATATTGATGACCTGACCCACTGCTTCAGGGCATTCCGCCACTCTTATAAAGCCTTGCACTGTGTCAGCCACGTAATTGAAGTCACGGGTGGGCCTGAGATCCCCCAAGTAAACAGAGGACTGGCTCAGGGCCTGAGTTATTATTGTCGGAATGACGGCCCGGGCTGATTGACGCGGTCCGTAAGTATTGAACGGTCTTACGGTGGCCACAGGCAAACCGAATGACAAATGAAAAGCCTCAGCCATTTTGTCCGCTGCGATCTTGCTTGCTGAGTAAGGAGATTGGCCCTGCAACGGATGGTCCTCTGCGATGGGAACGCGAATGGCGCTGCCGTACACCTCACTAGTCGAGGTGTGCACAACTAAACGCACTCCGCAGTCGAGAGCTGCCTGCAAGATGTTCAAAGTTCCTTCCACATTGGTGCGAACATAGGAGGAAGGGGCTTTGTAAGAATAAGGAATTGCGATCAACGCTGCAAGATGGAAAACAACATCTACGCCACGAACGGCATTTCTAAGGAAATTCTCGTCCCGAACATCGCCGGCGCTAAATTCAATGTCATTCTTTAGAGGCGACGAATCCAGCCATCCCACGGACCCTGACGAGCAATACCGGACCAGAGCTTTGGTTCGGGCGCCCAATTCCACCAAACGTTCGGTGAGTTGGCTGCCTATGAATCCGCCCGCGCCGGTTACAAGCACTGATCGGTCTGTCCAGTCCATTATCTTGTTCAAACCTCTTTATTGGCGAAGTCGGCCAATGCCTTTTCGTAATCTTTTATCTCCCCTATGTCCCGCCAATACTCTCTCACGAGAAAACTTACCACTCGACCGTTTTCAGAGATCACTCGGAGGATTAAGTCAGGAATGTCGTAAGGGGTATCGCTTGGGATGAGTTTGCAAACTTCAGGATTCAACAGGTACATTCCTGCATTCACAAAATGTCGAAAAACTGGTTTCTCCACAATCCCCTTTACCAGGACCCCCTCCGTCTGAATAGCGCCGTACGGGAGGCGAAATTCGTGTTCCCTCACTGCAACGGTCATACTAGCGGAATGTGCTTTGTGAAAATCGAGCATAGCGCGAAAATCGACTCCTGTTAAGATGTCTCCGTTTATTACGAGCAGAGGTTCCTCGGAGTCTTCCAGCATGCATAGGGAGCCCGCCGTGCCCAAGGGCTCTTCTTCCCTCAGATACGTGATCTCGACCCCAAAATCCTTTCCATCCCGAAAGTGGTTCTCGATCACTTCCTTCTTGTAATGTGTCGTAAGATGAACCCGCCGGATTCCAGCCCGACACAATTGGTCGATAATTCGCTCAGCAAGGGGACGGTCACCGATCGGGAGCATAGGCTTGGGCACTTTTTGGGTCAGTGGCATCAGGCGTTTGCCGGACCCTCCGGCCATTATGACCGCCTGCACGGGCAAGACCTGGTCTGGCAGCAAATCCTCTAAAGTAACAAGGTCTTGCACTCGGCCGTCGGAGTCGAGCAGCGGTAATTGGCGCACCTCCTTCTCTCGCATAATCTGTAACAATTGCAGTGGCTCGGCGCCGTAAGGAGCTGTGGCGGGTTTAGCGTGTGCAGAATCTTCCTTGTAGACCAACAAGCGCGTTATTGGCTCGTCCAGGTTCTCTCCCAGCAGCAGGGCCCTTCTGATATCGCCATCCGTTATTGTGCTCAACAACCGCCGCTGCAGGTCACAAATCAGAACAATGCCCTTGCAGTTGCGATCGATGCATTCCATGCCCTTCCTGATTGTACTGTCCGGAGGAATGCATATTTGAGACAAATCAGCGGTCATTCTCATTTCCCTGGAACAATCGGGCTGGCCGGCACGCCTGCTACCACGCTCCCCGCCTCCACGTCGCCGATCACAACCGCGCCAACGCCAACGACTGCACCCTCGCCCACCACGATTCCTTCCTTAAGCGTGGCGCCGCAGCCAATAGCGCCCCACTCCCCACCGTGACTCCTCCTGCCAAGACGGCTCCAGTGGCAATATGGACATGGTTTCGGAGACTGCAATCGTGTTCTACTATTGACCCAGTGTTTATGATGACGTTGTCACCCAACGTTGCGGCAGCGTTTACCACCGCTCCAGCCATGATCGTGACGCCGTGACCCATGATCACGGACGAGGCCACGAGCGACTGGGGATGAATAGCCTGCACCACATCCAGATTGTGCCGCCTTGCCTTTTCGTATAGTCGCCGCCGCGGTCCGGTATCTCCGGTTGTCCCAAGGCCGATAAAAGCGGAACGTATTCCGCTATCGTATAGCTTCTGAATAATGGTATCGTCTCCCAGGACCGGCACCCCCAGAACCTTTTGGCCCCACATCTCTTGTTTCTGGTCCAACAAGCCCACCAATTCCCAATTTCCGACTAGGAGCCTCTCGTTTAACCCTTTAGCTTTCCCAGAGCCTGTGCTATGAGCGGTTGACATGAGAGACTACCGCTTCCTACCGTACGAGCCGGACAAGCCATTGGAGCTTGTACCGGATATCA
>Ga0172375_10002811_pt1 | contig 26896 bp, 19 predicted proteins | sample LakKiv1m_FD_114537 | JGI IMG/M metagenome (GOLD analysis project Ga0172375, IMG submission 114537) | Freshwater microbial communities from Kabuno Bay, South-Kivu, Congo - kab_092012_11.1m | ecosystem: Environmental > Aquatic > Freshwater > Lake | place: Democratic Republic of the Congo...
CATCGTTACCAGCACCGCTACGATATCGATCCGGTGACCGCCGGCGAGTTCGCCCGCCGGGTGGCGGCGCGCACGGCAGCCATTGGCGAGCCGGCCGTCGAATTCACCGGCGATCCGGAGAAGGTTATCTACACCGTGGGCATCGGCACCGGCTGCGCTTGCGACCCGCGCGTGTTCCAGCAGATGGGCTGCGAGCTGGCGGTGGTGTGCGACGACGGCATCGCCTACTGGGCGCACCTGCAGCGCTGCGCGGATATCGGCCTGCCCGCCGTCTGCGTCAACCACGGCACCTCGGAGGAGCCGGGCATGGTCACGCTGGCGGATTACCTGCGAGAAAGCTTCCCGGCCATCAGCGTCGAGCATCTGCCGCATCCGTGCTGCTTCACGCGGGTGACGGCGGAGTGAGATTAACACAAAGGCACGAAGGCACGAAGGCACAAAGATAATTTTTTCCTTCGGGGATATGGGAGGGCGGCATGCAGTCATTTACGATCGATTTAGAATCCTGCCCGGCGGAGTTGCGGGAGGGGATGCGGGCAGTGATGGCGGATTTTCCGGGGCGGTTTGGCGCGGGAAAATCCATTACCTTCACCCCTGATCCGAGTATCAAAGGCTTGCGCGTCAGCACGGATGATGTCATTACGGTGACATATGGCCGCGCGATTGACGCTTTCCGCGCGCTGGGGCGGCTGCTGGGAATGGAGGAGATGGAGGGCTTTGCGGAGACCGCCCGCTTCGACACGCTGGGGGTGATGTTCGACTGCTCGCGCAACGCGGTGCTGAACCCGGACGGGGCGAAGAACCTGCTCCGCCGCTGCGCGCTGATGGGCATCAACATGGTGATGCTCTACACGGAGGACACCTACGAGGTGCCGGGCGAGCCGTTCTTCGGCTATATGCGCGGGCGGTATACCCACGACGAGCTGAAGGCGCTGGACGATTACGCGGCGGCGCTGGGCGTGGAGATGATCCCGTGCATCCAGACGCTGGGTCACCTGGAGCAAATCCTGCAGTGGCCCGCCTACGAGGACATGCGCGACGTGTCCGGCGTGCTCATCGCCGAGGAGGAGCGCACCTACGCGCTGGTGGAGAAGATGATCGCCGCCGCGAGCAGCCCGGTGCGCTCGAAGCGCATCCACATCGGCATGGACGAAGCGCACGGTGTGGGCACGGGCCGCTACAAGGAGCGGCATGGCGAGAAGGCGCCCTTCGACGTGCTCAACGCCCACCTCGACCGCGTGCTGCGGATATGCCGGGCGAAGGGCCTGCGCCCGATGATCTGGAGCGACATGTATTTCCGCCTAGGCTCGAAGTCGGGCGATTACTACGACAAGGAGACGGTGATCCCGCAGTGGGCCATCGACCGCATCCCCAAAGGCGTGGATCTGGTTTACTGGGACTACTACCACGCCGACGTCGATTTCTATCTGGACTGGATCGACCGCCACCGCGCGCTAGGTTCGGAGCCGGTGTTCGGCGGCGGCGTGTGGACGTGGGGCCGGTTCTGGGCGGCGCTGCCTTACGCCTTCACCATGATCGACGCCAGCATGACCGCCTGCCGGCAGAAGGGCATCAAGGACGTCTTCACCACCGTATGGGGCGACGACGGCAACGAGGTGGACAACTTCTCCTGCCTGCCCGCGCTGCAGCTCTTCGCCGAATACTGCTACGCCGACAACATCGACATGGCGCAGGTTGCCCGCAATTTCACGGGGGCGACCGGCGCCGACTTCGACGCCTATGTGAACGCCAGCAAGATCGACTACTTCGCCTTCCGCAACGACGGCACCGAGTTCTTCAGCGTGCACGGCAAGTGGCTGCTCTACGAGGACGTGCTGCTCGGGCTGGCGGATCCGCTGGTGGAGGAATACGATCTGCAGGCTTATTACGGAGAACTGGCGGACCAGTTGCAGGCATCGGCGGAGAAAGGCGGATTGAACGCCCGCGTGCGCTTCCCCGCGCTTATCGCCCGCGCACTGTCGCTGAAGACCCACCTGCGCCGCGGCCTGCGGGACGCCTACCTGGCCGGCGATATGTCCCGGTTGCGCGAGATCGCCGACGGCATCGTTCCGGAGCTGCGCAAAACCGTGGACAACCTCTGGCGCTGCCACCGCGCCATGTGGCTGGCCACCTACAAGCCCTTCGGCCTGGAAGTGATCGAGCAGCGTTACGGCGGCCTCCGCACCCGCCTGGAAAGCCTGTCTCTTCGCCTGGACGATTACCTCTCCGGAAAGGTCGATGAAATTCCGGAACTGAAAGAGACGCCGCTGCGCCCGAACGACCAGCCGATCGAGGAACAGTATCTCGGATATCGGCGGGTAACGACGGCAAGCGTTATCAAATAAGGTATGGGAGCACGGACCTTCGAGTCCGCGCGTCTAACTCTCACCGATGACCAGGACCGGGAAACAGCATGGTTGCAGATATAGGACTCGCTTCGCAGCTTCATCTTGAGGTGATGCGGCACTGGAGTGTGACTCCTATCGACTACCTGGGACGCCATTTAAACGAGAATTGGCTCGTTACATCAGCTCGGCGCGCCGCCGGATCTCGTAAAGCAGCAAGCTTGCCGCAACCCCGACGTTAAGCGATGACATCTCTCCCCACATCGGAATCGTTACAGTTTGATCCGCGGCATCGAGGGTGTCCCGCGGTAAGCCTTCATGTTCGCTGCCCAAAATAAGCAACAATGGAAACGAATAGGTAGCTGTCCAGTAGCACTGTCCGCCCCTGGCCGAAGTGGCGACGGTCTGCGCCTCATGCCGGCGTGCCCATGCCCAGAGCTCAGCCATGCTGCCGGCATGAACGATGCGGAGTGAGAAGAGCGAACCTCTACTGGCTCGTATGGCCCGGGGATGATAGGGGTCGGTACTCTCTCCGACCAGAATGCAGGCCGAAGCTCCCGCGGAGTCCATTGTTCGCAGAATTGTTCCCAGATTGCCGGGGTCGGAAATGTCGCTCAGGCATACGAAGACGTCTGTCTTTCTCGCGTCGAGCAAATCCAAACCGGCTCGACCGCCACTAAGAATTGCCGCCATGCCGTCCGGATTGTTGCGCTCGCTGACGTGCTCGAAAACCTTCCGCGTCACCTGCGCGCTCCGCGCGTTCTCGGCCCGCAACCGCTCTACCAGCAACCGGCTATCGTCTGAGTCAAACAAATCTTCGCAATATACGAGAGTGTCGATTTGATAATCGCGGCTTCCAATTGCGCGCGTCACATACAAACTCCCCTCGACAACCAGCGCATTTTGTTTCCTGCGGGCTCTGCTGTTTGCCTGCAGTTGCTTCAAGCGGCGGATCAGCGGATTTTGTATACTGTCTATTGCTGCACTGTGTGGCGTCAACTTCAACTCCTGATGATGGTCTCGACGTCAATACGAAGCGCAATTGTACCATATCAGGCAGGCTGCCGTCTCCGGGCATACACGAATCATGCGGTGTGTAAGCACTCTATCGACAGAGCCTTCCGCATGCGCGTCGTGCTGGAGCATGTAATGATAGGCGGGGCCAAAGACGGTAATTCCCTGCCGGCGCTCAATAAGCGCTCGATTCATGAACTACCCTCAGCGGTGTTCCGATAAAGCTGAATGCACCAACTCTGGAAGCCGCACTGCTCGTAAAAGTGTAAGACACGGCGTATGTCTTTTGTTGCCGAGTATACCAGTTGATGGGTTATCCCCTCCTCTTCCGCGCGCGCGAGCAGTGTCTCTACCAATGCGCGGCCTATGCCCTGCGAGCGGTGAGCGGATATGACGTGTAACTCATCGATCTCCAGGTACGTCACGCCTGCCGGGATCACGGCCATTCCCTCACTGACATGCGTGATGCCGGTGATGAATCCGACGAGTGCGCCGGCGTCCTCGGCCACCAGAAAGAACGGCCCGAGCAGCGCTTCGTATGCCTCCCGGCTTGTTGCGACCATGCCGTAGGTAATATCTTCCCGCTCCCACGCAGAAGACAGCACCTGAATGTGGTCAAGGTCTGCAATTGTCGCCTCACGGATTACCATTGTTGCTCCTGTTTCTCCGTAAGATGTATCAGTCCCGCGAGCGTGTGATAAAATCCACAGCTTCGGTTGGTTACCTGGGGACAACGCCGATACTGCACATCCGACATGATACTGTCGCCCTTCTACTCGGTTCTGGCTGCCAGGGTAGAGCAGTTGGTCAAGAGGTATGTGTAAATCGGGACGGCTCAATTTGGGCGAGATGCAGATGGTCTACGATGTTGACCACTCCTGTCTTCGTGTGAAGATGGTTATGGCCGACTGAAACCCGCGGCGGCAAGGTCGGCATCAATGGCGGCGAGGATACGCTCGGTGGTGTTCAGCATCATCAAGGCATCTTGTTCGCTTGGGTCCGCTTCTTCGCCGGGGTAGCGAGCATCAATAGCCCATGCGGAAAGCGCATTCAGGTCTTTATCGGTGAACTGATACAGCCGCCATCCGGAGGGAAGACACCGTTGCAAGAGCACGATATCATGCGTTTTGACAATCGGAATACCCAGCCAGATAAACGCGCTTTTAATAGCTTTCTCCGCGGCCTGCTGCGCGAAAAAGCAAGCGTGCCGTGGGAGGATCGCGGCTTTGGCGATGCCGGAACGCGCAGCCGCCAGATCACCAGCAGCGTAAGTCAACCAGCGGAGAGTTTCATCGCGAGTCGCATCATCGGGCATACAGCACCTTGCCTTCCGTGAGCGCGGTGTGGAGCACCGTTGCGATTACGCGGCCGCGTGTCGCGATTTGTCGCGGTGTGGTCACGAGCACGTCCTTCGGCAGCGGACTGTCGCTAAGTACGGTAAGGATCTCGATGGCCGTTTCGCGCCGATTGATGCCTTCGGGCATCACTACCAGCAGGTCAACATCGCTGTCAGGCGTCATGTCGCCGCGTGCTTGCGACCCGAAGAGAATGACTTTTTCCGGGTTAAAGCGCGTGACGATTTCGTGCACCATGCCTTCGATGACTTCCTGCGTGCTCATCAGTATGCAGTATACCACAAATTGCCAGCAGCAGAGCGCGGAGAGAACGGCAATGATGAGTCATCAAGGATATGTTTCGCGTAGAGCAGCCTGTTCGTGCAGGCATATCTCCTTAACCCGGGCAGGTAATAACCGGATTGTCTTCAGGTCTTCGCGGTCGATCCATTCCAGTGCGTAGTGATTGGTTGCCGATTGCTTATTAAGTTCCGGACCGCCCAACTGAACGCTTCCGGACAGGCGGCGACAACAAAAAACATGCTCGCGGCAACCAGCATTATCAATCTCCGTGAGTTTCTGTATGATCGCCATAGTAAGGCTGGTTTCTTCTCGGACTTCACGCAGGCAGGCTTCTTCCGGAGATTCGCCTTCCTTTATACCACCTCCCGGAAGAACATAATAGTCCTGACTATCCTTATGGCGATGAATAAGCAATAGTGTATTCGCTTCCAGAATCATTGCTGAAGCTCGTGACCTTCGCGAGACCCTGTTCATGGTGCCCCTCTCTGCTTCAAAGGCGCTTCACTTATTCCACATACCTGCCCTTGATCCGATCTAGCCGACTTTCTGTTTCCACTGCAACCTGAACCGTCGGTGTCGTTCAGCCAGTTCAATACCTTCTCGTCGATACTTTGCTGATTCTGCATGCAAGTAGTTTTTAAAGTGCGGATCATGATAGGTCGGTGTATGCTTCTCCTGCCAATGTCGACGCTCTTCTACCAACTCCGAAGCGCTTGCATCACTGTATGCTAAACGCTCGATTAATTCCAGCACTTGCCATTGCTTACCTTCCAGCACCATCGTTGCCGCCGGACGACCCGGATTACGGATCATCTCCCAGTGGCAGAAATGGATGAACCGGTCGATGAGCATCAATTTGTCTCGCGTTGTCCTGGCTGCCAGGTAGCCATCCATATAGTCACGAACCGCGGGAAAGGCGCCACCCCATATCAGGTGCTTAGCATGATAACTAGCGAAGTATTCACTCCAGAGAACCTGCCAGCCGCATTGCGGGCACTGGATCACCTCAGATTCCCGCGGTGTGATTTCGAGACAGCATGGGCACTCGACCCGGCCTAATGCCGCCGTCGTCGCAATAGTCACGCTTTGTAAACGACAGTAAATCGAGAGTGCCACGTCTTCCAGCAGTTCTTCATCGAGAAGTCCCCTTGCCTCACTTTCGTAAAGCCGTGCAACCTTTTCGCTATCTACGCGAGGTGTCCAGTGTAAGGCGTTAATGCCTTGATCAGATGAAATCATCGTGTCGTCTCCTTTTATTGTGCCGGGCAGATTGAATCTGGTCCAATTGTAATACCGTCCATGCTTCTGCTCCTTTCCTGCCGTAAAACGAAAAACGCGCCGACGGCAATGCAACCCGGAGGTGGGAACTCCGTTGCAAGCCGTCCGCGCGTATGCGGGCGAGCCAGATATTGATGATCAGTAGTATAGTAATGCCGTCGGCTGGTTCTGTCAATAGCAGCTTGCAGAATCGGGGACAGTGGGATGTTGAAAAATATTGTTGCGCGCGAAACCAGGGGTATCGAGCTAATCGAATCGAGCGCAGCAAAATACTATTTATCACATAGATTTACTCTTCTACCTCTCGTTCTGCTGCCTGTAACGGTGTCTCATCGTCTTCTCCCCCGCCCGCCATGAATTCCCAATAATCGGCGTCACTATCGAAAAATCCGGGGATCTGCGGGGATCTACGCATCGATTATCGGCTCAACTCGTCGAATCTCGGCATCTCCCCGCCCGCCAGCCGCGCGACGCCGTCCGCTATCGCTGCTTCCTTCACCGCGCCGGCGACCGAGGAGGCAACCGCCGGGTGGAACACGGACGGAATAATATAATCCGCCTTCAGCTCTTCCTCGCTCACCGTACCGGCAATGGCGTGGGCGGCGGCAAGTTTCATGTTCTCCGTGATGGCGCTCGCCCGGCAGTCCAGCGCGCCGCGAAAGATGCCGGGGAAGGCCAGCACGTTGTTGATCTGGTTGGGGTAATCAGAGCGGCCCGTCGCCATCACCGCCACGTGCGGGCCGGCCTCCTCCGGCATGATCTCCGGCACCGGGTTGGCCATGGCGAAAACGATGGCCTTGTCGGCCATGCGCCGCACGTCCTCCACCTTCAGCGTGCCGGGGCCTGATACGCCCAGGAAGAGGTCGGCGCCGGCGATGGTCTCGGACAGCGAGCCGCTGACCCCTTTGGGATTCGTGTGCTCGGCGTACCACTCCTTCGTGATGTTCATATTCACCATGCGCCCGGTGTAGATCGCGCCCTTCGTGTCGCAGCCGATGATGTTGCGCGCGCCGGCCTCCATCAGCATCTTCGAGCAGGCTACTCCCGCCGCGCCCACGCCGGAAACGACCACCTTCAGCTCCTCCATGCGCTTGCCCACGATCTTCAGCGCGTTGAGCAGCGCCGCCAGCACCACCACTGCGGTGCCGTGCTGGTCGTCGTGGAACACCGGGATGTCCAGCTCCGCCTTCAGCCGGTCTTCGATCGCGAAGCAGCGCGGCGCGGAGATATCCTCCAGGTTGATGCCGCCGAAGGTAGGCGCGATGGCCTTCACCGCCGCCACGATCTCGTCCGGGTCTTTCGTGGAAAGGCAGATGGGGAAGGCATCCACCCCGCCGAACTCCTTGAAAAGCACGGCCTTGCCCTCCATCACCGGCATGGCGCCCAGCGGGCCGATGTCTCCCAACCCGAGCACCGCGGTGCCGTCGGACACCACCGCCACCGTGTTGCACCTGGTCGTCAGGCTGTAGGCGCGCATCGGGTCGTCGTGCACCGCCATGCATACCCGCGCCACCCCCGGCGTGTAGGCCATCGACAGGTCATCCTTCGACGCCAGCGGCGCCTTGCTCCGCACCGCCAGCTTGCCGCGGTCGTGCAGCGCGAAGGTGTTGTCGATGACTTCTTCCACGATTATCCCGGGCAGCGCGCGGACGGCGGCGACGATGGCCTTCTCGTGCTCCAGGCCGCGGGCATTGGCGATCACGGTGGCCGGCGGCTCCGGCAGCGCCGTCTCATCCGCCGGATTGGCGGCAACCACCCGGCCGCCGGCGTCGTTGATAGCGGTGACGATTCGGTCGATGCTTTCCGGTCCGTCCGGCAGGCGGAGGCGCAAGGTAACGCTGTAACTGGCGCTGGGAGCGGTGGCCATGCGTGTGTATCCTTTCACGAGAGGAGACTAATCGATGCGTGAATTGTAGCACAAAGTCACGGCACGGTAAAAGACTGAAGGAGAGAGATAATTTTAAAAGTGGCGAGTGCCATCTTATCTAAGGCAAGCCGTTGTTGAGCAGGAACACTCGTCACTCGCCACCCGTCACTCTTCACCCCGCTAATCACGTATTGTTTCTCGACAAAGCTGCGCGTCTTTTCGTTGAACAGGTATTATTATGTGTTATGCTGGACAATGGTTAAAACTGCCGGACGATTCCGGTGTCAAAGATTGTAACAGCCAACTATAACCGGGCGTAATTCCCATGGACATGTGGATCAATTATATCCGTTTCTGGGTCCCGTGCTCGCTGCTGGCGCACCTGCTGCTTGCGGTGTGGCTGCGCAGCGTGTCGCTGCCCGCCCCGCCTTCGAAACAGACTGTCGTCGTCCTGAATACCTTCGACGAGAGCACCCCCTTGCCGGAAAAAGAAATCGCCGAAGTAAAGCCGGCGGTTGCCGCCAAACCCACGCAAACGCCGATCGAGCCTTCGCCGGAAAAACCTTTGCGCGATAAAATGCCGGATAAGCCGGAGACGCGCAATATCGAGCTGCCGAAGCCGTCGCCCGGCCCGCCGCGCGAAAACGCGACGCGCCCGAACCTGGGCCTGCCCAACGCGCTGCCGGAGACGCCGGCGGCGAGATCGCCGGGATTATGGGCCGATAAGCCGGTCTGGGCGAGCGTCCCGGCCGCCGGCCCGCTGAAGATGGCCGGCCTGCCCGGCGGAACGGGACGCGGCCAGGGCGGCGGAACCGGCAAATCTGCCGGCCCGCGGCCGGGAGCATCCGCGGCCGGCGCGGACGAAGGCGGGCAGCGCGGCGCCTTTTCACCCTTCGGCTCGGGCGTTGGCCTGGGCGGTCTGCCCGGTCTGGGCGGAGGCTTCGGCGCGGGCGGCAGTGGATTGTGGGCCGACCGTCCCGGCAGCGGCGGCGGTTCGGGCAATCTCGGCGGGCTGCGCATGGCGCCCGGCGGCGGGCGCGGTCCGGGCGGAGGCGGCACGGACGGCGCGGGGGTCGCGGTGGCGCTGCAGCCGGGCATGGGCGGCGGCGGTCCCGGCGCGGGCACGGGCGGCGGCTCCGGCTTGCCCTTCGGCGGCGTGATGACGGTTCCCGGCGGAAGCTGGGCGCTGCCGGGCGGAGCCGGCGGCTCGGGCTCGCCCGGCGGAGGAGGCTGGGCGGATCGCCCCGGCGGCGGAGGCGGCGGCGACGGTGGCGCGGGCGGCGGCTCGTTGCTGGTGGCGGGGCGCGGCGGCGGGCGCGGCGGCGGCAGCGGCCAGGGGTATGGCAGCGGCAGCGGCCCCGGCGGGGTGGGCGGCGCCGCGGTGTTGCGACCCGGCGGCATGGGCAGCGGCAGCGGCCCCGGCATCGGCACCGGCGCCGGGGCAGGCATCGGTCCGGGCAGCGTGACTTCGTTCTTCCCCGGTCTGGGCGGGCTGGGATTCGGTTTGCCCGGCGCCGGCACGGGAGCGAGCAGCGGCGCGGGCGGCTGGGCGGACAGACCCGGCAGCGGCGGCATGGGCGGCGGTTCGGGTGGCGGCATGCGCACCGCGGCCGCCGGACGGCCCGGTGGCGGGGGCGGCGCGGGCGGCAGCGGTTCGGGCGGGGTCGGCTCGGGCGCCGCGGCAAGCCCGCGTCCGGGCGGCGGCAGCGGACCCGTGGGCGCCGGCGGAGGTGGAGGCGCGCCTTCCGGCGGAGGAGGCTTGTCCATCGGGCAGCCGGACGGCGCGCCGGGCGGAACCGGCAATTGGGCGGATAAGCCGGGCGGCGGGGGCGGCGCGGGCTCCGGCGGCGCCGGAGCCGCCTCCAAGCCGACCTTCACCGCGAAGGCGATCAAGGGTCCCGCGCCCGAATATCCCATGCAGGCGGAGAAAGAATCGCTGGAAGGCACGGTTATCATCGGCGTCACCGTCGGCGAATACGGCAAGGTGTTGAAAACGAGCATCATCCAGCGCTCCCACGCCGACGTGCTGGACAACGAAGCATTGCGCACCGCGGCGAAGTGGCAATACAGCGGGTCTATGAAGGACGGCAAATGGATTGTCAGCGAGGTGAAGATGCAGGTGACCTTCGTGATGGGGAAGACGCCGGAGATAGTGCAGAGTGATAAGTGATGCCGGATGTAATGCCATGAAAACTGTAATGCGTATAATGCTGGCCGCCTCTTGCGCGGCCTTCATCTTACTGGCGGCCTTGCTGGTCTCCGCCCGCGCGCAGGAGGCGGCGAAGGTGAATCCGAAGGACGGGGCGGAGATGGTATGGGCGCCGGCGGGTGAGTTCCTGATGGGCAGCACGGACGCCGACATCGCCGACGTCGTCCAGCGCCGCGACAAGCTGCGGCCCGAGCTGTTTGACGATGAGAAGCCCCAGCACAAGGTCTACCTCGACGGCTACTGGATCTACAAATACGCGGTTACCGTCGCCCAGTATCGCAAATTCTGCGCGGAGACGGACCGGAAGATGCCGGAGCAGCCCGACTGGTCGAGCGATCGGCATCCGGTGGTCAACGTGACCTGGTACGACGCCGCCAGCTACGCGATGTGGGCGGGCGCGCAGCTCCCCACCGAAGCCCAGTGGGAAAAGGCCGCGCGCGGCGAGGACGGCCGCCGTTATCCCTGGGGGAACGAGTGGGACGTGGAAAAGTGCAATAACTGGTCCGATACCAGTGCCGCCGGCAAGGGCTTGAACGGGAAATGCGCCACGCCGGGCGGCAGCTATCCGCAGTGCGTCAGTCCTTACGGCGTCCACGACATGTCCGGCAACGTATGGGAGTGGTGTCAGGATATCTATGACAAAAATTATTATGCCAGCTCCCCGGCGAAGAATCCGGCCGGTCCGGTGAAAGGCGATTTCCGCGTGCTGCGCGGCGGCGCCTGGGGCAGCACCAGCATCACCGTGCGCTCCGCCTGCCGCCTGGCCGATTCGCCGGACGCCACCTACCATGATGACGGAGGCTTCCGCTGCGTCGTGCCGGGGGAGAAGAAGTAAGTTCGGAGTTCGAAGTTCGGAGTTCGAAGTTCGGAGTTCGAAGATTTCAAAGTCGGAACAGTCAGATATCAAGTCGATATCGGCGCCCTGGGGGTTAAAAAATGCGTGTCAGTGTTTTGCTGTGTTTGTGCCTGTGCTGTATAACCGTTATCAGCTCGTCATCCGCATGGGCGGCGGTCACTCCGGCGGATCTGGCTTTTCTCGCGGCGCGGCAACTTTTCCGCACCGAGAACGACGACCAGGCAGTGGTCGAGCTGAAAAAGTTCATCGCGGATTATCCGAAGGACGCGCGGGTGCACGAGGCAACCTACATGCTCGGCTGCAGTTATCAGCGGCTGGGTCAGCTTCCGCCGGCGATCGCCACGCTCAACCAGGTGGTAGTGAAGGCGATCGGGACGGAATTCACCCGGTTACGCGCCGACGCGCATTTCCAGCTTGGCGATTGCTACCTGCGGCAGAACGATTATCAGCATGCCGCGCTATCCTTCGAAAACGCGCTCAAGCTGGTGACCGACGACGCCGATTTTATCGCGCAGGCCAGCTACTTCCGCGCCTCCTGCCTGTATTCACTGGGACGCGGCAATGATGCCCTGCCGATCTTCCAGCAGGTGTCCGACACGGCGCCGGATCACTCTCTCGCGCCGTGGTCGTTATACTCGGTCGGGGTTATTCAACTGGAGGCCGGCAACCTTGCCGCGGCCATCACCGCGCTGGAAGGCACGCTGGCGCGTTATAAGGATTCCGAGGTCGCCGGCGACGCGAGGTTGAAGCTGGCCGCCGCTTATCTGGAGCGGGCGCGCGCCGCCCAGGACCCCGCCGCCGCCACGGTCGACCGCGGGAAGGCGTATCCGCTGCTGCAGGCGGTTGCGGATGACGCGAAGCAGGCGGATGAAGTCAGGATGCAGGCGGCGAATATGCTCGCGCGCGCCTGGCTGGAGATCGACGACAACGATAAGGTTATCGCGCTGTGCGCGCAGGTGCTGGCGCGGGCGGCCGATCCCTCATCGCCGCCGGCCCTGCTGCTCCGCCTGGCGCGCGCCGACGCTTATTATAACGCAAAGCGCTTTGCCGAAGCGGCGGCGGACTACGCCGCGGTGGCGGGCGACAAAAATTCCACCCAGCCCCTGCAGAGCTTGTACTGGCTGGGCAATGCCCGCTACCAGCTCGGGCTGGAGAAGAAGGACAAAACCGCCTTCAGCGCCGCCATCGACAGCTTCACCGCCTTCCTGAACGGCGATGGGGCGGCGAAGCTGCCGAATGCTCCGCGGGCGCAGTTGCTCATCGGGCTGTGCCACGAAGAGCTGGCAAACCTGGGCGATGACGCCGCGCGCCTGACCGCGGTGAATGCCTTCAAGGTGGTGGCGGACCGCTGGCCGGATTCGCGCGAGGCGACCGAAGCGAGCGCGCGCATCGCGGGCCAGACGGGCGAGATGTCCATCGCCGAGCTGGAGAAGCTGGCGGGCACGCTGCCGCCCGGCGAGCCGCTATGGAACGTGCTGCTGCAATTGGGCAACCGACATTACCGCGCGAAGCAATACGACGAGACGGCTACCCTCGCGCAGCAGGTGCTGGACGGCAAGCCCGCGCCGGCAATCGCCGCCCGCGCCGCCTACCTGAAGGGGCTGGCGCTGCTGCAGGCGCAGCGCGGCAAGGATGCCGTGCCGCTCTTCAAGCAGGTGGCGGCAAATCCACAGGCCGGCGAGCTGGCGCTGCCCGCGCGGCACGGGCTGGCGCAGGCTTATCTGCAGGCAAAACAATACAAAGAGGCGCTCGAGGCGGCGAAGGCGCTGCTGGCGCTGCCAAATGAGGCGGAGAAACCGGAGGCGCGCCAATCCGAGCTGGCGAACCGGCTGATGTTGCTGGCGGAAGTATACGCCGGCGCGGGGCAGTTGCCCGACGCCGATGCGGCATACCAGCGGGTAATTAAGGAATGCCCGGCCTCCGAACGCGTGCCTTTCGCGCTGTTGGGCCGCGCCTGGGTGGCGGAGGAGCGCAATGACCTGCCGGCGGCCAATACCCTCTACGCGGAGTTGATCGCAAAATTCCCCAAGCACGAGCAGGCCGCCGAAGCAAACTTCCGCCTGGGAGTAAACCTGAGCGCGCTGAAGGAATACGAAAAGGCCGTTGCCGCGCTGCGGCTGGTGCCCGCGTCCCATGCGCTTGCCGGCGAGGCGGCCTATAAAATCGCCTGGGCGTATCGCGACTGGGGCAAGGCGGAGGAGGCGAACGCGCAATTCAAAGTGATCGTCGAGCAGTTCCCGAAAAGCCCCTTCGCGGGCGCCGGCCTGTTTCACCAGGGAGAATACGCCTTCGAGCAGGGGCAATATAAAGACGCGCAGGCATTATTGCAGCGCGCGCTGGAGATGATGGCCCCTGATTACAACCTGCGCCCCCACGCGCAGCTCAAGCTCGGCGCCTGCCGGTATGAACAGGGTGAATTTGCCGATGCGGCCGTGGCCTTCGGCGCGCTGGCCGCGGACGAGAAGGGCGGCGATTTGGTGGCGGAGGCGCTGTTCTGGCAGGCGAAATCGCAGGAGGGGCAGGGGCAAACCGCGATGGCGCGCGAGACGTTTGGCCGGTATGTCGCGAAATATCCCGCGGGCGGGCTGGTCCTCGATGCCCAGCTTGGCGCTGGCCGCGCCGCGCTGGCCGCGAAGAAGATTGCAGACGCCCGCGCCGACCTGCGCAAGACGCTGGATTTATGCGACAAACTCGCCGTCGGTAATGCCGCGCTGGCCGAGCGCGCGAAATCCGTCGGTCCGGAGGCGCAATTCCTGCTCGGCCAGGCATCGCTGGATGAGAAATCCTACGACGACGCCCTCACCCAGTTCGCGCTGGTCTCCGCCTACAACATGGAGCCCTGGTACTCCCGCTCCCTGCTGCAGATGGCCCGCTGCAGCGCGCTGACGGGCAACACCACCGCCGCGGAAAAGACGCTCGCGCTGTTGAAAAAGAATTTCCCCGACAGTGACGCCGCAAAAGAGATCCCGCGGGTGGCAGAGGAGTTCAAGCTGACAATCGAGTAATGATTTATTAGAGCGGAGTTCAGTTGAAAAAAGATTGAAAAGATATTAAAAGATTGAAAAAGATTTATTCCTTATTTTTGCAAAAAATAAGGAATAAATCTTTTTCAATCTTTTAATATCTTTTCAATCTTAACTGAACTCCGCTCTAAAACAATAAGTATTTTAAGCTTCAAGTATTTTTTCTGCAATCTCTGCCAATTTTAAACGCAGATCTTTACGATGAACCGGATTTAGACAGGTTTGCCGTAATCCTATGATTGCAGCGTGACCAAGAGCACCTGGTCGAGTATCGTCATGTAAAATATGCCAGATGGTATCGATATTCTGAAAATCATCAGGCATTACATCAAGACGAAGATTTCTGATATGCTCTACCTGGAGTGAGCAGGCAGCAAAAAAATCGGAATTCTTATTCATCAACACGAGTGCTTGAGCGCAGGTTGTCAATGAGCAAGCCCAAACAGAAAGTCGATTACCTTCTTTCTTATCAGTCGAACTTAACTCAAATGCATTAGGAGGAATATTTCCTTGAAGCGATTTGAGATAGACACGTAATACCCTTTCCTCATCTTGTAACGGCGTCCCATCAATGACTTCCACGAACCTCTCCTAACGTAAATGTAAAATAGTTCAGAAGAAGGTCGAATACCTTCTCTGGAATAGGATCGCTGATAACAGCGTCCAGATACCATAATACTGCTGTATCTCTGTTCTTATAAAAAAATTCAACCGTGCCATCAGTATGGATTTCGCACTCAAGGTGATGAGGACCATATTCCCAGACATATAACAGATCGCCGTCTGGTCCCGGACTGACGTCAGGAACCTGGAGTTGCAGCCCTTGATCTGCCATCTTTATCTGGAGTTTAATTAATACATTTATATATGCGGGAGCATCGTCCCCTTGAATCAGACCATAATCGATGGCTTGGCTGATGTAGGACACAAGATCGCCGATTTTCTTGCACATGTATTTTTCCATGATCAGAGTTCAGTTAATATTGATTTAAATGATGTAAAAGATTTAATCTTTTCAATCTTTTACATCATTTAAATCTTTGTTTCCTGAACCTCGCTCAAAATTCACATGTTCTACACTTTCACTGCTTCGCCCGCATCCAGTTGCCCTTCTCGCAGGTTCAGGGGCAGCATGGCGGGGCGCTCGACGGTGCTTTCCAGCTCCACCGTTTTACCGGCGTCGGAAGCATCGTGCACGGCGTGCATGATGTCCAGCACGTGGAAGGCCAGGTCGCCGCTGGCGCGGTGCGGGCGGCCGGTGCGGATGGCGTAGGCCATGTCCGCCACGCCGGTGCTGCGGGCAATCCCCGCGTAGACGTGCGTGTGCGGGATCTCCTGCCAGCTCTCCATGCCCGGGCGGAAGATGCGCGGCTTGCCGCCGGGGCCGTTGGGATCGGGGACGCTCAGCGTGCCGTGGGTGCCGTAGATCTCGATGGGCGGGTGCTCGGCGCGCCACACGTCGAAGCTGGTGACGATGGTGCCGATGGCGCCGCCGGCGAAGTTGAGCACGCCGACGACATGGGTGGGCACGTCAACGGTGATTTTCGTACCGTATTTCGGCTGGCTGGTGATGGTGCGCTCCGGGAAGGTGACGCGCGTGGAGCCGGCCACCGTTTTCACCGGACCCAGCATGTTCACCAGCGCGGTCAGGTAATATGGCCCCATGTCGAACATCGGGCCGCCGCCGGCCTTGTAGTAGAACTCCGGGTCCGGATGCCAGGATTCGTGCCCGTGGCACAGCATGAACGCGGTGGCGGCAATCGGAGCGCCGATCCAGCCGTCGTCGATGAGCTTGCGGCAGGTCTGGTGCCCGGCGCCGAGGAAAGTATCCGGGGCGCAGCCGACGATCACGCCGTTCTTCTTCGCCAGTTCCAGCAATTCGCGGCCTTCGTCGCGGCTGATGGTGAGCGGCTTCTCGTTCCACACGCTCTTGCCCGCCTTTACCGCCGCCATCGCCACCGAGTAATGCGCCTTGGGGATGGTCAGGTTGACGACGATTTCGATTTCCTTATCCGCCAGCAGCTCGTCCACCGTGCACGCCTTCGGTACGTTGAACTCCGCCGCCTTCGCCTTCGCGCGCTCGGAGAACAGGTCGGCGCACGCCGCCGTTTCCAGCATCTCGAACTTCGGGCATTGCGAGAAATACGCCCCGCTGATGGCGCCACAGCCGATCACGCCAATTTTTACCGGTTTCATGGTGACTCCTTGGAGCGCGGATTGCCAATCCGCGCGTATGGTCAACTCGCGCGGATTGGCAATCCGCGCTCCAGATATTACTTGCTCGCCCACAGCATGCCGCGGCGGGTGATTTCGGCGGCTTCGGGGACCTGGAAGTCCTTCGCCACGTGTCCCAACGAGTTGTAGAAGACCCGGCCCGCGCCCCACATGCGCTTCCACACCACGGGCATCACGGTGCCTTTCGTCCACGGGTCGAACTCGCCGCTGATGGTGGTGGTGGCCAGCACTTCGTTGCCCGGATCGGTGTGCATATAATACTGCTCGGATTCCATGTCGAAGTCCGCCAGCCCGGCGACGATGGGGTCGCTCGGCTTGGTGATGTTCACGCGGTATTTGATGATGCCGCCCGGATGCGCCACCCACTGGCCGCCGACCATGTACTGGTAGCCGGTGTTGTTGCGGAAGGCGTCGCCCATGCCGCCGTGCCAGCCGGCCACGCCCACGCCGCCGGCGATGGCCGACAATAGACCTTTTTCTTGCTCGCCGGTGATGCTGCCCATCGTCCAGATCGGCACGATCAGGCTCAACGACTTCATATAGTCTTCGTCGGTATAGACGTCCATCGTATCGGAGATGCGCACGTCATACCCCTGCGCCTGCAAAAATGGCGCGAAAAAATCGACCGTCTGCACGGGCTCGTGGCCATCCCACCCGCCCCGGACCATCAACGCGGACTTCATTATCGACCCCCTCGAAAGGTTAAAATGCCGAAGGGAAGTATAGCAGAGAAGCGCATGGCGGTAAATACAACTTTACTCCGCCCTGGTGTCTAATCGATGAAAGGAAACGAGCGGACGAAACGGAATTCATATACTGAATATTCATCGGAGTTGCTCAATGCGCCATTTTTGCACCGTGTTGCCGGCACTCGCCTGCCTGCTGATCCTCTCGCCGGTCATCGCGGCGGGGAACCTGCTGCGCAACGGCTCGTTTCAGGATGACTGGCAGACCCTGAAACCGGAGTTGAAAAACCACCACTGGAACTACACGACTGAAGTGTATAACCGGCGTGATTACAACCCTGACGGCTGGACTTGCGCCGGTAGTTGGGACTGGCAGAACGCGGACGCATTCTGGGGCGCGCGGCGGATGGTGCTGCGCGGGCCGGGGGCGACCCTCACCCAGGCGGTGAACTGGGTCACCACTTACGGCCAGGCCCCGGGCGGCGGATGGCCGGACGCCGGCGGCTATCCGTCAGTTATCTCCCGCAAATCGAAGATGCCGGACAAGCTGGTGCGCGATTTAATTTTTCACGTGGAGCTCATCGGCAGAGATGTGCCGGAAAACGCCGGCGCGCTGGTCGTCGCTTACGCGAAGAGCTCGCCGGTGGATGATCCGGCGGGCGCTTCGCGCGTGGCGCCCGTTAGCCTGCCGATTCCAACCGGAACCTATAGTAAAGCGGTGAGCGTGACGCTGCCGGCCGCCTCCTGGTTGAACGCGCAGGCGGACGGCACATTGCCCGGCAGTGTGGTGTGCGAAATCAAATATACCGGCGCGGCTGGGGAGGTAACCGTATGGAGCGCATCGCTGGAGGATACCGGTCCGAACGCGAATAACCTGCTGGCGAACGGCAATTTCGAGCGGCTCGACCAAAACGGCTACCCCGTCGGCTGGAGCCAGCCGGAAAAATATTTTTACTTCCCGCCCGGCCTTTACTATAACTTCAACACCTGGTGCAACTCCACTTCGCCCAACCGCGGGCCGGTGGCGGCGGACGGTCTGGTATCGGCCGTTGGTCGCCGGAGCCTGAAGATGATCGTGGCCTCCGGCGATGAAAAGTGCGTCCGCGGCGCCCCGATCACGCTCAACCAGGCGGAACCTTGCCTGATCGAGGTGCAGGCCCTGGTGAAGACCGACCAGCTCGCTATGATGCAGATCGACGCCGAGAACGAGAATGGTCAGCGGCTTGATTGCTTCAACTTCATACACAAGCAGATCATTTCCATCGGCACCGATGACTGGCGCCTGGTGCGGCAGGTCTTTGCCCCCGCTGCGCCGGTGAAGGAGCTGACGATCAAGCTCTGCGCGCGCGGCTTGAACGGCTACACCCTGGACGACACTAGCGAGCAGCCGCAAAACAATGCCGTGGGTATGATCTGGTGGGATGATGTGAAAGTATATGAGCCGGAGAGCACGGCTGCCGAGCTCGCGGCGCGCGGCGTGACCATCCCGGCGGTGGAAGAGGTGAAATCCAATCAGCTCTGTGCATCACTGGTCCTCGGCGATCGCATGGCGGGATCGAATACGCTCATCGCGACGCTCATCGCGCCAGGTAACGGCGCCTTTACCATGACCTGGGAATTCACCTCACCGAGCGGCAAGACCACGAAAGCGGTCAGCCAACCGATGAAGGCGGCAATAAACGCGCGACCGGTCTTGCGGGTACCGTATTCCCTCGCTGAGCAGTGCCCCGCCTATTCGGAATATCACGGCAAGCTGACGCTGGAGCAAGACGGCAAGGCGATCGCCTCCACCGAACTCTGGTTCGCCACCTGGACCACGCCGATCGAGCTGGAGCTGGGCAACCTCTACTCGCAGCCCGACCGCAAGCTCTTCGTGCGCGCCGGCCTGGGCGTGTCGTCGGAAGATCTGAAAAAAGCGCGGACGCTGCGGCTGGAGATTGTCCGCCGCCGCACCGGCGAGGTAGTGAAGGCTTATGATGTTCCCGCCACCCCCGAAGCGATTCAGGCGGGGCGCGCGAAGATACCATCCGGACTGCGTGACGATTTCCGCAACCTGATTCTGACCGATATCGACATCTCCATGCTGCCGCTGCAACCGTTCAACGATCCGCAGCGCAACTGGTTTGTCCGCGCGACGCTGCTGGACAACGCCGGCGCGAAGATGGTCTCCGTCGATTCGCAGCCCTTCTGCCGCCTTGCCCACGAGCCGCCGCAGCCGCCGGTACAGACGGTGCGCATCACCGCCGACGGCGCGCTGGTGAACGGCCGGCCGTGGATGCCATGGGGATTGATTTACGGCCACAACCCGGTCTACGACGGCCCGGCCGATCCCGGCGGCGATATGATGGATCTGCATACCATCGGCTCCTGGGGCATGTATGACCGGCACGGCGGCAATTTACTCCAGCGCGAGCTTTATGACGCCAACTGCCAGCGGCAGATTTCCGGCATCAGCAAGCTGCCGGAAGGCAACGGATTCCCCGCGAATTCCCAGTATTACGCCAGCGCCTATCTCGGCAATCCGGCCTTCTCGCTGGACGAGCTGGCGAGGCAGCATGGCGGCAAAGACAAGCTCGACGCTTTCCTGGCGCTCTGTAAAAATTCTCCCATGGTCGTCTCTACCGCGCCGGGTATCGAAGAGGCCTTCGGCTATTTTGCGGGCGCCACGCCGGAGCAGCTCAAGGCGCAAACCGAACTGGTGGATTACATCCGCAAAGCTACCGGCAAGCCGGTAATGGTCGGCCACGGCGGCTACTGGAACCGTTTCGAGTGGGAAAAGGCGCTGGAATTCGATATCTTCGACCCGGAAACCGAGCCGTTCTACCCGGCGCCGGCGCACACCGACATGCGCCCGCTCATCGAGGGCCAGCCCAAGACGACGTGGCTGCGGCCGCAGATGTATGAGGACGTGCCATATGAGCGCTGGCGCTTTCACGCCTTCGTTGAGATGATGCGCGGCGTGCGGGGCTGGCAGATTGCCCACGGACCGGGCGATCCAACCACCTTCCGCGGCCTGCATGCGGAGATGGAGTATATGAAGCCCATCATCTATTCGCGCGATCCGGCGCCGAAGGTGACCGTCGCCCCATGGATCGAGCATTGGGCCCGTCAGTATAAGGGCAGCACGTATATCGTCGCCGCCACCACTCACGGCATGGATTTCGGCGCCTGGCGCTGGGACGACGGGGCCGCGTGCCCGGCGGGCCGCGCGCGGGTGACCGACACCCCGCACGAATGGCGAGATGAATCGAACGGATATAGCGTGAATGGTCCCGCCCTCGCCGGCCCGAGCGTGCAGGGTCTGCAATCGCTGCCGAACCTTCGCGCGTGGTCGGCGGGTACGAAAGTCGTGCAGTGGGTGAAGTTGGACCCGGGTATGGCGCCGGACGGCTTCACGCTGCTGGTGAAATCCGATGGCCGCTGGACGCACGCCGCCTCCTGGGGCAGGATAGACACCGCGAAGCTGCGCGGAGATGCGACCCTCGCCCACTGGTTCATCCGCGCCTTCTATCGCCACGCTTCCGGCATCATCGGATGGGGCAGCGCCGTCTCGCCGCAAATTGCGCGAGACTGCATTCCCGGCGCCGCCGCCGATATGGGCGCGTTGCCCGCCGCCGGCGCGTGGGTGAAGCTGGAGATACCGTTGGACAAACTCGGCATCACCGACAAAGGCTTGATCGACGGCATCGCCGCGCTGCACGACAACGGCCGCATCTGGTGGGGACCGACGACGATTGTCGCTCCCGACGGCGCCGAACAGGTTGTCTTCGGCGATAACATGGATCGCCCGGCGCCCGCCTCGCTCAAAACGGTGAAGATCAGCGTGCCCGGCCTGCGGAAAGGCGCGAAGGTACAGGTAGTCTTCGAGGATCGCGAGATCATCGCGGACGACGGCGGCTTCATCGACGACTTCACCGGCGCCGATCTGTATCAGCGCTTCGGCGGTCTGCATACCGGTTACGGCGATACCCCGGTAGCGCTGCACGTGTATGAGATACCGTAATAGGATGAGTCGGACTATTGTCTGACTGTCTGATTTGGAAAGGATTGCCATGCGCAGCTTCTCTAATTATATCCTGCTCGGCCTTCTGCTGGCCGTCTCCTGTGCCGGGGCCGCCGACCTGCCGCGCCTGCTCGTCTCCCACCGCGAGACGCCGGGGGAGTGGCGGGCGACGGAGGTTTCCACGCCGTTGACCGCCGGGCCGGACGGGCGGATTTACTTCGTCACCGCCGGCCCGAAGACGAACGCGCGCTTCGGCTGCTTCGATCCGGCGACGCAGCAATTCGAGCAGCTTGCCGAGCTGGGCGCGGGGGCGCGGATCACTGCGCCGGTGGTCTTCGATCAGCAAAGCGCCGCCTGGCTGGCCACCGCCGCTTATCCCAATGCCGCGGGCGGGCAAAGCGCGCGAATTATGCCCTTCTCGCTGGAGAAGCATACTTTCGGCGAAATAATAGAACTGGAGGGCAGCTCCATCCTGGATTTCGGCATCGACGCGAAGCGCGGGCGATTGCTGATGCTGGCGGCGCGGAACCTGAAGGGGCGTTTCCTCCGGTACGATCTCAAGCAAAAGAGGTGGAAGGAATTCGATGTGATGCTGATAGCCGGCCTGTGCCGGATGGCGATGCTTCCCGACGGCGGCGCCGTGCTGGTCAGCGGCAACGACATTTACCGCTATAACCCGAATAAGGATATCCTGGTGAAAGGCGGCGTCCTTCCCGCCGTTCCGTATGGCAACGCCGGATTCTTCGGCGCCGGCGCGCTGGCCCTCGGACCGGACGGCAAGACGGTCTATGGCATCACGCGCGCCGACGATCTGCTCTTCAGCTTCGACACCCGCAAGAGCGAGGTGAAAAGCCTGGGGCCGGCCTTCGCCAATCCCGCCGCCCACGAGCCGCGCATGGCGCTGGCGGTCGTGGACGGGAAGCTGTATTACGCCGGCTTCGAGAAGCATCAGGGGCAGGTGGGCGTATACGACCTGAAGGCCGGCAAAGCGGAGGTCGATGCCATGGCCTCCCCGGACCGAGCATTGCCGGCCATGGCCTCCGGCAGCGCGTGCGTGGGAAACGATAAGCGCGTCTACATCGCCGGCTTCGGCTGGGCGGGTTGCGGGTTGTATGCCTTTCCGCCGCTGCCGGAGGAGGCGCCGTGGAGCACCACCGACCGGTCGTATGACTGCCGCCATATTCCCGCGGACGCCGTCGCGCTGGACGGCCGGTTGAACGAGCCCATCTGGAACGAGCTCACTCCGCTAGAAGGCTTCGTCACCGCCGGACCCGACCCGCGGCCCGTGACGCGCGCCACAACCGCTTGTCTGGCGTGGAGCGACACTCACCTCTACCTCGCTTTCCGCTGCGCCTCCGACGGCTTCAAAACCGCCGGCGCGGAGCGTGACGACGATATCTGGAACGCGGAGTGCGCCGAGTTGTTCGTCTGCCCGCGCGGGGCCGACGCGCCGTATTACGAGATCGACGCCAATCCCGATGGGGTGATCTACGATAGCCGGGTGCAGAGTTACTCCTATTTAGAGATGGAAAAGGGATATAAGACATGGGCGAAATCGTGGAACGGGATGGAGGCCCGAACGCATCTCGAGCATGACGCGGACGGCAAGGTGACCGGCTGGACGCTGGAAGCGGCCGTGCCTTTCACCGCCTTCGAGGGCGGCGCGCCCAAAGCGGGTGATGTCTGGCTGTTCAACGCCATCCGCATCGCCATGCCGCCGGAAGGCAACGGCGAATGGTCGTCCTGGCACCCGACCCATGCGGATTTCCACCGCCCGCACCAGTTTCCAAAGATGAAGTTCGAACGGTAACTCGAAAGGATAATAGTGCATATAATAGCGGTTTTTCTCGCCCTCCTGGTTATCGCGACAGCGGGATTGGTTCAAGCGGATGAAGTAAAGATTACGCCTTTAGCAGCTTCTCATCGCGCGCTGCCCACAATGTGGGGAGCGACGGACATTGCCAGCGGCCCGGTTGCCGGGCCGGACGGCTGTATCTATTTCGTGACCGGCGGTTATCGCGGGGCGCGCTTCGCCCGCTTCGATCCGGCGGCGCAGCGTTTCGAGCACCTGGCCGAGCTGGGAATGCTCAGCGCCAACCGGCGCGTTTCGCGCTCCTTTCGCGTGACCGCTCCGGTAGTCTTCGACCGGCGCGGAGATGCCTGGCTGGGCACGCTGGCGGTTCCGGCGGAGACCGGCAACACCCGCAACGGGCTGCTGCTGCGCTTCTCGCCGCGCGAGATGGCCTTCGGCGACAACATCCAGGTGGAGGGCCGCGCGGTTATCGGGCTGGGATATGACGCGGGGAACGACCGGCTGCTGGTATTGGCCGCCGGGCCGGATACGCGGCTGCTCGGTTATCGCATCGCGGGCGGGGAGTGGACGGATTACGGCGTCGTGGCCGCCGGATCGCTCGACGCGCCGGCGATGGCGGCGCTGGATGGCGGAGGGGCGGTCATCTTCGGCGGCGCCGGCGCCGTTTACCGGTTCGACGCGGCGGTGGAAACGCTGACAAAGACGGACGCCGTCCTTCCCGGCGGCAACGGCGCGCTCGCGCTGGAGGTCATCGACGGCGCCGTGTGCGGCGTCACCCACGCGCGGACGCTCTTCCGGTACGATCTGCAATCAGGCGCGCTGCGCGAGCTGGGGTCGATCTTCCCCGGCATGCCGGAGACGGGTCATGAGCCGGCTCCCGGTGAGGAAGCTCCGCACTACGGCGATCGGATGGCCGTCTTTCCCGGTGCGGATGGAACGATCTGTTACGCCGGTTTCGAGCCGCATCAGAACCTGGTGGTCTCCTGCGATCCGCCGACGGGGGAGCAGGCGCTGCTGGGCATCTTGTCTTCACCCGCAAACCGAATGTGCCTGATGACGGTTACCGGCGCGTGCCGGGACGCGGGCGGGCGCGTTTACCTCGCCGGCTTCGGCGCGCCCGGGTGCGGGTTGTATGCCTTCCCGCCGCTGCCCGAGGCGACGCCATGGAGCACGGCCGAGCGCGCTTATCAATGCCGGCTTATCGCCGATAACAACGCGCGGATCGACGGCGATCTTTCGGATACGGTCTGGCTGCGCCTTCCCCCGCTGGATAACTTCACTATCGCCCAGACGGGGGACGCGGCAAGGTACGCCACCACCGCCTGGCTGGCGTGGAGCGACACCCGGCTTTACTTCGCCTACCGTTGCGAGATCGACGCAATTAAGGCAACCGGCAAAGAGCGTGACGACGATATCTGGCGCGGCGAGTGCATCGAGCTTTTCCTGGCCCCGCAAGGGGGCGACATGCCCTATTACGAGATCGAGATCGGGCCAACCGGACTGGTGTTCGACAGCCGCGTGCAGTGGTACTCCTGGCTCGAGCAGGGGCCCATGTATATGGACTGGGCGCGAGCGTGGAATCCGGACATCCGCCACGCGACGCAGATTCAACGCGACGACACGGGGAAGGTGACCGGCTGGACGGTGGAAGCCTCCTATCCCTACGCGGCCTTCGACGTCGGCGCTCCGCGCGCGGGCGATGTCTGGCTGTTCGACGCCTTCCGCATCGCCCACCCGGCGGAAGGCCGGGAGGAATACCAGGCCTGGCGCCCGACCTACGCCGATTATCACAAACCGCACCAGTTTCCGAAGCTGGAGTTCGTGAAATAGTGGCGGCGCCAGGTCGAGCAGCCAATCAGACGAAATGAAGCACGCCGCACGTCGGTGAGCGCGCGGGTGCTTCGTTTGCCGATGCAGTCGAAGGAGCTACGCCTGCGCTTTGTCCCAGTCGTCTTTGCTCACGAATTTCGTCAGCATGCGCCCGTCAGCGGTCTTGCCGCGCAAGGCATAGCGCTTGCGTCCTTCTTCGCCGTAGACTACCTTGTCAGTCACGTCGGCTTCGACTTTCTTGCGCTCTTTCACGTCGTAGAACGTCGTCTTCACGTATGCACCTCCATCATTCGCACATCTGCCTGATACCAGGCAGGCGTTTCCATCGTAAAGGATATTTGACTGCCCGCGTGTATGATTTTCCTTACCAATACCGGCGTGAAAAGCTACTTTCATGAGCTTGATTGAACGATAAAGCCTCACCAGTATGATAAATCGAAAGGTTTATCCGAATACGAGACAGATTTTTACCAGCACGAGCAAGAGCATCTGCAAGAGCATGAAAAGGATTTCAGCGCGGCAATGGCATAAAAATCGACAAACAACGGCGTTGAACGCGCCTGATTGCTGGAAAACTTAATGTGATTATGGAGGAATCAAGATGATATATATTATGGTAGGATTGTTATTCGCGGCGTTACTGGCGGCGTTTTTAGTCAGATCGACGTGGGCGTTCAGCTTGCCCGGATTGCTGCTGCTGCTGCTGATCTTCTGGTTGCTCTTCGGCTTTTAGCGCCAGTTCGATCTCTTCCCTCACCCCATGATCTGCTTCGTCTTTCAACGCCTGGGTCAGTGCTTCTCGATCTCCCAGACGTCCCAGCGCCCATGCCGCATGGCCGCGGACCAGCGGTTCGGCGTCGTGCAATGCCTGCCGCAGGGTGAGAATATTTGCCGGATCGCCGAGATTCCCCAGCGCCACGCAGGCATTACGCAGCACGCCCCGCCGTTTGGCGCGCCGCAGCGCCGTGCCGCGGAAACGCCGGTTGAAGTCTTCCGGCGACATCAGCAGCAATGCCGGCAGGTCGGGCGCGAGCAGATGCGCCGCCGGCGCGAGCGGAGAGTCGAAGGCATCGCGCGCGCCGTTGTGCGGGCAGGCGTCCTGGCAGGCGTCGCAGCCGAACAGCCGCGTGCCCAGCAGCGGGCGCAGCTCGCGCGGCAGCGGGCCCTTGTGCTCGATGGTCAGGTAGGAAAGGCAGCGCCGCGCATCGACCGTGCCGGGAGCAACCAGGGCGCCGGTCGGGCAGGCGTCCAGGCAGCGCCGGCACTCGCCGCAGCTTCCGCTGATCGACGGCGTCGGTTCCAGCGCCAGCGTGGTGAGAATCTCACCCAGCACGAAACGCGAACCCAGCTCCGGATGAAGCAGGCACCCGTGCTTGCCGATCCATCCCAGACCCGCGCGGCGCGCCAACTCGCGCTCCGGCAGCGGGCCGCTGTCAACGAACACGCGCCCTTCCGCGCCGGGGTGCTCTCGCCGCCGCTCATCCCACAAGAGGGTCAGCCGCTCGCGAACCACGTCATGATAATCCGCACCGCGCGCGAATTTCGCCACCGCGCCGACCGCGGATTCCTCGGCTTGCGGGCCGGGATACGGCAGCGCGACGCTGATCACCGAGCGGGCGCCCGGCAGCACGGCGCGCAGATCGGCGCGCAGCGGCAGGTGCCGTTCGAGAAAGGTCATTTCCGCGGCATAACCGGCGTCCAGCCAAGCGCGAAACGGCGCGGGATCCATGGGCTCGACCACGGCGACCCCCGCCGCCGCGAAGCCAAGTTCCCGGGCTCGTTCAATGATCCGCCGCGATGCGTTCATGATGCCATTATACGGCATAAGCATCCGCGGCATGAAATCGCCGCGGCAATGACAGCGCCAAAGACAATGTCGATGATGAGCGAACCAACAAACATTATCACCATACTTGTCAACAATTTCTGAGCGAAAGTTCTGGAATATTCTACACTCATGTGTTTGTGCCTATTGGCATCAGTCAAAAACATGGAAGGATCGTATTCTTTGTGGAGGCTCGTTCTTCGAGTCGGAAGGAAAGGAGTGCATTATGTATGCAGTCTTTCGTCGCATGCCTGTTGTCTCTGTCGATCGGCTTA
>Ga0172375_10002813_pt1 | contig 26881 bp, 32 predicted proteins | sample LakKiv1m_FD_114537 | JGI IMG/M metagenome (GOLD analysis project Ga0172375, IMG submission 114537) | Freshwater microbial communities from Kabuno Bay, South-Kivu, Congo - kab_092012_11.1m | ecosystem: Environmental > Aquatic > Freshwater > Lake | place: Democratic Republic of the Congo...
CCAACCCTTCCTTTAGCATCGCCTACTACTACCAAGGCGCTAAAATGAAGTTTTTTACCGCCCTTGGTTACTTTGGTAACCCTGTTAATGCTAATAACTTTTTCAACTAAATCGGACTGCTGTTCAATAGTTAATTCACGCATAATTTAAAACTCCATTCCACCTTTTCTTAATGCATCGGCAAAAGATTTAATCCTTCCATGGTAAAGATAGCCGGCGCGGTCAAAGATAACTTTGCTAAAACCTTTTTCTTTTGCCGCTTGGGCAAATATCTGGCCGAATGCTTCGGCAGACTTTAGATTGCCTGCCTTGGCAAACTTGGATTTTAACAACTTGTCCTTGGTCGACAGAGAAAATAAAACCTTGCTGACTGTATCATCCAAGACCTGCGCAGAAATATTTTTCAAAGACCGGTGGACCACCAATCTCGGCTTATCCAAGGTCCCCAACATCTTCATTTTAAGCCTTTTATGCCTTTTTAACCTTAACTCTTCTTTTTTTCTCATTATTTGCCACCGCCTGTTGCTTGAGCCTTACCTATCTTTTTCTTTACATGTTCGCCTACGAAACGAATCCCCTTACCTTTATAGGGCTCAGGAGGATAGACCAAACGAATTTCGGTAGCGACCTTACCTATTAATTCCTTGTCAATTCCCTTAATAACTAATTGCGTTGGTTTCGGGGTTTCGATCTTAATCCCTTCGGGAATAGTAAAATTTACCGGATGGGAAAATCCTAATGCCAAATTCAGCTTATTTCCGGATACCGCGGCTTTAAAACCTACACCGATAATCTCCAGCTCCTTAGCATATCCTTCGGTTACCCCTTTGACCATATTTACAATTAATGCCCGGAATAAACCGTGCATGGATTTATCAACCTTGGTGTCGGAAATTCTTTTAACTAAAAGCTGGCTATCTTTTATCTCTATACTTATCCGGTCAGACAGCTTCTTTTCAAGCTTGCCTTTCGGGCCTTGAACAGAAACTAGTCCGTCTTTTACTTCGATCTTTACATCCTTAGGTATTATTACTATTTTTTTCCCGATTCTAGACATTTTATCCTTAAAATTTAATTACCAGATATAACCGATAACTTCGCCGCCTACTCCCTGCTCTTTTGCTTCTTTATCAGTAATAACGCCTTTGGAGGTAGAAATTATCGCTAGTCCCCTTCCGCGTAAAACTGAAGGTATTTTTTTAGCATTTACATACACCCTTAATCCCGGCCTGGAAATGCGCTTAATATTACGAATAGCTGGTTTTCCTGAAACATATTTAAGATAAACCCTTACCAGCCCCTGTTTTTTATCTTCCACTAATTTAAAATTATCGATATATTCATTCTTTTTAAGGATCGCCATAATTTCTTTAATGTTGCTGGAGGCCGGTACATCTACGGCATCCCTTTTAATCATTATGGCATTGCGAATGATTGTAAAAACATCTGCAATTAAATCTGTCCTAGACATTTATTCTCCTTAACAAGTGCAGGGCAAAACCCTACCAGCTTGCTTTTTTTACCCCGGGGATAAGCCCCTGCCAAACTAATTCTCTAAAACAAATACGGCAAAGCTGAAATCTTCTAAGATAACCACCGCTTCTACCGCAGATAGCACAGCGGTTATATTTGCGGGTCGAAAATTTTGCTGTTCTTTTCCATCTTGCGATCTGTGAATTCTTTGCCATTATTTTTCTTCCTTGTTCTTGAAGGGCATGCCGAAATATTTTAACAACGCCCTTGCCTGTTCAACGTTTTTTGCGTTTTTAATTACAAAAGTAATATCCATTCCCTGGGTCCGGGTTATCTTGTCATATTCTATTTCCGGAAAGATTATCTGTTCGCTTAAGCCTAAGGTATAATTATTGCCTTTATCAAAAGAATCGTCCGGCACCCCGCGGAAATCACGAATCCTCGGTAAGGCTATGTTAAGCAGACGGTCCATAAATTCATACATCATCGTCCTTCTTAAGGTAACTTTTGCCCCCACTGCCTGGCCCTGCCTTACTTTGAAATTGGCAATCGCTTTTTTTGCCCGGCGGATAATCGGCTTCTGTCCGGTTATATTGGCCAGTTCATCGACTGATTTTTCTAAAACCTTGATATCCTGAGTACCTTCTCCGATGCCCATATTCACTACAATTTTATCGACCTTGGGTACAGCCATCTTATTCTTAAGCTTAAAATCATCCATAAGCTTAGGAGAAATCTCATTACGATATTTTTCTAATAATCTAGGGACCATTTTTCTCTCTTTCTATTCCTTTAGAGCTGCCAGCTTATAACTAAAATACCTCTTTACAACTTTTACAAATTCTAGATTTAGTACCGTCTTTTAAAGTAGTTATTCCTAACCGGCTCGGCTTTGAACAATGTTTACAAACAACCATAAGGTTAGCAATGGCAACCGGCATTTCTATTGAAATGATTCCGCCTTTTTGATCCTGCCGGCTCTGGCGCTTGTGTTTTTTGGATAGATTAAGCCCTTCGATTATGGCCGCCTGGCCGGATTTAACTATGCTGATAACCCTGCCTTGTTTACCCTTATCTTTTCCTTTAACTAGCTGAACTTTATCGTTCTTTTTAATCTTTTGCATTAAATTACCTCAGGCGCTAAAGAAATTATTTTATTAAAATTCTTATCTCTTAACTCACGGGCGACCGGACCAAAAACACGGGTACCCCTCGGATTATCCTTATCGTCAATAATTACCACCGCATTGCGGTCAAAGCGTAAAATCGAACCATCGGCCCTGTTTATATCGTGCCTGGTGCGCACGATTACTGCCAAAGCCGTTTCTCCTTTTTTAACCGTAGCTCCGGGAATTGATTCTTTAATGTTAACCCTGACTACATCACCGATATTTGCTCTAAAGCTGCCCATTTTTTTTAACACGCATATAAGGGAAGCCTTACGGGCTCCGGTATTGTCGGCAACATCAAAAATACTGCGTAGCTGAAGCATTTTAAATTTTCTCCTCCGCCAAGGCAATACTTGAACTTTCGCTCTTTTTAAGCACGCTCTTGACAATAAACCTCTTATCTTTTGATAAAGGACGGGTTTCTACGATAATTACGCTGTCGCCTAATTTGGCGATGCCTTTTTCATCATGGGCCTTGAATTTATTATGCATTTTGACAGTTTTTGAATATTTGTGGTGCCTGGCCAAATGCATGGTTTTAACCACCACGGTTTTCTGCATTCTATCGCTTACAACTATACCTATAAACTCTTTTTGTTTACCCATCTTTATTTATCTTTCTTTTGGTTTAAGAATGTCCTGATCCGGGCAATATCTTTTCTTATCAGTGCAAACTTATGCGGTTTTTCGACGTTTCCTGAATAGCGTTGGATATTTAATTTAGCTAACTCGGCATAAAGCGTTTTCTCTTTTTCCAATAACTCTGTTTTGGATAGATCTTTTAACTCTTGCGGTTTCATTTTATTTATGTAACCTCACTACAAATTTTGTGCGCAACGGTAATTTATAAGCCGCCAGGCGAAAACAGGCCTTGGCATATTCCTGAGGTACGCCTCCCAGTTCAAACAATACCCGACCCCTTTTTACTACTGCCACCCAATGATCCAGGTCGCCTTTACCCTTGCCCATGCGGACTTCGGCCGGTTTCTTGGTTATTGATTTATCCGGAAAAATCCTTATCCATAATTTTCCGCCCTTATGCAGCTGCCGGGCTAAAATTACGCGGACAGCTTCAATCTGGGTATTCTTTATCCAACCGTTATCTAAAGATTTCAGCCCAAACTCTCCGAAAGCCACCGTAGAACCGGTGGTGGCAATTCCCCGCCTTTGGCCTTTTTGTAATTTACGATATTTTACCCTCTTGGGCATTAAAACCATTATTACTCCTTACTTTCCTGCCTGAGCCGTATTGGCAGATCTAGCCGGTTCTTTGGTCTGGGCAGCTGCTTCTTCCTGGACGAATTGTTTTCCCAGGATATCACCCTTATAAATCCAGACTTTTACTCCAATTAAACCGTAGGTTGTAAGCGCCTCGGCAAAACCATAATCAATATCTGCTCGCAAAGTTTGCAAAGGAATTTTACCGATTTTATAAGTTTCTTTCCGGCTCATTTCTGCGCCGTTAAGTCTTCCGGAACAACTTACCCTGATACCTTTAACCCCGGCCTGGATGGACTGTTCCATTGCCCTTTTCACAGCGCGGCGGAAAGCTATTCTTTTTTCCTGCTGCAAAGCGATATTCTCGGCAACTAGCTGCGCATCCCAGGCAGGTTTGTTTACTTCCTGAATATCAATGGAAAGCTCACGCTTAACCAAACCGCTTAAATCCGAACGTAAGCGCTCGATATCCGAACCATGTCTGCCGATTATAATCCCCGGCCGGGCCGAAAATATACGGACCTTAACTTTATCAGCCAGTCTCTCAATTATGACCTTAGATATTGCCGCCTGTTTAAATTTGGCTTTAATAAACTTTCTTATTTTATAATCCTGCTGAATAAGCGGGGCAAATTCTTTAGATTTGGCAAACCAGCGGGAATGCCACTGTCTTATAAAACCCATCCTTAATAATAAAGGACTTACCTTATGTCCCATAAATTACGCTCCTTGTCCACTAGGACACACCCGCGCAATACCTTATTAGCGCGGCGTGTCATGCTTTAAATCTAGCTCTATTTTTATATGTACTGTACGTTTTACTATCGAAGAGGCTCTACCAAAAGCAGCGGCTTTAAACCTCTTCCACATCGGCCCGACGTCACATACTATTTTTGAAATATATAATTTATCCGCCGAGATCCCCTTAACCTTGGCATTAGCCACGGCGGATTTTAATATTTTGATCATGTATTCTTTCGACCTTTGATTAAGGTGCAATAAAATACCCTGGGCATAAGTAACATCTTTGCCCCGGACTAGGTCGGCTACGATCCGCGCTTTGCTCGGCGAAACCCTTAAAAATTTTCCTTCTGCTTTTGCAATCATTATGTTTTCTCTAATGCTTTCTTGGCCTTGATACCGCCATGTTTTCTAAAAATCCTTGAAGGTGAAAATTCACCTAATTTGTGCCCGACCATATTCTCGGTTATAAAAACAGGGATATGCTTCTTACCGTCATATACCGCAAAAGTAAGGCCTACGAAATCGGGGACTACTGTTGAACGACGGCTCCAGGTTTTAATCGCTTGGCGCAAACCTGCTTTAGTCTGTTTCTCGACTTTTCTTAATAGACTTTCTTCGACGTATGGACCTTTTTTTAATGAACGAGGCATATTATGGTTTCCTTCTCTTTACGATAAATTTATTAGAATACTTATTACGGTTTCTGGTGCGGTATCCTTTGGTAGGTTTGCCCCAGGGGGTAACCGGATGCGGATTACCTTGGCCACTCTTTCCTTCGCCGCCGCCGTGAGGATGGTCAAACGGGTTCATCACCACGCCTCTTACAGTCGGCTTGATCCCCAGCCATCTGCTTTTGCCGGCTTTGCCTAAAATAATCGCGTCATGATCGATGTTACCAATCTGGCCGATAGTAGCGTGGCAATCAAGGCTGATTAACCTTACTTCACCGCTGGGCAATCGCACATGGGCCATATCTGCTTCCTTGGCCATAATCTGGGCGCTGGTGCCTGCGCTGCGCACAATTTGCCCACCCTTACCTTTAGAGATTTCGATATTATGAATAAGCGTACCCGAAGGAATGTTGCGCAAAAGTAGGCAATTGCCGAATTTAATCTCAGCATCTTTCTGGTCGCTAGAAACAACCACATCCCCAACACTTAAGCCAAGGGGCGCGATTATATATCTTTTTATTTTATCCGGATATTCAACCAGAGCGATCCTTGCCGAACGATTAGGATCGTATTCAATAGCAATTACTTTTGCCGGCTGGTCATAGATATCGCGCTTAAAATCAACCAAACGCAACATCCGTTTATGCCCGCCGCCAATATGCCTGGTAGTTATCCGGCCATAAGAATTCCTTCCGCCGGTTTTTTTAAGCGGACGCAATAGCGAACGTTCCGGCTTATCTTTAGTAATTTCCGCAAAATCCGGCCCGCTCATATGCCTGCGGGAAGGAGTTGTCGGTTTAAATTTGATTATTCCCATTATGCTACCTCTATCTTCTGGCCGGCGGCTAAAGTAACTACCGCTTTTTTGGTATCCGAAGTCCGGCCTAATTGATGCCTGACTCTTTTAAGTTTCCCCATTGAAACAAAAGTATTAACGTTCTTCACTTTAACCTTATATATCTGCTCGACTGCTTTTTTAATTTGTACTTTATTGGCGGAATTATTTACGAGAAAAAGATATTTTCCTTGGGGTAAATAAGCGCTTGATTTCTCAGTCTGCAAAAGAGCTTTAATTATAACGGGTAAATTCATTATTTTAACCTCGATGTCAAAAGCGCAAGAGCCGCTTTAGTAACCAGCAATCGTTGGTTGTTCATAACTTCATAGGCATGGCAATTACCGGCCAAGTCTACGGTTAAAAAACTGATGTTTTTCAATGCTTTCTTTAAATCCGGATTTAGTTTATCAGTCAAGAAAAGAAGCTTCTTTTCTTTTTTTTCTTTAGCTGAAAATAATTTAAGGTTGCTTAAAATACCGATAGCCAGTTTGGTCTTTGGGCTGTCGACTTTAAATTCATCTAAAACCAGAAAATTATTTTCTTTTAGTTTCAGATTTAAACTTGTTTTTAAAGCCAGAGCTTTCATTTTTTGGGGAAGATCATAAGAAAAATCGCGGGGATGAGGTCCGAAAACAACTCCACCATGCCTCCAAAGAGGCGAACGGGTAGAACCTACGCGGGCCCGGCCGGTGCCTTTTTGCTTCCAGGGTTTCTTGCCGCCACCTGATACTTCACCGCGGGTTTTAGTAGAAGCTAAACCTTTTCTTTGATTAGCCCGGTAATTTTCGATGACCTGGTGGAGACAATCTAAATTTTGGCTGCCGTCAAAAATAGCGGCGCTTAATTTGATCGTATCTATTTCTTTGCCTTCAGAATTGTATAAAGGTAATGTAAACATATTATTTCTTTACCGCTTTATTCTTTGGCCTTTTTTTCAAAGCCTTGGTGATTACCAGATATCCGTTTTTATGCCCGGGCACTCCGCCTTCAACTAACAAAAGATTTTTCTCGAGATCGACCTTGATTACTTTTAAATTCTGGATAGTTACATTTTTATTACCCATATGGCCAGGCATATGATGGCCTCTATAGACTCTTCCGGGAGTAGTACTTGAGCCGATTGAACCGACCCGGCGATGGCTAGTTGATCCATGCGTACGCGGACCGCCTTTCCAGTGCCAGCGTTTCATCCCGCCGGCAAAACCCTTACCGATAGAAATACCGCTGACATCTACAAAATCCCCCTCGGTAAAAAGATCAACCTTAAGTTCATCGCCGACCTTATATTCAATATCGGCTTCCCTAGAAACATCTCTGATAATATTTTGAGGTGCGATTTTTAATTTCTTAAATAAACCTGCTTGGGGTTTCTTTAGTTTTTTCTCATCGACTAAATCAAAACCCAGCTGGATATTTTTATCTTTGATCATAAGTATCGGACAAGGACCTGCCTGGATGGCTGTAATGCCAACCTGGCTGTTATCCTGAGCGAAAATTTGAGTCATACCAATTTTTTTACCAATTAATCCGATCATTTAAGAATCCTATATTTGATTTATTACTTGATCTCTACATCCACTCCTGCAGGCAGGTTTAATTTCCTTAATGAATCGATGGTCTTAGCTGTGGGTTCAAAGATGTCAATAAGGCGTTTATGGGTAGACAAATCAAACTGTTCGCGCGACTTTTTATCAACATGCACAGAGCGAAGTACCGTATAGATTTCACGCTTCGTAGGAAGCGGCACCGGGCCGGAAATTCTCGCCCCGGTGCGCTTTACGGTATCAACTATCTCTATAACTGCCTGATCTAAAAGCCTGTGGTCATAGGCTTTTAATTTAATCCGAATCTTTTGTGTATTCATTATTTAACAAAACCTCTATAGTTCGAAACTATTTAAGCAATAACCTCAGTAACTACTCCAGCGCCTACGGTATGTCCGCCTTCACGGATAGCAAAACGTGATTCTTTTTCGATAGCAACTGGTGTAATTAATTCTACATTCAGTTCCACGTTATCCCCGGGCATAACCATTTCTACGCCTTCAGGAAGATTGGCTGAACCGGTAACGTCGGTAGTTCTAAAATAGAACTGCGGACGGTAACCTTTGAAGAAGGGTGTGTGCCTTCCGCCTTCCTCTTTGGTCAGGATGTAAACCTTAGCCTTGAATTTTGTGTGAGGCATGATGGATTTTGGTGCTGCGATAACCATCCCGCGCTCGATATCATTCTTTTCAATACCTCTTAAGAGAAGCCCGACATTATCTCCGGCTTGGCCCTCGTCAAGAAGCTTGCGGAACATTTCTATTCCGGTAACTACTGACTTTTTGGGTTCCGGCCTTAAACCGATAATCTCAACTTCTTCGCCAACTTTAACTTTACCGCGTTCGATTCTTCCTGTTCCGACGGTTCCTCTACCTTCAATACTAAAAACATCTTCTACCGCCATAAGTAAAGGCTTATCTAATTCTCTGAGTGGAAGCGGAATAAACTCATCAACAGCTTTAATTAAATCAATAATCGGCTTAGCTTCCGGGCTATTAGGATCAGTTGCAGAATAAGCCTTATTGGCACTACCGCGGATAATCGGTGTTTTATCTCCCGGATATCCGTATTTAGTTAAAAGCTCTCTAATTTCCATTTCAACTAGATCCAAGAGCTCTTTGTCATCTACCAAATCAACTTTATTCATAAACACAACCATAGAAGGAACATTAACCTGACGGGCTAAAAGAATATGTTCTCTGGTTTGAGGCATAGGGCCGTCAGCAGCTGAAACTACCAGGATTGCTCCGTCCATCTGGGCAGCTCCGGTAATCATGTTTTTGATGTAATCAGCGTGGCCGGGGCAGTCGATATGGGCATAGTGGCGGGTGGCTGTTTCATATTCAACGTGGGCAACCGAAATCGTAACTACCTTTGTCTCGTCTCTTACTGTGCCGCCCTTGGCAATATCCGCATAATCTCTTTTAGTAGCCTGACCTGTTTTTGAAAGAACATTACAGATTGCAGCAGTAAGCGTAGTTTTACCGTGATCGATATGGCCGATTGTCCCGATATTTACGTGCGGCTTACTCCTTACAAATTTTTCTTTAGCCATTTCTTATCCTCCTTAGCTTTTTAAAAAGTTTTTCTTGTCTTGGTTGTTGAGGCGCCTTGAATAATTTTTTCCGCCACTTGAGTCGGAACCTCGCTGTAAAAGGAAGGTTCCATTGTATACGATGCACGGCCCTGTGTCAAGGATCTTGTTACCGTTGCATAATTAAAAACTTCCGACAACGGAACGTTAGCCCGGATAGTGCGCAAATTCAACCTCTGCCCAAGGGCAATTATTTTTGCGCGCCGCGAACTTAAATCCCCGATGATCTGGCCCATAAATTCTTCGGGAACAACTACTTCAATATCCATAATCGGCTCAAGTAAAACCGGATGAGCCCTTTTCATTCCATCCTGGAATGCAATTGAGCCTGCCATTTTAAAAGCCAATTCCGATGAATCGACTTCGTGGAATGATCCGTCGACGAGAACGACATTTACATCGGTGACCGGATATCCGGCTAATACTCCATTTTTCGCAGCACCCATCACTCCCTGTTTAACAGCAGGAATAAATTCCCGCGGGATAGCCCCGCTTTTAATTTTATCTTCAAAAGCGATTCCTGAACCCGGAGTCTCGGCCGGGCTCATCTCAATTACGCAGTGGCCATACTGGCCGCGGCCGCCTGACTGGGAAATAAATTTACCAACACTAGAAACACTTTTTCTGATTGTTTCGCGGTAAGCAACTTGCGGAGCACCAACGGTCGCTTCGACATTAAACTCGCGTAAAATTCTATCGATAATAATTTCCAGATGCAGCTGGCCCATTCCGGCGATAAGTGTCTGGCCGGTTTCCTGGTTATAACTAACCCTAAACGAAGGATCTTCATCTTCCAGTTTATGCATAGCCAACCCTAATTTTTCCTGGGCATCTTTTGATTTAGGTTCGATTGCCTGCTGGATAACCGGTTCGGGGAAACGCATAGCTTCAATAAGAATAGGATTTTTTTCTGTGCATAATGTATCGCCGGTTTTGGTATCTTTTAGACCAACTAAGGCGGCGATATCGCCCGTAGCAACGCTATCGGTAACTTCCTGGTGATTAGCGTGCATTTTTACGATTTTAGTTACCCGTTCTCTTTCCCTTTTAGTAGCATTATAAATATAGGTGCCTGATTCAAGTAAGCCTGAATACATCCTGATAAAATAAATTTTACCGACAAAAGGATCTGAAGCGACCTTAAAACAAAGGGCAGTAAACGGGGCTTTATCATCGGCAGCGACCTCTTCAAATTCACCGGTATCAGGATTGGTTCCTTTAACCGGGGGAACATCGAGCGGAGAAGGAAGATAATCCTTAACTGCATCCAGAACTAACTGCACACCTTTATTTTTAAAAGAAGAACCGCAAAGCGCCGGTATGAATTTGTTGGCGATAGTGCTTCTGCGAATGGCAGCCTTTAACTCTTCATTGGAAACGCTTTTACCTTCCAGATATGACTCCATAATTTTATCATCTGCCTCGGCAACTTTTTCAACCAATATCGCCCGGTATTTGTCAAACTCAGCCAGGCTCTCTTCAGGGAGGTCCTTAGTTTCAATATCCTTCCCCAGCTCATCTTTATAATGAATAAGCTTTTTCTCAACCAGGTCAATCAGGCCGTTAAAACCGCTTTCCTTTCCGACAGGAAGCTGGATTGCGGCAACATTGGCTGCTAACCTTTCTTTCATCTGGTCAATAACCGCAAAAAAATCCGAACCCGTACGATCCATCTTATTAACAAAAGCAATACGCGGGACTCCATAGCGGTCTGCCTGGCGCCAAACTGTTTCTGACTGCGGCTCAACCCCGCCTACCCCGCAGAAAACTACTACCGCACCGTCCAAAACCTTTAAAGATCTTTCTACTTCGATAGTAAAATCAACGTGGCCGGGGGTATCAATTAAATTAATAGTTATATCTTTCCACTTGCAGGTAGTGGCGGCTGCGGTAATAGTAATGCCTCTTTCCTGCTCCTGGACCATCCAGTCCATAGTGGCTGCGCCGTCATGGACTTCTCCGATTTTATAATTTCTTCCGGTATAAAACAGGATACGTTCGCTGGTAGTTGTCTTACCTGCGTCAATATGTGCGATAATCCCGATATTTCTTAATTTTTCTAAAGGTATTTTTCTCATTTTAATGAGCGCTTAACTTACGAACATACAATGTGAATAAGTTAATGCGCGAATTAAACCCCGTTTGCTTTGTTTAGGGTAGTGCATGCGGGGGTATTACCACCTAAAATGCGCATAAGCTTTGTTCGACTCGGCCATCTTATGCGTATCATCCCTCTTTTTAATTGCGGCTCCTTCTCCCTTGTAAGCGGAGATAATTTCATCTGCTAATTTTTGCTCCATAGCTTTGCCTTTTCTGTTCTTGGCAAAATCCCTGATCCAACGCAGAGCGATCGATGTACCCCGCTCCTGCCTTACTTCAACCGGCACCTGGTAGGTTGCTCCGCCTACCCGGCGCGGTTTTACTTCTAAGCGCGGGCGGGCATTATCCAATGCCTTATAGAAAACTTTCAAGATATCCTGTTCATTTAAATTTTTCAATACGATATCAAAAGCGCTATAAACCAATCTTTCGGCGACGGCTTTTTTTCCGTCGACCATAACCATATTCATAAACTTGGCGATTATTTTACTGTTATATTTGGGATCTGCTAAAATTACTTTTTCCTGCGCTTTTCTTCTTCTCATGCTAAAACAAGCTCCTTTAATTACTTTGTTGGCTTTGGTTTCTTGGCTCCGTATTTAGAACGGCTGCGGCGTCTGGCGTTAACTCCTGCTGCATCCAATGTACCCCTTACAATGTGATAGCGCACGCCAGGTAAATCTTTAACCCTCCCGCCTCTGACCATAACTATAGAGTGCTCTTGAAGGTTATGCCCTTCTCCCGGTATATAGGCAGTAACTTCCAAACCCGTAGTCAACCTTACCCTGGCAATCTTTCTTAACGCTGAGTTAGGTTTTTTAGGAGTCATCGTGCGTACCTGGATGCATACGCCCCTTCTTTGAGGACAGCCCCTCAAAGCCGGTGACTTGCTTTTCTTTTTCTTGGTGATCCTACCAAACCTGATTAACTGGGCAATTGTGGGCATAGACTATTCCTTTTTCTCCTTAGTTATTTCTTCAGTAGCCGTTTTGACTACATCAATTTCGCGGTGGCTCTTAAATCCTGTACCTGCCGGGATTAAGTGTCCAACGATAACATTTTCTTTTAAACCAAATAATTCATCGCGCTTACCGCGGGTTGCGGCTTCGGTCAAAACGCGGGTAGTTTCCTGAAAGCTGGCCGCAGAAATAAAACTTTCGGTAGTAAGCGAAGCCTTAGTTATACCTAATAAAAGCGGTGTGGCTTGCGCCGGTTTTCCGCCTTTTTTGATAACCCGGGTATTTTCTTTCTGGAAAATCCATTTATCAACCTGTTGAGTGGCTAAAAATTCAGTGTCACCCGGATCTTCAACTCTAACCTTTTTAAGCATCTGCCTGATTATAACTTCAATATGTTTATCATTAATTCGTACACCCTGAAGGCGGTAAACTTCCTGCACTTCGTTGACCAGATATTCCTGTAAGACCTTATCTCCGCAGACGCTTAATATATCCTGTAAAACTACAGGACCGTCTGTAAGCTGCTGGCCAGCGGCAACTTTATCGCCTTTATATACATTGGGATGCTTGCCATGAGGAATTATATATTCCCTGGACATGCCGGTTGCCGATTTTACGATTATCACCCGCTGATTTTTCTTGGTCTCGCCGAATTCTACGAATCCGTCAATTTCGCTGATAACCGCAGGGTCCTTCGGACGCCTAGCTTCAAAAAGTTCAGCTACACGCGGAAGGCCTCCGGTGATATCGCGGGTCTTAACAACGGTGCGCGGTATCTTTGCCAAAAGGTCCCCTCCACCTACATGCTCGCCGTCTTTGACAATGATATGGGCTCCGATGGGAATCGGATAAATCCCTAAAACTTCATTTTTATTGTCGAGGATGACTACTTGCGGATGGTATTCAGGTTTATGTTCGACTACCACGCGTTCAGACAGTTTAGTTACCGGATTTAATTCTTCGCGCATGGTAATACTTTCGCGTAAATCTTCAAAACGTACAAGCCCAGCTACTTCGGTAAGAACCGGCAAGGTGTAAGGATCCCAGTGCACAAAGGAGGAGCCTTTTTTAACAAGATCGCCGTCATTAAACGAAATAAATGCGCCCTGGGGAATTGCGTAGTGTTCAAGTTCTCTTCCCTGCGGATCATTAATACTGATTGCGCCGTTTCTATTTAAAACTACATTTTCTTTATTTTTTAGGGTTACTCTTAAGGCGTGGTATTTAATAAGGCCTTCGTTCTTGGCTTTAACAAATGACTGCTCAATGGTCCTGGAGGCTGTACCTCCGATGTGGAAGGTCCTCATGGTCAGCTGGGTGCCGGGCTCGCCAATACTTTGCGCTGCCACAACGCCTACTGCTTCGCCTAACTCAACCAACCTTCCGGTAGAAAGATTACGGCCATAGCATCTTGCGCATACCCCTCTTCCCGATTCGCAAGTTAACACGCTGCGGATGCGAATTTTCTCGATTCCTAATTTTTCGATTCTGTCAGCTTTTTCTTCGGTAATTTCGCTTCCCTGTTCGACAATAATTTCATCGGTTATAATATCGACGACATTATTCAAAGCTACTCTTCCGATTATCCTGTCTTTTAAGCCGACGACTTCTTCATCACCTTCGGTGATAGCCGAAACAGTGATCCCGTTAAGAGTCTGGCAATCTTCTTCGGCGACAATAACTTCCTGGGCGACATCAACCAGCCTGCGGGTAAGATAACCTGCATCTGCTGTTTTAAGGGCTGTATCGGCTAAACCTTTACGGGCGCCGTGAGTAGAAATAAAATATTCCAATACGTTTAAACCTTCGCGGAAATTGGCGGTAATCGGGTTTTCAATGATTTCACCGCTGGGTTTGGCCATAAGGCCGCGCATACCGGCAAGCTGTCTTACCTGAAGGCGTGAGCCTCTTGCGCCTGAGTCTGCCATCATAAAGATCGGATTAAAAGAATCCATACCTTTAAATAATAAATCCGAGATTTTATCGGTAGCATGGGTCCAGATATCGATTACTTTGGATTTACGTTCGCTATTAGTAATGATACCTTTGCGGTACTGGTCCTCGACTTTGGCTACTTCTTCTTTAGATTCTTTTAAAACCTGGGGCTTATCAACCGGGATAGTCATATCGTCGATACCGATGGAAATACCGCCCAATGTACCCATCTCAAAACCTAAACGCTTAATATCATCAAGCAGTTTTATTGTCGTATTGTGCCCGAATCTTTTGTAACAGCTGACTACGACGTCACTGACTCTACTTTTATTTAAATCGCCGTTTACGAAACCGAATTCCGCAGGCAATACCTGGTTAAACAAGACCCTGCCGACGGTGGTTGTAATTATTTGTTTTCCGCTTATAGCATCTTTCTGGTCGAAATTATATACCTTATCCACGCGAATTTTAATTTTGGCATGTAAATGAACAGCTTTATCGTCATAAGCCGTTAAAACTTCTTCGTAGCCTGAGAAAATCTTACCTTCGCCCAAAACACCGGCTTTCTCTCTGCTTAAATATGCCAGGCCTAAGATTATATCTTGTGTAGGTGTAATTACGGGTCGGCCGTCGGCAGGAGAAAATATATTATTTATGGCCATGATCAAAACTTTGGTTTCCAGCTGTGATTCCAGGGACAGAGGCACATGCACGGCCATCTGATCGCCATCGAAGTCGGCGTTAAAAGCAGTACAAACTAAAGGATGAATCTTGATTGATTTTCCTTCGATTAATAACGGCTGGAAAGCCTGAATACCTAAACGGTGCAAAGTCGGGGCGCGGTTTAGCATAATCGGATGGTCCTTAATTACTTCATCAAGAATATCCCAGACTTCAATTTTGCCACGCTCAACCATGCGCCGGGCGCCCTTGATCGTGTGAACAAAACCTTTTTCTCTTAATTTTTTAATGATAAACGGCTCGAATAATTCCAGGGCCATCTGTTTAGGAAGCCCGCATTCATGCAGCTTTAATTCGGGGCCGACAACAATAACTGAACGGCCAGAATAATCTACGCGCTTACCGAGCAGGTTCTGGCGGAACCTTCCTTGTTTTCCTTTAAGCATATCGGAAAGCGATTTTAAAGGACGGTTATTGGCTCCATTAACCGGCTTTCCGTGACGGCCGTTATCCAAAAGCGCATCAACTGCTTCCTGAAGCATGCGTTTTTCATTGCGGATAATAATTTCCGGCGCGCTTAGCTCCATCAACTTCTTGAGGCGGTTATTACGGTTGATTACCCTGCGGTATAAATCATTCAAATCGCTGGTTGCAAATCTTCCACCCTCTAACGGAACTAGAGGTCTAAGATCCGGGGGAATCACGGGAACAATCTCTAAAATCATCCACTCGGGCTTATTCCCGCTTTTCTTAAAATCTTCGACAACCTTAAGACTCTTAATAGCTTTGCGGTTATTTAAAACATCCTTTGACTTTTCCAAATCTTTGCGAAGTTTGCGGCAAACAACATCCAGATCTAACTCTTTCAAAAGTTCACTGATTGCCTCGGCGCCAATCTTGGCTTTAAAGTTTGAGCCGTATTTGCTTAACGCTTCCTGATATTGTTCGTCGGTAAGTAATTCTTTCTTTTTTAACGGCGTATTTCCCGGATCAACTACGACATATTCCTCGTAATAGATAATTCTTTCTAAGTCCCTTAAACCGATATCTAAAAGCGCGCTCATCCTGCTGGGCACGGCTTTAAAAAACCAGATATGGGTGACCGGAGTAGCTAATTCAATATGGCCCATGCGCACACGCCTGACATTGGAACGGTCAACGGTTACCCCGCAGCGGTCACAGGTTATGCCTTTAAATTTTATTCCTTTATATTTACCGCAGTTACATTCCCAATCACGTACCGGGCCGAAGATTTTCTCACAGAACAATCCGTCTTTTTCCGGCTTTAGAGTGCGGTAATTAATCGTTTCAGCTTTTTTAACATCGCCCTTCGACCAGGATTTAATAACCTGGGGGCTGGCGATCTTGATTGAAATGCTGTCAAAAGATACGATTTCTTCCATTAGTTAGCCTTTTCTGTTTTTATATCAAGGCATAAGCCTTGTAATTCTTTGATTAACACGTTAAATGACTCTGGGGTCCCATGGGTCAGGCGCTGTTCGCCTTTAACAATTGCTTCATAAATATCAGTCCTGCCCTTAACATCGTCGCTTTTTACAGTAAGCATTTCCTGCAAAGTAAAAGCTGCGCCGTAAGCTTCCAGGGCCCAAACTTCCATTTCTCCTAATCTCTGGCCGCCGAATTGCGCTTTTCCTCCCAGCGGTTGCTGAGTGACCAGGGAATAAGGACCAATTGAACGGGCGTGGATCTTTTCATCTACCAAGTGAATAAGTTTTAAAATATACATGTAACCTACAGTAATCCTCTGGTCGAAAGGCTCGCCGCTATAGCCATCATAAAGCGTTATCTTACCGTCTTCGGGAAGCTCAGCCTTCTTAAGCAGTTCTTTTATTTCTCCTTCTTTTGCGCCGTCGAAAACAGGACAGCTGACATGCATATTTAATGCTTTTGCCGCCCAGCCTAAATGGCATTCCAAAATCTGGCCGACGTTCATACGGCTAGGCACGCCTAAAGGATTTAAAACTACGTCTACCGGAGTACCATCAGGCATATAAGGCATATTTTCTTCGGGGATGATCCTGGCAACCACGCCTTTGTTACCGTGGCGGCCGGCGAGCTTATCGCCTTCGGAAAGTTTTCTTTTGGTAGCAACATAAACTACCACTCTTTTTAAAATACCGGTAGGTAACTCATCTCCCCGGCGGACTTTCTCGATCTCCTGCTCTTCTTCTGCCAATAACTCCTGCATCTGCTCATCAAAAGAAGCGGCTAAAATTTTTGCTTCTTCATTATCGCTAAAATTATATTTTTCTACTTTCTTCTTATCAATTCCCAACTCTTGGGATAAACGCAGGGTTTTTTCAACCTGTAAGAATTCAATTTCCTGCTTGTAATAAGCTTTAAGCTCGCGGATCTTGGCTAACTCTTTGGTTTTTTCTTCTTTAGTTTTACGGCCGCGGTCTTTACGCTGGAAAACATGAACATCGATAACTACCCCTTCGACTCCCGGAGGAACGATCAAAGAAGTATCGCGCACATCTCCTGCTTTTTCGCCAAAAATGGCGCGCAATAATCTTTCTTCGGGGCTTGGCTCAGAATCTGTTTTGGGAGTAATTTTCCCGACTAAAATATCTCCTGCTCCTACCTCTGCGCCGATACGGATTATCCCGTCTTCATCAAGATTCCTTAATGCCTCTTCGCTGACATTGGGAATATCACGGGTGATTTCTTCATTACCTAACCTGGTTTCGGCGGCTTCGATATTAAATTCTTCAATGTGAATGGAAGTAAAGGTATCCTGTTTTACCAGTCTTTCGCTGATAAGAATTGCATCTTCAAAGTTGTAACCTCTCCAAGGCATTAGAGCAACCAAAACATTTTTTCCTAAAGCTAATTCCCCTTCTTTAGTACCAATACCGTCGGCTATTGCCTGTCCTTTTTCCACATGGTCGCCTAATTTTACCAGCGGCCTTTGATTTATCGAAGTATCGGCGTTAGTACGCAGAAATTTTTTCAAATGATAGATTTTCTTACCAACGGTGATTGCCGAAGCGTCGACACTGCTGACTTTACCTGAATCCTGAGCAATCACAACTGTACCTGAATCTTGGGCAACTTTGCCTTCCATATCAGTACCTACTAAAGGAGCCTCGGTAATCATAAGCGGAACAGCCTGCCTTTGCATGTTTGAACCCATTAATGCCCGGTTGGCATCGTCATGCTCAAGAAAAGGAATCAAGGAAGCTGCCACAGAAACTAATTGTTTTACCGAAACATCCATATACTGGACATCTTTGGCGGGAACTTTGGGGAAATCATCTTTATAACGGCAGGTCACAAACTTGTCAACAAAACGCCCCTCACTATCAATCGGAACATCAGCCTGGGCGATAAATTTATCTTCTTCGATGTCGGCGGTCAGGTATTCAAACTTTTTAGTTACCTTTCCGTCTTCCACCTTGCGGTAGGGGGTTTCGATTAAACCCAAATAATTAATCCGGGCAAAGCAGCTTAAAGAAGCAATCAGCCCGATGTTCGGGCCTTCCGGAGTTTCAATCGGACAAACCCTGCCATAATGCGAAGGGTGAATATCTCTGACCTCAAATCCGGCTCTTTCACGTGAAAGTCCTCCGGGGCCTAAAGCACTTAAGCGGCGTTTATGGGTCATCTCAGCCAATGGGTTAATCTGGTCCATAAACTGAGATAACTGACTGCGTCCGAAGAAATCACGAATCTGATTGCTTAAAAGCTTCGAATTGATCAGATAATGCACATTTAAATTATCAAATTCTCCGAGGATGCTCAGCCTTTCTTTAATCGAACGTTCGACGCGGGATAAACCGATGCGGATCTGATTTTGAACCAATTCCCCCACGCTTTTAATCCTGCGGTTTCCTAAATGGTCAATGTCGTCTATCTTTCCGGTTCCGGAATTAAGCTTGATTAAATATTCTATTACCTTAATAACGGTATCGGAATCAAGCACCCTTTTTTCCAGAGATACGTTCATATCTAATTTACGATTTAGAATAAAACGGCCCGCTCTCTCTAAATCGTACCTGGCCGGGTCAAAAAACAACCGGTAAAAAAGTCCTTCGGCTGCTTCTTTAGTTACCGGTTCGGTCGGCCTCATTTTACGGTAAAAATCTAAGTAGGCTTCTTCTTTGTTTTTGGTGTAATCCTTCTTTAAAGTATTTACAATTTCCGGATATTCTTTACCGAATGCCGCAAATATCTGGCTGTCTTCGGAAAAACCTAATATCCTTAAAATCTGAGTGGCGGGAAAATTTCTCCTGCGGTCGACATAAGCTGTAATTGTTTCGGTAAGGTCATACTTAAATTCAAGCCAGGCGCCACGGTAAGGAATTACCCGGCCGTAAAAAATCTTTTTGCCGGTTGGATGCAATTCTTCCTCAAAAGAAACTCCCGGAGAACGCTGGAGCTGACTGACCACGACTCTTTCATCTCCGTTAATAATAAATGTACCAGTTTCGGTCATCAGCGGTATTTCGCCGAAATAAGCATCCTGCTCTTTGGTTTCCTTGGGAGTGGTTAAGCGGAATTTAACCTTTAAAGGAGAGGCATAAGTCAATGAGCGGTTTTTGGATTCACTCATTGTATATTTGGATTTTCCTAAAGAATAGCTAATGAATTCAAGCTTAATCGAACGGTCAGCATTCTCTATAGGAAAGATTTCTCCGAATACTTCTTGCAGCCCTTGATTCTTTCTTTCTCCTGCCGGCACGTCCAACTGAAGAAATTCACGGTAAGTATCCAGCTGAACATCCAAAAGATTAGGCAGATCATAAACTTCTTTTATCTTACCAAAATTCTTTCGTTTAATCATAGGTTTGATTAACTACTTAATTATAATTACTTATATTATAAAATTAATATGTAATATTAACTATTCTTATGTAGACTTACTTGAACTTACTTACTTTAACTCGACAGTAGCGCCCGCAGCTTCTAATTTCTTTTTGATTTCAGCTGCCTCATCTTTATTCGCGCCTTCTTTGATTGGTTTAGGAGCACCATCAACCAAATCTTTGGCTTCTTTTAAACCAAGATTAGTAATTGTGCGGACCTCTTTGATTACTGCGATTTTATTCGCACCCGCATTGGTTAATACTACGGTAAAAACGCTCTTTTCCTCAGCGGCAGGAGCACCTGCGGCGGCAGCGGGAGCTGCGGCGGCAGCCATGGGCATGTTGGCGCTAACGCCAAACTTTTCCTCCAGGGCTTTTACCAGGTCAGAAAGCTCAAGCACGCTCATCGACTCGATAGATTTAATTAATTCATCCAATTTTGCTGTTGCCATTTCTTCCTCCTTAGCTAGAACTCTTTTGTTTATTTTGTTTAATCTGGTCTAAACAATACACGAATTTCTTTAATGTCTGATTTAAAACGATTACAAATTTTGAAATAGGGGCATTTAAGCTGACGACAACTTGCGTCCTTAGCACTTCCTTGGAAGGAAGTTTGCTCATTGTTTCTATATCTTTAAAGGTCAATATTTTATCCTGCAGTAATCCACCTTCTAAAACAAGTTTTTCATGCTCTTTGCGGAATTGGCACAATATTTTAGATGTATCGACGGGTTCATCCTTAAAGAAAATCAAACCGCAGGGAGTTTCAATCGACTTGACCAGATCATCCAGGCCTAAACCTTTCATCGCCCTTCTGGCAATACTATTCTTTACCACAAAAAGATTGGCTCCTGTATCTTTTAATGTTTTTCTTAAAGAACTTAAATCCGGGCTGGATACTCCGGAGTATTTAATAATTATTAAACCTTTGGAAGTTTTAAAGTTGTCTTTGATGCGGTTTTCTGATGCTTCTTTAACTAGTAAGCCTATTTTTTTCATTTTAGCAAACGATCCTTAATCCCGGATTCATAGAAGTAGTTATGCTTAAGCTTTTTACAAACTTTCCTTTTACCGAAGCCGGCCTTGATTCATTAATGGCTTCAATGACCTTGGCGGCATTGTCGTTTATCTGTCCTTCATCGAAAGAAATCTTACCCACTGATAAATGGATTCCTCCCTGCTTATCAACACGAAATTCTACTTTTCCTTTTCTTACATCTTCAATGGCTTTAGTTATATCATTAGTAACCGTTCCTGTCTTAGGACTGGGCATCAGCCCGCGCGGACCCAAGACCTTACCCAACTTACTTAAATCTTTCATCATTTCCGGCGTGGCAATAGCGCAATCAAAATCAAGAAACCCGGCGGCTACTTTATCCATCAACTCATTAGCTCCGACATAATCAGCCTTGGCTTCCCTGGCTTGGCGTTCATGTTCACCTTTACAAAATACGGCGACTCTGACCTTTTTACCTGTCCCATGGGGAAGAACAACAGTACCGCGGATCATCTGGTCGCTTTTTTTTGTATCCACGCTTAAATTAAAATGCAGGTCTACCGAACCATCAAATTTTGGTTTAGGCAGTTTTTTTAATACAGCTACCGCTTCTTTTAACTGATAAAATTTTTCAGGTTCTACCTGTTTGACTGATTCCTTATATCTTTTGCTTATATTTTTCATCTTTACCCTTCGATCGCAATACCCATACTGCGGGCTGTGCCTTCAATGCTTTTAATTGCCTGTTCCAGGCTGTTCGTATTAAGGTCAGGCATTTTTAGTTTTGCAATTTCCTGCACCTGCTTTTTAGTCACCTTACCGATGGTCTCTTTGCCGCTTATACCTGAAGCTTTGGCCAAGTTGGCCGCTCTTTTCAATAGAATAGATGATGGCGGGCTCTTAATAATAAAGGTAAAGCTCCTGTCTTCATAAACACTGATAATAACCGGCAATATCAAACCGTCTCTACCTTTGGTCTGATCGTTGAACTGCTTGCAGAATTGCATAATGTTGACGCCATGCTGACCCAGTGCCGGGCCGACAGGCGGCGCAGGATTTGCCTGTGCTGCTGGAACATGTAATTTAATTTGCGCCTTGATTGGTTTTGCCATTATACCTTCTCCACCTGCCAATACTCCAGTTCAACCGGAGTAGAACGGCCGAAAATTGATACACTTACCTTTATTTTACCTTTGTCGGGATAAATTTCTTCTATGGTGCCGTTAAAATTCAAGAAAGGACCTTCGTTTACCCTTACCTGTTCGCCTTTTTCAAAAACTATTTTCGGCGATGGTTTGGCAACAGTCTCTTTAGTCCTTTTAAGGATATTATCAACTTCTTCCTGAGGAAGAGCTACGGGCTTCCTGCCCAAACCAATAAAGCCGGTAACTCCGGGAGAATTCTTAACGAATAAATATGTTTCTTCGTTTAATTGCATCTCGACCAGCAAATAACCAGGGAAGAATTTTCTCTGGGTAATTTTCTTTTTTCCGGAGCGTACTTCAGAAACCTGCTCGGTAGGAATAACCACACTGGAAATTACTTCCTGCATACCCTTAGCGGCAATCTTTTTTTCTAAAGATGCCTTTACTTTTTCTTCAATTCCTGTCTGTGTGTGAACTACATACCAGCTTTTCATTTAAAAACCGCGCTTAGGAACCTGGATAAAAGCAGGTCCACTATCCCAATAAAAATTGTCATAATTGCCGTTATTGTAATGACCAAAACAGTTGAGGCCATTAATTCGTTTTTGGTCGACCAGGCTACTTTGCTTAATTCTGTTCTTACTTCAATCAAAAAAGTTTTAATTTTCTGGTAATTCTTGATTACAATGACCAGTGCTGCAACCGCCAGAACAATTTCGATTATTGTTTTCAAACTAAATTTCACTTAAAAATTTCCCCCTTTTGAATCTGCTCCTGCGGGAAACCTGCCCCCATTTTTCAGCCGCTCTTGCTCTTTTAAACTACAGGAGCGGCAGGACTTGTTGAGCCGCCTTATTTATACTCGCGGCGAAATCCCGCGCTGGAGTTAAACATGCCCGCGGGAAACCTGCCCCCATTTTTCAGCCGCTCTTGCTCTTTTAAACTACAGGAGCGGCAGGACTTGAACCTGCAGTCACGGTTTTGGAGACCGTTGGTTTGCCATTAACCGACGCCCCTATTATTCTCTCTTTATCCCGTCTCATGGTCTCACGTAAAATTTTACGCATTCAACGGGATAAGTTCGGCTAATAATTTATGCCGCACATACGTGCTTCATAAATTATAGCCTCACTTAATTTCTTTATGTGGGGTATGCTTATGACAGGAATTACAGAACTTACTAAGCTCAAGCCTATCCTGATGCAACTTTTTATTCTTATCCGTCGTATAATTTCTATTTTTACAAACCGTACATTCTAAAGTTATAGTTTCGCGCATTGTTAGATCCTTCGCCGTTAGGCCCCTTATCTAATCTGGGCTCAGGATTAAATTTGCGTTATTCGCAAATTTAAGCTGGAGACGAGAATTGAACTCGTGACCCCGTCCTTACCAAGGACGTGCTCTGCCAACTGAGCTACTCCAGCAGAAGCCTTTTCGCTTTGTTGGTAAAGCTTTTAAACAAAAAAAACCTTACCCTCAAGAAATTCTTCAATCTCTTTCTTTGGTAATAAAGGTTAGATTAAATTAATATTATAATACCTGAAAAGTATGAATCAGTAAGTTTATACTAGATTGGAAAGTTTGTCAAGATTTTTTTTGGATATTTTTGTAAAGCTGGGCAAACTGACTTAAAGATAATTCTTCTCCGCGGGCATTGATGCCGATACCTAATTCGGCTAAGACCCCTTCCAGCTCAGGTTTAGTCAAAAATCCGCTCAAGGTATTTCTTAGGGTCTTCCTTCTCTGGTTAAAGGCGGTTCGGATTAATTTAAAAAAACTTAATTCATCCTTAATTTCTATTTCGGGTTTTTCTCTGAATTCTAAAAACAAAAAACTGGAGTCAACTTTAGGCTGGGGCCTAAAACAACTGCTTTTTATATCAAATAAAATTTTTGCTTTGGCATAATATTGCACAAAACAGCTAAAAGATCCGTATTCTTTCGAGCCTGGGCTGGCTATAACCCTTTTGGCGAATTCTTTCTGCACGGTTAAATATACTTCTTTGATCTGCCTGCGGTGATCGATCAAATGCTCAATTATCGGGCTGGAAATATAGTAAGGAATATTCCCTATAACTTTTACCTTTTGCTCAACTCTTTTTAAACCCAAAAATTGGGTTAAATTAAATTTTAGAATATCTCCTTTTACAACCAGGCAATTATTTAAACCACTTAGCTTCTCTTCAAGCTCCGGGTAAAGCCGCTGGTCGATTTCTAAAGCATAAACTTCTTTTACAACCGGCGAAAGCTCCAGAGTAAGTTGCCCTTGGCCTGAACCTATCTCTAAAACAATATCTTCTTCAGAAAATCCGGCGCAAACCCTTATTTTTTTCAGGATATTTTTATCAATAAGAAAATTCTGGCCTAAGCTCTTTTTTGGTTTAATGTACATTTTATTGCCAGTTTTATAGCGGCTATTAAAGAATCGGGCTTGGCTAAATGAGGTTTCTTGGCTATATCAAACCCAGTGCCATGTAACGGAGAGGTGCGGACAAAAGGTAAACCATAAGTCAGATTAACACCGGTTTCGGCGCCGGTCAATTTTAATGGAATCAACGCCTGATCGTGATAAGCAGCAATTACACAGTCATAATCTTTTTTAAAAGCCCGAGATATTGCCACATCCGCCGAAAGCGGGCCTTCAATAACCAGGCCTTTAGATTTATTTTTTAGATCCCTGATTGCAGGCAAAAAGATCCGGTTCTCCTCTTTGCCGATTAAACCGTTATCCGAGGCATGAGGATTCAAACCGCAGACAACTAGCTTCGGTTCTTTTACCAAAAATAAGGATTTTAGGCATTCGGCGGATTTAAGGATATTTTTTTCGATATCTCTCTTAGTTAAGGTCCGAGAAACTTCTTTAATGGCAATATGCCTGGTAAGCAGGCTGAATTTTAATTTATCATTAAGTAAAACCATCAACAGGTCTTTTCTTTTTGTTTTATCAGCCAGGTATTCGGTATGGCCCGAAAATCTAAAACCTGCCTGATTGATTGCTTCTTTCGAAATCGGGCAGGTCACTAAACAATCAACCTTGTTTTTGCCCAACAACTCCAGGGCTTGATCTAAATATTCCATCGAAGCCCTGCCGCCATTAGCATTTATCTTACCAGGAGAGAAATCTCTTTTAGCTAAATTATCCAAATCCAATATTTCATTAGCAATCTTTATCCCCAGCTCCTTAGCCTTCTTTTCTAAAACAAAACGGCTGCCGATAATCGTAAAATCGGCTTTATTGTTTAAGATTTTAAGCGCTTTTAAGGTAATTACGGGCCCAATGCCCAGGGGATCCCCGATGGTAAGGACGACTCTAATTTTCGAAGATTTTGATATAGGATTGTTTTTTAAGCTCATCTATCCATTCTGTTAATGCTTTTTGGGTCTTTTTTTCGATCAAAAATTCGCGGATCTTATCCTTGGCCTGGTTTAAGCTCATCTGCTGGCTTCCGAGTATATCATCAAGTTTAAAAACATAGAACTGTTGGTCTATTTCAACGGGCAAAGAAACCTCTCCTATCCCTAATTTAAAAACCGTATCTTCAATTTCCTGCCGCAACTCCTGGCCCTTGGAAGCAGAAAGAATATCAGTGCTAAAGGGGTATTTCCCCGCTAACTCCTCAAGTTTTACACCCAGCCGCAGCTGATAACTGATAGTTTTAGCCATACTCTCATCGTCTAAAATTATTACCGTCAAAAGCCTTTCTTCCGCTTTTATGAATCGGCGTTTGTCTTCCTGGTAAAAACTGGTTATCTCCTCCGGCCGAACCGTTATTTTACTGCGCACTTTTTGCTCAATAAGATAGTAGGTCATTATTTGTTCACGGATCTTGTTTTCTAAATCAGCCTGAACCAGGCCCTGCTTAGCCAGGTCCTGCTCAAAATCCGCTTCCGAAGGATAGTGTTTTTTAATCTCGTCGATTCTTTCCCCTACTCTTTCCTGATTAATATCAATCTTTGCCTCTTTTGCTTTCTGAAGAATAATCCGTTCTTCAATCAAACGGTTAACCAAATCAGGCTTCATCATTTTAAGTTTTTCTTCCAGGGCTTTTCCTTCAAGCTCTTTCGAATATTGTATACGCATAAAACGCATAAAATCATTAAGGTCCTTCTGAGTAATTACCTCTTTATTTACTATCGCAATTACTTTATCCTGGGCATAAAGGCAATTACAAGGCAAAAAGAAGAAAAAGCCTGAAAAAAAAGAAAAGGCAATTATCCAATTAGTTATGAGTTTCATTAAAAACACCTGCTTTCTTAAAATTAGAGATCGCTTCTTTTAACAGGCGGCAATAAAGATCAAACCCGACCGCCATAATAAATCCGTGCTGCTCCTGGCCAAGCAGATTTCCTGCTCCCCGAATTTCCAGGTCTTCCAAAGCAATATTAAAACCCGAACCTAAAGCGCTAAATTCTTCTATTGCCCTAAGCCTCTTAGTTGCCACCGAATCTAAAATATCATTACGGGGGAACATAAAATAAGCGTAAGCTGGCCGGTTAAACCTTCCTACCCTTCCTCGTAACTGATGCAAATCGCTTAAACCAAACATCTGGGCGTTATTTACGATAATCGTATTGGCATTGGGTATATCGATCCCTGATTCAATAATCATGGTAGATACCAAAACGTCGATATTGCCGGAAATAAAATCCAGCATTATCTGTTCAAGCAGCTTAGCCGGCATCTGCCCATGGGCAGATGCCATCCGCACACTAGGCCCAAGATGGCCGGCAATTTTCTCCTTAACCTTTTCCAGATCTATAATCCGGTTATGTAAAAAGAACACCTGGCCGTTTCTTGCCAGCTCGCGCTTAATCGCTTGAGTTACTAGATCTAAATCATATTCTATCACAACCGTCTTGATAGGCAACCTATTTTGAGGCGGGGTGTTGATGACGGAAAAATCTTTTGCCCCCATAAGGCTCATATATAATGTCCTAGGAATCGGGGTAGCTGTCAAGACCAGGAGATCGGTAATTGTTTTAAG